>Ga0307376_10001570_pt1 | contig 24182 bp, 26 predicted proteins | sample TR2MG_FD_202536 | JGI IMG/M metagenome (GOLD analysis project Ga0307376, IMG submission 202536) | Soil microbial communities from Risofladan, Vaasa, Finland - TR-2 | ecosystem: Environmental > Terrestrial > Soil > Coastal area > Acid sulfate soil | place: Finland: Risofladan, Vaasa | collected...
GGGCACGGACATCACCGCGTTCGTCAGCGCGACCCTCGACGCCTTCAACGCGCGGTGCACGTACACGGCGACAACCAAGTGCCAAGGTCACCTCCACGCTGGCTACCCCATCGGAATCCAGCGTCCGCCGTGGCAGCAGGCTCGAGCCCGCATCGACACGATCTCCGAGTACACATACGACATCGAAGTCACCGGCTTCGCATCGCTCGACCCTGGCGACAGCATCGACCTTTACATCAACGGCGGCACAGTCAACAGTCGCGTCGCGGATACAAATTGGGCTATCGGCGCCGGTAACGACCTGACCGCTGGGAGCATCCAGCTTGACCTTAACGGCGTCACAGGCATCAGCGCGAGCGTAGCAGGGCCGATCGTCACCGTCACACTCGACTCGACGCACCAGACACTGGAGATCCTGCTGAACGTCCCAGAGGGCATGACGATCACTGCCGGTACGCGCAAGCGCATGGTGCTCACGGCGAACATCAACCGGTGGCTCAAGGACGGCACAGTGTTCACGGACGAGGTCGGCACAGACCGCGAGCTGTCTTGTCCGCTGTTTCAGTGCGTCATCGGTGACCCTGCGCATACTGCCGAGACCGGCGACGCTGACGACATCAGCATGACCGAGCGCAAGGAGATTATTGCTAGCACGCTCCAAGTCGCAGGGACCTTCCCCGATGACTTTACGCAGTTCGACATCGAGACGAGCACCGGCTACAAGATTTGCGGGGCCAACGCGCGCTACGACGACCTGCGCGGCTCCAAGAACGGCAACGGCGCCAGCGTCACCGGGAACGGCTGCGGCGACATCGTCTCAGTCCTCACAGAGCCTACGTTTATTTACTGCGGCAGTCGCAATGACGGCAGCGCATACACGCTAGGCAACACCAACCAGAAAGCAGCGATTCTGGCTTGGCAGAACAACGGCGGCCAGCTCGGCGGGCAGTCCGAGGCCAAGCGCATGGCTGCTGACATCCGCAACCGAAGCCTCACGACGCTGCTTACAGCCGACTCAACAAAAGCGACGTTGAATGACCCCAGCATCACGACCAACCGCACACCACCGCTGACCGGTCACGTTGTCTCAGACACGAACTTCCCGGCGCGGATCCCGATCACCGACAATCAGAATGAGGAGAACTACGGAGTAATGCAGGACCTCCGGTTCTTTCCGGCGATTGCTGGTGTACCAGACAACGCTGTCGGCGTCGTGAGCGGCATTCCCACAGAGAAGTATCGCATCCTCTCCAATGACGGCTCGACCGGGATGAACACGCTAAGCGTCAACATGGGCTCGGCTAACCTGCCGCAGGACTACATCGTGGGCGCCCGAGGCCAGTGGGGCTGATCCCTTGGCCGTTCTTCCCATCGTCGATGAATACTGGCCGGAGCAGCGCGGCTGGGCCGTGTTTACGCCGACGCCGGTGGTCGTTCCGATCGTCGACGAGTATTGGCCTGAGCAGCGCGGCTGGACTCAGCACCTCGGGATCTACTGCAAGATCATTCACCCGAGTCCGGGCGCCTGCGTCGACGGCACCGCAAACGTCCAGTTCAACCTCGTCGCGATCTTGCCGCGCACCGTCGACCTCACGAGCGCCAGCACTACAGCCTACATTGATGGCGTCAAGGTTTATGACGGCGGCGCCGGCGGCTTTCAGGCCGGCTACACCGTCGGCTCGAGCATCACCGACAACAGCACCGCGCTTGAGGATGTCCAGTCGTTTGACATCAACCCTGCGACGCCGCTCGCGGATGGGAACCACACGGTCCACGTCTTCGCGGTCGATGACCTTGGCGCCGACATGGCGCCCTGCACGTGGTCGTTCTGCGTCGAGACAGTTCCCGCGCAGCCTCTCGATGTCGACGGCATCCCCAGCGCAGGCGCCCACGGCGTCCCGCTGCTCGGCCAAGTCATCGAGCCTGCCGGCTTGCCGTCAGCAGGCGTTCATGGCACGCCGACGCTCACGCCATCCAACACGATCCTGGTGGACGGCATCCCCAGCGACGGAGCCCACGGCACCATCGCCATCGCTGGTCCGTTGCCCGTCGACGGTATCCCCAGTGCCGGGGCTCACGGGACGCCCTCCTTCGGCCAGACCATCGCGGTGGACGGCCTTCCGAGCGACGGAGCCCACGGCGTGCCGTCCGTCTTCTTGGGCCAGCTCCTCACCCCTGACGGCATCCCCAGCGCGGGCTCCCACGGCAACCTGCATATCGCTGGTCCGTTGCCTGTCGACGGTATCCCCAGCGACGGCATACACGGTGTCCCGACGCTGACGAGCAACTATGCCCTCCTCGTGGACGGCATCCCCAGCGCAGGCGCCCACGGGACGTTGAGCATCGGCCAGGGCATCCAGCTCGACGGCATCCCCAGTGGTGGAGCCCATGGGAACCTCCACATCGCGGGGCCGTTACCTGTCGACGGCATCCCCAGTGGTGGAGCCCACGGCCGCCTCACCATTCGCGCGATCCCGCCCTTCGAGATCACGCCGGACACTGGTCCGGCCTCGGGCGGTACGCGCGTCCTGGTTCGAGGAGCGGTCGTCGATGTCACAGGATGCAGCGACAACTTCAACGGAGCTGCCATCTCGGGCCTCTGGGCGCCTGTTCAGGTGACGCCGCGGCCCGGCCAGGCTCGCTACGTCTTCGACACGACCGGCACGCCAGGCTCGACAGCGCAGCTCCAGAGCGTCGGCACCTGGCAGAACCTGGACGTGCAGGTGCGGTTCGCGACCGAGCTGTGGGACGCGCCCTACGCAGACACGACGCTCTCGCTGGCGTCGCTCTCGCTAGACTTGCCCGGAGCCGGCGGACGGTACGTGGCGATTGCCGTGGAGCGGCGCGCAGACCGGCGCATGGTCATCTCAGCGGAGGCGCAGCCCTCGGGCGTCCGCATCGAGCGCGTACTGGCTGAGCGTACGCCGGACCGCCCCGCCTTCACGCTGCGGCTACTGCGCTCGGGTGTGCGCGTGTGGGCGTTCCTCGGCGACGAGCTGCTCGGTGTACTGCCTTGGGGCGGAGGCGGCCTCGCGCACGTCCGCATGAGCTGCGCCAACGACCCCAGCGCGACGGCGTCTCGCGTCGTGACCAGGGCGTTCGGCTACCTGAGACGCCCAGTGCTACGCTTCGGTGTGCAGAACGAGCCGTCGCTGGACTGGCGCCAGCTCGAACTCTACCACGCGACCGCGACGACGCCTGCCGTCGTATGCGCCGCGGATACGGTGGACGTCTCCGTCGATGGGTGCGACCTTACGGCCACACTCGAAGATGGGTTCACGTTCACTCGAGACGCCGACCTCGTACGCTGGAACGGCGTGCAAGGGACGCTGTTCATCTGTAACGATCCCGTCCTGAAGAGGAGCCGCTGATGGCAAACCGGTACGAACAGCTCATCGACTCGATCCCACGCGGCTCCTTTTGGGATCCGGGCGGTTCGGTCCTCCCGCTTCGGTCGAGCCCGTACGAGCTGCGCTTTGAGACCGACACGCCTGCGACTGTGTACGGCGTCTTCGTCAACGGCGCGTTCACCAACCTCGTCACTACGGACGCCGACGGCGTCGCGGTCGTCCTCGCGACGCTCCAGTCTGGTGAGAACGAGATTCGGCTGCTGGACCAGACCTCTCAGCGCAGCTTCGTCGCCTACGCGACCGCACGCCTGCACGCCACCTGGATGGCGGCCTGGGCCGAACAGTTTGAGGACGTCTGCGACAGGCACAACGAGGACATCCGAGTGTCTTATGGGCTCGAAACGGCCGTCGCGCCCTTCGCCGAGGAGATCCACGGACGGATCGTCAATCAGCCCAACGACATCGAGTACCTCTTGGACACCTACCGCAACACCGTGCAGGAGCTGCGGCAGGGCTACCGGCTGTGGGGGGCCAGGACCGCAGGCATCCGACAGGCGGTTCACGCGCTCACCGACGTCAACCCACTGAAGGTGCCGCAACTCTGGCAGCCGACCTGGATCCTCGAAGATACGCTGACGACCGACTCTTGCCTGCAAGAGCAGCAGGCCCGCATCGATGACCCCGCGCCGGGCGCCGACCTGTTCCCGACGCTCAACGCGGTGATCTTCGACTACGTGCGCGGCGCGTTCGGCGACACCATCACTCCGGTGCCGGGGCCGTTTACGCAGCCTCCGACGCCGCAGAACCTCACGGTGACCTTCAACGCCGACTGGCTCACGGGCTCCGGCGACATCATCTTCCGGTTCCTCAATGTTCAGGGCGATGAACTCGAAGAGACCATCAGCTCGGTTGGCGCGGTCGCCGGCGTGCCTGTGCCTGGCGTCTTTGAGATTCAAGAGCTGCTCGAAGTTCGCGTCGAGCCGGTCGGCACCGCAGCCGGCACGCCCGAGGCGATCATCGGCCTCGGCCAGAGCCGCTTCGTCAGCCTGGCTGGGACCGAAGGGATCGTCCTGCCGACTGGGACCTCTGCGGCCGTCACGCTCAACCTCCTCGCCAACGGCAACCTGCGGGTGGGCAGCGCAGGCAAAGAGGTCGCGATCCCCAACGCAAAGCAGTACACCGCGCGCGACGATTACGGGCGGATTGCCCGCTTAGACTCGGTCTACGTCGGGACGCCCTCGGCCGGCGCGACGCTGTCGTCCTACGGCGAAAAGCGACGCCTGTACTTGTCTGTCGATGATCGAGAGGTCGTCCCCGTCGAGCTGCCCGTCAACGGCAGCACCATCGACCCAGCCTTCATCGGAGCTGTGAACACGGCTTTTGCGCGGTCGTTCAGCTATCTGGCAACGCCGGCCAAGTACCACATCGACCTAGCGGCTCCTCTCGTCGATGCTGATCCGGTCATCACCATCACCGACGACGTGGGTGTCACGATCGACTTTGAGGCCGACGTCGGCGGCTTCGTCACTCTCGCTGGGCGCGTGCCCTTTGACGTGTCAGGGACCACGGCTGCCGCGGCTCTCGACTTGGCGAGGCGCATCAACGAGTCCGCGCTCGCCATCCTCGCCACCGTCGACACCGCCCTCACGCCGCTACGCGTCACCGTGACGTGGCTCAACGGGCTCATTGAAACTGCTCCCGTAAACTCAGGTACTCCTGCGCTCGCGGTCATCAGTCCGGTCTCGTCACCAGGCGCCTCGGGCGCGTTCACGACCGTCGCGACCTCCCATGCGAACACCTGGGGCCAGAGCTACAGCCTCAACAGCGGAATCATTCCGGCCGTGCTTGGGCTCGAGTCGAGTGTGAGAGTGCATCGGCGCCCCGGTCGAGCTGATGCAGCGCCGACCATTTTCCGACCTCGGAGTTCGGCGGCGCTCGACGCAGGTGTTGCGGTAGGCGCGCTCGTCGCCAGCACCTCGCCGCTTGGGCTGGCGCCGGGGCTTCCGCGCGGTCTCCCGACCATTCGGCTTCGGTTGCCGGTGTCGGCGGTCGACACCGCAGTAAACGCGCCGACCAAGCAGCTCTCGGAGTGCTCGCCGGTTGAGGTGCTTTTCAGCGAGGACTGGAACGGCGGCAACATGCAGGTCACAGGCATCGACGTCGCCGGGAACGTCGTCACCGAGGTCTTTGAGAACCCTGGCCCCGTCGTCATCGACTCGGGCGGCAACGTCGCTGACGCGGACGACCGGACGGCCTTCAGCCCGCCCTCGGCCAGCACGTCGAATCCCCTCGCGTTCACGTCTAGTGTCGGCACGCCCAACCCGCCTGTCGGGGCGATACAGACCTACATCATTCAAGACCCTGGCGCGAGCGCTGCCGGCTGGGTCCAAGAGATCATCACTCCAGGCGTCGATGGCCCACTCAGCGTTGCCGTAGACACGGGCGGCATGGCGCTGAACATCACGCTGGAGCGCGTCAGCGGCGTAATCACGGTCGGCACACCCAACACCGCCGCCGACATCGCCGCCCTCATCAACAATCAGCTCGGCCCGGACCGCTTCCAGGCTGAGGTGTTGGCAGCCGGCAACATCGACATAGCTGACGGGCCGCGCGCCTTTGCGACCGGGTTCTCAAACGGAATCTCGATCGCGCTCAACGACCGCGGACCGGGACTGCCTGGCTACGAGTTCGACAGCGCGGTTGTGCCCGGACTGATGTTCCGTACGGTCACGGGGCCGACGGCCGGCAACATGCGCCGCATCGTCGCCGCGGGCCGGGCGCCGCGGAAGTGGTCCGCCCGAGGGGGCCAAGGCTCACTTACGCGCAAGCTGCTGCTTGAGACGAGCCTCGGCGACTCCTTCTACGGGGAGGAGTGGGAGGTGCTCGGCCCGGCCGTCGTGAAGGGTACGACCGTCTTCCGCGAGATCACGAGCATGCAGAACACTGCGTTCGGCGCGTTCGGGGTCGCGATCCTGCGCGTGCGCGACGGCGTCGAGGACTACGGCCTGACAGCTCGCATCGGCGAGCACGAAGCCACGCCGGCCGGGTCGATGGGTATTGATCCTGCTGACCCGGCCAGCGGCGGCCCTCGACGCGCACGCCTCGTACCCTCACTGTCGCCCAGCTTCGGCGCCAGGGACATCAACGGTAGCGTGATCCTCCGCGGCGCGACGGCCTTCGGCGGCGCCAACAACGGCGTGCACCCCATCGTCGAGATCGACCTCGACTTCCAGGCTCTGCTCATCACAATCGAGCCCTTCGTGACGCATGAGGACCCGCAGAAGATCTTCGTGGAGGCACCCACTGGGGCCGGGCTCGATTACAACCCGCCGCTGGCTCCTGAGACGGGACTCAGTTACACGGTTACGCCTCCGGGCGAGCTGGTCCGCGTGATCGGCTACACCTCGGGCGGTTTTGGATCTGGGACCGTAGAGGTCGCGTACCCAGGGTTCACCTTGGCGCACACCGCGGTGTCCCCCACCACAGACATCACGATTGAAGAGCCAAGCGGCCTGGCGTATGAGGCCCGCGGCCTCGACGAAGGTCTTGGAGGCTACATCCTGAACGTCGATCCAGCCTTCGCTCCGGCGGGTCCGGTCTCGGACGTGATCACGGTGCGCTCGCGAGAGGACTATCCGCTACCTAAAGACTGGGAGGCCTTCAACGTCGACGCAGCTCGCAGCCCCGGCTTCGCGCTCTTCGGCATGCTCACGACGAGCCGCGTGCGCTTGGTCAACGACGGCAACGGGGACACGCTCTTTCAGAAGCGCGTCCCGCGAGTGCTCGACTTCAAGGGCTTCGACATCGACATCGCCTTCTGGGCGCAGACCAGCTCCGATCCGGCGCGCAACGTGCGTGTCGACGTCAGCTTCGACGGGTTCAACTTCACGGCCGGGACCGCCTCGGCGCTCGGACGCCAAGTCGACAGCGGCGTGACTGATGACGGCGTCGGTGGAGCCCTGACACAAGCCGCACGTGAGCGAATCCGCGTGCCTTGGGACGCCTCCGAGGTCATCGTGCGCCTCGTACACGTCGGAGCCGCCGCAGGAGACGTCCTCATCGTCGAGAAGTGCGAGATCATCGCCTTCGAGGGCACCGGCGAGTTCATGGGCTTCAGCACGGTCGTCTGGGCCGAGTCACGGGCCAGCTTCGGCGAGCTGCTCTACGTCTGGTCTCCCGACGCCCTCGACGCAGTCGAAAACCGGGCGCTGGGCGTCCCGGCTGAGCCGCCCTACGGCCAACCGGCCGAGGAAGGCCACATTGACGAGATCACCAACGCTCATGGCGTGTGGGACCGCTGGGACATCAGCGAATACGCCCCCTCGGGTCTGGGAGGCATCCTCGAACCGGTCAACGCGGTCGGAGCGCACGCCAACACAGACTGGCTGCTGGCGACCCTCGAGAATCTCGAGGTCCAGACCGGCACACCCTCCAGGCTGAGCTGGCTCAGGCCCATCGAGACGTCGCTCATCATCACCGAGGAGATCGAGGTACTGGCTCCTGCCGACGCGACGGTCGCCGAGCTGAGCAACCATGACGGGCTGTTCCCGCAGGTTCCAGGTCCGCGCGACGTCCTCTACGCGGACGGTCTCGTCATCCCCAACACGCCGTTTCCCGGCACGCGCGCCTCAGCGCAGATCGGCACTGCGGGCGGCATCAATCAGACTGTCACCATCAAGTGGGCCGCTCCGGGTAAACTCCCGAACGCCTTCTTCGACGCCGTCGTCGACGACAGCATCGGCTCCGACCGGCCGCTGGCTGCGGTCTGGGACGGCGCGAGCACGCTCACTGTCGAACTACAAGTTGTAGGGGGCGCGCTCGACGCGACCCACAACAGAGCGCGGTTTGTGGCCGATGTCATCAATGCGCTGCCCGAGTTCACCGCGACGCACCTGCCCGGCAACGGCTCGGGGACCTTCACGGTCGCTGAGACTGTCGCCTTCGCAGGTGGTCAGGGGAACCCGTGGAGGTGGCTCTCGGCGACCGAGATCCAGATCAGCAACACGACGACCGACGTCCCCGAGGACGCCAACTACTTCGCAGGCGATCCGCCGCTGCTGACCAACGAGACGATCTACGACCCGGCCGCAGCCTACACGATCACCTACGAGCGGCTCACGCGAGCGACGACGCAGATCATAGACCTGGAGGACAACATCGTCAGCGGCACCGACGCCTTCACGAACTTCTTGTGGCTAGCCGACCTCGTCATCTACCTCCGCGCAGAGCCGACGCCGACCGAGCTGCGCCAAGAAGTCCAGCTCACGTTCGGAGGCAATCTGCGCGCAGGCCTGCAAGAGCCGTCCAACCTCGACCAGAACAACGCGCGCCTTCTTCGCGACACCGGGATCACGCGCGTCGAGGTCTCTCGCAACCAGTGGGAGTTCGTGGACTCGCAGACCGTCCAGATCGCCGGGGGCGCCTTCGACGGTGACGCCGTCTACGCGCTCGACTACGTCTCGATTCAGGGCTCGTTCCCGCGGCCGGTCGAGGTCGTCTTCGAGACGCGCAGCGCGACGAGCCAAGGCGCCGTCTCGAGCGAACGGTGGCGGACAGTCACGACCGATCAGGTCGTCAACCAGACACATCAGTTTCACCAGTTCCGCGTGACGCTGACCAACATCCAAGACATACGTGACGTGCGCGTGAAGGCGATGGGGCTCAAAGGCATTCGGCTGAAGCGCGACCTGAACAACTTCCCCGCGCCGGGGCTGTTCCCTTGCTAGGAGATGAGAGATGACTGAGCGATCAAACTACCCACAGGGCGTCGAAGTCCGCGCTGGTGACCTCCAGTTCACCGAAAGCTCGAAGAGCGCGGCGATCCTCAGTCGCTTCGCCGACACAATGGTTCCAGGCGTCGTCGAAGGCCTGACAGTATCCAACAGCAAGACCGCGAATGGGCTCTTCGACGTGATCAAAGGCTACGGCTACACGCCCAACGGGGAGCGCGCCGAGCTGCTCGGATCACAGACCGGGCTCTCACCGGCGACGGCCGTCACCGACACCACGACCAACGTGGTGTGCGTCATGTACCGCGAGTTCACCGAGAAGCCTGGCGCGCACATCACGGACTTCGTCGCTCGGGACCGGCGCACCCGGCGCACCGCGGAGCTGCTCGTCTTCACCCTGGCCGACTTCAACGCGCTGCCGACAAGCACCAGCGACCTGAGCCTGAACGCGCAGGACCGCGCGCTCATCATCGCGCTGGTCAATAGACAGGCGAACTCGGCTAATCCGCTCATCATCACGCTGCCGCCCTACTTCCTGGCGATCAAGTCGATGGAGCAGCCTTATGCCATCCCCGGCGTCACCGTGGCAGCCGTGGACTCGGACACGCTCAACTCCGATCCCTTCCCCGCCGCTGGAGGTACGAGCAACGCGTTCTTCAGCTACGACACGCTCAGCTACACGCTCATCTACCAGGCGCCCTTCGACGCGCAGCCAGGCACCGGGGTCGTCGTCGGAGCCGGAGGGGCGTTTCAGCTCGCGAGTAACAACGGCCTCACGGTCGATGTCGTCGTCGAGGCCGACCAGCTCATCAAGCGGACGACCCTCAGCATCCTCACCGCGCAGCCTGCCGTCACGACGCTCTTCGAGCGCGTGGTCAATCGGGTCTACGCCCCCGACGAGGAGCATCGCCATACCCTCGGTACGCGTTCCCCAGCGACCGTCAATCCACATGGCCGCGGACTCGCTGACGCGGCAGGTGCGACCGAGTACCTGCCGGGAGCGCTCGTACCGGGGCAGGAGCTGCTCAGTACTACCAACAGCGCCGACTCGCCGCGCTACCTCCACAAGCGCAGTGGCGCGAGCAACATCGAGCGCACGGCCGACAAGCTCTGGGAGGGCGACTCTGGAAAGCCCAAGGTCCGCACCTACGGCAAGCAATCGGTCGGGCACCTCGAACTCACCGTCAACGCGAAGTACGACAACACCCTCGACGTCTGGGTCCCCGACGACGCCGCGCTGCCAGCCTACAGGCTCACGCACAGTCAGGACGGCGACCGCATCTACAGCGCGCCGATCAGCGTCACGTCGACGCTGAGCTGGGGCGACTCGGAGTGGGTCATTCAGGTCACGCAGACCGGCAACAGCAACACGCGCTTCTTCGAGAAGATCATCGACATCGGCCGCACGTTCATCACGACGGCCGACGAAGCCAAGATCGCGCGCGTCAACGTCCGCTACGCCGCAGGCTTCGACCGCACGGCCCTCGCGAAGTCGGGCGACAGCGCGGCGACCGCAGGCTCCGAGGTGTACGTGTACCGCGCCGTCACCGGCACAGGCGGCACGACCAACCAGTTCATCCGTACCCTGGAGATCGTCGGCAACGCCATCTGGGACGGCACGCTCTGGCAGCAGCAAGACGCGACCCGCGACTCTTACAAGATCGAGTTCGGGCTCGGCACGACCGCGGGCCTCGCCGGCGTCCGTATCTCCGGCAAGCCCGACAGCTCAGGCTCGTGGGCCGACAACGCCTGGACGGCGTTCGGCGGCGAAGGCGACAGCATGGTGCTCGACGCCGTCAACGGCGTCATCGAAGCCGGCAACTACTTCCGCCCCCGAAACCAGATCGCCGACGCCACCAAGCCCGACGCTAACGGTGTCTACGCGAACAACGTCATAAAGGCTTGGGGCTGGGGGCAGATCGACAACGGCGGCACCACAGTGACGCTGCTGAACAGCTTCAACGTCGCCAGCGCTACAGTCGTGCAGATTCGCACAGCGAATTTGCAGCACGACAAGATACGAATCAACTTCCTGCGCGAGATGGGGCACACCGGGTACGCTGTCGCCCTCACAGCCGCGAGCGGGAACCCTGTTACGTATCCCACAGCGATCCAAACCTTCCACCCGACCTTAGGGCAGACCATTGAAGCCTTCTTTGAGATGACGCTGCACCATCTAAGCGGAGGTACTGGCTCCGCAGGTGAGATTGGAGAGCCGTATACCTTCGATGGGACAACCGGAGCCGCTGGCGGCGCTAACACCGGCCCCACCGGCTTCTCAACTTTTGTGAACGCGGGGAACTGCCGATTCACGTTCATGGTGCTCGCGAGCGACCATGATCCCACCCCGTAGGAGGATGACATGGAGCTGATGGTAAAGAGGCTGGCCTCGGGGCCGGACGCGACGATCGGTGGGCTGTACTTGGTTCACATGGACACGGGGGCGCACGAGCTGCTGTGCTTCACGCTCGAGGACGAGTACCGCACCAAGAAGGTGATGGGCGAGACGCGCATCCCGTATGGGCGGTACCGCCTCAAGCTGCGTAAGGCCGGCGGCCACCACGATCGGTACAAGCGCAAGTTCGCGGCGATCCACAAGGGCATGATCTGGGTGCGTGCCGAGGACGGGAAGGGCGAGGTGCCTGGGTTCAAGTGGATCTTGTGGCACATCGGCAACACTGACGACGACACGGCCGGCTGCCTGCTGCTCGGAGACGAGCCGAGCACGCGGAAGTGGACCATCGCGCAGTCCACCGACACCTACAAGCGCGTGTATTCGCTCGTCGCCGACGCCATCGCCAGCGGCGAGGAGGTCTACGCGACCTACCACGACAGTGACAACTCCCGCCCCGTTGACGAGTGACGGGGTCGGAGACGGGTTCCTGCTCGCGATGGCGGACTTTTACCTGTGGGCCGCCGACTTCTTCGGCACATCGCGCTACGTCGACATGGCGTACGAGCTGATGGACCTTGCCGAAAAGTGAACGCGGCGTTACATCGAGCTTGTACGTCGTGCCGCTCAAGTGGTACGCATGACCTGTGACTGAGCCTGTGACTATCTACCCGTATTACGATGGCACGCCGCCGCATGTCGCCGGCTCCGAGACTTCGCTGGAGGCCGCGCAGAAGATCGCAGAGTCGGCGGGGGCCGTTCGGCACCGTATCTGGCGCCACATCCTCGCGTACGGCACTGGCGGCCAGATATGCGATGAGGTCGAGGATGCGCTCGATCTGCTACACACGACGGCCTCTGCGCGCATTCGAGAGCTGACACTGGATGGGCGGCTCATCAAGACGGCGCGCAAGCGGCTGACGCGCAGCAAGCGGTCAGCGTTCGTTTATGTCGCGACAGAGCAGCCTGTGCCATTGGACGAGGAACCGTCCGTGGAGCGGAGGCTTCGTGCGAGGATCGCCGACCTCGAAGCAGAAAACTCCGACCTCCGCCGGCGTATCGCCCAGCTATGCACATCCTGATTGATTGTGACGGCGTACTCGCCGACTTCTCCGGTCATCTGCTGCGTCTCGTCGGCTCGGAGCTGACCGTAGAAGACATTACCGAGTGGGACATCTTCAAGTTCATGACGCCCTCGCAGCTCGAGTGCGCGAAGATGCTGCTCGCCGGACCGGAGTTCTGGGCGTCACAGCCGCAGATCCCTGGAGCTGCGGAGGGCGTCGAGGAGCTTCGCTCTGGCGATCACACGATTACGGTTGTAACCTCGCCGTGGTATGGGTGCGAAGTCTGGGGACACGTCCGACGTGAATGGCTCAAACGAAACTTTGCCGTCGACGCGGCCGACGTGGTTGTCGCCGCGCGAAAAGAACGTCTCCAAGGCGAAGTCTTTATCGACGACAAAACGGAAAACGGGGAAGCCTGGGCGGCCGCCAACCCGGCCGGTCTTGCAGCCCTCTACGCGCAACCCTACAACCGGGGAGATGGGCGGCGTAGCAGACGACTACCCCAGCTCACCCGAGGGCGATGGCACGCTGGACCCGGTGTTCACCGCATTGGCGATCTCGTCGGCGCGTTCCAAGATTCTCGCGTCGCTAGATGAGTTCGCGTTCTCGCGCCCCGTCTTCGTGCAGATTCAGGTGCAGGGCATCCCCGACGTCGACGCGCTCGGGCTGTTCGCGTGGGGCGAGCCGGTTGGGCGGCCCAACCGTGTCGGCATCGAGGTCGTGCGGGTCAACATTGACCAGATCTTAGAGCACTCCATGCGCCTCAGCTTCGAGCTGGAGCCCGAGGAGCGCCCGCTCGCCATCGACGAGCCAGACGTCGCCGTGTCTGCGGAGGAACTGAGGGCGCACTTCTGGGACGCGCGCCCAGAGATCTTGCGCTTCGATGCCACCGAGTGGCGCCTCGTTCGCACGACCGAGCCGCAACCCGAGGTGCAGAAGATTGACGCGGAGGGCACAGCCGTCGTCGCCTACATCGACCCCGACAAGTCCCCCTACCGCATGCAGTGTCCGCGCTGTGGGCGGCTTCGGTACGGGAAGCGGCGCGATCTGCCTCGAATCATCTACTGCCACGTCTGCACGCGCGCCGACGGGGAACTCCGGCGGAAGATCAAGCGCTTCAAGACCGAGCGCCCGAGCGCTCGCAGGCAGGCACAGAACCGACGCCCAGGCGGCAGCTCAGAACTCGTCATCAACGACGTGCTGCACTTGTACGACACGACCAACCTCCTACAGATGGAGATCGCGGAGAAGGTCGGCTATAGCGCCCCGACCGTCTCCCGTATCCTCAAGAAATACCGACCCAAGCGGTGACCTGCACCCCCGTCAAGCTCTACGTCTTCGCCAGTTCGGACCTCGCCGACGACTTCCGCGCCGCTCAACGGCTGACCGAAGCGCTGGGCGCTCGGAGACACGTCGTACGCCTCGTCGACCGCATGAGCGCAGAGCTGCCCGACCTAGAGCTGGTCGCCCGTTACGGTGTCGTGGAGCCCTCGGCGCTGATCGCCGTCGTTGGCGGCGAGGTCAGAGCGCGGGTCTGTCGGGCTGTTCAGGTGGAGCAGATCGAGCAGATGCTTGCCGAGGTGGGCTGAGCTGAGGTACACCCAGGTATGCCGCGAGGGCCGAGCCTGTATAAGCGGATCTTCGACCGCACACAGCAAGAGCTGGGCTTCCCGCGCGTCCCGACACCGCCCGAAGACGAACGCTCGTTCTTCCGCCGCGTCAAAGACGTCATTCAGAAGGGCTTCGAGGACGTCGTCCCAGGAAGCTCCCCGCCCGTCATCGACACGCCCGACGGCCCAGCTTGGGTGCAGCCACACGACCAGCTCGACATGTTCCCGCAGGAGGCGCCCGCCTTCCCGCAAGGCCCTGAGTTCGCGCAGCGCCCGCCAGCCAACGAACGCGAAGTCATCGACCGCATCAACGCCGCTGGCGCGCGTCTGCTGCTCCTGCGCATGAAGTACAACGGGCACAGCCGAGACGTGGAGCCCTACAGCATACGTGACGGCCGCGCAGCTAACGGCGGTCCGCTCTTTTACGGCTGGTGCCACAAAGACCAGCAGATCGAGGCCTTTCGCCTCGACCGTATCGAAGACCTACAAATCAAGGACCAGAAGTTCGCGCCGCGCAACGGCTGGCCGGTTGAGTTCCCATACGCAGGCTGATGGAGTTCGCGCGACCAAAGAGACGCGGCGGGCGCCCCATGCCCGGAACGGGACAGCCTCCCACGGTCGCGGACCGTCCCCCGCCGCGAAGAGATAGAGCCCCTCGAGACCCAGGCCCGCGGCCTGTGCGAGTGACGCGCGGAACGAGCGCTGAGAAGGGCCGCGTGATCGCGCTGTTCGGGCCGCCCGGCGCAGGACTGACGGCGCTCGCTCACGTCATCCGCGACGCCAGCAACCTAGACATCGCTGTACTACGCGACACTGAGGAACAGGCGCTCCCAGAACGCGCCGACTTCGCGCGGATGCTTGGGGCCGCCGTCGTCATCATGGACGGCTTTCCGTCCTTCCCCGAAGACATCAAGAAGCTGTACGATGCGCGCCTCGTCTACCCCGGCTCGGGAGCCGTGGTGCGCGTCGTAACCGACCCTGAGCTGTGCGTACGGCGCGGGTACAAAACACCAGATGAGGTGCTCGCGTTCAACAAGCGACTACCGCTCATCGAGGAGGCGATACGTGGTTTCAACCTCCCTTACTACGTCGTTCACAACGACGACCTCGAGCAAGCCGCCCTCGACCTCGCCAAACGCGCTCAAATCACCGACTAGACTGCGTATCGTGCCCACTCAGGCTCGCCAGGACTGCTCGCGCTGCCTCGCGATGACTCACTGCTGGACGGACAAGCTCACGCACCGCGCGATCATCATCAATCTCCTAGTCTGCCGCCTTCAACGCCACATCAACGTCAACCGCACGACCCGCACGCTCCTCAAGATAATACGGCCCAAGCTCCAGCGCGTCGCCTCCAACCTCCTCAAAGACACGACAGGGAACCGCTCAGACGCGGCCGACATCATGGCGGAGCTGGAGGCGCAGACCATTGAGCAGCTCATGCACCACTACGTGATGGGTGAGAAGCTCCACCCGCTACGGTGGCTGTTCAGTCACCCGAGCGGAGCTATCACTCGCTGGGGGACAAACTACCGGCGCGCCATGTGGCGTCGACAGCGCGCCGAGGTCTTGGTCGACAGCGAAGTCCTCGACCAGCGCGCTACCGAAGACGACGCGCCAGTGGAGTACGACCAGGACGCCGAGTCGCGGGCGCGGACGCTCGCCGCCATGCAGCTCGTACGTGACGGCCTGACCTTCCCGCTGCACGAGTATCGCGTCCTGCGCTTCTTCTTGCGCAACGCCGCCGAAGAGGGCGCCAAGCCGCACTTCGGGCTGGCGACGGTCCTGGCGAACGCGACAGGCATGTCACGTAAGACGGTCGAGCTGACCTACACTTTGGCGACTCGCCGACTGCTGGACTGGTCAGGTCAAGCACCGAAGATCACCGTGCCGGCTCCCGCGCTCAACCGCCGTTACCAGAGGATGCTGCGGACGCCGAGCCGCGCACGGAGCAATCGACTCGCGTTATCCCTCGAAGAGATCGTGCAGATGCTCGAAGCCTGTGAGGAGCACACGGTAGCTAACGTCGCCTGGGCCTACGGTATCAGCGAGGCGCTTGTTTATCGCATGCGCCGCGAGTTCAAGGGCTTGTCGGCGGCCGACATTCAGGCCAAGGTCACAGCGCAGTGAATCTCGTTCAGGAGCTTACTTCTTACGGCTTCGAGCCGAACCCTGGCCGCAGCGCTACCTACGTCGAGTACGCCAAGACCTACTGCACGGCCGACGGGGAGTACGTCCGCGTCTTCCTTCACTTCGATAAGCCGATCATGGGCATGACAGGGCTGCGGCTCGCCAACGTGACCGTGACGACACAGCGCGCCGTCAGTCCAGACCTCAACGACATCGCCGCGCAGGTCCACGACATCGCGCGGGACGAGGTCCTCGAACTGGTCGCCGGACTGCCGACGCAGATACCGCAACAGTCCGTGTCGACGCGCCACTGCATCAAGTGTGAGCGCTCCGCGGCCGAATTCTACGTGATCAACGAGGACGCCGTGTGCTACGCCTGCGTCGAAGCTCATGGACCAACTTGACCTCGTCATCAAGCTCCGCGAGCTGCTCGCCGCGAGCGACACAGCCAACGCTGCCGTGTCTGGGAACTTCGACGACCCGGAACTCGAGATCGTCATGGCCGCTCTCCGCCCAGTCATCGGCGAGACGGCTGAGCTGACCTTTCAGGCGCTCCAGCGATTGGAGCGGCAGCCTGGTTTCGTCAAGAAGCGAGCCGATGCGCTCGCAAGGAGAATCTAACATGGCCGTCATTGACCCCTACGCTCACCCCGACGAGGACAAGTTCGTCGCGCGTCACCCCTATCTCATGGACGGAAGCAACCGCGCCTTGGGGTTCTTCGAGGTCTTAGCCGAGGACTGCCCCGACTGCAACGGACGGAACAAGCTCGGGATCGTCACCCGCACCCACGACTCCGAGACGGTCCACTGCACGGGCTGCGACTACCAGCTCACGCGGCGCCCCGCTCCGCGCGTGCGGCCGATGAACAGCCGACGGAGGCCCGAAGAGTGACCGCAGTAACCGCAGTGACCGAGGAGGAGCGCGCTCGGCTCCTCGCCGACATCGAAAAGGGCGCCGGCAAGCTGGCGCCGATTGAGCTGACCATCGCCCGGAATCTGGGCGAGCGCCCCCTGCGGACGTGGTGTACTGCTTGCGCTGCGATGCTCCGAGCGATACACAAAAAGGCATGCAGTCCTACCAGCTACCCAGCCCCAAGATCGCAGACCTTGTAACGCCTGAGATGATCCGCCGGCACGCCTACGCCGAGATGAAGGTCAAGCTCGACACGGAGAAGGCGCGTAAAGAGGCCGACCCGAACTACAAAGCCAGCCCGCTGACGATCACAGACATCAACGATCCGCGCTGGGAGCGCTGGTTACAAGGACGCCTCGACGACATGCGGCGGCACCATCGACTGGTCACCGAGCAGCAGCTCCAAGACCTCAAGGATCGTCGGCCTCTCAAAGAAGGGGACAAGGCACAGTTTGTAGGTGCCTCCCGAGTCGAGGAGACCAGCACTGGCCGGTTCGTCAAGCGGCCGCACGGTCAGCGCGGCCGCATCGTGCGGGCCATTCGAGAGAAGGACGGGACGTGGTGTTACTGGTTTCGGCCCGACGCGCCTCCGGCCGCCGAGCTGACCAAGATGGAGATCTGCGAGTTCTATTTCAAGGAGACGACACGCGGGTACCTGGAGATCGAACGCATCCCGTGATACGGCGCCGCGCGCGGAGAACAACCACCATGTCCAGTCTCATCTACGACCCCGACCGCGACTTCTTGAAGGACCCGGCCGGCTACAAGAACACACAGATCCCGCTCGACCAAGGCAAGTCACTCGCCGAGCTGGTGAAGGGAGCGCTCATCAACATCGACCGCTTCCGGCTGCGCCCCGAGCGTGGCAGCTCGTCACCCTACGAAGACGCGCTCAAGTGGTTCGCCAAGCAGTCCCCCACGGTGCGGGCGTTCGCGACCAAATACCCGCTCAATCGCCTCTACCGAGTCGGAGGCGGCGTTCACAGCGCGTCATCCGGGCTCGCCCCTTTGGGTGTGATCATCGCGTACACTGGCGGCACTGGTGGAAACCCTCCGGCGGCTGGCGTCGTCATCCTGGGCTTCAAAGGGGCACAGGAGGGCTCCGCGGAGAAGCCGCTGTGGGTGCCGGGCGAAGGCCTCGAAGACGTCACAGAGGCGGCGCGGAAGGGCGCGCTGCCGGAGCTGCGGCAGTGACCATCAAGCACGACGCCGCGTTCAAGCGCCTCATCGAAGAGACCGAGCATCGGCTGCGCCGCCGCGAGGCGGCCCTCCCCGGCGAGCTGCACACCGTACGCACGACCTACCAGACCATCGAGGCCTTCGTCTGCAAACACTGTAGGCGCACGACTCCTGTCGACAGTCTCGAGCGTCTGGACGTCATCGGAGCCAAGACCTACGAGTGCGCGACCTGCGGCGATAAAACACGCATCACCTATTGCGGTTGAGAATCTAACGAAGTAAGGTCGCATGATGATGTCAAAGATCATCCAAAACATGCTCGACCGACTGCGGGAGGACCACAACCGAATCGCCGCACAGATTGAGGTACTCGAACAGGCGCTCGCGGCCCAAAACACGTCAACGCCAGCACAGCCCTCGCCCTCGCAGGCGCGGTCGCTGGTCCCCAAGAAAATCTCCGTCGCCGCGAGGAAGAGCCACTGGACGCCGGAGCGGCGAGCTGCGATGTCCAAGAAAATGAAGGCGAAGCACGCCGCCAAGGTCCGAGCGAAGGCAGGGTGAGATGAAGAAGGCTTTGGCACTGGCGCTCGGCGGCACGCTGCTGCTGGGTTGCCCAGAAGAGAGGGTGACGGTGTCACAGCCGTATCAGCAGGCGTCGTCGTCGGTGCATTCGCTATCGGCGGAGGCGAAGCTCGTCGCCATGTACGGAGCAAAAGAGCGGATGGGCTTGGACCCGGCGCTTATCGGCGCTTGGCGATCCGTGTCGATGTCCAAGGACAGAGGACAGACTTGGACGGATGCGATGCCTGGTGGGGAGGTCATCCTCATCGCGAGGATCACCTCGCTGAAGTTCGTGCAAGGCGACCCGGTTTCACTTAGCCGCGTCTACGTCGTCGAGCACTACGACGAAGGCACGAGGACTAACGCAACTGGCAACGTGCTGATCCTCGAAAACGGCATGGCGCTGTCCCTCTTGCAGCCGGACGGACAGGTCGGGGTGCTCTTGCAGCTCCACGACCGACACGGTGACGAAGTCGGTCGTTGGATTATTGAGGTGGTCCGATGAAGAAGGAAGAGATGACGACGATGACACGAGAAGAACTGATCACATGGGCCAGGACGAACCCAAACGTCGCGGCCTTGTACGGTTACGCGCACGGCGGAAGTGACACGTACCGCGTCGTTGTTGACGAGTACAAGGAGACCGACGTGAGAGGCGTCGGTATTGCGGGCTTCGCGCCCACGGAAGCCTCACCCCGGATGGGATGTCACGTCGGCGGAGTCGAGTACTACGAGAAGGTCGCACCTCGGACGTACAACATGCACTTCGAGTGCCTGTACAAGCGTGGAGACGCTGAGCCGAAGAAGCCCTGGGCTCGCGTGAAGGACCTCGTCACGCCGCACACGAAGAGCAAGGCGCAGGTGAGCAAGGCGCTCAACGCCGGCATGAAGGAGCACCGGACGCGCCTGGAGCGCATGGTCGCTGGCGAGATCGAGGACGTGTACGCGATGCACACCGAATGGGTACAGCGCAGGAGGGGAGACACTCAAAGGGCGACACGTGAGGCGAAGGGCGTAGGGATCTCGGCGCGGAAGGAGCTGGCGCCGCTCGTGTACGACCAGGGCGAAGACGAGTTCGGGTGTGATGCGGACACCGAGCGGAAGGTGCGGCGCGGCAAGTGAACCTACCGACCGACCGTGTCCACCACATTTCACGGGGCTACTGCCACCTCGTGCTGCCGCTCGGGGCGGGGCGCTGGTTGGCGCTCGCGACCACTGGCTTCTGCGTGCTGATCACGGCACACTTCCACAACGTGAGGTGCGGACGATGACGACCAAGAAGAGGAAGCGGCTCTACCACTTCACCGTTACCCGCGAGTACGAGGGGTACTGGTACGGAGACAGGCCGCCCAACGACGGTGACGTCTCCGGCTTACTCGGGCAGGGCGAGGTCGTCGATGAACGCATCTGCGACGTCATGGAGGTCAAACAGCGGCCGGCTCGCCAGGCCGCACGTGACCTCGTGTTCGGCGAGGTCGGCGCCGCCGACATCACCGTCGGTGACGCCTTCAAGGAGACCCAGCAGTGAGCGGCGCTGTCCTCCTACACCGATTCGATTATGACGACACGCGGCACCAGTTCGTCTGTGTCCCGGTACCGCGAGGAGGGGTAGGCTCGTCAGACCGCTGCGTAGGCTGCGGGCTGCACGTCACAGCCGAGGAGCTGTATGCCGACGACGCTGACCTCGCCACACGCCGCCAATACTTGAGGATTCGATGATCCAGCTCGAAGACATCACGACCGAAGACCTCATCGACAAGCTCGTCAACGCCGCCATGAAGGCCGGCGTCGCCGCCAAGCTGAAGGGCGTGACGAGTCCGCGCGCTCAAGAACTCTGGGACAAGATGCAGGCGTACCGCGTCGAGCTGCAGCGCCGCCTGAAGGAGAGCCACGATGCCTGACGCTGAGGGCCCAACTGGCACAAATACTCGCATGGAAGCGAGAAGGAAAGATCTGATGACAGACCCAGTAGACCCCCGCTCACTCATGACCGCCGCCGAGCGTGCGCTGTTCGCCGCCGAGCCCAACCCCGTCACCGCGCTGCTCAAAGACGCTGAGCACTTCGCCATGAGCTTGGCGGAGGGTGACTTCGCGCTCGTGAACGTCAAGGGCAACGTGCCCCCAGTCCAGTTCCGCGCCTTCAAGCGAATGGTCTACCAGACCACGAAGGCGCGCGTCCTCATAACGAACGTCCCCGAAGGTGTCGACGTCGCCCACCTCCCCGCGGACGTCCTCGCCGCAGCCCTCGACGAGCGCGGCAAGGACATGATCGACAGGCACAAGCGCGCCATCCAGGCCGCCTCATCTACACGGCCGCCAGGGGCTGCGGTCACGCCTGCCGACAGCACGAAGCCCGAGCCGCTGCTTGCGCCTGGGCTGTCGTACTCCGTCAGTGAGCCACGGTTTCTCGGCGCGATGTACAAGCGAGAGCCGTTTGAGGTCCGTATCGACGGCACCGACCTCAGCAAAGAGCAGCTCGCGGCGCTCGGTGTCCCCGCAGACTTCCTCAAGCCGACCCCGTACAGCGTGTCGACCACCGGACTGACGTTCGTGCCAGGCTGGCGTTTCGGCGAAGACTGCGGCTGCGAGGCCTGCGAAGAGGCATCGATGGCCGAGGAGGACAGGGTCGAGTACGGTCCTGAGCCGGCCGGCGACGACATCGACCACGGCCACGTCGTGAAGACCGGCCTCCAGCAGATGTACGAGTCGGCGGTCACGCCCGAAGCCAGAGCGATGGTCAAGTCTGGGCGCTACACCTCGCAGAGCGTCCGCTACACGCCGACCGCGCACGACTTCGTTGGGTACCTCGGTCGTGATGACCTCTACGAGGTCTCGACGGGCTTCGGCCTGGAGGTCTGCCGGCTCGACGAAGAGGGGTGCATGACCGTGGTCTGTCGCGACTGCGGAGGCGACCACGACGCGAAGTACTGCGACGACTACGTCGAGGGGCGCGGCACGGTGCGGAGCTGCACCGACTGCGGCGAAGAGGTCGACGGTGGCCCGACACGCTGCGTACCGTGCGCCGACAAGCTAGAGGCTCAAGACATGCCGAGGTCGTTCCGCGAGGCACGAGCGCGCACCGTCGAAGGCGTTGCGGAGAAGGTCGACGCGCTGCTTGAGCAGGGGTCGCTCGCGCGGCGGGTGCTCGGCGTGAAGCGGCTCGCGCCTGGTGAAATGCCGCGTACGCCGAAGGACGTCACCGCCACCGCTATGGTCTGGAGCGGCCAGGTCGAAGCGCGGGCGGTTGGTCGCTGGGTCATGCCACCGATCTACAGGTTCGTAGCAGCGCACACGCGCGATGCCGACGCGGAGCTAGACGAAGAGCAGGCCGCATATGACATCGCGTCGGGCTTCGTGCAGACGGAGGACAAGATCGTGTGGCAGCTCGCGCAGGCCGCAGTCATGGCGAGCGGCGACATCCAGCTCCAGGCGTCCAACATCAGGCAGCTCATCGAGTCGTTGGTCAGCGTAATGGCAAAGCACCGTCAGATCCCAGCGACGTTCGCCATCAACCGCGCGCAGGTCGTCGACCTCGTCAAAGCAAAGGACGAAGGCTGGCTGGAGCCTGTCACGGACCGGGAGCTGGTCTTGGCAGGCCACATCGCGACCATCCCCGAGTTGGGCAACGCGCTCATCTGCACGACGCCCGGCTGGAACAGCAAAGCGCTCACCTACGCGGAAGAGACCATCCCGCCGGGCTACGTCCTCGCGTCGGCACCGACACACTACGCCGGCCAGTTCAGCATCCAGAGCACGGTCAGCATCGAGCCCTTCACAGCCGTGATTGAGGGCACGCTGTGCCTCGGCCTCGCCAGCACCCAGCATGTCGCGGCGGCGCTCACCAACCCGTACGCGGTCGCCATCGGGAGGCTCACATGAGCGTGTCACTTGGATTCTGTGGACTGCGGAAGCGTGGCGCTGGGCACACGCTGAGGGTCAAAGAGGCGGAGGCGTTCGCAGCATACGAGACACCGTTTCCGCAGGCGCTCCTCACGTATTTCGGTATGAACCAGCGCCAGCTCGAAGAGGCGCTTGAAGCGCAGGGCGAAGAGAGCGGACTGCGTGTTGACCTCGACGATGTCGCTACGGAATGGCATACCACGTGGGCAGATGGCGTCGAGATTGACCTAGACAAGCTCCCCGAGGGCGTCGTGACGCTCCGTATCTACCAGAGTTGGTGACATGAACGATGACCTAGACATCGAGTGGCCTGTGCCGTTTTTGGCACTCGGCGACAATCTGAAGGCCTGGATGACGCCGAAAGAGCGCACCCATCACATCCTCAAGCAGCACGTCGCGTGTAAGTGGAGCCTGCGCGCATTGTGGATGGCGGTGCGCTGCTGGTACACACCGGAGCCGAGTGCGATCGACGTGCTGATGTGGCTGCGCGAGCTGCGCGCCGCTGGGCACGTTCGGCGCTCTGACGGTTGCCCCGGCGGGTACTGGTCCGCCAGCTTGGAGAACTAGATATGAGTATCGATCAAGACGTCGCAGCCATCCTCGACAGCAAGCCGGGCTGGTTCGGTCGCGCGCTCGCGCCGGGTGATCCGGTGCAGCAACCGAACGCGCAAGGGCGTGTCGAGGGATGCGTCCACAAGTTCGGTGTCGAGGGGCACAGCGCGCAGACGCTCGCTCGGTTTGTGCGAGAGTCACGCGCAAGTTGGCTTGCAGATGTGCTCTTCGAGACGCACCAACCGGACAAGCGCTACAAGGATGAGAACTGGCTGATGCTCTCTCCTGAAGAGCACGAGGCACACTACGCAGAGGAGCGGCGCAAGTACACCGAGAGCCTGGCGTCGCGCAGCCCAGCGCACAAGAACTACGTCACCTACTACACATCCTTTGGCGCCGCCATCGTGCGTGATCTGATTGAGCAGCCCGAGACACACGGCTTCACGACAGGCGCCATCGTCGCGCCGCGGTCGAGCTGGTGGAACTCGGGCGTCGACAAGTGGAGCAGCAACGACATCGCCATCATGGAGCACATGGGTATCGACACGCGCTTCTGCGAGCCCGTGAACCCGTACGACGGCACCGGACGCATCGGGCGCTTCTACAACGACACCGACGGCTACGGCTACCCGACCCTACTCGACGGGCGCATGGTCGCGACGACGGTCGGACGCACACACGAAGGTACCCAGCTCGGTGTCTTCAGCGGCAACATCCACCTCGACGGGCCGGACCTCGTCGTGTCCGAGCGGCTCGTCATCACCGACATGCGCTGCTTCGCGCTCGGAGTGCGCTGCTGATG
>Ga0307376_10001572_pt1 | contig 24180 bp, 20 predicted proteins | sample TR2MG_FD_202536 | JGI IMG/M metagenome (GOLD analysis project Ga0307376, IMG submission 202536) | Soil microbial communities from Risofladan, Vaasa, Finland - TR-2 | ecosystem: Environmental > Terrestrial > Soil > Coastal area > Acid sulfate soil | place: Finland: Risofladan, Vaasa | collected...
AATCAGTAAAGGTGGTTGGTACGACCCGGGACGTTGGGCAGGTACTATGCCAGACTCGATTGAACCTTCTGGTGAATCTTGGTTTGACGGTTTTGATTGGGGAGATATTAGTGTTAATCTTAGTAGCGATAATGATGAGGAGATTGAATTTGTGGCATTTGATAAAGCACCACCAAAGATTCAGACACTATTTATTAGACATTTTTGTGAGGCATATATCGAAAACTATACGAACTTAGAGATTCGCACTCCTGAGATGCGTGACAAGATACAAAACACACCATATTGCTAAAATGACCGAGGAAAAGAAAATAATATTAAACAAGATTGATGAGTTAATTAGCAAGAAAAAGGCTGAACTACTCAAAGAACTTCCATCAGTTCACGAAGTGAGTGATGGTATTATAGTTCGTTTTTTCGCTGAATGGGATAACTGTCAAGACAATAATGATATCAAGTTTAAAAATATACAAAATCTGGACAAACCAAATCAAATTGTTAAATTCATGTACCTACCCAAAGATGCGGTCTTCGAATTAATGAAAAGAGAATATATCTGTTGTATTACCTGTCTAAACGGTAAATTGGAAATCGATACTAATGGTGAAATTCGCACAATTGAAGGTTTTACTAAAATCTGTGTAGAGAATGATATTTTTCAAGGGAGAGCATTGGAGAATACCTATATTATCACCACAAGTAAACCTTAATTACCACCTATTTAATCTACAATTTGATTTCAAACTCCTGACTTTTGCTGGCATATAACAACCACATGCAGCACATGTTTTATTTTTTTTGAATTTTCCGCATTCGTTACGAACACAAATTGTTATACGTCTTTTTGCTTCGGTTTCTATTTCAGGGGTTGGAAATGTAAGGTTCTTCCAACCAGCAAAAATTTCCATCAATTGACTCATTACCTATATATTATTCTACCACCTTTACTTACAATAATGTTTGCGTTTTTCTCTTTTTCAATTAACGCATTATGTAGTATTTCTTGTGAAGTAAATGCCCTATCATAGATTCTAAGCTTTTGAATTCCACCCAAGAATCCATAATCGAAATTCTGTTCAATGGTTAGATTATCTTTTCTTTCGTCTTGTACCAGAATATCTGCTGCAGTATATGTGAAATCATTAATATATAATGTACCACCTGTATTGAATCCACCATCGGTTTCGATAAGCAATCCAATATACACGAAATTCTGTCCCGTATTATCTGGTGTCCTGAATGTGCTACTCATGGGTAACCAACTCATATCACCTGTCATTATTGTACTTGCACCCAAAGGATTGCCATAATATCCGTAGTTCGTAATACCATATCCAACAATCATTGAGTTTTCCCATGTGACTGGCAGACCACTATCACCATAATATAATTTACCATCAAGACTATATTGATATTCCTGTCCGTCACCCCAAGGATGTAAATTATCAGCAATATTTTGTTGACTTAATAGATATTCATATGTTAGTGGGTGTACGTATTCTGTATCTTTAATAATATCAACATCCACATTATCACTATACACTAATATACTAATTTTATTTGTGCTGCCCCCGCTAAAGAAATTATCGTTATATAACATTAGATTAGCCACATAATCTCTATTTGATAGCACTGAAATCGGCTGCATGAATTTCACGAAATAAGTATTGCCTGTTCCACCAGTATATTTAATGCTCATTACAGTCATTGGATATTCAATAGCTGGGTCACAAACAGTATTTCCACTAAATGTTGTACTATTCGCACTCAATGATAGTCCTTCTAAATATGTATCACCTGTTGGTGGTGTATAACAATCTGTTGGGATTGGGTCTGGCTCTACAAAGAATTTCGAATTAATGTAGCTCGTATCTTGACCATTATATAATACATATGTTTGATAATCGTAATGCCATGAATGTTTTAATCCAAAGCTACCACCACCCCAACTAATTGAGTATGGTACTCCGATTTCCTTTTCCTTTTGATTGTCGAATGCGTGGAAATAGAACTCAGGGAAGTCCTTGAGAATCCAGATTGCACGTCCATTTACATAAAAAATCAGCTTTCCTATTCTTTGTTGTGCACACTCTAATTGTGATGGGTTATCAAAAACGACATCTGGTGTAAAAGCGATGTCAATCATTGTAAAACCTGTTGCAGTAACTGTTGCAGATGAACTATTTGTTATTATGAGACCCTCATTGTTAATATATTTATAAGCTATTCGTTTGTCTTGTGTTAGTTCGAAGGCAATTGCGTTATTTTTTATGTTATTGACTTGCGGAGCTTCGGAATACACTGTTTCCATCATATCCTCTGGTTGACTGAATGATGTTTTTACCTGCTCAGTCCCAATAATAGCATCCAGATAATTATCTTCGCTTGTTATTACACCAGTAGTGGTTGTGCCTGTCATTGTTTCACCACTAAAATATGGATTATATTTATCCTCTGCACGTGCGCCCATCATATAGAATATACCCTGTGAATCAGGATAAAGATAGAGTATAGTCTCGATTGTTATACCCGCATTATACCTTGAAGGAAATAATGTGTAGTTGTAGTCTTGAAGTTTGAAAAACCCCTGTAGATACCCACCAGTTAAGTCGAAATAATAGTTTTCTGTCCCACCTGATGTAATTGCACTTATTGGGTAATAGAACGTTGTAGCTGTAACTCCACTTGTTTCACCAGTTGTTGGATTATGAACTTCATTGTATCCAACTCTGTACATAGTAAATAACGTATCGCTTGGCGTAACAGTGATACCACTCCACATAATATTTGTTCTACCGTTATCAAATTCGGTTAACCCGAAATCAATTAGATTGATATTATTGGAAACTGCTCCACTCCATTTAGTTAAGCTAAACGCTGTGAGACCTGTGTTCCAGTCTACCCATGATTCAATATCAGTTAAATCAATGTGTATTGCTAAATTGTCTGTGATTATATCATTTAAACATTCTAAATTCATTTTATGCAAGAATTTATCATAAATACTCAAAGACTTTAATTAATAGTTCTGTATTTATGATAAATAACAAAATTAAACGATTTGTTTCATGATGAGAGATAATAGACAACGATTGTTCGAAATGATGAATAGGGTTGGCGGTATGCCATTGATAGAATCCGTTATATCTGAAACAAGTAAACAGTATCCACCGGGTTTTAGTGCTGACGATAGTATGTCGTTAGAGGATTACGCAAATCAATGTAGTCTTCAAGAAGAAGATAATCCAAATTTAGCTGGGATTTCTGTTGACGATAGTGGGAGTCTTGGTAATACTATTGATGCGAGACTGGCAGGTAAATATAGGGGAAATACACCATACATTCATAAAAGTACAATTAAAAAAATACGGGTTGTTGATGAAAAGGGTAATGATATGACCGAAGAAAATTTTAGAAAATTAACAACAGTAAGACCATTAAAACTTACAGGCAGTAATACTAAAATGGGGAAAACCAGTATTCTAAAAATCTCATTACCAGCTTATCAAGGACTATATTATGATGAACATTTTCCTATTGGTGATAGAATAAGGGTTATTAATGTATGTCAAAATGCTGGTGATTGTAAAGTTCATTGTTTTCAACAAAAAGGAGGACCTATTACATGGGAGAATGCGTCATTAGATAGAACAAGAATTTTGAATTTTTTAATTAATGATTACGAGGGTTTTAAATCAAAACTATTGAATGAGATTTTGGATGCCGAAGCAGTAAATGACAGTAAAGGTTTAAAAACCATTATAAGATGGCACGATTCAGGTGATTTTATATCGGAAAAATATCTCGGAATTGCAATTGATATTGCGAAAGCTACTCCAAATGTATTACACTATGCATATACAAAAATGGTTGGTTATGTTAAAAAGTATGCGAAGGAACATGAAGAGGGTATACCATCAAACTTTATTTTTAGATATTCCAGTGATGCTGGGTCACCCGAAAATAGTTTAATTAATAAGAAAGAAGATTTACATGCGGAAGTAATACCAAGAGAATTGTATAAACCATATGTACATAAGATAAAAGAACCTGTAATTGACGAAAAAACAGGTAAGCAGAAAATGGCGAGAAACGCCAAAAAGGAGATAAAACCTGTATTCGATACTATATATCTATATAATTCAGAAAAAGCATTAAAAGCTTTTAAAGAAAAAATGGGTGAGGTATATGATATCGAACCAAGTAGTATTTTAGCATTTAGTGAAATGCCTGAAGATGAAGGACAACCTAATCAATATAATGTTATTGTAACACCATCAGATGCTGATACAGCAGCACATAGACGAGATGTGCTTGGTGTGTATTTATTAGAGCATTAGAAAATAAAGAAGTATTTATATAAAAATCAAGAATATGAAAAAAGACAGTAAAACAAGATTATTCGAAGTCATGGGAAGACTCGATAAGACATTCAAACCCCGATTAAATGAAGGCTTTGAAGAAATTGAACCAAGTGCTGAAGTAGAAGTACCTGCTGAAATGGGTGCTGAAGTATCTACTGAAGAACCTATTGAAGAACCTGCTGAAGCAAAATCTCCAGAAGAAAAAATTGCAGAATTAACCGCAAAGGTTGATGAACTTTATGCATTACTTCATGGTGACGAAGAAGCTGGCGAAGAAGCTGCTGAAGTTGACATGGAAAATCTTCAAGAATGGAATTTCGACAAGAAAAAAGGCGAAAAGGAAGACGAAAAAGACGAAGAAGGCAAAGAGCATGAAAAGAAAGAAAGTCCTGAATTCGAAAAAGGTGAAGAAGAGGGTGAAGAAGAAGGTAAAAAGGAATTAGACGAAGCAAAACCAAAAAAAGTTCCTGTTGTTGCAATTGCAAAAGTCGGTAAATAATTTTATATTATATATTGTATGATATGGAAATGAAATATAAATCATCAAAAAGCAAGCTTTTTGAAATGATGGAGAAAATCAATCACGTAAAACCTGTTTTGAACGAAGAATTCAAAATCATGGGTTCTTATGAGGGTATGCCTGCACGTCTCGTGGAAACCGCCCAAGACGCACGACAAGCACATATCTTAAAAACTGAAGCACAACAGGCTTTTGGTGAAGGTTTTGATGTCTGGATAGAGCAAGGTAGTGGAGTAATCAATGAAAATGACGACAAATGGATTCAGCAAGCAGTTGACCCAGAACATAAAGGATTCTGTACACCCATGACTAAAGATACTTGCACACCCGCACGTAAGGCATTAGCCAAGAGATTCAAAAGGGGTCTTGAAGAAGAAATGGGTGAAAAATATCGTGCAGAAGTAACTGGTACAAGAGAAAATCGTTGGTCTGGTAATGCAATGGAATATGATACTGAGCAAGAAGCTAAAGATTGGCTGGATGGTTTAAGAGGTCGTTGGTTTGGTTATGATATGGGTCGTGTTGTACCTGTTTCTACACCAACAGGACAACCAGTAGATATGGAAAATGATGATATTTATCAGAATTTTAGAGGATAAATTACAATGGAAGGAAATAAGAAGAACCCACGTTCATGGTCAAGCAGATATTGGAGAAGTCACAACATTTCAGATACACTGAAAGAAGTGGTTGAACCAGATACTGTTGATGTATCAAGTATTCAAACACATGATGCACTATGTCCACTTATTTGGGAAACTGATGATAAGATTAAACCAGATGTCAGGGAAACATTATTATTAAACGCCAAAAGATTCATTGAGTTTTGTAACGCAGAAGCTCTCGAATTTAAGGATATTATATTAACTGGCAGCATGGCAAATTACAACTACAACGAAAATTCTGATTTGGATGTTCATGTTATTCTTGATTTTGACCAGATTTCCGAAAACAAAGAATTTGTGGGTGATTTTTTTAAATTGAAAAAAGCGTTGTGGGCAGAAAAACTACAGATTCAGGTCAAAGGACATGATGTTGAAATGTATTTCCAAGACAGTGCTGAACCACATCATTCATCTGGTACATATTCATTAGCCAGAAATAAGTGGATTAGAAGACCGACTAAAAAGATAGTTAATATAGATAGTGCTGACGTGCAATTAAAATCTTCAGACATCATGAATGCAATTGATGACTTGGAAACCAATAGAAGTGAAGAGAATTTCCTGAAGAAACACGAAGCATTAAAAAATAAAATAAAAAAATATAGACAAACAGGACTTGATAAAAGCGGTGAGTATTCTGTGGAGAATCTCGTATTCAAAATTCTGAGAAATTCTGGATACCTTGAAAAAATGGTTGAAATGAAAAACGATTATCTCACACAGGAATTAAGTCTAAATGAATTTTTGAACTAAGTTATGAAAACATTTATAGTAAAAAAAGAGCAATTGAACGAGTATGTCGAAAGAAAGAAATCCGATAAGGCTTTCTATGACATACTTGAACGTTTGCATACCAATAAAAAGTTTCTAACTGAAAACGTTTCTCATACAAAGGCAAATCAATCGGTTATTGATGACTTGAGAAGAAAAAATTTAATAACACCCAGAGTTTATGAAATGCTTATTAGCAACAAAATAATAAATGAGAGTTACGAAATATTGTAGTAATACTACTTTTTGTTCTAAATAAAGTATTTATAAAAAAATATAAGTAAATAATTTGCACTAAAAATATATTCAAATGAAGAAACATACATCAGAAGAAGCATATTACGATAGAATCAAAACTTTAGCTAACGTAAATAAGACTTCGATAAAAGAGTCTCAAAACCGTGGTTTAGGTACTTTGATTGATTACAAAAGAGCAGCCGATGGTGTTGCATATGGTATCGTTAAAGAACAACATCAATACTACATCAAAAAAGGTGGATTGAGTGAGAACCAAACAGTTGCAGATTTTGCATACATTGGTGGCTTGGCTAATATCACAGAATTCCAATACGGAAAACTCGCAGAAGCTGAAAAACAAAGAAATATGTTGTTCAGAACTATCAATGAAAGTATTTCAACTAAAGTAAGTAAAACTGGTAGTAGGAAAAAAGTGAATCTGAATGAAGATAAAACAGCACAAGAAATTGGTGATGCTGAAGGTATGTTAGGTGATTTGGATGCAGCGACTGCTGCTAAAGAAATTCCAGTAGCAGAACCAGCAGGTGATGAAATGGCTGCAGGTCTTGATGCTGAACCAGTAGGTGGTGCTGAAGAAGTTGATGCTGAAGTTAGTGCTGAAGAACCAGCACCAGAAGGTGATGCAGGTGCTGATTTAGAGGCATCTTTAGGTGGCGAAGAAGGTGATGCAGGTGCTGATTTAGAAGCATCTTTAGGTGGCGAAGGTGGCGAAGAAGTTGATGCTGAAGTTGGTGCTGAAGAACCAGCACCAGAAGGTGGTGAAGAAGAGGTTGCGGTTGATGCAGAGGTTACTGATGATGAAGAATATGCTACAGAAGACCCACAAAGTGAAACAACAAGAGAACTTGAAAAACAACTTGGTAAGATAACCAATACAATTAGAAAAACGGAATTAGAACCGTCACAAACCGAATCGTATCTTAAATCGTTCATACAGGCGTTTAAAGATAAACTTCCTAAACTCGAAATCGAAGACAGGAAAGAAATAGCAGAAAAAATTACAAAAATTATTCCACCAGAAGACATGGAAGATTTAGGACAAAGTGTTGAAGACAGCGAAGCTGCTGCAGGCATTGAACCTAAAGAAATTAAGATGGATACCAGTGAACCAGATTTAAAGATGGCTGCTGAAGGTGTTGAAGGTGAAGAAGGTGGTCAGAAAACATTATTCAAACAATGGTTTGACGGTGAACGTAGTAATGAGGGTTCGTTTATGACTGGATTATTAGAGTTATTCTTAAAAGCAGATGCATCTAATAAACAAAAACTTGCACAAGGATTCCCTAACGTATTTTCTATGGATGATGTGTATTATTTCACTGGTAAGCCAACTGCAAGTAATGATGTAGCTGAAGGTCAGTGTGCTGAATGTGGTAGCTTTGCACAATATGCAGAATCACGTGGTTATGGTAGTGCAGAAGCTCTCATGGAATGTGGTGAAGAAGAATTAGGAAATGTTGTAAGTGGTTATGCAAATGCACATGGTGAAGGTATGAATGACGGTGACATGGAAAATGTTGCTTTAGTACTTAAACTTATCAACCCTGAAATCCTAAATCAATTAAAAGGTGATTACGGTCACGAAGAATACGCAAATCAGCTTGAACCAATAGTTACAGGTATGAATGAATGTAGTCAAGAAGAAGGTGTTGTAAAACTTAATGAGCTTTTTGGTGGCGTAAATGCAACTAATGCTCCGATTGACCCTGCAAGTATTGAAACACAACCCCCATTAACTGAAGACGAAGAAGCAGAAGAAGAAATAGAAGTTGATGCTCCAACAGTAAAAGTTGCTGATGATGACGATGATATGGGTGGTGAACCTGAAGGCAATTTCTTTGCAAATGATAGTCAATCATTAGGTGGTGGTGTAGTTAAACCAGATGGTGCTGGAACAACAAGTGTTGAGGTTACCAAGGGTAGTGTAAATGTTACAATGAACGAAGCTAAAGCTAAATTGATTAGGCAAATCGCAACAGGTGTTAATGAATACCTCAAAGAAACCACTACTAAGGAAATCAAAGAACCTAAAAAAGAAGTGGTATCTGAAAGCGAAATGAAATTAAGAAAATATATTCGTGCTCGTCTTGAAGAAAAGGCTGGTTTAAGAAAACCAATTTTATCTGAAAGTAAAAAATCAGACACACTTAAAAAACTTGATGCTACTATTGACAAACAATTTAAATTGTATGAAGCAGTTGCACTAAAAAAAAAAGATAGTGTTGTCGAAGGTTGGTTAGGTGATAAAGTTGGTGGAATGGCGAATAAGTTCAACCAAGCTGTTGAAGGTAAATTCAAAAAGCAAAGAGAACTTAAACAGGCAATTGAAGCTGACCCAGCAGGTGCAAAATCTGCATTATTGAAAGCATTCTCTACTGAGTTAATGTACAATACTGGTGCATCGAGTTTTGTTAAAGGCGTAAGTCCTGAGAACGCACTTGAAGTTGCGCAACAGGTAGTAAGTGACCCAGACGGTTTAGGTAAACTAAGTCAAAGAAGTGGTTTGTTAGTTTATATACCTGCGAAAGACGTAAAATAATCAAATTAAAACAATAAAATGAGCCGAACCCAAAAAGTTCGGCTTTTTTTGTAACATATATTATTAATTTTCCGTATAACCGTACATGGAAAACAATATTAGAGAATATCAGACAATTAAGTTTTTTAGAGGTAGGGAAAGAAACAATGCAGAAATGCAGAAGCTTGCTGATGAAAAACGGGATTTTGAATACCGAAGGTTACTCATTGAAGAAAATGAACTTGACCTTCATGTGGCTTTCAGTAAGATGCTGGTTTGGAAATGGCTGTCATGGAGTTTTCTGGCATTGGCAATAGCTTATCATCAATATCCAATTTTTTCATTTATCTTTTTAGGGATGGCGTTACTGTCACAGTTTTTTTCATTTCTCAATAAAAGATTCTTTACATTTGTTTTCAGAGGTTATAACCTTACATTAGGACTTGTTAATGGTGTAATATATGATAGGTATGGAATTTCATTTAAATAAAATAATATAATGATAATTAGAAATTTTGAAGGTAAAAAGTATTGGAGAACCTATATTGGTGGTTCGAAAGAGAAAGAGTTGAAGACGTTCTTGGAAGTGCAGGGCACGAAAGAAGATAATTCTGAATGTGATTGGCTTGAATACCGAAGAATATTTACCACCTACTTTAATGACGTGCTACATGTTTTGCTTTCATGGCAAGATTTGGTACGGAAGCTAAGTATTTTAACTGTGGTTCTTATCGTATTATCCTTTAAGATACAAATTCTCTTTTTCATTCTTATTGGAGTATTGATTGTGCTGCAAATCACACGACTTAATTTAAAATTACGTCAAGTACGACATTCAAGAAATTATGATTTGGGTCTGGACATTGCTTTAAGTGAAATACATAAAAAGACTGGACTACACCTAAGTAAAAACTAAGTCACCACAAGTGGCTTTTTTTATGTTCAAGTATTTATGAAAAAGTTACGTTATGGATTACGATGATAGTAAGTTGAAACTGATTTATGTTTTGAAAATTGGTTATAATTCTAAAGACGAGGGGTTATATGAATTCATATTTTCAATAGACCCAGAAAATGTTGATATTGAGGGTTGGATGTGGGACATTACACCTGCTTGTGATAATGCGTTGCCACCTACAGAAGAATATATTAATAAAATCGTGAGTCTGAAAACCAGCACATTTGATTTATTTTGTTTACATGAAGCCGTTGATAGGGAATTTATGCATGGTTATCATACAATACATGCGCTGGCATATGAAACAGAAAGACAAATTGAGGGTAATGATTATGAAAAATTGTTCGAAGGTGAGAATGATGATGTACCATTATTGGTTTTCCATTATGGTATGACTTTGGGGCAGATTAAGAATTTACTGGATGGTAGAAAAATAATATTAAGAAATAATGAGTTTATTGAGACTTCCTCAATAAAATTATAATTGAGTTCATCGCTCCATTTGGGTGAAGGAAATCGAGGCTCGGTGTGTCAAGAAATGCATCGAGCCTTGCTATTTCAGGTTTATAAGTATTTATTATAAATATTTATAAATGGCTACGAAAAAAAATCCAGATATAATTCCCGATGACGATTCCCTATTTCCTGAACACATACCTGTTCTTCCATATGATATTCAAAGGGAGAAAGAAAAGGAAGCCGTTAGAAAATTAGCTGCTGAACTTCGTAAGAAATCAGGGAAAATTGAACCAGTTATTGTTAACAGAGATGGTATAGCTAAAAAAGCCAGCGAATTAACCATTTCCGAACAAGAATATGAATTTGTGCGTTGCGCTACAAATCCAATATATTTTATCGAAACCTATTTAACAATCTTTGACCAGACTCAAGGTGCTGCTGGTTTGATTGTACAATTTAAACTTTTTGATTTTCAAGTAGATTTGGTTAATACATATCTCAATAATAGATTTGTTGTAGCCAATAAATATCGTCAGGCTGGTGTTAGTACAACAACCTGTGCATATATTGCGTGGTATGTAATGTTTAATCAAAACCGTAGTGTCGCTATCGTGGCTGATAAACTTGAAACTGCTCGTGATGAATTAATGAATGATGTCGTAATGTTTATCGATAGCTGTCCAGAATGGCTTAGACCTAAAACTGGTAAAGAATCTAACGATAAATTCAAAGATACTCAGAAATTAAAGCGATATGATAACGGTTCATCTCTGGGAGCATTCTCATCAAGAGGTCTTCGTGGTTATACGCCTACTTTGTTATTCTGGGATGAAACTGCTTGGACGGAGAAAGCAGATAAGTTTTGGACATCAGCAAAACCAACACTACAAACTGGTGGTGCTGCAATCATGGTAAGTACTCCTTCTGGTCTTGATGCGGTGTTCTATAAGACGTTTGATGGTGCACGTAGAAAAGAAAATAACTTTAAAGCCGTTGAACTCTGGTGGTATAATGACCCAAGATACAATAAAGGATTGGTTTGGTTAAAAAATAAGGGAAAGGAAAATCAAATTACTCGTGTTGATGATGGTTGGAGTAATGAAGATAGAATTCAGATGGCTGGAGACCTTTGGGAAGCCAGTTCTCCGTGGTTTGAGGAACAAGTGAGGGATGCTAATGGTGACATGCGTAAAATCGCACAGGAACTCCTGTGTTCATTCTTGGGTTCTGGCGATAACTTCATTGCAGAAGAATATCTCTTACGTATACAAGAACATGAAGTAATTGTTCCTATCCGTCAGGAATACATGGACTTAAACATGTGGATTTGGGAAGACCCTATTGTTGGTGAAGATTATATTATGACAATAGATGCGTCAGCAGGTCACGGAGAAGACAACTCAACAATTAATATATTAAAAAAGAGTGAGATTGTCGAGGAAAAAATTATAACAAGGGGTGAGAAAGTAAAAAAGGTTAAGATAAAGAAACATAAATTACTTCAAGTAGCTGAATATTATGGAAAGGTTGTTCCACAGGTACTTGCAGAAATTGCATATCAATATGGGAGAAGATATAATAATGCCTATACTGTTGTTGACGTTACTGGTGGATATGGGGTGCAAACAGTTGAAAAATTACTTGAATTTGGATATGAAGATGTTCATTATGCCGAAGTAACACATAAACCAACAAGAGATAGATTACAGGGTTATATTAAAAAGGGACAGAAAGTAATGCCTGATGGTAATGTGATAAACGTGGATTTAATCCCCGGTTTCTTCATCGGAAACAACCGTGCATCAGTTGTACTTGAAATGCAGAGAGCTATCCATATGGAAGACGTGATAATCAGGTCAGTAAGATTACTAAACGAATTAAAAACATTCGTTACTGTTGCTGGAAACCGTGTTGCTGACCATAAACGTAGCTTCCATGATGACAGTATTATGGGACTATCCATTGGTTTATATGTGGTGAATTTTGACATGGCTCGATACAAACAAAGTAAAGGTATTACTGAAAAATTACTCAACTCAATACTTACGTTGAACGATATTAGTGAGATTGAAAGAATTAAGGGTGTTAAAAATAAACCAATGATTTCACCTAACAGCACATCTATACATAATCCTTATGCTGCAAATGCTTGGTTATTTAAAGGTATTAAGGATAAAAACAAAACATAGAATGTATTTATAGTTAAATCGACTTTTGCAAAAAATTAGAGTATTTATAAAAAACTATAATAAATTATAAAAATGGCTGAACAAGAAAAAAGAGGTACTATATATCAACAGCTTAATAAACTTTTGAATCTCGATGGTATGGGATTTCAAGATGCACAACCATCAATCTCACAAAGCACACCATCTAAAGACGCTAAAATTGTTATTAAGGGTAATACCCCAGAAGAAATCCACAGAAAAGGTCTGGAGATAGAACAGAAAAAAGAACTCCAAAATAAGTTCTTTAGGACAACCGACAGAGGTTTTCAGAAAGCACTTCAATACGAAGCAGCCAGACTTCCTGCATATATTGACTACGAAGGTATGGAATACTATCCAATTATCAGTAGTGCATTGGATTTATTCATGGAAGAAGCAACTACAATTGGTATTGATGGTAAGATGTTAAACATCTATTCCAATAAAGACAGAATCAAGACCCTATTAGATGAATTTTTCTACGATATTGTAAATGTGAATGTTAACTTACCGTTTTGGGTAAGAAACTTAGTGAAGTACGGTGATAATTTCGTATTACTTTACGGTGAACGTAAAAAAGGCATTACTCACGTAAAACAACTCGTTAATTACGAAATTGAGAGATTTGAGAGAATACAAAACGGTAAGCCACTGGTGAAATTCAAAGAAAGAATGACTGGTGACGAATTCAACGTATTTGAAATCGCACACTTTAGGTTACTCGGTGATGACAAGTATCTACCTTATGGTTCTTCAGTTCTTAATAAGGTCAGAAGGGTGTTCCGTCAGCTTGTAATGGCTGAAGATGCAATGCTTACCTATCGTATTATTCGTGCTGGCGAGAAAAAAGTATTTAAAATCGATGTTGGAAACATAGATGAAGAAGATATTGAGGAATACATCTACAAAGTAGCAACCAAGTTCAAAAAAACAGCACAAGTACAAGCAAATGATGGTCAAATCGACTATAGATTCAATATTCTGGGAAATGATGAAGATTATTTTCTACCAATGCGTAATTCAAATTCGCAGACTGGTGTTGAGACGCTCCCGGGCGCAACGAATCTCGATGCAATTCAGGATATTGAATACCTTCGTGATAACCTGTTTATCGGATTAGGTATTCCGAAGCCATTCCTGAGTTTCCAAGATGCTGCTGGTGCTGGTAAAAACATGGCACAATATGATATTAGATTTTCAAAGAAAATCAATCGTATTCAACAGGCTGTAATTCAAGAACTCAATAAAATGGCAATGATTCATTTGTATTTATTGGGTTATAGTGGGGAAGACCTTAGTGGATTTCAATTAACGCTTACTAATCCTTCAACACAACAGGAACAATTGAAAGCTGAACTGCTGAGAGAAAAAGCACAAACCTATGCCGAATTAACACGTGGTGAAGGTGGTATCGCAGCAATGTCACACACAAGAGCAAAACGTATGTTATTCAATTGGAGTGATAGAGAAATTGTTGAAGACCTTAAACAACAGAAAATGGAGAAGGTTGTTATGCAAGAACTTGCAGATGCTCCTGTTAGTATTAAGAAAACTGGTTTATTTGCTGATATCGATAAGCGATTTGGAGCACCAGAAGAACTTGCACCAAGCGGTGGAACTGAAGGTGGAATGCCACCAGAAGGCGGTGAGATGGGTGGAATGCCACCATTAGGTGGTGAGATAGGTGGAGCACCACCAGCAGGCGGTGAGATGGGTGGAGCACCATTAGGTGGTGGAGCACCAGCAGGTGGAGATATGGGTGGCGGTGGAATGCCACCATTGGCTGAACGACATTCAAAACTAAGTGAAGAGGAATTTAGTCAACATGTTGAAAGAATGGTTTTTGGTAATAGTGTTGAGCCAGAACATAAAAAAGAGAAGAAGAATAAGAAGGTTATCAATGAGAATAACGAAGCTAACGACAAATTAAATAAGAATGCTCAAGATATGATTATCGAAATTGACGCATTGCTTGATACTACCGAAAGCTTCAATACTCAGACAAAAATAACTGAAGCTGAAGATATTAATCTTGATGATATTGAGGGAATCGAAATTACTGAATAAGTAAGTATAACATTTATATATGGTAAGTAGTAAACATTTACAATTAATAATAGTATTTATATTAAATCGAATAAAACCACATGAAAAACACTAATATTGGAATAGCTAATTTAGTAGTTTCAAACAAATTGAAAGAGTCATACTTCCAAGGCACTCTACTTGAAGAGTCAAGGAAGATAACATCTGACTTTCTCAATGTTGTAAAGAACTCACCAATATTGCAATTGGAATTCAAGGTGTTCAATAATATTGAAAATAAACACATTGTGAATGAGTTACTTGCAAAGGATTATATCGACAATCACATTAAGCTATTTGAAGTATATACGATAGAGGAAATCGATGCTGAACGTGAAAAACTAAATGGTTTTCTTATTGAAAATGTCGTTGAAACTATAACTGAAGCTGATTATAATCTTGAGAAGATTGATTTATATAATGCTATTGATGCGCTTATAACTGAGTCGCTTAATGATTATGATAAAGTTGATGTTGATAATATCTACGAATCATTTACTGTTGTTTTAAATCATGTGAAAGAACCTAAGAAAATATTGGTTGAAAATGTTATGACTGAAGAGATTGGTGAAGAGATTATTGAAATAGCAGTTGATAAGTTCAATCAGAAATATGCGGAACTCAATGAAGATGATAAAAATTTACTTCAATTACTTATAAAATCTAATGATAAAGAGAAAAAAGAACTCCTTGAAACATATAAAACTGAAAGTCTTGTAGTCTTAGAAGGAATTAATAAAGACACTGTTAAAGAAAATATTCTAAAAGCGATTCAAAAAATAAAAGAAATGAAGTATAATAAAACAAATGTTGTTGACGACATTATTAGTCTCCACGAACTGAAAAGAGATTTATTATAAAAAAAGGCATCGAGAGATGCCTTTTCTGTTTTACGTATATTTGTTAAAGAAATCTTTCCTCATCATATTCAAGTCAACATTCGAATTGATTCCCGTGACTTTACCCTGAGAACTAAATTGCCATGCACTCCAAGGTATGTGAGAATCTGATTTGGACTTCCAACCCACTGGTGGTGTTGGTAAGTGTGTTTCAGGACTAATGTTCTTACGAATATTCATGTAGTTTGCTAACCATAATGGGTATTTATTGAAATTGGTAACACCGTTTGTATTTAAGAAGTTCGCATATGAATATATAATGGTTTTATATCCAGCATCTTTAAGCACATCAATAAATGTTTGTATGTATATTGGCATGCTCGCTTTTCTATTTGTCCAAGCAACTGGCTTCATTTTAGTTGGATATGCATCATCAATAAAATTCTCAATATCCAATACAAGTGGGAAATCTGGTTTTGGTAATTCTTTCACCTTTTCCAAGAACCAATTTGCTTCTGCTGTTGCATCTGCTGCTGGGTCGGTGGAAGAACCGGGTCTTGCAAAGTGATAATAACCAACCTTCACCTTATTATTAATAGCATTCTTAATGTTTTGCTTGAGTTCGTAGTTTGAAGAATTTTCATCGTAGAACCAAGTGCCCTCAGTAACTTTTATGAATGCGAAATCAACACCATATTCTTTAGCTTGACTCCAATTAATATTACCTTGATAATTGGCTACGTCTACACCAAGAACACTATCTAAATCATTGAGTCTTTCATTTGTTATCATTGATGCTTCAGTTCCTTCTTCCGCAAATCCTGTCAATGCTTGAGCAACACTTGAACCCTCAAATCCCATAGAAGCTGCTGGATTAGTTACTCTTGGAACAGGATATTTTAATATTTTAGTACCTGTAAAGGATGTGGTCATTCTATTTGGTACTAAATTGTGTTCAACACTTAATATCAGGTATGCACCGTTAAAAAGCGGTACATTGTCCAATTGAAAATATTGCGTTGGTTGAATCATTGCGTTTCCTAAACCAGTAACAGTTGCGCTATATGCACGATTTTCATACAAATTGTATAGGTTCTGTCCCTTCGGTATTGGTGCATTCTTTCCTTCATCACCAGCCAATCTCGCCAATATCTGAATACTTTCATTTGTTTCAGGATATTCCTTACTGTCAATTTTTATATCGGTGAACATCGATTGATTCTGTTGTCCGAATAATACTCTAAATGCCCTTACTTGTCTGAATATTTTTTTTGTGAGTTCAGGATTACGTTCTTCTTGTTTATCATATTCTGGGTTTGCTGGGCAATTCGAATCAAAATCGGCTGCATCTGTTGTTGTGATATCAGTAATGCCATCATCCTTAAAACCATTATTTAAATTATTTGGATAACTTGATGAACCACCAACATATAAACATACAAATGCCTGTCGTTGTTCAACAACATCACTTGGGTCGATTTTAAATGTATTCTCCCAACTTTCTGGAGAATGTGAAATAAAGTTTTGAAGCGGAAAGAATAAAAAATTATTTTCTGATATTAGCTGCGAAAGTACTGTGAAAATCGAAGCATTATTATCCTCATATAAAGCCAATAATATCTCTGGATTTATACACGTATTACCAACAGGATTCATTGCCCTATCCACAAATATAAATGAATCAATTAAATCTCTATTTGGAAGATTGAATGGGTAACCGTCAGACTCTGCTTCAGGTCCTGTCAACCATTTATCGTTGATGTTCTTGAACGAGTAGTATAATTGTGTCATAACATCATCGTCACCTTTTAGTCTTTTATTTTCTTCCTCAATTTCTTTTTGTTTATCCTCATCGAGCGTGATTTGGTGAGCTAAATCTTTGAAGAGTTGTCTAAAGAACCTATCATTTACAGTTTTAATATCTTTATCAAGATTGCTTGCACCATCGCTGATTGCAGCATCATTTATGTTTTTTAAACTACGATATGTCGTAGGACTCGTATAATTAGCAAATGTATTCTGAGTGAAACTAACTATTGTTGTTTCCTCCATGAGTGGTTGTAATATACTATTAAAAAACTGACCGCTTTCTGACTTGTTTTTTGTGTTTGGATTAAGGTATGCCTCATATAGTTTCTCTCTTTTTCCACCATCGGTTACACCAGATTGGACAACTTGATACAGTCTATTAAGACTATTCCTGATTTTTTCATATGTACCATCAAGCATAAACGTATCGAAATATATTCTGAATAATTCTTTATCGTTTTCTGACAAATATGTGTTGATGTCGTGTATATCTGCGAAAATATAAATACCACAAACACTCATTCCTTTTCCGTTTCCAGTTAAGAAAAATTCCTCAAATTGTTCTCTCAATCCATTTGTATCTGCATCCACTAATGCACCAATATATGCTGGTAAGAATTTAGGAACATCAATAGCTGATGGAGTTCTAAAAATTGAATAATTTAAAGCATTTGGGAAGATGTTGAATGGTCCCAGCGTGTAGCCAAAATTCGATAAAAGCATTGCTGCACCAAACGTACTTCCACTTGAAATTATTTGGTCATAAATTACGGTGTCAAATGCATCTAACACACCAACCCACGTATCTACAATGTTCTGGAAGTTTTTAAGATTGAGTGCTCGTGTTCCTACTGTGATATTGAGTTCTTGATTTCCATTATTTTTTAAGTCAACGGTTATAAAATTTTCTTTATCAGCAGTTCTGAATGGGTCACTAAATCTTGTTGGAAGGTCAACCAATGATTGCTCATAGAATAAAATTTTTCCCTTCTTTATGTCTTCACTAACTCTCTTAAATGACGATATATATCTTGTTTCAAGTGGAGTACTCTCATAACTATCTAATTTATTCGATTTTTCTGTATTTTTTTTAACTAACGTATCTTTAATATATAATACGTTGTCATTTGTAAATAAATAAGATTCTTCTGGAAGCCTATTATCAAGCAGTTTTTTAAATACACCTCTTTGTACGCCTTCAGCAAATTTATCGATTGGCGACCCACCCTCTTTTTTAGGTGTTAGCACTTCAATAGTATCATAATATATGTTTGCCCCAATATAATTAGGATTATTTTTGTCTATATATGACCTACCAATAACTTCAATAGTTCCGTCAGGAAATGCATATGTAGCTGGAATATTCTCTTCCAAATAGGTGTAGAAATCTGGAAATGTTCCTTGACTACTATATGCGTCAGCAACGGTTTTAAGATTTTGTGATATTTTCGAATTACTTAATGACATTGCCAAGTTAAGTGCCTCTGCTTTAGCGTATAAATTAACATATGCCTGTGTTGCATCCTTTGGATTGAGATAAAAATCGTTTGGAAGCGAACTTTGCGTGAGAATATAAAATCTATCCAGTAAAACACCGAATATTTCATCTAAATTTGTGAGTCCTCCATATGGTGTTGATGGGTCAGTTCCTGATAATGAAGAATCTATTGGCGATATTGGTATCCATCTTTTCGTACCATCAGAATCTGTTTCATCCTTCATATTGTAATCCAATACAATTCTTCTTTGTTTTGTGAAGGTATCGATAAAATTTTCAATCAGTTTTGATTCTGGAAACACACTTGGTAGAAGTTGGTTGAGTTCAGCAGGTGAAGTCCTTACTTCAGTTTGTCCACAAGTTTCGTCTTCCTTTTTAATAATAAGTGGAAATTGAAATATATTTTCTTCAATATTATTTGTTCCAGAGTCTTGCATGCTTCCACCATTAGCTATGATATATTTAATATCTTCCTTATTGTGATGTTTTTGTGCTTCTTTTGATGTATCACGCAATACCTTAAAGAATTTATCAACATCATCTAAAATGATTTTGAATATGTTGTATATCGTAGGACGCATACCAAGTCTTTCCTCAATCATATTATTGATTTTCTCTGTCATGTTCTTACCCGCAGTCTCTTTGTCGGCTTCTATTTGTAGTTTAGCTTGAAATAGTTTAAAGTAGAATGCGGTTACATCCAATATATAATATGGTGTGAGTGGTGTGCTATCACTTATTTTTTGAGTTGGTAAGGAAATATTGTATGTGTTATGAATTGTATTCGGTTCTGATATATCGGTATTTAAAATTCTACCATATGTTCCCGCCTGAACTGCCGTTCCAGTTAATAGCTGAGTTCTGTATATGGTCAATCCTGAATATATTGACTCTAAATTACTTGGGTTTCCAACATATCCAATACACAATCTTACATTAATTGTAGATGGTATTGTATCTTTTCCTAATGTCTTGATGTATTCATCATAATCCCTTACATTTATTAGTTTTGTTATAACAGGTGTTTGTTTTGATGTGACATCGTTTGTGAATACTAACGACTTACCCACTAAAGCATCCCTGAATCCAAAAAGAGCAGTCATTGTTGTTTGATTATCATTATATGCAGTTAACGCATTATCATATATCTTGCTCTCAATATCAGTCTTCAATAAGGTATTACCTGCAGAATATAAATTTTTCAGTTTTAATATTAATTCGTTTATATTTTGAGGTGGTGAGTTTTGTTTTGGAGTCATTGAAACACTATCATCAATCAATGGGAAATTAATTGCATATTTGAATAATACGTCACTTAGTGGTGCAAATGTAACTGCTACAAACTGTGCATCAATAATAAAATTACCATTTTCTGATTTAAACTCAGTTGTATACTTAACCAAATGTAATCGATATTCTAATGTTTTACCATAATATCCCTTAATTTTTAAATTAAAAATTGGTGGCGGGAAATCAAACAACACCCTGTATGGTGAATCCTTTTGATTAAAAAATGATAATCCTCTTACGTCAATAAATTGAATGTTAACTTGAGGTATATAGGAAGAGTTAACTACTACCTTAATACTTGTGATTCCAAATGATTCGTATTGAACCTGATTATCACCAGTACTACCGTCATAATAATTTGTCGTGAATTTCAGATAATCTGGATTATTAACATCATCAGTTCCTGTGTTATTTTTATTCTGGTTATTACCCATGAAATTAACATTCAGTGTGTTTTCCAGACCAGTTTTTTGAATTCCTTCCCCGATAACAACCACACTTCTTCCCTTTCTAACAGCAGTTAATTCGGCAAATATGTGCATGTCCTGATATTGTGCAATAGAATTAGTGATATCAGGATTGATATTGACTGCGTTAGGGTCTTCTATATAATAGATGTTCTTATGCTTTTGTGCAATGCCTGCCATTCAATTGAAATTTAATATAAATACGATACAATAAAAAACTTAATATCTGTGAAATTAATTGAGCTTTTAAAACTATTTATCTAAAAGCTATTTTACTATGGTACTTCAATCAATCTTATTAGATATAATTCCACACGTACATCCAATCTGGGATAACGTATTTTTTTACTTATTCCTAACATTAGTGCTTGTATTTTCTGTTATTGTTACAGCTATGATAAAAGCGTTAAGAACAAAAACCGATGACACTAAATTAATGCAACAACAACATGTGGCAAAGATTGATATTGTGAGGAAAGAACAAGCAGATACTCTGGAGCGAATAAGGTTGGAGATGCTAAATAGAGAAGAGGAACGTGGTCGTCAGTGGATGGAAAGTGAAAAGGAAACTCTACGTGTTTTAAGCGGGGTTTCGACATTATTAGACCTTAGTGAAAAAATAGGAAGAGTTGAATCAGAGAAAATATTGAGTAAACTCGATGAGATTCAAAAAAAGGTTGAAGAGAAATCAGAAAAATAATCGATATTATAATATGCTGTCATATGTCAACAAAATTAGAAAAACTTAAAGAAGTTAACACTCAACTTGATAGTGTCTTAAAAAAATTAGAGACATATGTTTTCATTGAAAACATTGTGGACGTGCAAGAAGAAAAGGTGATAGCTGAACAACCAAAATTGGTTATATCGATAAAACAATAAATAAAACTATTTATATAAAAAGAAATTCTATATGAGCAAGATATTACAGGCGGGTGAACAAGGATTTGGCATTTTAATTGAACATGATGCTGGATATATTAATAGTGAGTTAAACCCGACCATCATTAATGAAAACTTCGAACTCAAACCTAATGAACCAGTTTTAATTAATTGCATCTTACAGAAATGGGGTGTGAAAAACAAAAACGGTAGAATCTATCCCAAAGATGTTTTAGTTCCACAAGTTGATGTATATCAACAATTAGTTGATACCAATAGTGCGGTTTCAGAAGCAGACCATCCAGAAAGTAGTATAATTTCACTACAAAACATTTCACACATGGTAACTAAAATGTGGTGGGGGACTGGTGAATTTGAGAACGTATTATATGGACAATTGAAGATAATTGTCAGTCCCGGATTCATCAAAATGGGTATTGTTTCAGTTGTTGGCGATAAAGTAGTATTATATCTACAAAATAAAATCAAGCTCGGAATTTCAAGTCGTGGTGTTGGAACACTTAAAGAAGTTAATGGTGAGAATCTCGTTCAAGGAGACTTCGAATTAATTGGTTTTGACTTGGTTGCGACTCCAAGTACCCCGGGTGCTTATCTCTTTCCACTAAAAAAAGGTGAGACTGGTTTCGGAGAGACATATATTAAGAAGAATGGTATATATCTTAAAGAGGATGAGAGTAAAATTATGAAAGCCACAGATAGATTTCTATTATAAGGCGTATAATATAGATATAATTATCGATACAAGCAAGAATTTTATTAAAAATTACACTTTTTCGCAAAGATAATGTATTTATATGAAATTAGTAGTATTAGATATAGAACAAAAAAATGAAAGACGATACAAAATCATCTATAATTAAGGAAGCTTTCACAGATTATAGTACAATCATGGAAGCTGCGAATGCTAATGCTAAGAAAAGATTAGCTGAAGAGTTCCCAGAGAACTTCAACAAACTATTAAAAGAAGAAATAATTAAAAATAAATCAGCAAAAGAGTCTTACAAAAAATTAGACGAAGCAAAAGAATCTGATAAAGATAAAACTGAATCAAACAAAGAATCTGATATGAAGAATCAAAACAAAGAGACCTCTAAGGTCGTAGAAACAGTTGGAAAAGGAAAACCTTTCGATAAAGCAGCACCAAAAGTAGCTGCAGTGAAAGAAGACGTAAAAATTACCGACACAGTTGGTAAAGGTGACCCATTTGATGAAAAACCAAAGGGTGTTAAGAAAATCGATGAAGAACGTGAAAAAGACTTTATGGGTGATGTGGAGAATGATACTCCAAATCAAGGTAAAGGCGAACTTGAAAAAGGTGACGCATTCAAAGAAAAACTTAAAGGACCGTCTTCAGGAAAGCCTCTTTCAAATATTAAAGAAGAGTTTGATATATCAGAGCTTGATATGGGTAGTGTAGGTACTGCAATGGACGGTGCTGGAGAAGAAGATGAGATAATCACAATCGATGAAATCGAAGCAGAAATCTCACAAATGCAAGGATTAGGTGAGGAACTTTCAGATATGAGTGGTTTACCACGTCCTACTGAACAACCTCGTGGTACTGCTAAAGGTCAGGGTGGCGATGCATTCACACAACTTAGCAATATGAGAAATCAGATTGACGAGATGTTGAAAGGCATGGAAGGCTATCCACGTCCTAAAGTTGACCAAGTGACTGGAAAAATGACAGAAATGGAATTACAACCAGACGAAATGAGTCCTGCAGATTTTCAAAGTTCCGCAGCAATCACCGAAGAAGAAACGATTTCCGATGAGGATATCGATGCTGTTTTAGGTGCTGCACCCGAAGAAGAAGAAGTTCAAGTTGATGAACATCACGGTGTTTCATTTTCAGCAGGAACTATCACCCCGGGTAAATTGGGTGACAACGAAGGGAGTCGTGGAAGATTCCGTAAAGGTGGCGTAGATGAATCTAAGAAAATTGGTAGTTTAATCGAAGAGAACAAGAAATTGACCAAGAAATTAAACGAGACAAAGAAATTCAAAGAATCTGTAAGCACCTTAGTCGAGCAGTACAAAGGCGCACTCGAAAAGTATCGCAATCAATTAAAGGAAATGGCAGTTTTCAATACCAACTTAGCGCATGTAAATAACCTATTGGTAAATGAGAGCTTGGCATTGACACAAGACGATAAAATTAAAATCATCAACGAATTCAAAAAAGTTGAAAGTATTGCTGAGTCACAGAAAAGGTACAAGTCTTTCCTAACAGAAATGAAAGAAAGCAAAAAAACCTTAACTGAAAGCATTGAAGGTAAAGTATCAGCCTCTATACAACCATCTTCAAAGCAGAAACTTGACGAAGTAGTTGAAAAAACAGCTTACGCAAACGATAAGCACATCCAAAAGATGAGAAACTTAATCGAATACGTAGAGAACAGAGGCAAAAAAATAATTAAGTAAAAACAAATAAAAAATTTAAATAAAATGGGATTTTTAATGGAAAGTGCGGAAGTTGGTAACATTGGTTTAAAGCAACTCCGTGAACAAAGAGAAATTACAACAAATCGTTGGGAAAAAATCGGACTTTTAGAAGGTCTTGAAGGCA
>Ga0307376_10001573_pt1 | contig 24176 bp, 24 predicted proteins | sample TR2MG_FD_202536 | JGI IMG/M metagenome (GOLD analysis project Ga0307376, IMG submission 202536) | Soil microbial communities from Risofladan, Vaasa, Finland - TR-2 | ecosystem: Environmental > Terrestrial > Soil > Coastal area > Acid sulfate soil | place: Finland: Risofladan, Vaasa | collected...
AAAGCATTTTCCGCTGTTTTTGAAGGAGTGTGAATGGAGATTTAACAACCCAAATCCAAACACGCAATTAAATCAATTAAAACAGTGGGTTAAACAATATATGGGCTGATTATCTAGGACAGCCCCATAATATATATAAATATACTGTGAAATCAGTGAAAAAGTGGAAAAGTATTCTCAGATTACTAAATAAATATAAAAAAGCATGAGCCAAAGTAGTAAATATTGGTTTAGTAGGCTGAGTAGGCTGGTCAGGATAGATAGCCTAACCAGTCTATCTAAGGATAATAAAAGAAAACTCAGGTTCTGTTTTCCAGTTTTCTACAGTATATATATAGAGAATTCTAGAAAGCTAACTTCTTCTGACTTACTATACTTATTTGTTCTCTTTGTATCTCTTCCCAGTTAATACATAATAAGACTTGCCTAGACAAAATACTCTATTCAGGAGGCTACTAAACATGAAAGTAGACATCTACTCTAAAATCATCCTTACGAGGTTGGTGGGAGACGGGTAGACAATACTCTTCCAGTTGATATAAAGAAAGTAAATAATCAGCCTCTTTATAAGAATGTATTACCAGTAGAAATAAAGAACTAACCTGCTCCGGAACCTACACAGAGGATAACCCGAACAGACCATTGTCTTCACAGTTCCGTGGGATAAGCTTTCATTTCAGGAGCCTATATATCCAGACCAGACTACCCATATACAGAGCCTTCTCTAGTCTGGTATCAGCCTTCATTTCAGGAGCCTATCAATCCAGATTGATTTTTAGACTACAAGCATACGAGCCCTTTTTAGGCTCTACCTCAGGAAAGGCATAGGTATGTATAGGTAGGCTGAGAAGTCTTCTCTAAGGGTATTGCACACTCCTCTAAGAGGCATATTAAATAGTACGCATATGCTTAATATATTATATGGCCGTTAATGAAGCCTTTTAGGATAAGGAAGTAGTATAAATGGGGGTGGTTTTGGTGGGTAGCCTTCTTTATAAGTAGGCTGGGTTAGGCTGGACGGGTTTTCACGGGCTTGTACAGAGTAGACGTAGGTATTGTTGTTCTGAACTTGACTACCCCTTATATAATAGAGTGTTTTAACTAGGCTCTTTTAACCGAAAGTGGGCAATAGGCGGGCTTTCAGGTAATAGGATTAGACCGGCTGAGGACCAAAAGGAACCTCGAACCTATCATACTGCTACCCATTAAGAAGCTAGTAAAAACACAATGCGGTTACCTACATTCAGCACATGGCTATAGCACACCGATTCAAGCTCAATTGTTCTGCAATACTAAAACCCCTTGATTTAAATCTCTAACCTGTGATACGATAACAATAATTAGTTTGTACATAATAAATTTATGGGGGAGGTACGATGATTAAAAATAGGTTCTCATTATTTATAGCTACTTTTCTTATTATTGGTTTCTTCTTTCTAGCTTTACCTGAGAATGGATATTCGGGGCTTGCGATGACGCCTATTGGTTGTTGCCAGTTAGAGGGCGGTGGTGGATGTGCAGATGCTGAAGATGGTATAAGATGTACAGCGGGGGCCTTTTTCCCAGACCAGATTTGTAATGACGCTACTGGACAATGTATACAACCAGCAATCAATACCCCTATTCCCACCATTTCAGAATGGGGTCTAATAGCAATGGCTGGTATTTTAGGAATAGTAGGATTTATGGTTATAAGAAGAAGGAAAGTAACTGCTTAAAGCCTAAAGACATTTCAATTTAAATACTTCAAGGGGAGCTTCGGCTCCCTTTTTTTATTGGTTCTTATATTCTTAATTCCAACTTAAACCGTGCTTGACAAATGGGGTGCAGTACAGCAGTACACCTTATAGTTACAACCAAACAGCCTCCGTAAATGACTTAATCCCCTATCAGCACTGAACTACCACCCTGATTTTAGTGCTAACGGAATTGCTAACGCTTTTTAGTCTATTTTCACTTATCCAGCTTAGAGACTGCATTCTTAAGAGCCTCCGGTGTCGGATGAGAATAACGCATTGTCATTTGGATTGTAGAGTGCCCTAACAGCTTAGAAACAGTTGCTAAATCAACCCCAGAGAGGACTAGTCTGGTAGCAAAAGTGTGTCTAAGAGTGTGAAATGTAAGGTTTTTTATACCTGCTCTGTTGCAGGCATTCTCGAATGCCGTGCGTACAGATTTTAAGGGTTTACCTTGGTAGGTAAATACAAAATCAGATTGGTGCCGAAGGGGGGATTTGAACCCCCACGAGCGCAATGCCCACTGGATTCTGAGTCCAGCGCGTCTACCAAATTCCGCCACTTCGGCATATCTTGCCTAGTAACACCCAGACGCAACCTAATATTATCACACATCAGATAAAGGTGCTATAACAATTTGAGGCGTTAACTTATCTTAATTTCGATCAAAGTTTAGAAGATTAGGGCGCTAAGTATTAATGCATTAGTGATATTTAGACCACAAGCGCAATTATCAGCAGGTTTATTAGTAATCACTTATCCGAGAATAAAACTAGTACTCCGGTATAAGTAAAAAGATGGTTACTGTCTTGAATTGGAGCAAATTCTGAGTTGCCGAAAAAGCCTATAAATGGGACATCTCCGAGAGCACTGCTTATATATGCCGCGTCTATGCCCTCATGACCGTATAGTGAAGATCCCCTTGCGCAACAGTTGAAATAAAATCCAAATCTAAAAGGATTGTCGGGATTTTGATTAGAAGTAATTCTATCCAACATTTGTTTCAGATCTTGCCGTGCCATTTCCGGGTTTCTCAAAGTAAAACCGATTAATTGTCCATCCTCTACATTCTGAGGAACTGCAATATAACCAGACTTTTGGTCCACGCCTATAAGATTTCTTACTAGATAATCACTCCCGATAATATGAGTCTGATCAGGATCAGGTGGGAAGGCTACAAAAAGTAGGCGCAAAATATCCATAGGATCTTGAAGAATGCTTTTTGGAATACGCCTTTTTAGAACTTCATAAGCTGGCTCGCCATCAAGCTCTGAAATGATATTTTTATTAGATTTTGTTATAACGCAAGGAGGTCCTACTAATTGGCACCCTTGTGTAATATCGACTTTGTAGGAGAAATCTCCATCCAACAATAATCCTGCAACAGCGCTTGAAGCGACGCTATCACAATAGAATTCAAAAGTATCATTAATCCTGGGATCCTCTGAAGCTGTGGCTCCGACTATAGGAATCGGGCCCAATTTTGATTCTATACCTTTAAATAACAATTCCGGATGAATATGAAAAGGGTCGGGCAACAAAGTGAGAATTGAACTTGGACTCTTAGAAGACTTTAATAGCTCCCCTATCTCTTCGCCTGCTTTCATCCCGCCAGCGCCCAACTGATAAATCACAAAGGGTTTAGATTTGATACTTTTTGAGGAAACGGCCAAGACTACAACGCTAGGTTGAGCCTCTGTCTCGCCATAATTTGAGATAACACCTATGGCGCTGCATCCGCTAACATTTTTAGTATGAGTAATTTCGCAAACGACTTTTAATATCTCCTCATAATTTGCCCTGTGCGGAAAAGTACAAAAAACTAGCACCCAGTCGGCTTTACTAATCCCGGCATTGTCCATTGCCTGCTTTGCGGCTGCATTAGCAGCTTCAAAACTATTTTCTAGATCAGAACATCCTGTGCCTGCTTGAGTCATTATTATCCTTTAAAGTATTAACAATCTTAAACATCTGGATTTGGGGCAAATTGCAGCTCTTATTATTTGAATGCAATAAAACATATACGTCATTATTTAGAAGAATAAAAATACGCGGTAACCGCAAATTATCAATCACCCCAAGATATTATTTTTTCAGGTGTTATTTTAATAACAGGAGCTCCGAGAGACTCTAACCCCATCTCATCATATTGAGCGTACTTTTTAGTGAGAATCTTTAGCGAATTCTTGTACTCTTCTCCTTCGTATATCATTTCTGCTGTGCCCTGAATTATTAAATAATAAAGCATGCTCCAGTTCTCTACATAGTTATCAATCACAAGAGAAATATTAGGATTGCTGATAATATTCCTTACTCTCTTCAATTTGCCGGCAGATACACTTTTGGGTTTTTTATCAATTGGGGAATAAATAAAGTTGCCCTCAGATGCAAAACAAATAGGAAGTACTAGTGGTTTTCCTGATTCATCCACAGTTGCCATTCTTGCAATTCTATGTGAATTAATTATGTCTCTTTGTTTTTTTGTGAGATTTATTGTCAAGCTAATTTTTCAATGACTCCTTAATATTTCTTGAATTATCATTTATGTCTTTTATAATACCTTGTTTTTATTCGGGGTGATCAATAATTTTAAGTGACATAAATTTAAATGAATAATTTTAAAATCTTTTGTGGGACTTCAAACGTGCCGCTCGCTAAAGCAGTATGTAAATACTTGGGTGTCCCATTGGGAAAAGCTGAAATAAGAAGATTCAGTGACGGCGAGCTTTCAACGGCGATTGATGAAAGTGTGCGTGGGTGTCATGTATTTGTGCTACAGTCTACATGTCCGCCGACTAACGAGCATCTAATGGAGCTCCTAATTCTTACCGATGCGCTTAAAAGGGCTTCTGCTGCATCAGTTACAGCAGTCATACCTTATTATGGTTATGCAAGGCAAGATAGAAAGGTTAAACCAAGAGCACCTATAACTGCAAAGCTAGTTGCAGACCTCATTACTACTTCTGGAATAAGCCGCGTAGTAACAGTAGATCTTCACGCTGGTCAGATTCAGGGGTTTTTTAATATACCTGTTGATCACATATATGCCTCACCCGTATTATTAGACTATATAAAGGAAACTAATAATAATAATGATCTTGTTATCGTTTCCCCAGATGCCGGAGGAATGGAAAGGGCAAGAGTCTTCGCAAAAAAGTTAGATGCCGGACTTGCTATGACAGATAAGAGACGCCCTAATCCCAACCAGGCAGAGATAATGAATGTGATCGGAGATGTCGAGGGCAAATCTGTAATCCTATTTGATGACTTAGTCGACACAGCCGGTACTGCCATACAAGCAGCACAAGCACTAATAAAAAATGGGGCAAAGAGGGCATCTCTTTGCTGTACTCATGCAGTACTGTCCGGTAAGGCAATTGAAAGAATAAAAGATTCGGTACTTGAGGAAGTTATAATTACAGATACTATACCACCGTCTCAAGATGTGATAGATTGTGATAAATTCAAAGTACTTACTATTGCTGACCTATTAGGTGAGTCAATAAAAAGAATAACAACAGGAGAATCCATAAGCAGTCTTTTTTAACCAATAGGTTTGTATATATGGAAGGAGCTAAAAAATGGCACAGAGCACATTAAATGTATTAAAAAGAAAAAGAATGGGGAAGAGCGGGGCTAGAGAAATTAGAAAAGAAGGTAATATTCCTGCTGTATTATATGGCAAGGGAACAGAAACTCTTTCGCTTGTTATTAACCCCGCCGAGTTAAAAGAGGCGCTATCAACAGACGCCGGGGAAAACACATTGCTTGAGATACATGTAAAAGACGAAGAAGCTGAAATCCAAAAGTTATCACTTCTAAGAGAAGTTCAATATGACTATCTAACAGATAAACCTATTCATTTAGACTTCCAGGCTTTAGATATGAAAGAGAAGATTACCGTTACTGTCCCTGTTCAGATAGAAGGTAGCGCCAAGGGAGTTAAAGAAGGCGGGATATTAGAGGAAATATTAAGAGAGATTAGTGTTGAGTGCTTACCTACAAACATCCCTAACTCATTCTCTGTTGATGTAACAGAACTTGAAATAGGACATTCTATACATGTTGGTACCTTAGAAATAGAAGAAGGGGTAACAATACTTCATGAGAATGAAGACACGATTGTAACCGTCCTAGCACCTAAAGTGGAGGCTGAACCTACTGAAGAAGAAATTGAAGGGGAAGAAGGAACTGAGGAAGCTGCGACTGAAGAAGCTCAAGAAGAAGGAAGCGAAGAGGGTAGTTAACCCTAATGAAATTAGTTGTAGGACTCGGAAATCCTGGGAAGGAATACACGCTGACTAAGCACAACGTCGGTTTTTTAGTAGTAGATGAATTAGGGAAAAGGGTTGGAATAGATATACAAAAAAGTAAATTTCAAAGTTTGTACGGTGAAGGATTTTTAGAAGGCAATAAGATACTTCTCTTAAAACCGCAAACTTATATGAACCGCAGTGGGGGTGCGGTTTCAAGTGCTTCGGACTTTTACAAAATTCCCTCTGAAAATATTATCGTAATACATGACGAAATGGATATATCGCTTGGCAGGATAATGATAAAGCCCGGCGGGGGAAGTGCCGGAAACAATGGGATTAAATCAATAATATCATCTTTAGGCAATAAAGATTTCATTAGGGTCAGAATTGGCATCGGAAAGCCTAATGCTAAATCGGATGGAGCAAACCATGTACTTTCCAACTTCAATAAGAGTGAAAGCGCTATGGTAGAAGAGTCAATCCAAACTGCGACTGATGCAGTATTAGAGATTATGAACAACGGGCTTGAGAAAGCCATGAACAAGTACAATGTTAAATCTGAAAACAAAGAAAATACAGAACAAATAAGTTCTCGTTAATTAAAGGAGGTTTAATCCAATGGGAGAAGTAATAGCAGCCCTGTTTGGGCTCATTTTAGGAGTAATTGTCTTAGGATATGCTTATTTAGTATATCGTGAGGTAAAGTCTCTTCCAGCAGGCAATGACACAATGAAGGAGATCGCAGCTTCAATAGAAGAGGGAGCGATGGTCTTCTTAAATAGAGAATACAGGATAATCGGGATTTTTGTTGCCATAGTGTTTATCCTACTTGGCATTTTTATTGGCTGGAAAGCAGCTATCGCATACTTAGGCGGCGCTGTTTGTTCGATACTTGCAGGATTCTTCGGAATGAAATCGGCAACTAAAGCAAATGTCAGAACTGCCCAAGCCGCAGCCACAGAAGGACAAGGCAGAGCACTTGCAGTTGCATTCAAAGGCGGAAACGTCATGGGATTATCAGTAGCCGGTTTAGGTCTACTAGGGCTTTCAGTAGCCTTTGTTTTTGGAATCGGCCTTCCGGTCAATCCAACTGACCCATCAGCACTTGCATTGTTCGCTCAGAATTTTGCAGAAGTAATCGGCGGATTCGCTATGGGTGCAAGTACGGTCGCACTGTTTGCAAGAATCGGCGGCGGTATCTTCACTAAGGGAGCAGATGTTGGAGCAGACTTAGTTGGTAAAGTCGAAGCTGGCATCCCTGAAGATGATGCCAGAAACCCTGCTACAATCGCAGACAATGTTGGAGACAATGTTGGAGACGTTGCAGGAATGGGTGCTGACCTTTTTGAATCATATGTCGGTGCTGTTATCGCAACAATGGTTATTGCTGCAGGTATGGGAGTGAATGAAATAGCCTTAATGTCTATTCCAATAATTCTAATAGCAGTAGGAAGCTTCGCTTCCATAATCGGATCTAAAAGTGTTGAGTGGATGAAAGACTTAGAACCTCATCTAGTACTAAGAAGAGCCACATTCTATGCCGGTGGGATTTACCTGGCAGTTTCTCTTATAGTGCTCTTAGTAGTAGGTCTTGTAGACGGTATAGGCGGATATATAATCTGGATATGGCTATCAGCTGTTTTAGGGCTATTAGCTGGTATATCTATCGGATTATTAACGGAATACTACACTTCCGGCTCTCCAGTTAGAAGGATTGCGGAAGCATCTCAAACCGGAGTTGCTACCAACATCATCGAAGGACTTTCAGTGGGTATGGTGAGTACCACAGCTCCTGTGATAGTAATAGCTATTGCGATCGGGGTTTCTTATTCATTTGCCGGACTCTACGGAATTGGAATTGCGGCTGTGAGCATGCTTGCAACTATCGGAATAACAATGTCAGTCGACGCTTACGGACCTGTCGCTGACAATGCCGGCGGTATTGCAGAGATGGCTCATCTTGGAGAAGACGTAAGAAAAATCACTGACAAACTTGACTCACTTGGAAACACAACAGCGGCTATCGGAAAAGGATTCGCAATCGGTTCTGCCGCACTTGCAGCTCTTGCTTTATTTGCTGCATATACCAAGGCAGTTGGTCTGACTTCAATCGATCTAACTCATAGTAATGTTATTACCGGCTTGCTCTTAGGCGGAACACTGCCGTATTTACTTGGCGCGCTCACGATGGGAGCTGTTGGAAGAACTGCACAAAAGATGGTGGAAGAGGTAAGAAGGCAGTTTAGGGACATCCCGGGACTTCTTGAGGGAGAGGCAAAAGCTGATTATGCAACATGTGTTGCTATTAGCACTGACGCTTCACTTAGAGAAATGGTAGTTCCCGGAATCATCGCTGTCTTAGCCCCTATTGTAATGGGGCTTATCCTTGGACCTGAAGGCCTGGGAGGCTTTCTAGCTGGAGCAATTGTATCAGGTGTGATGTTAGCGCTTATGATGGCAAACTCCGGTGGCGCATGGGACAACGCCAAAAAGTATATTGAAGAAGGCAATCTCGGTGGAAAAGGATCAGATGCTCATCACGCAGCAGTTGTGGGAGACACGATTGGTGATCCGTTTAAAGATACTTCAGGACCTGCAATGAACATTTTGATTAAGCTAATGTCAATTGTATCTCTTGTAATTGCACCGCTATTAATTTGACAAAAAAAACAAATGGGGTGCAGTATTAAAGCTGCATCCCCTAAATAATCTTAACAATTTGGTATTTTCGGGTAAAATATACAGATATTAAAATAATCTGTCGCTCTGATAACACTACAAACTACCATCAGAGCCCAAATGACCGAGACAGGAGGTAGTAAACATGGCTATTACGCCAAACTATTACGAAACACTTTACACAACAAGGCCTGATCTAAAAGAAGAAGATCTGGCCAAAATCCAACAGAAACTCCTAGATTCAATTTCCAACAACGAAGGTGAGATTGTAAAAGCCGAGAAATGGGCTGAAAGGGAATTGGCATATGAGATTCAGGACCATAAAAGAGGTATTTATTACATTCTCGTATTTAAAGCCTTGCCTGATGCGAGTAAAGAGGTAGAAAAGCATCTTCAGTTCTATAGAACTGATGTACTTAGATTCATGACGCTTAAAATCACTGAGGAAGCAGCTAACAAGCACAAGAAGTCTAAAGAGGATAAGGCTGCTAAGGCTGAACCAACACCTACTCCAGAAGTAGAAGCCGAGATTGCACCTACTCCAGAAGTAGAAGCCGAGATTGCACCTACTCCAGAAGTAGAAACCGAGATTGCACCTACTCCAGAAGTAGAAGCCGAGATTGCTCCTGCTCCAGAAGTAGAAGCCGAGATTGCTCCTGCTCCAGAAGTAGAAGCTGAGCCTGCACCTGTTCCAGAAGTAGAAGCCGAGATTGCTCCTGCTCCTGAAGTAGAAGCTGAGCCTGCACCTGTTCCAGAAGTAGAAGCCGAGATTGCTCCTGCTCCTGAAGTAGAAGCCGAGATTGCTCCTGCTCCTGAAGTAGAGGCTGAGCCTGCTCCTGCCGTATCAGAATCAACTGAAGAAGTTATTGTTGAAGAAGAAGCTACAGCAGAAACGACAGAAGTGATTACAAGTGCTCAAAAAGAAGGAGGGACTCAATAATGGATTCACGTAGAGATAAAAGATTCTTTTCAAAAAAGAAAGTTTGCAGATTTTGCACAGATTCTATCGATATGGATTATAAAAATGTTGATTTGTTATCCAGATTTATAACTGATAGGAAAAAGATCGTACCAAGAAGAAATTCAGGTCTTTGTGCTTATCATCAAAGACAACTTGCCACTACTATAAAGAGATCAAGATTTATGGCGCTTCTTCCTTATACAGTGCTTCATTAAATTAGGCAGAGGAAGAAAAATTTTAGCAATACTGATTTAACTAGAAACACTCGGAGGTTTAAAGAAGATGAGGGTTATACTTATAACAGACGTCGACTCAGTTGGTAGAATGGGTGAAATAAAAGAAATTAAGAATGGATTAGCTAGAAACTATCTAATTCCAAAGAAAATGGCTATTAGAGCAACTCCTGGAAACATAAAAATTTGGGAGCAAAAAAGTAACATTATTCAGAAACGTGAAGAGGGTTTAAAAGCCGAAGCTCAGGGTTTTGCATCAAAACTTGATGGAGCTAGCGTTACTATTCCAGTTAAGGTTGGTGAAGACAACAAATTGTTTGGGTCGGTTACCTCCCAAAATATATCAGACGCTTTGAAAGAAATTGGTCTTGAAGTATCAAGAAAGAATATAGAACTGGATAGCCCTATTAAAGAAATAGGAACTCATAATATTAGTGTAAGGCTCTTCCACGAAGTCGCTGCAAACATTACCGTAGAAGTACAAGGATATGATGCAGACGGAAACATAGTAGAATTTATAGCAGAACCTGAACCGGTAGTAGAGATTGAGGCTGCAGAAGCAACCGAAATGGAAACTGTTGTTGAAACGGAAGAAGAATCTGAAGAAGAGATGGAAGAAACAAAAGAAGAAGAATAAGCTTTTAGATTCTTAAGTTTTATTTATTCATTTGTAGCTAATATTGGTTTGTGATTACTATTGAGAACTTAACTGTAGCATCTGCTGAAGTGGTACTTTTTTATACCCCTTAGGGGCTTGAAACTCGCTACTATCTATTTTTTTCTTAGAGACTTTAATAGTTTCCTCAACAATTGAATTTCCCGAGAGTGGATAATCAATTGTTTTCATTGGAAAACCTGTACTAAATACTTCTGTATAAGTTTGCTCAGACGCTTGGGACAACAAACTGCTCCCCCTCATGCTGTCTTCAATCTTTCTAAGCTCACTTAGATATTCAATCATTTCTTTTGTATCAATTTCTTCTTGAAAACCTACATAGCTGCTTGTCCAAATTTCTTCATCAAGCTTACCATCTCTATATATCTCATATTTTACTGCCTCATATCCGGCGATTTTATTGGTATCGCCTGTTTTTTTAAGAATAACGTCCACAGCCCTGACATTATTGCCGGGAAGCTCAATTCCTTGTCGCTTCATCATCCCCTCTGCCTGTGCTCTTTGATTAGGGGGAAGCTCTGAAAGCTGTTGCATCATAGCAGTTTTCATCTTTAGGGAATATTGTTTGTAATACGCAAAATAATCCTCGGCTTTTGTAGATGAATATGTCTTTGATAAGTTGTCAACCTGTATCATTTCACCGGTATTTAAATCAAATATTGCAGAAAACTGACCTTCTTCATCAAAAGATTTAACTTTATTGTCTTGCATATAAATAGTTCCTCTTACTTTTTGACCACCTTCTTCATATCTTTCCCTTTCCATTACCAGCCCTGCAAACGATTGATATACATTAAACAATAGAAACACAGCTACAATAAATAGAGTTCTAATAGAAACTGGCATCTTATTACCTCCGTAGTCTACTTGGGGAATATTACGTTAAATCCAGGATGAATAATAAAATAACTTATAAACCGTATATTAGCTACAACAACGTATTTCAAAATACTGGTTCAGATTGCTTTATCTCTATTGACGCAACCTCAATCTATGATAGATTAGAACGGACTAATTTACAGTGATTTAACGGAGGTAATTCTTTTATGGCTGATACTATTAAATTTGCTCCTATTGGTGAAAAAGAAGTCACCAAAGCAATTGTACAGGGGTTTGCAGATGAATTTATCGAATATATTGATAGCGATGTAATAGTAGTCGGAGCAGGACCAAGTGGTCTTGTTGCTGCTAAGGATATTGCAAAAGCAAAATACAAAGTACTTCTAGTGGAAAGAATGAATTACCTGGGAGGCGGATTCTGGATTGGCGGCTACTTAATGAATAAAGTCACCGTAAGAACACCTGGAAATGAAGTGCTTGATGAAATAGAAGTACCATATGAAGAGGTAGAGCCAGGTCTATGTGTAGCAGACGGTCCTTATGCTTGCTCTAAACTAATTGCTATGACCTGTGAAGCCGGAGCAAAGATACGTAACATGACAATGTTCGATGACCTCGTATACAGAGAGAACGGACGTGTTGCGGGGATTGTTATCAACTGGACTCCGATCGCTAATATGCCAAAGGAAATTACCTGTTTAGATCCTATAGCTATAGAATCAAAACTAGTTATCGATGCTACCGGGCACGACGCTTACTGTGTTAACAGGCTTTCTCAACAGGGGCTTTACAAAAAACTCCCCGGACATGGATCTATGTGGGTTGAGAAATCTGAAGAAGCGCTAGTTGAATATACAGGACTAGTTCACCCCGGATTGATTGCTTGTGGTATGTCCGTTAACACAATATACGGGCTTCCTAGAATGGGGCCAACATTCGGTGGAATGTTACTTTCCGGTAAAAAAGCTGCTCGGGTAGCAATAGATATTCTTAGCGGCAACGAAGGATAAACCAGAACTTAGAAGAAGATTCATTTACTTTAAAATTAACAGGGGGGGGAGTTATTGAAAACTCTTCCCTTTTTTTATTGCCTTATTATTTCCTTACACCTTTCACACAGAACACCTTCATACTGTATTTTGAGCACCTCTTCCTGCCAATGAGAATTAGACAGACAGCATTGCGGATTATCACAGAAAGCATTTGTGGTTATTTCATAAAAAATAGCCTGAAGAGCATACGAGGGGAGAATTGAAGAAATTTTTGGATCATCATATTCCACAAATCTTCCTTTATACATATTATCTAGTTCACTTGTGCCTAGATCACTTTGGATAAGTCTGCCTTTAACATAATAGTATTCTCTGGGTTTAGCCGGAGCCTCTACTAATCCTGAGGTTGAAATCAGTGAAGGAACCCCCATAAGCACTACCCTTGCGTGATATCTGCGGTCTTCAAATGTCCCAAAGAGTCTGGCAGTGAATATTAAATGAATACATCCGTTATTTAACTCATGATTAATTTTTTCTGAAAATAGTTTGTATAAAATTCTCTGAATCCAATACCCATCATAGAACTTTCCTCTTACATTCTCGCGTCCTAGAAGTCTATTAATTTCGGGCTCAATTTCTGAGCTATCAACTGGATTAATAATATCAAGCGGGGCTGATATATCATCTATATAAGTTGAAGAAAAATCAGTTGCCAAATTATATAGACGCTCTTCTGATAGTGAAAGAAAATCTATGAGGTTGCCACGATGCTCTATATGCAAGCCATATTGTCTGAGATTCTCTATTACCAAATCAATATTGAGCGAAGTAGAAGGGTAATCTGAATAAATAAAAACTTGGGTTTCATTTTTCATTTGGAAACATAATGAGGAAATTTTTGAGACCAGTCAATTCTAAACTTATTACACTTCGATTTCAGCTATTACTTCAATCTCAACAGGTGAATCAGCAGGAAGCTCAGAAACTCCTACTGCAACCCGTGCGTGCTTCCCGGCATCTCCTAGAACCTCAAAAAAGAAATCTGACGCGCCGTTCACAACCGCAGCCTGAGCATTAAAGCCTTGAGCGCTTGCTATGTAGCCCGTTAATTTTACAATTTGCTTTAATCTGTCAAACCCGCCGAGCTCTTTTGCTATTACAGCAAGGGCATTAATAGACGCAACCCTAGCTGACTGATATGCCTCTTCTTCGCTTACTTGGTCTCCAACTTTGCCCTTAAAGATTAGATTCCCGTCTCTAAGCGGCAGCTGTCCTGAAATATAGAGTAAATGCCCCGATCTTACCGCCGGCACGTAAGCTCCTAAGGGATCCGGTGGAACAGGAAGCTTTATATCTAGCTCCTGTAAGCGTTTATCAACTCCTGTCATTTTCTACCTCCACTTTAAGCGCAACGTACACAGTATTTGATCCGCGTCTTACTAAGAACAATAAGTTCTGTCCTATTTTTACTGAATCAACGCTCTTTCTGTAATCATCTAAATTAACAATCTGTTTTTTATTTATTTCTAAAACCACATCCCCATTGAGCAAACCCGCTTTAGATGCCATGCTGTTTCCCCGAACATCTGTAATAACAACCCCATTTGAATACTCAATCCCTAATTTACTTTGAATTTGTGGGGTTATATCCTGAACTACAAGTCCCAAGTTCTGCTCAACCTCATGGTCCACAACCCGGTTGGCAATTTGCGCACCTTGTTCAGGAAGCTCTCCGAGTTTCATGTTTAATACCTTTTCCTTACTGTCTCTTCGTACTTTCATATTAGTTTTAGTTCCGGGAGCATAGCTGGCTACGAGCTTTGGCAGATCGGGCATTTCATCAATTTTATTCCCATTTAGCTCTATTATGATATCCCCTCTCCTAACTCCTGCTTTATCTGCCGGACCACCGTCTGTGACATCTGCAACCAAGGCTCCGTCGTCATCTTCTAGTTTGAGACTTTCAGCAATTTCAGGCGTCACTGACTGCACAGATACTCCAATCCAACCTCTAACGACCTTGCCTCCGTTTCTAAGCTGGGATACAACATTCTTGGCTATATTTACCGGTATAGCAAAACCAATTCCCTGCCCACCTGCAATTATTGCTGTATTTACGCCAACAACTTCCCCTTGGAAATTAAAAAGTGGCCCACCGCTATTTCCCGGGTTGATCGCAGCGTCGGTTTGAACAAAGTCGTCATAAGATCCTAGTCCTAAAGATCTGCCCTTAGCGCTGATGATCCCTGAAGTTACCGTATGACCTAATCCAAATGGGTTGCCAATAGCTAATACCCAATCACCAATTTCAAGTCTATCGGAATTACCAAACCTAACGGCTGGTAATTTCGTTTTAGGTTCAATTTTAAGAACAGCCAAATCCGACTTTGGATCAGTCCCTATTATTTTTGCAGGATAACTATCCCCATTCTGAAGGATCACTTTGATATCAGTGGCGCGCTCAACGACATGATTATTAGTGATGATGTACCCATCCTCACTAAAAATAAACCCAGATCCTAATCCCTTTCTTTTGAACTCTCTCTCAGGACTATCACCGAAGAATTTTTTAAAGAGATCGTCAAACTGTTCATCTCCCTCTTCTCCAAAAGGAGATTCAAGAGACCTTGCAGTGCTTTTAGAAACACTTGTTGTACTTATATTGACTACAGAGGGGCTTAATTGCTTAACTAAAGGTGATAGAGATTGAAATTGATTACTTTGGGCATTTGCCCCGATTTGTAATCCCAAAAGAATTATAATAGGAAAAATCAAAATTTTTGCCATTCTTACCATTACTTTAATACCTCCAAAAATTATTCGATGTAGCTCTGTTGAAATTAATATCAGAACATTTTATATGTGTTCCTAAAAGAATACTAAGCAAACACAGAATTTCCATAATATTATTAATAAAATTATAACTTATGAGATGATATAAAGTAGATTGGATTAGGCCATGTAAAGTTAGATTATCTACAGCCTAGAGGATATCCAGGATTATATAGGTTCTTTAAGCATGGTATCCCAATAGCGAATGTGAAACTTGTTTGAATAGAAGCGCATGAGAAAATCCCTCGCAGAAGATACAAAACGGTTGTTTGTAAAAACATATTTGCCCATCATCCGAGACTGAGTTTGTATCTTAGCAACGCGGGAGCGTCTTCTTGTCATATAGCTTTCAAAAGATTGTTCTATATATTTTGAATCGGCCCTTGAGAGCTCATCGGCTAATACCGCAGCAGATTCCATCGCCATGGACACACCGCCTCCGGCAGTTGGTAATATAGCGTGGGCCGCGTCGCCAACCAACACTACTCTGCCTTTATGCCATTTCTTCATTATTAAATCATTATAGTGTCCGTGGAAGATTTCATTTGGATCGTCCAGCCCCTCTAATATTTCAGGCACGATACCGCCAAAATTCTTAAAATTCTCTTGAATTCTGTCAATTCTCGATTCTACCGGATCTAGCTCCCGGGCATCGTTTCTTATGCTTGTGAATACCGACAGCCTGCCTTTAGTAGGCCATACTCCAAAGAACTTCCCTGTACCCCAATATTCAGCTATTTGCAGTGTCTTGGCAATACTCGGCTTCACCCAAAAACTCCAGCCGTTCATACCACTATGAGATAAAGGCACATCTCCAAACACCATGTTTCGTGTTTTGGAGCGCACACCATCACATCCTACTACCAGGTCATAGGTTTCTTCAGTGCCATCACTAAATGTTACGTAAACTTCATCATTCGTTTGGTCAATCTTCTCAACGGTAGTATTCATTCGGATTGAACCGGGGTCGACTGCTTTTTTGATGACATCAATTAAATCAGGCCTGTAAGTACTTAGCATAGGACCGTATTTCTCAGTCACGCTCTTAACTGAATATGAGTGCAACATCTGCCCCTGTTCATCTGAGACATTATAAGTTGTAAACTGAAGCCCTACGTCAAGCAAGTCTCTGTAGACTCCGAGACCTTTTAAAATACGGCTACCGGAGGGCCAAAGCACAATAACATAGCCCACAGATCCGTACTCAGGTATCCGCTCAACTAGAGTCGGCTTAAAGCCTCTTTGCTGCAACAATGCGGTAAAAGTCAATCCTGCAATTCCACCCCCTACTACGAGGACTCTCATTTCAGGACCGTATCTTACCGGCAAGCTGTATTTATCCGTATCTACTGAATTCACTTCAAACTCCTGACTTAGTTCTAATACAACACTAATAATATATTATCGATTCTTAAAATTTCAATGGTTTCCTCAAACTATTATACCAGAATTGGGGATACGATAAATATTAGTATTTCTTTAATATTGAGGGACTTCCTCCCCAGTGTTACTGCAAATTTCAAGTTCAAGCCCGTCCGGGTCAAGAAAATGGTATGCCTTTGCTTTACCGTCGTCTCCCATTTTTATCTCAATAAATTCTATCCCTTTGTCTTTTAGGACCTGCCTTGATTTCTCTATATCATCCACACCAAACGCCACATGGTTTACACCCCCGGCGTATTCACCTTTTTGTAATGATCTATTCTTATTTTCACTGAGAGCAATTATTGCTTTAGATTTTGTACCAACGAAGCTCTTTTTTTCGCCACCATTTAGACGTCCGTCCAATATTAATTTTAACTCCAGAATCTGTGTATAAAATTCAATTGCGCGATCCATATCACTCACGACTATAGCCACATGATCTAAATCCTTAATCATCTCACTTTTACCAACTAATTTATCAAGCCAACCCATTTATTTCCTCTAAATAGAATTAATTTAATCTGACTTTCCTAATTAATATCCACACAACTACTGCGATTATTAGGACGCTTAAAATACCCATAATCCAATAACTGCTTGTTATAGAATGAATTAAATTGGGCTTAACATCAATAACCCTTTGAAATGTATCGTATTTAGGGTTTATTGCTCTATCCGCTGAGCCTTCTGGAATTACCTGAGTTGATAGAATAAGAGAATTAAAACCATTTGCTAGCGGTGTGACATACCACTCCCACTTAGTTGGTGCAGTATTATCTATTGTCTTTATTTCTTCATCATTCTCTAAATAAGGATTTATATCGAAACCCTTGCCGCTAAGTTTGATACCAAGCTCATTTTCTAGCTTAATATTTGTTAAATCTTTATCCAGGGCTTCTAAAAAGGAATTGGAGACCTCAGCTTCTACTGTATAAGTCTGGCCAATTTGCATTTCTCTAGGTGTGATGAAAATAATTCCATCTGAAGCATTCTGCCGCATTTCTCTTTCTATATTGTTTGATAGATCTTCCGACACAGGCTGTGGAGAGGATGTAGCTGTTTGAATAGAAGGTTCTTCGGAGATGATGTCATTAGCTGGTTCTTCTATAACTTCAGGTTCTTGCTCTTGTGATAGATCCTCTATTTCCTGATTTTCTACTTCCATTGCGGGGGTAATAGGAATATCAACTATTAAATTTACTCTCCTGTTTTGCAGTAGCGCTTCACTTGCCTCCCCGGCACCGTACTTTTCGGTACCGCCTTTTCCCACTACTTTGATATTATTAGGATCTATACCAATATCGACCAAGTAATCTTTTACTAGCTGCGCTCTTTTTTTTGACAAGTCTAAATTGTAATCTGCTCTACCGGTTATATCTGAATATCCTTCAAGGGTGATTGTGAATTCAGGAGTATTTTGTAGAAAATTAGCCTTTCGATTTAAGACTTCTATGCTTTCTTGAGTAATACTGTTTGTATTTGAATCAAAAAATACGGCTTCCGAATCTTGAGACTGCGCCCAGAGATTGTGTGAAAATGACAAAAGAGTGGAAATCGTTAGTAAGCCTACAAAAACAGTAAAATAAGAGATTGCTTTATAAAGTTTGACCTTATTCAAATGCCTTACTACTCCAATGGGCTAAGACAATAATATTAGCCCGATTTAATTAATATTGATGCTATACTAACTAGATTACACATTAATAGAGATTTTGTTAATACAGCCAATGTCCAAAGCTAAATCACAAATTAATCAGCAATTTGAACTCAATGTATATAATTCCATAACGTCGCTGGACAAAGGGCTATATAACGAAATAGTTGACGCCGAAAACCCATTTTTGGAATATGAGTTTTTGGAGGCATTTGAGCAATCAGGATGTGTAGGCTCTCATACTACATGGAATCCGCGTTATATAGTTCTTACAGATAGAGATAGGATAATTGGAGCGATTACATCTTATATAAAATTGGATTCTTACGGAGAATATATATTCGACTGGGAATGGGCCAGAGCTTTTGATAGCTCAGGACTTAATTATTATCCCAAATTAGTTGTAGCTATTCCTTTCACCCCAGCCACTGGAAGACGTATTCTCGTACATCCGGACTATTCGTTTGAAGAGTGCGCTGAGATTATGGTGAAGAGATTAATCGATCTCTCTATTGAAGAAAATTGCTCATCAATTCATTTTCTTTATTTGACTGAAAATGAGTATGATTTTTTAGATAAACTTGGATTCTTAAGAAGAAAAACGCATCAGTATCACTGGAAAAACCGCAATTATAGCAACTTTGACGATTTTCTTTGCGATATGCGCTCCGGAAGAAAAAAACAGATCAGAAAAGAGAGAAAATCGCTTGATCAAATGGGTCTTCAAATACAGACTTTACATGGTGGTGAAATCAAAGAAGAGCATATGGACGCTATGTGGGAATTTTATCTGGATACACACTCCCGCAAATGGGGCAGCCCATATTTAAACCGTGAATTCTTTGATTTGATGTTTCAGAACTTTAGGCATAGATTAGTTTTTATTATGGCAAATGATGGTAATGACTGGGTAGGCGGCACGTTTAATGTCGTAAAGAATAATAGGCTTTTCGGTAGATATTGGGGAACGCGTTATAATTACAAGAATCTACATTTTGAATGTTGTTTCTATGGATTAATAGATTATTCTATAAGGAACGGGATCGATATTTTTGAAGCCGGTGCTCAGGGGGAGCATAAGTTTCTGCGGGGCTTTGCCGCAGTGCCGACTTATAGTTCTCATTTAATATTGAATGAAGGAGCAAATAAAGCTATTGGTGATTATTTAGTAAGAGAAAGGGAATATACAGATCATCTAATAACACAGTACAATAGACAATCACCACTTAAATATTTATACGGCAAGTAAATGGAAGAAAGAATAATCAAACCAGGCGATCTTGAGGGTGATCTACTTACCCAAGAAAAGATCAATTTAAAAAGACCCGACATGTATAGGGTCGTGCTGCTTAATGACGACTATACACCAAGGGATTTCGTGGTTTGGATACTTATGAGAGTCTTTTATAAAGGTGAAGCAGAATCTTCCAGAATTATGCTGGAAGCTCATACTGCGGGAAAAAGCACTGTAGGTGTTTATACATATGATGAGGCTACAACCAAGATAGCACAGGTTGATAAAATCGCAAAACAATATGAGCACCCGCTAACCTGCATTTTGGAAGTAGAAAGCGGTGGAGAGCAAGAATGACACTATCAAAAGAACTCGAAGAAACACTAAAACGCTCATTTGAGCAGGCCAAAGTAAGAAGACATGAATTCATTACTTTGGAGCATATACTGTTCGAATTAACTTATGACCCCGACGCGTCTGATGTTTTAATTGGATGTGGGGTAGATCTGGACAAACTAAGGGATTCAATAGATATGTTTATGAATGAAAATATGCCGCCGATTGAGTCAGAGTTTTTACCTGATCCTCAATACTCAGCAGGAAGCCAATTTGTTCTACAGCTTGCGGCAATGCACGCAGAATCGGCTGATAAACCGTATATTAACGGCGGGAATATTCTAGTTTCAATGTTCAGGGTAGATGAGTCTCACGCTGTTTACCTTTTAAATGAGCAGGGTGTTAACCGTTACAATGTAGTACGTTACTTCTCACACGGTGGGCAGCAATTTGAAACAAGAGAGAAGCCCGGCAGTATCGCCAAAACTGATAGTGATTCTGCACCTGAGCAAAAAGACCCGCTCTCAGAATATTGTACCAACCTGGTTCAAAAAGCGCGCGACGGCAAGTTGGACCCCTTAATTGGCAGGGAGTCCGAAATAGACCGTACAATTCATATACTGGCTCGAAGACGTAAAAATAACCCTATATTCGTAGGGGATGCTGGGGTTGGGAAAACAGCAATCGCTGAAGGACTTGCTCTAAGAATTGCAGAAAAGAAAGTCCCCGAGGCACTGGAAGAAACTCATATCTATGCTTTGGATATGGGGTCTTTAACCGCTGGTACCCGTTATAGAGGAGACTTCGAAGAAAGATTAAAAGCAATAATAGATAGCGTCAAAGGTGATCAAAAAAAGGTTTTATTTATTGATGAGATACACACTGTAATAGGAGCTGGAGCAGTATCAGGTGGCACACTCGACGCATCCAACATGCTAAAGCCTGCTTTGGCAAACGGAGAAATCCGCTGCATAGGCACAACTACTTCCAAAGAATATAGAGGGGTATTTGAAAAAGACCATGCTTTGGCTAGAAGATTTCAAAAAATAAATGTCTATGAACCGAGCCAAGATGAATGCCTTAAAATTCTACAGGGCCTTAAAAAATACTATGAGGAATTTCACGGCGTCAGATATTCAACACCGTCTTTGAAAGCCGCTGTAGATCTTTCTGCTAAATACATGAACGACCGAAAGCTGCCTGACAAGGCAATCGATCTGATTGATGAAGCCGGTGCAGATGTAAAATTAAGAAAACATTATTCAAATACTAAACAAGTAACTGTTAAGGACATAGAAGCTCTAGTTGCCAAAATAGCCAAGATACCTACCCGCACTGTTAAAGTTGATGACAAAAACAGGCTGATGACACTTTCGGGAGACCTAAAGAAAGTCATCTTTGGACAGAACGAAGCCGTGGACAAGCTTGTAACTGCGATTCAAATGTCACGCTCCGGGCTAAGCGAGCCCAATAAACCTGTTGGCAATTTTATGTTTGCTGGCCCTACGGGTGTGGGGAAAACTGAATTGGCCAAGCAATTAGCAGAAGCGATGGGAATTGAGTTTATCCGCTTTGATATGAGTGAGTATATGGAAAAACATACAGTGTCACGATTAATCGGCTCACCTCCAGGCTACGTAGGATACGATGAAGGCGGTCAGCTTACTGAAGCAGTTCATCAAAATCCTCATGCTGTTTTACTGCTAGATGAAGTAGAAAAAGCTCATGAGGATATATATAACGTTCTATTACAGGTCATGGATCACGCAACCTTAACGGACTCAAACGGAAGAAAGGTTGATTTTAGGCAGATAGTTTTAATTTTAACTACGAATACAGGATCAAGGGAAAGCAACCAGAGAAGCGTAGGGTTTGGCAAAGAGGAATATGAGGATAAGAGCGCACAAGCAATTGAGCGTTATTTTAGCCCTGAGTTCAGAAACCGTCTTAGTGCTACACTCCACTTCAATTCACTAAGTAAAGAAGTGGTTGAAAAAATCGTTGATAAGATGGTTGGTCAATTAGCCGATAGATTAAAAGCTAAAAAAGTTACACTTGAGCTTACTCCTAAAGCGAGAACATATATAGCAGAGAAGGGTTATGATAAGCAACTGGGAGCACGCCCTATTCAAAGACTTATTGACCATGAGATCACCCAGAATTTGTCGCAAGAAATATTATTTGGCAAATTGGCTAGCGGCGGGAATGTTAAGATTGTAGTTAAATCCAAAAAATTAGATTTTGAGTACTCAAAGAGCTAAAATTAGACAAAGAAGGTGCGATTGATGTTTGCTAGACTTGAAAATCTAATTGGGGGAAAGTTGTTCTTGATTGTATTCCTTATAATTTTGGCCCAGTTATCAGTTATCGCAGGTGGTTTGAATTTAACCGAAACTGCTCAAGCCAAGAGTAAATCCAGCGGTAACGAGGCGGTAAGAGAGATAAATTCGGGGCTGGATCTAACCGGACGGACAAAAACTGAAGTACTTAAACTTATCGGAGCGCCTTGGGAAAAAGATATGAGTCCAGCTAAAGCGCGTTATAATGAGAAATGGACTTACAGCTGTGAGGATAAAAGAGGCGCTACTTCCAACTGCTTATTTATCTACTTTTCAACAGATCGGGTAAAGAAGGTTGAGATATACTAATATCTGAAAAATCTAGGAAGCGGATGTGATAAATGAAAGAATGTCCAAAATGTGGAAAGGATTTAAAGCTTAAGGTAATAGGAACAATTGAAGTAGACGAATGTGAATCCTGTAAAGGCATATGGCTTGATAAAGGTGAGCTGAGAGAAGCTAAAGACCTTGCCGATCCTAATCTTAACTGGCTGGATTTTGAGATTTGGAAACACGAGGATAAATTCAGTTCAAATGAAGGTAGTGTTGTATGCCCAACCTGCCATATTCCGACTGTCGGCATTGAGTATGGACATACTGGAGTAAATGTTGATTACTGCAAAAACTGCCATGGCGTTTGGTTAGATAAAGATGAGCTGCCCAATATTATTGAAGCTCTTGAGACTGAGATAAATGAAAAAACATTCTCAGAATATGTGCACGAGAGTATAAAAGAGGCCAAAGAATTAGTTACAGGACATGAATCTTTTATGTCGGAGTGGAAAGACCTTTCCTCTGTATTTAAATTAATGCAGTATCGGCTCTATGTCGAAAAGCCTGAACTAGTTGAAACTCTGACGGATCTAAATACTATTAATCCATTTAAATAAACTATGGCGGCAAAAGTTTCTAACTACCACTTGGTCTATAACAAACCATCTAGTAGCTCAGACATTTGAGTGTTTCTTACCTCACCGCTCTTATCGTAAACAACTTTGCCGTTTTTATCATATACAGTTAGATGAGGGATGTAATTTTTATAATGCTTAGTAAGCAGAGCACTCTGCTCACTCGATCTTGGTGAATCAAGATCTACAACTATAAAATCAACTGTCCCATTATCTTTTTCGTATAATTCAACGGTTCTTCTAGCCTGGCGCTTAGAATTATAACACCCTCTATGATAGAAAATCACATAGGCGGGCTTACCTTTGTTGATGGAGCCATCTTTCATATTTTTTCCAGTGATTAATGGTCCGTCATTAGAATCACTAGAGTATTTTAAGTTTGGATTTAATTTCAGCTCTGTAGCTGCAAAAATATCAGTAGCAAAGACAAAAACAGAAAAAATGATTAAAGCTGTTACAAAAATTGTCTTGAAGTAGTCAATTATCACTTGGCGTCTCTCCTTTCAATACAATGCATTTACAATGAATATACGTGAGTAAAGAGATTGAGGTTTCATCTGAATACAAAATATTCAAGAAATTAAGCAATTCTAATAAAAATTATATGATCCCTATGTTATTCTATACTCCCTGTATATAATTCCATATCGTAATATCAGCTATTTTTTGAATCAAGGAAGGAAGCGCAAATGGCTAATTCAAAGGTCCGAATAGTATCAAATATAAAGAATGAAGAGCTAATTAATTTACGACGCCAAGAGCTTGTTAATGCTGCCGTTAAGTTATTTGTAAAAAAAGGCTTCCATAAAACAACTGTAAGAGAAATTGCTAAAGAGTTTGGAATGAGTATGGGCGCTCTTTATGATTACATAAGAACCAAAGAAGACATACTGTTTCTGGTTTGTGATCATATATTTAAGAGTGTGAGTGATAAACTTGAGGCATCTTTGGAAACGGAGAAAGATCCTAAGGAAAAATTGAAAGATGCTATCCGCGATTACTTTATAATCATTGACAGCATACAGGACTACACGCTTCTATTATATCAAGAAACAAAATCACTAAACAGAAAAGA
>Ga0307376_10001577_pt1 | contig 24146 bp, 20 predicted proteins | sample TR2MG_FD_202536 | JGI IMG/M metagenome (GOLD analysis project Ga0307376, IMG submission 202536) | Soil microbial communities from Risofladan, Vaasa, Finland - TR-2 | ecosystem: Environmental > Terrestrial > Soil > Coastal area > Acid sulfate soil | place: Finland: Risofladan, Vaasa | collected...
CTGGAGGGTGCCTTCCTGCGCCACGGGCCCCCCAAGCATCTGATCAGCGACCAGGAGGGCATCTTCACCGGCGAGGCGTTCGCCACGCTACTGAGGGATTGGGACGTCAAGCACCGGTTCGGTGCGGTGGGCAAGCATGGCTCCATCGCGGTCACAGAGCGGGCGATTCTGACGCTGAAGCAGGAATGGCTGAGGCGCGTTCCAGTCATCCGCGGCCTGGATCACCTAAGCCAGCTCCTCGATGACTTCTCGGAGTACTACAACCACTGGCGGGGACACTCGACCATCGGCGGGGCAGTTCCATCGCTGATTCATCGCGGGGAAGTCTGGCAGCGACCTGATCGCTCCGCCAAGACCCTCCCGGGTGCTATCGAGCGACGGTTCTTCCCGGACACCCGGGTCACCGCCTTCCGGTTGGCGGCGTGATGTTAGGCCGGCTTCACGGGCGGTTGACAGGGGCACCTGGTTGCGGGGGATGCCGTAGTAGGCTATGTGCCAGAGGATCCGCAGCCGCTGCAGCGGGGTGTATCGCTTCCGCGCAGGGGCATCGCCGAACCGGTCTTTGAACATCCGAAGCTCCGACCTCAGCCGGCGGTTCTCGTCTCGGAGTCGGATCAGTTCGCCCGCTGTTTCACCTGCTGCGATGCCCCTCTGCAGGAACAACAGCCGCTGCTGACCAGCAGACTGGGCACTCAACACCATGGATCGCACGATCAGGGCAATGGCAGTTCGGAAGACCTCCACGTGGGCACACTCCACAAGAGAAGACAGCGCCCGAGGGCGCCGTCCAAAGGTCCAATATGGTAGAATGATCCTCGCCCGCCCGCAAGCCCAGAGGGCACTCAGGGGTGTCCCATCGCTACTTAACAGGGGCAGATGGCGCGCTCAGGGGCAGGGGAAGGCCAGACCTGCTCGCATCCCGTGGAACCGGCTACGGCCCAAGGAGCGGGAGGCGATCGTGCTGGAGGCAGAGGGGCTGATTCCGGATCGAGCTCCCGAGCGAGCGCCAGCGGCCAAGGAGTTCCGCCACAAGACGAAGCGGATCAACGAACTGTGGCAGAGCGATGCCACCCAGCTCTTCGTGCCCGGCTGGGGCCACTACTGGCTGGTATCGGTGCTCGATGACTACTCCCGGCGTATCCTGGCCTGGGACCTGGTCACCGACATCAAGGGCGCCACCCTGGCGGATGTGATCCAGTTGGCGGTGGAAGCGACCGGGGTGAGCGAGGTGCCGGTGGAGATCCGTCCCCGGCTGCTCACCGACAATGGCTCAGGCTACATCAGTGGGGTGATGGCAGAGTACCTGCGAGCCCACCACATCCGCCATATCCGCACCGCGCCCCACCACCCCCAGACGACCGGCAAGACGGAGCGCTACCAGCGCACCCTCAAGGATGCGGTCACCCTGGTGGTGCACCTCAGCCCAGACGAGCTGAGAGCAGCGATCGCTCAGTTCATTGACTACTACAACCGGCTTCGGCTGCACGAAGCCCTCAAGAACGTCACCCCGGACGACATCTGGTACGGCCGGAGGGAAGCGATCCTGGCCCGGCGAAGGGCTCTCAAGGTGAAGACCTTGCTGGTTCGCCGGTACCACAATCGCGGACTCATACAACAGCGCGCATCAGGAGTGGAAACCCCTGAGACTGTAGCTTCCTCGAGCCCCCAATCAGTCCCATTCTAGCGGAGGACGCACATGCGCCGCTGGCGACGCGCAAACACGAGCTGTTGTGTGTGCCTGCGCCACACCCAGTTATGGAGAAGGAGCGTTGTGTTGCTCCTCACGAACGCATCCCGATGCCGTACTGCTGAGTAGGTAGCCCGTACCGGACCCACCTCGGAACTCGAGTACCGAAGGTCTGCACCGTTCACGACCCAGGACAGCCTCGTGTCGAGTAGGCAATGCTACGGACCCGCCAAACGCACCTTGTACTCGAACTGGCTGGATCCGCCGTTACCCGCGACCTGATCCACTATGACCCAGATCAGTATCTGCCCTGGGTTGTCCGGGTCTGGGGCAGACTGTGGCGTCACTGGAGTCCCGTCGACCAGGGCACTGTCGGCCACATACGTCGTACCAGCCGGGATGAGGCCCTGCATCTTCACATTCGTTACCGGGTCCGGAAACGGGTTGGTGCACGTTGCCACATAGGTCACGTCTGAACCGGGTATCGCGGCGCCGGGCGTCACCCTAAAACTGACCGTTGGCTGACCTCCCACGAATATGGCGGCTTCTCCGTTGCGCAGGGTTACGGACGTAGTCGGTTCGCCCAGCGTGCCGTCATCATGGACCGGTTGGTACCAGCCGCCGAGGTCGTGAGTTGTCGCCGTGTTGTCCGCAAACGTGCTCCGGCCAGCATCGTTGCCCGACTTCGGCTTCAGCAGGACGAGGCCGTTCGTGTACTCCCGCGCGTAAACCTTGTAGCGAGACTTCGTGATGTCCGGGTAGTCGGGATGGCCAGGGTCGGCGCCTTGGGCAAGGACCCATACGCCCCAGGGGGTCAGTGCTGTAGCACCGCCCGGGACGGAGTCGGTCGGCACTCCGATGTCGATCTGGAGGGCTCCTGACCACATCTTCTCGTTTACAGCTATGGTTGGCCAGTACCCGAACCCTCTATATGCCGCCCAGTAGTCGTAGCCAGGATTCTGGAGCAGGTAGTATGCTGCCACGCCAAAGATCCGATCTCTTGCCCAAACGGCCGGAGTGTCGGCGATGTAGTAGAGCAGGTTGTACTGATGCTGAAGGAACTGAATCCTGGGTTGGGGCGCTTGGCGGGATTGCCAGTAGCTCGAGCTAGGGTTGAAAGGACCGTAGAGCCCTCCGGCGAGAGCACCCTCCCAGTCTCTGGCGGTGCTCCATGTGCTGAACATGGCCTCGCGGATGCATACGTCCATTTCCTTGTCGATCACCCAGCGTCCCAGACCACTGTTCGCGCCGATCAGCGCCCGGGTACCGTACAATTCCTTAGCGTAGGATATCATCGCGGCGAGATCAGCCTGCCAGTCGGCAAGCCCGTCGCCGCCGGGCTCATGGGGGTACTCAGCCTTGTCTTCGGTCCAGAGCCATCCATCGACGCTATCGAACCAGAGAAGGCTGTAACCGGAAGACTGGCCCCACCCCAGTGGTTCATCGAGAGTACTGGCGAGCAGCTCTATCAGCACCTTGACAGCGTCATAGGCGCCAAGGTTGAGCCGCCACTGGGGCCCGTGAGGAGGCGGTCCCCAAGACCATTCGCTGATCCTGGCATGCAGCTTTCTCCGCGCCGTCGCGGTTGTCTTCACCAAGTTGCTGAACTCGGCATCATCCACATAGCCGTCGCTATTCCTGTCGTTGCGGGCGTCCCAACCCCGTATATAGACCTTGTAGTTGCCGGCGGCCGCGTCCCACTCGGTTCTCAGCCACGCATAGGTCGTCGAAACATCGTAGGCGGCGCGCGTGGGCGACAGCTTGTCGAGACTGTAGTGCATGTAGACCTCTTCGGGGTCCATGCCAAGCGCCGCTGCCCTCGACACCACTGCCTGCTGTTCAGGTGTTCCCTCTATCACCGAAATGAAGAAACTGTAACGGCCCAGGCCCTCCACGGTTGGGTTCAGTGAGCGAATGTGGTCGAGGTACCTGCCATCTACCGACTGTAAGAAGTCGTAGTGCGCTGCCGCCCAAGCGTAGACCTGGCGCTTCTCCGCGTCCGGCATTCCATTCAACCCGAGGTTCCAGCCAGAGGTGCGCGCCGAAGGCCAGAGGGGGGTCTGTGCTGCCTGGGCGTGTACAAGTGCCGTGGGTACCGACAGCAACAGGGCAAAACACACGGCATACAATAGCCACCGTTTCATACTCTCCCTCCCTACTTCCCCCCTCGGCACGAGACACGAGAAAAGGCAGCAAGGCACTCGATCTGCCCCCGTGGCCCAAGGAAACCCTAGCGGTTGGGCCGATGGTCCTCGCGCTCTTCGCCCCTATTACCCATATTCCATATTGAGCTAACATCGTTCGCCCCGCCGAGCGGCCGATCGTGGCGGCGAAAAGCGGCCGGATCGCCCGAGACGATAGCTACCAGTTGCCTGGCGTGGACGCCTCGATCTCACGCCGACTCTTGGGGTCTGGGCTTAGGAGGGCGACGACCTCCTCGGCGCGTTGGTCCCACGACTCATCTGCCACGGATTCGCTCCGAGCACGCTGCTGCTCGGGTCCATCGCTGCGAAGGGCATCCCCTATGGAGGCGACGAACTCATCGGCGCTGTGCGCGACCCGGACCCAGGGGAGATATCGCTGGACCGCGGGGACGTCAACAGAGACGACCGGCCTGCCTGCGGCCAGGTACTCTCGGAGCTTGAGGGGATTGCACGAAAGAGTCTGCTGGTTGAGGCGGTAGGGCAGGATAGTGGCCGCCATGGCTTTCAGATAGGAGGGGAGGTCGCCATAGGGGATGGGTCCGAGGCAGTGGACGTTCCTCAGCTTCATCCAGGCTCGTCTGCGTGTCACGAGGGAGCCCACGACCACGATGGACCATTCAGGACGAGACGTCGCGATGTGAGCTAGAAGATCCGTGTCCATCCAGTCGTCGATGCGCCCGATAAGCCCGATGACGGGCTGTGGGATGTCGGCCATCGCGGCGGGTATGCATGTCTCATCAAGCATTGCGCGTCTGAAGTGAGCGTGATCCACACCGTGCCGCAGGAGCGCGATTCTGTTGGCTTGCGAAGACTTGTTCTGAAGGAGTCGCTCGGAAACCACAAGAGTGATGTCTGCCGAGGCGAGGGCGTGCGCCTCAAGCTCGCGTAGCGCGCCCACGGGCGCCCGCGGAAGGGCCTCGTATTCGTCGGCACAGTAGTACACACTTGCCTTCTCCCCCAGAGTTCCGATGAACTCGGCTGCGATAGGGCCGCAGATCCAGAGAACGGGGTGCTCGATGTCGTGCTGTTGCAGGATTCCTCTCAGGTGACGCGAGAGGCGGTGGACATTCATGCGTCGTGCCCATCGGCAATGGGGAAGGGGCAGTGCCAGCGGTGAGACTACCATGGGGTTGCCCTGCGGTTCGTCTGCCGGCCGAAGGGCAGACCACAGCTTGGACGCCATCTTCCTGACGTCGCCAAGGTCGAGTCTCGGAGGTCGTGCTCCGATGGAGTTGATCCACACGACGCGATGCCCGTGACGGGCGAAGGCACGCATGAGGTGCTGGTTGCTCGTCTGATGTTTTCCCCAGTCGTCGCCGAAGCAGACGATGGGAAACCTGTCGTCGAGACTGCTACTCATTGGGCTGAGCCTCTGCTGCACGGGGCGCGGGTGCACGAGCGAGCACGCGCCAATACAAGTCGCAAGTCTGACGGGCGGACTCCAGCGCTGAGAAACGGGTCCTGACTCGCTCGGCTGCGGAGGCGCCGAGGCGGGGGGCGCGGTAGGGCTGCTCGAGTACGTGTTCGATGGCGCGTGCGAGCGCCGCTGGGTCGCCTGGCGGAACGAGCCTGCCGGTCACTCCGTCTTCGATCAAGCGGGGCACATCGCCGACGGCGGTGGCGACAATCGGGAGCTGGAGGGCGGCGGCTTCAAGCACGGCCATCGGCATGCCCTCGCTGCGAGACGAGGACACGAAGAGGGAAAAGACGCGCAGCAGGCTCGTGACGTCAGGGCGAACTCCCGCCAACGTGACATGGTCGGTCACGCCGAGCTGCCGCGCCTGTGCCGCGAGGACATCGCGAAGTGAGCCGTCGCCCACGATGACGAGGTGCAGGTCGGGCGCCTCCGCCAGAAGTCGGGCGAACGCAGCGAGCAGCACGTCATAGCCCTTCTGCGGTTCCAGGCGGCCGACGCATCCGATGATCCGACGGCCATCCGGAACGCCGAGGTCAGCGCGAAGCTGACGCTTCCGCTGGGGCGAGAGGCTTGGGGCGACGAACGCCTGGAGGTCGAGTCCGTTGCGGATGATGGTGACGCGATCGCTGGGGATACCCCTCCGCGCCATCGCCTCCGCCACTGACTCGGCCACTGCGATGATCGCGGCCATCCGGCGCAACAGGCGCGAATCCAGGAACTGGTAGAGGCCAAGTCTCAGCCCTTTCCGGTCATAGCCATGGTTCGTTGCGACGAGTGGAACCGGCAGATTGCGCAAGGCCAGGAGTCCGTAGAAGTTGGCTTTGTAGTCATGTCCGTGAAAGATGTCAATCTCTTCTTCGATCGCCAATTGTCGCAGCGCCCGGACCGCCCTGAGATCGAACCGTCCCCGGCAGTGCAACGGAACGGCACGACACCCTTGCTCCGCCACCGCCCGCAGGAACGGCCCTTCGTCGTCGTCCGGCCGCCGGAAGTCCACGACGAGCGGACGGACGCCAAGCCCCGGTTGGTGGCGTATCAGGTTGAGTATCACCTGTTCGGCCCCATAGAGCCCACAGGAGCCTCGCAGGTGGAGAACTTTGGGGTGTTCTCCGCTCACGGGATTTGCCTCGCAATCCTGGGGCCAAGCCAAGCGGTGGCGCGCAGTGGAAGCCGTCGCCACACGGCCCTCGCGCGCTGCCACCGCTTCGCCTCGGAGTGGAGTTGTGGTGCCGCCGTCCCTGCCACTGCCCGGCACCACCAGGTCAGCGGCACTTCGGTCGTCAGCCACTGGGCCTTGAACGAAGCCGCGCCGGAGCCGGTGGTGGAGCGGCCGAAGTTCACCGTCGAAAGGCCCTGCTCGATCGCGTAGCGCACCACAGACCACGTGAGCAGGTAGTTCGCGCCCTCTCTGCGGAATCGCTCGTCAGTCGCGCCCCATAGGAGATGAAGCTGGTCCTTGTCCCGAAGTACCAGCTTCGCAGTCACCGGGCGGTCGTCGAATCGGGCGACGAAGACCTCGGCCTGCGTCGGGAACTCGCGGACCACCTGCTCGAAGAACTCGGGGCCGTAGACCGGGCTGCCAAGCCGGTGCATACTGGCGACCATGAGGCGGTAGAAGGCGCGAAGGCTTGCATCATCCGCGCCTCGTGATACGACGATCCCGGACCGCTCGGCGCGCCGGACGCGATTCCGCACCTGTTTGCGGAAGGACTTCCAGAGGCCGGCTTCGCCCGGCGCGAGGTCGAGTAGGAAAGTCGATTTCCGCTGGACCCCCTGAAATCCAAGCGAGGATGCGTCGCACGCAGTTGACTGTTGCTCCCTGATCTCAACGTAGTCCGCCGCCAGCTCTCGGGCGAGCGCGAGCGACTCGGACAGCAGGGCGTTCGCAGCCTCCGCGTCATCGCAGGCCAGCCCCCCCATGTAGAACGGCTGGGAGACGAGCGCTCTCCCTGCAATCCGGCTTGCCACGAGAGTGAGAGGGAGGGCGCCGACAGGCCGACCGAGGCGCTCCGCCACCAGCGCGCAGGCGATGCTCGCGTCCGTCGTCGCGGCGAAGATACGAGCCCACCTTGGATCGTGGAAGGCCGTGGCCAGCGGGCTGTCCTCAGCGAAGGCACGCCAGACCGGATCGTCGGGTGTGCAGAGGCGAACGGCGACAGCACCGTGCCGGCGAATGTCCGAAGAAGGATGGGTATGCCAGCGCTCGCACAGCCTGATCCCGAGCGCGCGGATCGGTCGAATGTCGTGGGCAAGCCGAAATCCAGCCGCGAGAATGGCACGCTGAGAGGCGGTGTTGCCGGCTTCGGTTGCGATCCAGAGGCGCCGAACGCCTTCCCTCTGGAGACGTGATGAGAGAGCATCAAGCGTAGCGGAGAAGAGGCCGCGACCGCGAAACGGCCGCTGAGTGCGGACATTGTAGATATACGCCTCCCGCGGCCCCAACGGCAGCGTCCGCCCGATCGAGTCAAGCCGGATCCGATCGAAGCTAATCCACTCGTAGTGGGCGATAGCCCCGCCCTCGCGCCTCACGAAGCACCGGTCCCCGCGGGCGAAGCGGCGACGAATCTCGGCGGCGGGGTGGTACATGAGGCGGGCCAGCTCCGGGCATTCGGCCTCGCGCACTTCCTGCGCGAGGCCGGCGGGAGTCATGGGAGCGGGGTCGTCCGCAAGGTCCCTGACATAGGCCAAGCAGCGTGGACTTGCGACAAGGGTCCCGGCGACCGTCGCGGCCGAGCGCCGGAGAGTCGACGCAATGCCCTCGTTGCGCGCGTAGCGCCAGGGTCCCGCGAAGACGCTCATAGTGTTTTCCCCCCGACATGGGCGCTCTCAACTGCTTGGCGACCCGAGGCAGCGCTGCCCCCGGTCGGCTCCCAGATTGCCCCGGTCTTGCCGGTGAGGAGCCGGAATAGCCCCGCTAGGGCAGCCAGGTTCACCCAGAGGAAGTAGGCTGGTGCGGAGACGACCCAGCCAAACCGCGCGCCCCGTGGCAGCAGTGTCCCTATCCCCGCCAGAGTTAGGAAAGCGAGCTGCGCAACGAGCAGAGCACGGTACATTGTGTGGCCAGACAGGGCGATGGAGCTTGCCAGAAGAGCGATGAGGAAGAGAGGCGCAAGCCACCGCAGCAACCGGTGCCAGAAGGTGAGGGCGATCAGCGCGCCGTGGCGGACCGGGTTTGCCAGCCCCCGTACTTCCCAGAGCGCCCGCAAGCACTGCAGCACGATGCGCGACCGCCGAGCGAACTCGGAGCGCACGTCTGTGATGCGGCGGATGGTTGCCACCGCCCCCGGGACGTATATCGTGCGGTAGCCCCGTTCGAGCAGCTTGAGCGGGAGCGTGAAGTCGTTGACGAGGTCTTCGCGCACGGGCGCGAAGAGATTCGCTCGCACCGCGTAGATGCAGCCGGTGGCGCCGAATAGAACCCCGGCGCGGCTCTGGTTCGCGCGGAGGGCGAGTTCGGAGCGAAGGCGGAGACGGGAACCCGCATGGATCGTCGTCTCCCGCGTTCCGTCAGGCGCGCGGTAGGCGACCGTGCCGGTCGTGCAGCCGACGCCCGAGCGCGCGAACGGTCGGACGAGCTGTCGCAGCGCCTCCGGTGCGAACTCCGCGGACACATCGGAGAAAACGAGCACTTCGCCCGTGGCGCGCGCGGCGGCCGCATTCTGTGCCGCGGTCTTGCCTCTGCGGGGGGCCGTCACACACGTTTGCATGCCGCTGGATTTCCATGAAGCGGCGACCTCCATTACGGTTGCCGGCGGTCCGTCGGCCGCCACGATGATCTCCAGTTGTCCAGCAGGGTAGTCGAGCGCGACCGTGTTTCGCAGCTTCGCCTCGAGCAGCTCGACCTCGTTCTGCACCGCGATGATGACGGAGACGGAAGGCAGTTCGGCCGGCTGCGGAAGCTCCGAATCAGACCGGCGCGCTCGCGCGGCGGCCAGCACGATCAACGGATAGCCAACATAGGCGTATCCGAGCACCAGGATAGAGAGCCAGAAGAGAAGGATAGGAATCGGGGTCACGGCCCACCCCCCATCCGTATCCGGGCTCGCAGGACGGCTCCCCGCAGACGCATGCTGTTCTCATGGCCGATGGCACGCCGCACCAGGGTCTTCGCCGTCGCGCACATCCGAGCGGCGCCCGCGCCCCATGGCGTGAGGAGTCGCCGGAAGGCGGCCAGATCCGCGCGGGGAGCAACGCCGACCCGACGGACAGCAAACGACGGGGTGTCCCAGTGGGAAAGTCCTGCCAGCCCCGGGCACAGTCCCGTGTATCCGGCCTCTCGCGCGGCTGCCTCGACGCGCGCGTTCGAAAGACCAAAGGGCGCTGCCAGAAACGCAATCGGCTGTCCGATGGCAGACTCCAACTCGGCCCGCGAGCGAGACAGCTCCTCCCGGAGGCGGTCCTCATTGCACTCCACCAGAGGCGGATGAGTGTGCGTGTGCGAACCGATCTCCCATCCGGCGTCTGCAAGTGCGGACCACTCTTCGGGCCGCAACGGCGGGTCCACGTCTCGGGCTGGGTCGAACACCGAGGCCTGTGGGTCCGTTGTAACGAAAGCGGTGGCCGTCATCCCGTGCCGATGTAGGATTGGCAGGGCGTGCGTCCGAGTGCTGCTCCAACCGTCGTCGAACGTGATTACCACCGGCCAGCCCACCGGCCGCTCCCGCCGCCTCCCGGTCAGTTCGGTCAGCGATACCGTGGTGTAGCCGGTCTCCGCCAAATATGCGATCTGCCGCGCGAATTCGGCTCTAGGCACACCAGGGACCTCGGGCGCCCTCTCTTCCGTGATACCCAGTATTCGATGATAGACGAGGACCGGGACGCGACCGGACGCTGCGCTCTTCCCGCCCCTAAGCGTGAGGGCGAAGAGGAACAGGCATGCCCAAACCAATCCACCAGTTCCTAAGTCCATTCCACCGACTCCCGTTGAAGCCGTCGCTCCGCAACCGAGTTGCTCTGACCGCTCGCCGCTTCCTCCAACGCTCGATCGATTCGCGGCACGATCGCCTGCCAGGTGTAGAGCTCATGGGCAGCGCTCCGGCAGGCATCAGACTTCCGTCGCAGCTCATGCTCGTCGACCAGGAGCCGAGTCAAGAGAGATGCGACCTCCTCCCCCTGGACCTCGTCGAGAGCGACACCGTATTGGCTGGCGATTACGCCAACATGAGGGTTCGCCCGTAGTGCCACCGGAACGCAGCCGCAAGCCATCCCCTCCAGGGCAGACTGCAATCCCCCAACTGGCCCCAAGTTGATCAGGGCGCTTGACCTCCAGTAGGCCTTCTGCAGCGCGGTACGCCCCAATCGTAGGTGGCTGATAACACCGGGCTCTTCCACCGCCGCGCCGACGATCTCCAGGCGGGCCTGCGGGATTCGCCGCCTGACCTCCCGATACGTTTGCAGGACAGCGTTTCCGCCGTGCCGAGCAAGATCGTTCGACACGACCAACATGCCGGTCTCCCGTTGAGGGATCGCCGTGGGTACGCGCGAAGGCTCGAACCCACTCCCGACCGTCACGACCCGGTCAGCAGGAACGCCATAGTCCCTGCACACTGAATCGGCCGCGGCCTGGTTGAACGTGAGGACGCGCGCCGCGCCGCGATAGACGTGACCTTCGAGACGCAGCCATTCATCGCGCTCCCGCTCGGGAGGCGCCCAGGGCGGATAGACGCGGCAGGCCTGAGCCGCGGTCATGTCGACATAAAGCACGTAAGGCGCTGCCGTCCGATCCCCGCCTGGCGCGAAGAGCGCCGAGATCTGAAGCACTACGTCGTACTCGCCATCAGCCCCGGCCAGCATCCTCCCAGCGCAGCGCGTCCGCCGCCTGAACCCCTCCACCGACTTCGGGTGCCCGGACGCACGGTCGGCGAAGCGTCGCTTCCAGCGCGCCATTGGCCACGAGAAGCTGCCGATGATGTCTGCTGCTCGCTGCACCCGGCTCGTCGGCGGAACGCGACACACTCTGAACTCCCACCGATCGGCAAGATGGCGGATGAGATCGTCGTCGATCCCTGAGAAGCCGCCGGCTTGCGTGAGCACTATAGCGCGCTTCACCAGATGCCCCTATCTCCGAACTCTGGCGGAGTTGCCCCCTCCACGCACAGCCCATTGCCAATCCGCCCGCAGAAGGCTGGCCAAGGCGGGTCGTAATGCAGCACACGTGCGGGGGAACCGAGGCTTTCGGTGGGCGCCTCCCGCTCCACCCGCAAGACGCGCATTACGACCATGTAGGGTCGTTTGGCCGTCCGACAGCATGACCGCAGCGAGCGCATACCTCCGCGGATCGGTCCCTTCCCCGTCTCGTCTCTCCGGGGAAGATGCGGCTGACATGTCTCCTGCCTTTGCTCCCTGCGGGCGCTTCTCACTTCCGTCCTCATTCCCCGCAGCCGTTCTCTTTGCAGAGCGAAGCATAGAGGTGCTCGAACTTCTCCAGCATCCCATCGAGGCTGTAACAGCGCGCGACGCGGGCGCGCCCCGCGGCGCCCATGGCGCGCGCGGCGCCGGCATCGGAGAGAAGCTCCACCGTTGCGTCGGCCATCGCCGAAACGTCGAAGGCCGGCACGAGTCGCCCCGTTTCCCCATCCATCACAATCTCCTGCGGGCCCTGCTGGTCCCACGCGATGACCGGAACGCCCGCAGCCATCGCTTCGATCGCCACCAGTGAGAATGCCTCCCATCGAGCCGGAACGAGCACGACGTCAGCTATGCCAAGCACTTCCGCGGTCCTGTCCACCTGGCCGAGAAACCGTGCCGATCCGTTTAGCCGCAGGCGAGCCGCCTTCTCCTCGAGCGGCTTCCTCTGCGAGCCATCTCCGGCTATCAATAGCGCCGCTGACGGAAGCTGTTGGCGCACCCGCTTGAAGCAATCCAGCGCCAGATCGACTCCTTTCTCCAGCTCCAGGCGCGAGATGACGCCCACGACCGGCTGCATTTCGGCGATCCGCAGCGCCTGTTTCAGATTGTTGATCCCCCTTGGGGTCTGGAACGCGTCCAGTGGGATCCCGTTGGGGATCATTTCGATCTTCCGCGCCGGCACTCCCATCCGGTGCACCATCCCACGGACGTAGTCCGACACGACGACAACGCGGTGAGCGGCCCGCCAGGCCTGCCGCTGCACCCACCTGCGCCGAGGCCGGTCGAGGTCGTGCGGCACGCCGTGAACGTGTGCTATAGCCGGCCGTCCGGCGAAGCGCGCCGCCAGGCAGCCGTAGAGGTTCATGGTCCCGAGGTGGCAGTGGACGACGTCAGGCCGCTCTTGGCGGATGACCCGCGTCAGGTCCATCAACAGCGGCCAGTCCAGGGTTCGCCGCTTCGTGAACCAGTGCACCCGGACGCCGGCCGCGGCCAGTTGCTCTGCCAACCACCCCGGTTCCAGCAGCCCCACCTCCGACTGGAGCCTCTGACGCCCGCGCTCCGTGGCGAGGGCGGCGACCACGCCTTCCGCCCCGCCCCTGCGACTGGACCCAATGAGTTGGAGCACGCGAATCGGTGTCATCGCTTCTCTGTCTTGTGGGCAACCTCGCCGAATGAGCGTTCGGCAACCACCTGCGACAGCGCAACCGACAGCCCGGCAATCAAGTAGAGATAGGGATAGGTAAGGACTGTGATGAATGCTCCGCTCACGAGGTAGCCGACCAGGGTTGCGTCCAGAGCATAGGAAAGCCGGATCAGCGACGGCTGGTCATCTCCGGCGCGATGCCGCAACCCGGCACGAGTCCGTCGGTTCGCGAGGAACGTCGAGGCGATCAGATAGCCCAAGGCGAGCAGGCCGAGGATGCCTAGCTCAGCGGCCGCCATGTAGTAGATGCTGTGTGTCGTGAGGATCGCCTTCTCGCCCGGATCCCGGTAGGAGGTCCATCGAGCGGCGTTGTAGTTGCCGGCACCGACGCCGGTGAGCGGATGCTCGAGGAACATCTGCTTCGCCATCGCCCAGGCATGGAACCTCGCCGTCACCCCGGAATCGACACGATACTCCCCCGTCGTTAGACCTGACATCCTCATCTGGAAGCTGTCCGGGGAGGCGTACCAGAGCACCGCCAGGCCACACAGGCCCAATACCGCGAGGCGTAGCTTCGCACGGCTCGACAGCCAGGCAAACGCCAAGATGCAGAGAAGGCCCACGGCGCCTCCTCGCGAGCCCGTGAGGATCACCGAATACGTGAGGAGGGCGGTTAACGCGGCGAAGAAAGCACGCCCGGCCTTCTGGCGCGCCGAGATCAGAGCGGCCCACGAGAGTGGGATGGCGAAGAGAAGGGCCACTGCGAAGTCGTCAGGGTGGCCGAGAAACCCCTCGGCGACTCCGCCGGACCGCGTGTATACAGTGCCCAGCTGCAAGTCGTTGATCGTAGACACTCGGACGTACGAGCCGGAGTAAATGCCCATGTGCCCCAGTGACTGGATGCCCGCCACGAGGCCGAGACAGAGGATGATCGTGGTCAGGGCGATGCGCAGCCGACGCCTCGAATCTATCAGGTTCACGACAAGCAGATAGAGCACGACCATCTTCGAGAAGTCGAGCGTCGAAGAGAAGGCCTTCCCCGGCCATACGGCGAGTGGTATCGACACCACCATCGAGCCCAGGAAGAGGAACATTGCCAGGTTGACGCGATGCCGTGTGAGGGGTCTGGGATTCCCGTAGGTCTGTCGAAGCAACCACGCTCCGAGCACAACCAGGATCAGCCACCGGAAACCGTGGAAGGCGGTGAGCATGGGCAGTAGCACGCCCGGCTGCATGAAGTAGTAGGCGAGCAGCGTCACCAACCCCAGGAAGGGCTGGAACACCATGCCCACGGCAAGGCCCGCTCCCAGCCCCAGGGTCAGGAGGTAGTTCGCCGGCACCAGGAAGACCGCCACGCCCAGCAGCAGCGCCAGCGCAATGGCCGCCGCCTCCACTGCCTTGACTCGTACCTGGGTCATCCCCTCTGCTCGCATCTTCGAGTCCATTGGTCCTCTATGTCCCTTGGCCTTCGCCGACGGCAACCGGCACGGTCCCTGCCTGCAGGTTGGTCTCCTCCTTCATCAGCTCGGTCAGCTCGATCCGGCCGCCGCTCAGGATGGTGCGCGACCCGGGCAGGCTCAGGTCCTCCGCGGACGCGATCCGGGTATCACACACAACGTGCGACAGCCGGTACGTTTCAGCGATTTCCGACAGAGGCCGCTTCACCGCAGGCACGAAGAACGAGAAGCGCATGAGTCCGGCCTGGCCGCCGTGCCTGAGCACGGGCACCTCCGCCAGGTATGCCACCGGATTCGCCAGTGCAAGTGGGATGCACAGCACCCGGGCTCCAGGGCACTCGCGCAGCCGGCGCCCCGCGCTCTCCAGATCGGCCAGCAGCTGGGCCTCGGCCGCGGGATCGGGTCGGTGCGTCGGGACGACCCAAAGAACCATCACCAGCGTCGGCACGCAGAGGCCGACGAATAGGTATCTCAGCTCTGCGTGCGTCAGCGCAAGGGCGCACAGCACGCTGGCCGGGAGCACGGTATACGAGAGATACCGAAAGCCGTGACCGATGAAGCGCAGCTGGGGGATCAACGTCACTGCAAGGCACAGCCCGAAACCGACGACGCACCACATCCACATTTCCCGCGCAAACGGCGCCCACTGGGGTGTGCGCACCGCGAGCGGAGAGAGCAGCGCCGGCAACAATACAGGACTGAGCACAAACGGAAGCCGAAGCTGTCTCAGTGCCTGGGCCGTCGGCCCACCGGGCCTCCGCCTCGGCTCGACCCGGGAGGCAATTCCAATTGGTTTGAGGGGCTGCGCGTCGTCCCGTTCGTGGATGTGCGCCTGCCAGTAGGCGAGCTCGCCAACGTGTCCCTCCAGGACCTGGCGGTAGAAGCCGCCCGAGCCGGCCCAGGCCAGCGCCATGCCGGCCAAGGGGGGCACCAGCAGGACCGGCGAGGCCAGCGCGATGGCGAGCCCGATGGAAAGGAAGACGAGGGTCTGGCTTGACATCCGGTGAGCCAGGAACACGAGGGCGCTCATCGCCACCGCTGCGAAGAGCCAGAGGGCCTCGCCTGTGTTCCGGTAGGCGATGGCCGCGACGACAGCGGCACTCAGGAGCAGCGCGCCGAGCGGCCGAGGCGTTAAGGTGATCGTCTGGGTGATCGACAGCGGATCCAACGCGGCCACGCACCCGGCAGCCATCGCCATCCAGATGGAGTGCGTCAGGAATCCAGCCATAGCGAATGCCGCCACCGGCAGCACGCTGCCTACGAGGGGAGCTATGAACCGCTCCACGCGCATCAGCGCCCGCTCCGGAATCAGCGCCAGGAGCGCTGGGAAGAGAGGGGGATAGTCCCACTGCCCGCCCAGGATGTACTCCGGCACGACTTGGGGCAGCCGCCGCGTTCGGCGGATAATCCGGGCCGAATGAAGGTGGAACCAAGAGTCCACACCGCAATGCCGAAGCCCGTGCCGAGGCCACAGACGGACGAGAACGGAAACCGCGTAGACGGCCGCACCACCGCTGAGCCACAGGGAAAGGGTCATCTGTCCCCCCTGACAGCGGCGACTACGCGACGCTTTGCCAGACGCAGTAACTCCACCGTCTCCGGCCTGAGCGCCGTGCACGCATGGTAGAGAGCCATCCGCGCTGGTCGGGAACTGTGTCGCCGGGCCTGCGCGAAATGCGCCCGCGCCTCCAACAGCTTCGAGCCGGCGAAATACATGTAGCCGACGGCGAAGTGCTGCTCCCCGAGACGGCGCGCGATGAGGCGTCGTGTCGTCGGCGTGAGATCGGGGTAGATGCGCAGGAGCTTGTGCATGAGCTCGATGCGCTTGTGGCACGCGAGAATCGTGTTGTTGGACATGTTGGCGCCATGGATGAAACAGCGGGCAAGAAGACTGTCGAGATACCCGAGCCGCGCCTCCCGTGCCAGGCGGAGCCACAGATCATAATCGTCCTGGCTCTTGTTGAAGGTCTCATCGAACCTACCCACGTGGTCCATGGTCCGGCGTCGGATGAGTACGGATGGCACCGTGATGAAGCGCTCTCGGACTACATAGTCGAAGATGCGCTCCGGCAGCACGTATGCCCCTTCAGCGACGCGCATTCGAGGGATACTCCGGAACACGCTTCTATCCCGGAGAAACGACGGCACGACAACGCAGGCGTCTCGCGCCACCTCGACATCGCCGAACACGACATCAAGGTCAGGCTGGGATTCCAGGAATGCAACTCGGCGCCTTATACTGTGCGGCAGCAGGATGTCGTCGGCGTCCAGGAAGGCTATGTAATCTCCGCCCGCGACCTCCAACCCCGAGTTGCGAGCGGCGGCTGCGCCCCGGTGCTCGCACCGAACGTAGCGAAGTCGACCGCGGTACCTCTCCAGGACGGCCTGCGTGTTGTCTGTCGAGCCGTCGTCGACGACGATGATCTCCAGATGGCGGTAGTCCTGGGAGAGCAAGCTGTCCACACTTCTTTCGATCAGATGGCCGTAGTTGTAGGTGGCAATGATCACGCTGACCAGCGGGTCGGCACTCGGCGGGGGAGTCGTCGCGACGCGCCGGGTCACTATGGGGATCGCACGTCTGCGGAGGAGCATGCGAGCCAGGGTCGCCTTCTCCTCATCCCTTGCGAACCCGGTCGCCCACAGCCACGCAGGGAAGCTCAGCCCCAGCAGGATCCGAGCAACGACCAGCCCGACACCGTCGCCCCGCACGAACAAGGCGCCCAGAGCGTAGAGTGCCCCCGCGACGACGAAGATATGTGCGAGGCGGGGGAAGTCGTATCTGATCGGGTAAAGCCGCTGTGAGACCGCGTACGAAACCGCGGCTAGCCAGAGAAACGAGCCGAAGGTCGCCGCAGCCGCTCCCATCATGCCGTATCGGGGAATCAGCACCCAGCACAGCACGAGCGAGACGAGTGCGGCAGAGGCAACGTTGACGAGCCGGAAAACCGTCCGCTTCTGGATGTGGATGCCGATCTCGAACGTGCCCTGCATCCCGAGGAAAACGAAGCCGAACGCAATCATCGGCAGTGGGCGATAGGCGTCCAGATACTCGGGCGACGACATCACGCGCAGCACGTCCCGTGTGACCAGCGCCATTCCGAGCGCAAGCCAGGTCGTAACGACCGTTAAGTACGTGAGCGTCCGGGCGTACACCATGCCCGCCCCGGGGCGCCGCGCGATGGCGTAGACCATCGGCATGAAGGCGAGGCCGAACGGCTGGAGAATCAAGACCGGAAGCACCATCGCGAATCGGTAGGATAGCGCGTAGAGACCGACCTCGTCCAAACCCGCGTAGTGCTGCAGGAAGAACCGATCCGCGGAATGGAGCACGAACATGCACAGGGTGGCCGGTATCAGCGGAGCCCCGTACCGCAGCATCGGTTCGAGCTTCGAAAGCGAGAACTTCAGTCCCGTCTGCCTGACGCTGTAGACCGTCAGCCATGCCGCTATGATGCCCCCGCTCACCAAGCCGCTATAGAGCACACCCAGCAGGCCGAGGCGCAGCACCACAACGAGGTAGATGTTCAGCGAGATTCCCACGACGAGGCGGATCACGTTCACCAGGCTGTAGTGGAGTGATCTCTCCTGCGCACGGATGTAGGCCATGGGAACAACCGACGTCAACTCGAACAGGTTCGTCACAATCAGCAGTAGCACGAGCAGCTGATGCTCTGGCGTTCCGAAGAGCACGCGCGAGAGCTTGCCGGCAAACACCGAAAGCAGGGCTGTCGCCCCCAGGGCGAGCAGAACGCTAAACGCGAATGCGGAGGAGACCAGCAGGTCGCGATCCCGTTGGTCGTCGTGATCGAAGTAGAAACGAAGCACCGCTGAACTCATGCCCAGGGCAAGCACGATCGAAGCGACTTCGGCGGATCGCGTGAGCAGTTCGAGGACCCCGTAATCCGCGCGGGTGAGCGCGCGTGTGTATATCGGGATCATGATGAATCCTGTGGCCTTGCCCAACAGAATGCCGCCCCCGTAGACGAGCATGTGCCTCATCAGGCTACTGATCTCGCGGGGTTCAAGGTTACCCCTCACTGGAGCCCTCCTCGGGATCCGACTGCTTCCCGGCCCTGAGGTCGCGACAAGACGGTTTCGCAGAAGCGTCCAGTAGGAAACGGAGTCTCGACCAAGGGGCCATGAAGACTCTCAGTTCGAGCATGTTCGTCTTCCTGCGCGGCGCAGAAGCGAACGCGCGGCGCGCCGCAGCAGCTGTTTGGGTGCTGGCTCGCGCCAGGTCGCGTTGAGCCAATCGCGGGCCCGCACGAGGCCCTCGACACTCATATGATCGCCGTCCATGACGGCGTCGCTCCCCGTGTAGCGCGCCCAGTCTCGGGGGCACCGAACGCGGCCGGCGGCGAGGGCTTCTTCGCGGAAACGGGTGCCTGGGTAGGGGGTTGGAAGGACGATCTGCACGGAGTCGGGACGCAGGCGTCGCAGGGTGCGCTGCGTTTGGCGCACTGTCTCCCAGGTCTCTCCGGGCAGGCCCAGCATCAGGTGCAGTTGCACATTCAGACCCGCAGCCTTGGCCTGTGCGACGGCGCGAGCTGCGGTCTCCAGGTCAACGCCCGGCTTGCCGATCTCGGACAGCAACTGGGGATCACCAGTCTCCAAGCCGTAGTGGATACGCTCGCATCCTGCGGCGCCCATGAGCGACAGCAGCTCTGCGTTGACCTGGTTGAGGCGGGCCTCGCATAGCCACCGCAGGCGGAGATTGCGCCGCAGCATCTCCTCGCAAAGCTGGGCCGTTCGGGGGCGCGAGGCCGTGAAGTTCATGTCTCTGAATACGACGCCGCCAACATCGTAGTGTCGGCGGAGCAGTGCTAACTCCTCTACGACGGCCTCCACCGGCCGAAAGAGAGTGCGGGGACCGAATCCGAACGGGTAGGGACAGTAGAAGCCACATCTCTCGGGACAGCCACGACTTGTGATCACGTGAGCGCAGCGCACTTCCGGGCCGAAATGGTGATGCCAATATCGAGATGCGGCCGCAAGGTGATAGGCGGGCATGGGAAACGTATCGAGGCTGTCGAGCAGGGGCGCGGAAGGAGTCTCTATAACGGTGCCGTCTCGGGGGAAGGCGATGCCGGCTACACCGTCGAGCCGCTCCGAGCTGGGCAACGCGCGCAGCAGGCTCGGGGCAACCACCTCCGGGTCGCCGGTGACAGCAACATCGACACCGCCACGGCTGAGCACTTCATGTGGCAGGCCGCGGCAGGTCGTCCCTATGCCGACCACAGTGCATTTCGGATTCGCCCGCTTGAGCTGCCTCAGAAGGGCAAGGTCGAGCCAGAGCGAGGGCAGGCTGATAACGCTCACAACGACGTCGGGGCCGAATGCTGCGGCGCGGTTGCAGCAGCCCTCGGCCGAGAGGCTTTCGGCTTGACCGTCGACGAAGCCCACGCGATGGCCATCGAGCTCCAGCAAGGCCGCCACGAAAAGCAGCGATACGTAGGGTACGACTGGGACTCGATCGTGCCCGTAGTGCGCGCGATCAGACGGAGACGCGGTGCCATAGCCACCCGCGTAGTCTCTGTAGACGTTCATCCCGGGTGGGCTGGGAGGTTGTAGGACTAGGACTCGCGAAGCGCGCGACACGTCAGAGACCTCCAGTTTAGACCTAGAGCCATCGTCTGCCCGATAGGGGCAATGGCAGGCGGAACCAAATGTTGCGGTGCAATCTGTATATGTCGCACTCGCGGCAATCCTCGATCTGGGAGTAGCGATCCGCCAGATGAAGCCTGCGCGCCTCCGCCAGGGAATCCGAGCAGTAGAGTCCGGCGAGGGTCTGGTCTCCCACATTGCCCATGCAGAGCGCGCTCGAACGGCGCCTTCCATAACACTGCATGCAGGGATACACGTTGCCGTGAATGTCCACAGAGAGGGAATTCCAGAGGTAGATGCACGGGTACCGCGATGCGGTATCCCCTCTCTTGCGGTGAAGGGCGCTCACGTCGACGGCGCCGCCCCAGTTCACCAAGCGCTTTACATAGACCTCCCCGCCATCGCCGAGCAGCGGCTCCCATCGCCTTCGGAAGCTATCCTGTTCGCACAAGGTGCGCTCGGTCTCCAAGAAGCACAGCGAGACGAACGGCTTCTTCTCTTCCTTGTAGAAGGGGCTCCGAGATCGCAGCTCGAGGAAGGACGTTATGTCGTCCGTCACTTCCTCGTAGCGGTCCGACCTATGAAGCCAGCGGTACGTCTCAGGGCTCCCGGCATTCAGGCTGATCGTCACCTTGTCGCAGTTGAGCACAGCCTCGGCCATATCCCCACGGAGGAAGTGGGCGTTCGTGCTCAGCCCTATCGGCGCCTTCGGGAAGCGGTGGTGCACATAGTCCATCGCTGCCGGGAGTCGTGGGTAGAGAAGCGGTTCCCCCAGTCCGAAGAGGAGAAAGACAATACCGGGAAAGGCCTCGGCCTGATCGACAATCCGCCGGAAACGGTCGAATGGCATGTGGCCCAGGTCCTCAGGTGGAAGCAGGTCGTGGGAACACATGCGGCAGGAGAGATTGCAGTGTGTCGTCAGCTCGATATTCATGAAGAGCGGCCGAGCCCTGAGTCCGCGGCCGTCGCGGTACAGTCGATGCACGACCTTGCTTTGCTTCATGCGGCGCTTGGCGCTCGTGGGCAGCACGCGCTTGAGAGCAGATATCATCATGACACGGCATCCTCTCTTCGGCCCGCGACGGGACGACCTCGGGCTCTCAGACTCTCGCAACCGGACCGACGAGAGCGGAAAAGGTGTCGCCTCAACATTGAGTTTCCCTTCCGGAGGGAACGACTGCTGCGCTGCCAGCAGACTCGGCATACCAATCCACAGTCCGCCTGAGCCCGTTCTGAACATCGATCTCGGGCTTGTACCCAAGCAGGCTGCAGGCCTGGCTGATATCCGCGAGAGAATCCCGAACATCGCTCTTCCGGCTGACGCCAAAAGCAACTCTTGGCGACGCACCAGTGAAGCTGCTCAGCATATCAAGTAGAGAGAGCAAGCTCGTCCGCGCGCCGCAGGCTATGTTATAGGCGCGGCCCGCCGCCTGGGGGGCGGTAGCGGCCAAGATATTCGCCTGAACGATGTTGGCGACGTATGTGAAGTCCCTGGTCTGGCTGCCATCCCCGTAGATGCAGACCTCCGCACCATCGAGAAGCGCGCAGATGAATCGAGGTATCACTGCCGCGTACTGTGAATCCGGGTCCTGTCGTGGACCAAACACATTGAAGTACCGCAGGCACACCGTCTCCAGTCCGTAGGCAGTCAGGAACGCTCGGCAGTAGTGCTCCCCTGCCAGCTTGCTCGATGCGTACGGGGACTTCGGCATCGTCAGCATATCTTCGCGCTTCGGAAGCTGTCGCGAATCGCCATAGACCGACGACGAAGACGCGTAGACAACCCGCCTCACGCCGCTCTCCCGCGCGGCCGAAAGCACGTTGAGAGTCCCCGTGGCATTCACCGCGTGCGTCGTGAGCGGGTCGTTGATCGATCTTGGGACCGATGGCAAGGCCGCTTGATGGAACACGACCTCCACGCCGTCGACTGCACGACGAACCGTTTCGAGATCGCGGATGTCGCCCTCGATGAGCTCAATCTGGTCGAGGATATGGCTCAGGTTCCGAAGGCTTCCCGTCGAGAAGTTGTCGAGGAGGCGACAGGACCAGCCCGCCGCTAACAGCGAATCCACCAGGTGTGACCCGATGAAGCCCGCCCCTCCTGTGACCAGACAGCTGCTCATGGCGCCTCCAGCAGGCCGGTTCGGACAGTCCGTGGGGGCGCCGCCTTCGCAAGGACGCGGCCGGCGATCAGGGAGCCACCGGCGGCGATGGCGAGAACGCCGATGCCCGTCCAGAAGCCGGAGAACGCCAGCACATAGCCGGCGAAACCGGTCAGCGCGGCCACAGCATACAACAGCAGAGCCGTTGCCCGGACACTAAGCCCAGCAGCGACGAGTCGATGAGCTGTGTGATCCGTGCCGCCGTCTGCAATAGAGCGCCCTTCGCTCCTGCGCAGCCAGCTCACGAAGGCCGTGTCGAATACCGGCACCGCCAGCACGAGCACGGGAACCGCTGGCGACAACGGCGAGGAGGCCTCGGCCACCGATCGGATGCCGATGACTGCGAGCGTGAACCCGATGAACATACTTCCCGCGTCGCCCATGAAGATCGACGCCGGGTTGAAGTTGTATCGCAGGAATCCCAAGCACGCTCCACACAGAGCGATGGCAGCTATCGCGAACGCCATGGCGCCGCCCGCCAGCCCGATGACGAAGAACCAGAAGGAGGCAATTGCCGCCAGGCCGGCGGAGATCCCGTCCATGTTGTCCGAGAGATTGAGTGCGTTCGTGATGCCCACAACCCAGAAGAGCATCAACGGGAAATCCAACAACGGCGTGCGGAACACGTGAAGACGCATTCCGAAGATGGTCAAACAGACGGCTGCGCAGAGCTGCCCGGCAAGCTTGGGCAGCGGACGGACGCACGAGCGATCGTCCCAGATGCCCAAGGCGAGAACGAGCGCTCCCCCTCCCACCATCGCGGGAAGCAGCGGGTCCTCTGAAAAGCCGGTAGCGACTGCGGCACCGAAGGCCAGCGCGATGGCGAGTCCCCCGAGAAGCGGGGTCGCGCTGCGATGCATCTTCTTCGTCCCGGGCACATCGCAGAACCCGACGCGCGTCGCGAGGGCGCGCACGGCGGGAGTCAGCGCCGCCGACAGAACCAGAGCAGCGGCGAAGACAAGGACGGGCTGCTGGATGCTCTCCCCAAAACCCATCAGTTCGACCTCGCTCCCTCGGCGCGGAACAGCACGTCGTCTACACGGCCAAACCGGAAATCCCGCAACAGCCGGACGAGCTTCTGCCAGGTGGAATCGAGGTTGTAATAGTGAGTCATGCTGATGCGGCGCGGGAGCGGCACCCGAGGATGCTCGGGGTCCAGTTCCCAGGGGTGCAGGTATACGACGACGGGCTGGTTCGACTGGTTGAGGCGGCGGATGCTCCACTTCAAGAGCGAGTAAGGCCAGAAGCGCAAGTAGAAGCCCCCGGAGAACGGGATGTTCAGCCGCCCGACGCGGACCGTTGAGATCGGGAACTCAGCAAGTGACATACCATCCACGTTTACCGTGAAAGGAAAACGCGGGGCATCCGGTATGCCATACCGGTAGTTGTGCACGGGGAAGATGCTCGAGTCGTAGCGCAGCCCTTCGGCCGCCAGCACCTCGAACGCCCACCAGCAGCTTCGAGTCACCGAGAAGAACGGTGCGCGATGCCCCAGCACCCGCTTGCCGGTGATGTCCTCCAACAGATGCACGGAGGCACGAACCTCTCGCTGGAACTGCTCGCGCCCGATTTCGTATACAAAACGGTGGGTCAGCCCGTGAGTGGCGACCTCATGCCCTTCCGCGGCAATTCGCTTGACGAGCTGCGGATGGCGCTGGGCGACAGAGCCGAGAACGAAGAAGGTGGCCCTGATGCGTTTCGACTCCAGCAAGGACAGCAATGCCTCCATGCCGATTCCGAGCCTGGGCTCGAAGCGGCGCCAGTCTCCCGCATCGAGCTCAAGGCCCTGAAACCAGTCCTCGACATCAACCGTGAGTGCATTCAACGTGTCCGGCATGACAGCGCTCTAAGAAGTCCCTCGGGGTATGCTCATGTGCAAGCCATCCCGCTGATCCTCGTGCTCCCGGCAGTAGGCAAGGATGTTGCCGATCATTTTCTCCAGATGGACTTGAGGCTCATAGCCCACGAACGAGCGAAGCTTCGAGATGTCGGGAACCCGGGTCCGCGGCTCCTCGAAATCATCACCGTAAGCCAGCTCCAGTGGAATGTGCTCGATGGGTGAGTCGCTTCCCGCCAGGGCCTTCACCGTCTGGGCCAGCTCCCCAATGGTGATGACGTCGTCA
>Ga0307376_10001578_pt1 | contig 24135 bp, 24 predicted proteins | sample TR2MG_FD_202536 | JGI IMG/M metagenome (GOLD analysis project Ga0307376, IMG submission 202536) | Soil microbial communities from Risofladan, Vaasa, Finland - TR-2 | ecosystem: Environmental > Terrestrial > Soil > Coastal area > Acid sulfate soil | place: Finland: Risofladan, Vaasa | collected...
TTGATTTTGCTTTATTTTGATATTCATGAAAGTCCATAATTTTACTCCTTTTTTTAATTAACATTTTTCCCAAGTGCATGATGTACATGATGTGCATCCACTCTCATTATAAACAACCTCAGAACCACATTGAGGGCATCTAATTCCTGTTGCAATTTCTCCTGCCTTAATATATTTTTTTAATACTCTACTTGCTGCAGCCGTCAATGAACTCATATTGTCTGCAGATTTACTTAATTGCTCAACAACAAATTTTATTGGCACACCGTGTCTTAATGATGTTGATACCATTCTAAACAATTCAGCCTCAACAGGTTTGAAATATCCTGAAAAATCTTCAACTAAAATATCTTCACCTATTTCTAAACTATATTGCCCTCTTTTAACTTTTTCAATAAATCCCGCTTTAAATGAAAATCTAAAATTTAATCCATTCATTTTACCACAAAAAATCTCATAAGGAGCGCCGTTAAGCAAACCAATTGCAACAACAAATTTTTCACCTTTAACTGTAATACTATAAACATCTGCAGGCAATTTTTTGGGTCTTTTTGGTGCTGATGAAACATGGATAAATTCTTTAGAAAGATTTAATTCTTCAAGTTCCTTTTCATCAAAATTGTCTGGATGGATTGCAATTTTTTCCTTTTGCAGTTTGAATGCTAGTTCCTTGAATGGAATATAAGAAATGATTCCATACATTTTTCTATCTGGAAATGCAGCTATTGATTTTACGCCTGTTTCATATGCCTTTAATATAAATTTATATGTATCTTTCCAATCAGCGCCTTCTGGTAACATGTATGTCACTGAAATTGATGAATCGATTGACTTCATTGCTCTACTCATTAAATCGAGTTTATTTAAAGGATTTATTTCTGTTGCATTTTTAAAATGAATATTTAATTTATGTTTGTTGTCTTCAATTATTTGAGCAACTTTTGATCCAATTTTTCCATCCCAAGTATCTTTCATGGTATCAGATTTAATTCCCAAATCAATCTCATGCTTTTCAAATAAAGATCTTACAACACCCGGGACAATAAAATAGTATTCATATTTTCCACTCATTCTTGTGCGCTTCCAATAATATAAACCAAATGCAGGTTCAATGCCATAACTCATTATCATCTCTCTAAACATCAAACTTAAAGTGCCGGTAGGTGCTATTGAAGAGACTGTGACATTTCTCATTGTATCAAATTGCAGATCAGGATATCGTTTTACAAGTTGTTTTATAAATTTAGCTTTTAATATCTTTTCTTTATTAAATAAACCAAAACTTCCCTTTTCTTTTCCAAGAGCTATTGTTGATTTATAAAGTTCATAATTATAAATGTCTAAAAATTTATCAACAACTTCATTTCCTTCTTTAGTTCCATATTCTAAATTTTGTTTAAATAACCAGCCACCAATATTTGTTATTCCGCAACCAGTTCTTCTTAATTTTTGTATTGCTAGTGCTTGGTGGGGTGTTGCATATGTTTTATTTTCAAATTCATATTGATTTACATTGTCAGCAAATCTATTGGCAGATTGAGAAAAGTTTTCTAATTGAATTGCATACCTAACGGAATCGATTGAGAATTTTGCCATGTTTATTGACAATAAAATACATAAACTTTCACGACTTAAATATTGTTCTGAACATGCATTTGTAGAAAGTATTCTTGAATCATAATTATCATTTGGATCATATACTGCATCTGAATTAGAAAATTCTCTGGCTATATCAATATTCTGTATTCCCGGTTCAGCATTATTTGTCATGTTTTGAGCAATTAATTCTAATATCTTTTTAGCTTTAACTGTCTTTTTAATAACTTCTTCTTTTTTATTGTGGGTTGCAATTTTATAATATACAATCTTTCCATTGATCTCTTCCCAGCCACAAGACATATCAATTGAGTGGATGTCTACATAAATTTTATCTCCCTTTTTAATTTTAGGAACTTTAAAGTATAATTCCCAATCTCCATTTTCTTCTACTGCTTTATAAAAATTATTTGTTATTTGAACTGAAATATTTGCATTTTGAATTTTTGTATAATCAGATTTTACTGTTATAAATTCTTCAATGTCTGGATGTTTAATATTGAGTGATAAAAGTATAGCTGGTATTCTGCCTCTTTGTCCAACAAATCTTGCAAAACTATCTAACCATTGAAACCAATGAACGACACCTGTGCTTTGAACTGCAGAATTTAGAATTTCACTACCACGCGGCCTTAATCTTGAACCATCAGCACCCAATCCTTGTCTATGTGCGGCAGTTTTGGCTAATGTGTAGCCAGTATTTTTTATGATTGATTCTAAATTGTCCCATTCTTTTTCGTCATCGAGCACTCCCATGGAAATTGTTGTGCAATTTGCTAAAGATATTTTTTTATCTGAACCTGCACCTTGCATAATACTTCCTGCAGGATGCCACCAATCATTGTATATTTCATCAAACCATCTCTCTGACCAATATTTTTTTAGTTCATCAGTTTTTTCTACTGATGCAATTCCATCACAAACTCTTTTTAGAGCTTGAACATAAGTTTCCTCTGGATATAATTTATATTTTTTATTGAATGCATCAATTGAGAATTGATTTTCATTAAAGTATTCTTTAGTAGTTTGATTCTTTACATCTTCATATTTAGTCAAATTATATCTCCAGTGTATTTATATAGAATTAATTAATTTTAAATAATTAATTAATTTAAAAAATTAAATTAATACCAATATCCAAGTAGTTTATTATGAACGAAAGCGGAGTATATATAACCCACTAAACCAATTGTGAAATTGTTAGTTCTTACAATTTACGAGATTTTATTTTTGAAGGCCTTATCTTGAATAAATATCAAGTAAAAATTTTTTGTTTAAGTTAATCTTGCAATTTTTATTTTTTATTTTTATTTAATTTATTATATTGTTCTTCTAATGCTTTTTTCATTGCACTGTCACCATTCATCTTTTCAGTTAGAATTTTTCCTTGCAAACTTGTGGGATCGAAAATCGATAAACTTCCATTATATACATTAAATTTTGCAGGAAAACGAATTTTATCAACACCAAATCTATTTTTGATTATAAAAATTCTTGCAGTCTTTGATTCATTGTCCAATTCTTTTCTTGAAACAGACATTATAAAATCACCAATCATTATCTTAGAATAATCTTCACTTATTTGTTCACCAACAATTACATCAGTTTCTGCACCCGAACGATTTGATTGAGATGCTGTCCATACCGGAATATTAAAATCACCCGACATCCCACGCAATTCTTCATATATATTTCCCAATTCTAATCTTTTATCTTTAAAATATCTCGGTGCTTTCAATAAATCACCATAGTCTACAATTATCAAATCTGGTTTTGTTCCAGCTTGAATAGATCTTTCTACATGTGCTGTTAAAGTATCAACTGAAGCCCTTTTAGTTGCATATTCTTTTATTACCAATTTTCCCTTGTTGTCCTTTAAGTTGACAAGAGCTTTATCAATATCTTGTTCATTGAACTTCAAATCTGTCATATTAAAATCAGTAAATCTACAATAATATCTTCTTGACATCATTTCTTTACTTAATTCTAATGTATAATGAAAAACTGTTTTTCCCATTTTCAATGCATGTGCACCAACACTTGATAAAATCCAAGTTTTTCCGCCACCGGGGCCACTTACAACAATCCATAACTCACCAGTTTTTGAATCACCGGCACCACCTTCAGTAATTTCATCTATTACTTCCCAAGGAGTTCCGATAGTATTTCGTTTTGCATCTTCAAGAATTTCTTTAGCACTGTGCTCCAATAATTCTAAACCCATATCGGTGCTCATTCCTGCAGTTTCAGCATCTCTAAAACGTTTTTTTATTGATTGGTAATCACCCTTTTTTAAATCATCAACAGATTGATATATTGCCATCTTATAGTTTTGATTAATACAAAACTCTAAAAATTCTTTCTTTACATAATCTAAATCACTTGATTCTTGAAATTCATAAGAATCTTTTAATTTTTTTATAATATTTTCTTTTAATTGCTCATTTGTTTCTTTTTCAATTTCACATTTAAAAACTTCTAATGAAGGATTGTTCCTGTGATCATGATAATATTTTTTAATTGTGTTGACTAACCACTGATTAGCTTCTGAATCAAAAAAATCTGAAAGCACTATTTCTTCAACTTGTAATAAGAAATTTTTATCATAGATTAAGCAAGTAATTACTTTTGATTGATATGTCGGGCCAAATGTAGATAATTTGTCTAATTCCATTTTTCATTGTTGCCTTTTAAGATAAATATAAGTGTGTTTTCTAAATTATATTTTTTTTAATAAATGAATTTAGAAATAAAAAATTTGTTAAAACCCACTCATTGATATTCTTAAATGAGTTCCACAATTTGTCTTGTTTAACAAGTTCTTGTATATTAAGTAGATTTATTTCATTCACAGGACTATTTACAAGTCCAATTATTTTTAAAACTGCACTGTTTGGAATTGTGCTGTTAGACAGTTTCATTAACCTATAATTCATGAGGTATTGGTCTTTATGGTCTACTAATAGTTGATAGGCTCTACCACCTTCTAAATGACTCTCTGCATAATGTAGCACATCATCTGGCACATATTTAATATGCTCATTTAGAAATTTATAATGCTTTTCTATTGTCTTTGGGCCCAAGCCCTTGATGCCCGGAATATTGTCACTTTTATCGCCCATAAGCGATTTCAACAAAGCGAAATTATATGGTTGCATATTATATAATTTAACAAAATCTTCTTTATTGACAATTTGTTTTTTGATAGGGTTCCAAACTTTAACTCTATTATCAATTAATTGATAAAAATCTTTGTCAGATGAAACTATAAATAACTCTTGCAAATCTTTTCTTTGTTTATATAAATCAACCAAACTAGCAATCGAGTCATCTGCTTCTATATTGTCAATTAAAACAAATGTCACAGGTAAATTCTTTAGATACTTGATAATCCTTAGTATTTGATATTGCATTTGTTTTCGTTCTTCTTCTTCATCTGCCCACTGATGAGCTCTGTTCAATCTTGTACCAGCACCTCGATTTGCTTTATAACTAGGGAAGATTTTTTTTCGTCTTGAAGAAGAATTTTTACCATCTAAAACTACAAACACTCTTGTGGGCTTAAGAGTTCGTATTGCTACACCTAATGTATAAAGAAAGCCAACAATGCCCCCTACATGTTGACCTTCATCATTGACTGTGGGCATTGTCACCCAAATTCTAATAAAGTTATTTAATGCATCAACTATTAATACTCTAGAATTTAACTTTAAATTTTTTTCTCTCTCATGTTCTTTTTCTAAAATATTAAAAATCTCTTGGAATGTTTTGTCCATTATAGATCTTCCAACATATCTTCCAATTCTAGTGTTGATTTGTCTATTGCTTTTGCAGAATCTCTATCTACATATTTCATAATTATAGCATCACACAAACCATCATATAGCATTTGTTTTCTTATAGGATCATTTAATATTGTTTCACCAATTGAAGCATTTTGAAAACGTTTCATTTCTTGATCTTGTGCTAACATAAACCAACCACCACCCATTTCTTTCAATTTGTTCTTTGGGCTCTCTGGCTTTGATTCATCTTCTAACTTTTTAGCTTTTATGATTACATTATATTTTTTTCCTACTTCAAACCAAGTTGTTATATCATCAAATCCTCTATCAAAATACATATCAAAATCACAACTTCTAAATGGGGGCCCAATTCTACTTTTGATTACTTGACAATTACTTCTAACTCCTATAGGATCTGAGTCCTTGCCTATTTTAATTCTCATTTTCATTTTTAATCTCAATCTCAATGATGCATGAAAAGCTATCGCCATACCACCACTCGTTGTCCATGGATCTCCCCCAAAACCAGCATTGAGGTTGCTTCTTAATTGATTAGTGAATATAAGTGCAATTTTATGTTCAGCAACAGTCTTAGTTATTTTTCTCATTGCTTGAGATAATATTCTTGCTTTTTGTGTTGCATACCCTTGAACATCATAATCAGTTTCATCTTCTGTTTTATTAGTTGCACCCATGACAGAATCAACAGCAATTACTATTAGTCTGTCACTATCAGATTTTCGAACTTTTTCTATAATGCTTTCTATAGCTTGTAAAACATCTTCAATTATTGGTATGGGTGCGTAAATAAAATTACTAAAATCCAATCCCATTGCTTTTAAAAAATCTCTATCAGCAGAATGTTCAGTGTCAATCAAAATTGGGACTCCACCTTGAACTTGTGTTTCTCTCAATATATGAGCTACCAATAAAGATTTTCCTGAAGATGAAAGTCCATTAATTTCAGTTATACGACCCACGGGAATCCCACCTTTTTTTCTATTACTTATAATTATGTCCATTATTGGGTTGCCTGTTGACACCCAATCGGTAATATCTGTAGGATTCCATTCTGGATCATCCAATTTGAATGCACCAAAAGAAGTTTCAGAAGAATTAATTTCATCATAAATCGCATTGACTAATTTATCTCTAACTCCAGCTTTGGAGTCTTCAGCTTTTACAGTATTTTCCTTCTTAGTTCGTGCCATATGTCGTTTCCCTTATTTCTTTTTCTTGTTGAATATTTCTTCGAATGCAGCTTCAGCTTTTTTAACGACTTCTTTGCTTTCTTCTTTTTCTTCTGTCGCAGCTTCAGCTTTTTCAGTCGATTTTTCTTCAGGTTTGTTTGCTATCCAATTTTCCAATATATCTTTTAACTCTTCATATTCAAGTTCTTTAAATATATCGGTAACTTGTTTTTGTTCATCAAGATATTTGGCAACCAATTTTTCAGAATCAGCCAGCGGACTGGTATTTCTTTTTGCTCTGATGGTTGTTTTACCAAAACTATTTCCTGCTTCTTCCGGTGTCTGGAATGTGACAACTAAATCTGTTCCTGTTGAAGGATCTGTTATGTCACCATAATCTGGATCATTCATTATTTTTAAGATTTCTTCATAAGTGTTTTTACCAAATGCCCAAAATCTTATTCCTTCACTCTCTTCACTACGAACAAGAACTGGAACGTAAACTCTCAGTTTTGCTCTTAATGATTTGCTAAGTTTATAGCTTGTTTGGTCTTTGGTTGCCAACAATTCATCAGCAAATCTTTCAAATGGATCAGATTTTCCAAATGATTTTGGTGAAAGGTAGTTTTTACCATCTATACCATAATGAAAAAATAGTGATATGAAAGGAAATTCTGCGTGTTTGTAAGGAACGAGTCTGATTGTATGTTCACCGGTTGGTTTCCATAAACCTTCCGTTTTCTTTGAGGTTTCTTGCAAGTCTTTAAGTGTCTTGCGCACTTGATCCAATAGAGGATTTGTTTTTCCCATTGTAGTTCTCCCTTATATGTAATTAGTAATTAGTTATTTATCAATTATTAAATGCTAATAATTAAAGTTTCTTATTAATAACCGATATTGCTTATAAATATAGTGCAAATTTCTTTTTATTACTTTGAAATTTCATCTTCATTAAATTTAGATATTTTTCCATCCACATCGACATCATATTGTTTTGTTCTATTGTTCCAACTCACAATAATTCCTGTAGTTTTATTTTTTGCTTTATCATGAGAAGCCCAAGTCAATTTGACTTTGTCACCTTTTTTAAATTTTGCTTCTTTTATCAGATGACTGTAATAATGTTTATACTTCATTTTGCTATCTCCACAATCTTTTGTGTTTATTTTGTTGGTTTGTGATTTTGACTTTTTACCCATGCTCTTATTTTCTTACTTATTTTACCAACTGCACTATCATATAAATCGTCATAATCATCATCATCAAAATCAATGTCTGCTGCATCCATAACTTCACTGGCCAAATCATGTGATTGATCATAAATTTCTCTTGCATCCATATCTCCTTCATACCATGATTGTTGAAATTTTCCACTATTTGTCAAATCGTCTACTGATTTGTCTAATTGTTTTTGAACATTGGCTTTTTTATTATTGGCTTTTGGTGTTTCTTTTTCTTGACTTTTTGTCGGTTTTTGAGATACAGCTTGTTGAACACTTGCTCGAGTTCTTTCAGCATCCATCTTTGCAGATACACTTGGTTGTTTTTCAAATGATTGTTTTTCTTTAGCGCTTCCCATAAAATATTGTCCACCCTTTGGGCCTGTATGAATTTTCTTTCCTTTGGGAGCAGCTTGCCCTTTCTTTACATAGACTTTACTATCAGCTTCTTTTAATAAAGACCTGTAATAATCTTTAAATTTTACTTTCTTCATTTTGCTATCTCCACAATATCAAACAATTTTGTATTAATTTTTTTATATTCTCCACCATTTGTCACTAATATACAGTTGCCATAATTTTCCCAAGGAATTGAGAAGTTTTTATCCAACTTTCCGTCATTCAAAACTTGAATCAAATAATTCAATGCATTAATTGTGTATAAAGTGTTTGTGTGTTTTTTTCTGTGAACACCTATTGTGTTTGGGGGTATATTTTCAATGTCAATATTTGCACTTTCATCAATATTATAACTACAAACTAATTCTTTTTCATCCTCTTTATTCTGCAAGACAAAAATTCTATCAAATAAAATTGTATATGTTTTCTTAATATTCTCTATTGTGTCATTTAGTTTATTAGTTGTTGTGAATGTTATCAATAACTGTGAATCATTCATTTATTTTCTCCTGCTTGCTACCATATTTTTTGTCCTGTTCAGCTTGGAGCCATAGATTTCTAACAAAAACTTTGATTGTTGGATCTGTCCAATTGTGTTCTCTAAGCACTTGTATCAATACGCTAATATGCGACTCATTTGTGAAGTCAGGACATCCATCTTCTATCCTATCGCACAATTTATCTAATATTTCATTTAAGTTAATATTTGCTGTTCTTGAATGTGTATTCATTTCTATCTCCAATATATGTATAAATATTCAAACTTATGAAAGTTTATGCATTTCTTGATAATTCGTACCATACGAAACAGATACTGGAAACTTATTGTCTTGCTGCAGAATGTTGACTATTTTGTCAATCAAGGGACTTCCTTCACTTATTTTGAAGTCTATTAAAATTGAATCATAGATATATAATATCACTTTTGTTTCATAATTCTTAATTTGTTCAAACAGTTCATTCAATATTATCATATGACTTTCTGTCTCCATTGCTTGCATATAATAATTAAATAATTTGTGAGGGGTTATTTTTTTCATTGAGCCTGTATAAATTTTTCTTTTAAAATAATGTGTCTCAATATATCCCTGACTAGAATGTAAATCATATAATTTGAAAATAAAATCTTGTATCTTTTTATAAAATATAATATTCAAAAATTCATCAGGTATTCCACCATATATTACATTGAATGAAAGTTGTTTAGCAGATTGATATTCTTCTTCTGTTAATTCTGTTTTATTAAAATATTGCTTTCCCAAAAACAAATATGGGTGCTCAGGAAATGTTTCACCTATCAAGTCTGCCATTAAATAAAAATGGCAAGCATCATAATCTATTAACAATAGCATTCCGTCTTCACCGAATCTGCTAACAAATCTTTTGCGACTCCCATCATCTTTGTTCATTCCAATAAAATTAAATCCTCGATATGTGCAAGAGGGACGACTTGTGACGGTATAGGGATTATATTTAGAAAATGCAAAACCATCAGAAACAAATTCTTTCTTAGATAACCCATTGCCGACCTTAATTAAACCTGCTTCTATATTATAGAGTGTGTCTAGCACAACACTATTCATTTCAAGATAGGTCGTAGAACCCATATTGTGTGAGATTTGCATTGCTTTCAACATCTTGTTTTTGTTGTCTTCTAAAAATTCTATGTGCTTTGTCACAGGTATTATGAGATTAGTTTCGGGCTTTCTATAAAATTTTCGATATATAAATGTATGAGCTGGTGTATATTCTTCTAATTCAAGTGTTGATTTGCTATTGTCTATATAATCTAACATTTGAACATCTAACCAATTGTCTCCTAATTGGCGATTTAAAAAATGTTGCATATCTCTTTTATCAATGACAATTTTTTTGACATTTGATGATATTATTTTAATAAAAATTTCAGCTGAAAAATCTGTGTCATTGCCCAATTTTGTTATGCAGTCAGGATGATCAAAAGGTAAAATATAAGATGCGTCTTTTTTTATGAAATGAAAATATAGTAATGAAATTTTGACTTTCATTGCAGGATGAGTTCTATTGTTAGAAAACACAGGAATAAATATAAAATCTTGTTGATTAACTAATTCACATAACTCACTGTATTGTTCTTGAGATTCGACTATAACCATTTATAATAAATATCATTGCAATTTTGCAAATTCAAGTAATTTATTTTGCAATAGCTCTCTTATTCCTGACATTTTTTTATCAGCTTCTACAATAATATTAAAATTTGTGCTTGTGATTTCTTGAGCACCACCTGTTATTTTCCACTCTATGTCTAGTTTTATGTAAAATGGTTCATTTTTAAATTTGTTAAATTGTGCTTTTTCAACTTCAACAATCTTGGCAAAAACATTATTTACCTGCCTTAAAAAATATCTAGTAAAGTGTCCAATATCATAATCTTCTTTTTTAACTTTAGGCTTTTTCTCTTTTGCAAATTCTAATTTCTTAGGGTTCATTAATCTTTCATAAATTACTTTATCAATATTTTTATCTATTGGTGTTGCCATTATGCGTTCTCATATTCTTCTGCTGCTTTTAATACCTTGCTTACATAATAGGGATTTTTAGCATCTACAGGCAAACCTGCTCTTACCAAATTACCTACATTTCCTTCACCTTGATTGTATGCAGCAATTGTCCCTTTTAATAATTCATCACCCGATAATCCCACACTCTGCAAATAAGTTTTTTTCCCATCCAAAATAGTTGTTGCCAGAGAAGTTGCTCCTTGTGGAGATTTCCATTCACCTGCATCTAATCTACTATTAATATCAGGACCATTTGCTCTATCATTTATTTGGAAAAATGAATATGAATATCCCTTGCCGTCTGGGTTGAATATTCTTTCACAGTTTGTCTTTGCATCTAAAGTGGTGTCAATTTCACCGCTTGCCTCAGCATACATTATTCCTGCCAATACAGCATCAGAATATATTTTACCTGAAGCTTTTGCAACTAAAATACTTCCCATATTATTTTTTATCCACTTAAGAATTTCTTTTTTAGGAGTTCCAGAATATCTCTTTTGTTGTAAATCAGCAACTTGAGTTCCTTTAGTCGTTGTAGTTGTATTTTCTGTAAATTTACTATTTTTACCATTTAAATTAAATATTCTTAACATAGCTCTTACAGTAGTTGTCCAATAATTTCCACTAATAGCCTGATCAACACCACTTATTTGAAATACAGAATTTTTCTTATACATATCTGGAACAGCATCAATTCGAAATACATCGCCAATTCTTAATCCACTGACCCCCTCAATTGTAAATGATAATTCTGCAGGTAGCACAATTTCTTGCTTACTATTATTTTCTCCCTGTGAGTATGTAAGTTTTTTCATTGCCACAACTAAATCATTTTCATTTGCTTGCTTTTTCCAATGAATACTCGGTAATAGAGCACGTCTCATTTCAATTGAAAATCCCCTATTGGGACTATCAGCATCCCAATATAATGGATCTGGAGTGGTTGGATCTTGCAAATCTAATGTTGATGGTTTGGAGTCATCAGAATTATTTAGACCATCAGGAACAACAGGTTGTTTGTATTCTGTTTGTAAGAAAAAATCTTTATATTTTGTATCAGTCCATAAATTTAAAAAACTATCATTGTCTGAATTTAATTTAACTGGATCATTGTCATTTGCATTCATGCCATACATAGTTGTCATTTTAACTGAATCGGGCATTTTGGTTGAAAAATCTATACTTTTCATAAAACCCTGTCCACCAAATGCTTTTATATGATAAAGTTTTTCTCCTCCTTCATCTTTAAGGGCATCAACCATTTTTTCATCATAATAATTTTCATCAACAACGCACATTTCTTGAGTTCGTTCTTTAATCTTTAATTTAAGATTCCAAAATTGAACACAGTTTGAATTTATAAGATTTAATATTGTAGTTAAAGCATCAGTCAGTGAATCTGATGTTTCAAATGCTTGAATGACTTCTGCTAAATTTACATAAATATGTCTAACATATCCCACATAATCTTTTGCTTCTTCTGTTCCCTCAACGGTAGGACTATTGAATAATATTCCCCAATTGGTATCGCCACTATTGTTTATAAAACAAACACCCAAATTTGTTGAACGTAAATATTTATTATTACTTATTTTTAATGAATTAACATTTGTTCTATAAAACTGATCATAACTTTGTCCCTTTAATTCTGTTCTATAAGATTTTGTAATTGCTTGCTTTTCTTGAGCAGTCATTTGTCTTCCATTTTGAGTTGGCTGTTTAGGTTTTGTTTCTTGACTGCTAATTCTAAAAATTTGTCCCCCACTTTCATTAGAAAACTTGGCCCCTAAATGTGCATTAACTATGATGTCTTCAATAAAACCCCAAGTGACAAATGTTTTTGCCCTTCCCTTTTCATCCAATTCTTTAATTTCACTCAATGGCTTTATGCTTGTTGATGTGTTTGAGCCCCCACCTTTTGTTCCACCCCAATAACTACCACCTGAAGGATCATAATTTTTACTTTCCATTTTGTCAGCAAAAACATGAACATCTCTAGGTCTTCCGGACTCACCAAGATTTGCATATTGCAAAACAACTCTATTGATATCATTGTCTATAAATTGTTTTATGACTCTTTTATATTTATCATCACTTTTGTTTTCTTTTACTGTTATTTGACCCAAGGCGCCTGCTGCCTCAATTGTAATAGGCTTTAGTTCTAATTGATGAACCAAATTTAAGCCATACATAAGAGCACCTTGATTTGTCACATCTGTAGTGCAATCAAATCCACCGTCATCTCTTAATGTGATATCAAAATTAGTTATTATTCCTAAACACCCATCATAATTTCCACCACTCAAAAGTGATTTGTTGTAAAATAATTGCCATTGATTATTTTTAAATGCATTGAGTTTATCAAAATCATCTTTTTGTAATGCAAATAAATCTCCATCTTGAAGCCATCCCCATTCTAATAAAATTGAACGACCCGGTGTTAGAAAATATGGGCCATATTCATTCAATTGTTCTTTAGAATTTAGTTGCCATGTTATTGTTGCAACTCTAACTCCACCATATTTACTTTTATAATCTACTTTTAAACCCGTGACACCCGGTCTAAATCTATAAGAATCAGAATTATACACATCTTTGAATCCAAATGAAGTTTGCTTTTCATTATTTATTTTTAAGATGCCCTCCATACTTATAAAGCCAGCATCTGGCTTATCTACTTGTTGAACACCGCTTGTAACTCTAGTCCAAGCAGTCATCGGTCTTATACGAGATTCAGGAGTTGCTTTTTTGGCAAGCTCTTTTCTTATAACCGGTTCAATAAAAGTGGTGTAGGGAAATCCCTCATAACTATCTATTTGTTGTTGATCTATGTCTTGTGCCATTATTTATTCAAATGTTAAAATAAAGTATCCGGGTTTTTGTGATGCATTCAAAGAATATTTACCAATATTTGCTTTATCTAAAATATCAATAATTTGTCCATACCATTTTCTATTATTTGTTGATGGAGCAACTATACTAGCATCATTCTGACCCGCATAATATCTGAACCCAGATTTGTTATTAAATATATCAGCTACTTTTTTAGATCTATCGCTGGGAATGCTCTCTGTTATTTTTTTTCCCTTTTGTGAATTACTCAATTTCTTAAAATAACTTTTCAAATCATACAAACTAAATGTGCTGTGATAAGGATATTGTAGCATAGAACCATAATCTTCCATTTGACTTTGAGTCAGATTTGGATAGTTTTGTTTTATTGCATCGAACCTTATTTTGTGCAATACTTTATGCTTATTTTTATCTGCCCAAGATTTTATGTCATTATAATCTTTAAAGGGTTCTTTTACTTCAAGCAATTGATTTATTTCTTTTCTAATTATTTCACGAAGTTTTGTCATTTTTAACTCCTTAACTATTTAATGTTTCTAATTTTGATATTATTTCTCCCAAACGTGCTCTGTTTGGAATACATAACTGTGTTCCCGGTATGACAAAAATACTCCCCTGAATATTGTTGCATATTGCTATTACCCAATATAATTCTACATCACTATAATAATCAAATGCCAATATATCTAATCGAGTTTCTCTATCAGCTATAATATAAGTGTCATTATCAGTTTTCTCTATCTCTGGATAGAAAGTGGAACTGTAATATCTTTTTCCTATATCTGTTTTGAATACTTTAGTGTGAATGTATCTGTCTTTAGCCATTTATTCCACCTAATCCCCCTGGTAATGCTCCTTGTGCTCCCTGTGCTCTTTTTTCTTTTTGTGTTTTTTCTTCTTTTAAAATATCAAATCCTTTTGCGCCCTGATTAAAATGTTTAATTTTAGTCTGTGGTGTTGAAATACCATACATATATGTAAATGAAATATTCAAACTTACAACTTGTGGTAATTGATATCCATCTTCAATATCCCACATACTGTTTTCATCTGGGGTTACAGTGACTTGACTAAAAAATCCATAAATATCATTATATAAATCACCCAAGGTCAACTGAACAATTGGACCCCTCATCGCATTATCATCTTTGTATTCAGTTGGATAACAAAGTCCAACCATTCTATTTATTTTTCTCCATTGAGGAACAACTTCATCTTTACTTTGTGCATATACTACAATATTAAAAGAAAGTTCTCTTGTTGTATTACTATAAGTATAGAAGGAATCAGCTCTCCCTAAATATGTTGCATCACTCCAATTTGGATTAATTGTATCGGAAATTCCTGACAGTGTTGCTCTAAATATAATTGCTTCTTTATTAAATATATCATAAATTCTAAACTTAATTATATCTTGCAATTCATCAGTATAATCATCACCCACATCTAACATATTAATTTTATCTAAATATTCATCTGTTCCAAAATCTTTACTTTCATTTACATTAAATTGTGGAAATCCTAATCTATTTATTTTAGCTCTTATATCTGGCTGATTAGAATAATATTTTTCTGGTTCTGTGCTTGCAACTTCTTTTCCTAAATGAGAATGATATAATTTTACATTGTCTGCATTTCCTTTATTAATAGTATTAGAAATTCCTGCTGGAAGTGCTGGTATTGCCCCTTGTGGAATTGGGGGATTTATTGACTGTGGTGGAGAAAAATAATTGGGATTGTAATAGCTTGAATAATTTCCTGCACTCTTCCAATTTGTCCATATTTGTTCTAATGTTTCACCATACTGCTCTCTTATTCTAGTATAATTCATTAAGCCATTTGCATATCCAATATACTTATCATATGTGAAATAATCTCCTAATCTATCTGACCATTTTGGCTTTGTCATATCGATCCAAGCAACTGGTTTGGTATATTTAATTCCCTGTGCTGCTAAAACTGCAATTTCTGCTGCATTCAAACCCTGATTTACAAATTGATCATATGTATTCAATGGATTAAGTTGCCCTGTTGCAGCTAAATTTTGAACTGCTGGAATTATAAAATTCTGAGCAGAATTAATTATAGTATTCAATAATAAATCTGGTGTTGTTCCTGAGCTTGCAGGACTTATTATTGGGGGATTTGTTGCTAAAAATATAGAAGGCGGAACAGTTTGAAATTCCATTCTACTACTTGGAATATGTAAAAAATTGGGTGATGGTAGAAATCCATTAATAGTGCTTTCTATAAATGAATTTCTTAAAACCATATTTGCAGTATGAACTGCTAAAGATGCAATACCACCTCTTGTTGCGCCCGGAACAAGAGCACTTAATCCTGATTGTAAAATTTGTGTAGCACTATTTGTTCCTAATAAATATCCACCTGCAGTTGCAATCATTGCAGTATATCCATATTCTTTGTAATACTGGTTCAATAAATTTGGGCCGTTTGGCACTGAATATTGAGGATCATAATTTGCATATTTGTCCAACATAGTTGTTTTATCAAATATTGTATCATAGGGTGGAGTTTGTAATGACAGAATTGGAGTTTTATCAAACTCTGTATCTAATCTGTTTTTTGATTGCTTATATTTTTCTAATAGTTTGCTCATAATTTTCTCTTAAGTCAGTTTGCTTGTAGAAGTATTTCTAGCAATATTTTCATTGACTTTTCGACCGTCAAGATATACATTTATATTTTTAACTGCAGCAATTACTTCATCTAATTTTTTATTAACCTTTTCATTGCTTTCTGTTATAACATTTCCTATTCCACCAATATTTGCAGCTACATCAACTGTTCCTTCAATTCCTGATGTTGAAATTTCAGGAATACCAGTAAATTGTCTTAATGCACTTGCTGTTAGCATTAAACCTGGGCCAATTGCAGCTAATCTTTCTAACTGATCAATTGGACTATTTCCCAAAATACCTGAGAACATTGTTGCAAATGAACCTGCTGTACTAACTGCAATAAATGCTGCAAATGCGCCTGTTAATGCATAAATTGCAACCGCCGTCATTGCTAACCCCGAGCCCAATCCTGCAAGTTTCATAAATGAATCTGCAACCGCTGTAATTACTTTTGTAATTGCATCACCAACTACAGTCACTATAACTGAGATTCCTTTTAATAATACATCAACCATTGGAACAAATTGATTTATTGCTGCACCCAACAGCCAAAGTGCTCCTGCCAAAACACCAATTGTGAGTGCACCTAATAACATTGCTGGTGATGCACTACCAAGTGCTAATGCAACTGTTGATAGAACAATTAGACCAATTGTTGCTGCAATTAAAGCTTTGGTAATATCTTTAACTTTATCAATTTCTTGTAATGCTTTTCCAAACACCCATAAAGCACCACTTATTATTAACAGAGATGCTGCTGCTTTCAACATCGAGGTTGGATTTATTTTACTTCCTATTCCACCTGCTGCACCGGCTGCCTTTCCACCAAGATTAGGAGAGAACATTGTAGGTTTACCCTTGCCCATCATGCTAAAAACTTTTTTAAGGAGTCCCGTTTTTGATGAAACAAGTAATATTCCTGCACTCCATCCGGCAATATTAGCAGTCACTTCTTTAGTTGCTGGGCCCAATTCATTAAATGCATCTGAAATCCAGCCAATAACTGTTGCTATTTGTTTGACAACTGGCTGGATGGCATGTATTACTGGTAATACAATTTTTCCTAAAGAAGCACCGATTGCCATAAATGAGTTTTTCAAATCTGTGACAGTAGAATTTATTTGTTCTAAATCTTTTTGCTGAGCATCATATTGTATTCTTTGTTGAGGCGTCAAATCATTTAATTTCTTTTGTAATGACAACGATTCTTGTAATTTAGAAACAGTCAATCCAGTAGCTTCAGCAATTGCTTTCTTTTGAATATAGTTCATATTATTGAAGCTTTCCAATGAACCAACTTGCCTTAATATTTCTTGAGCTGCTCCATCAATATCTCCTTGAAATACTTTTTGTCTTGCTGCATTAAAATTAATTTGTCGCCCTAATAAAATTGATGCTTCTAATTCTTTTTCAATTGAAGATTCCCAATCCATAGCACTATCAATGATGGAACCGACATCTTCCATTTCTAATCCTAATTTTCTTGCATTGACTGCTGTTTTAATAATCTGTTCAACACTAGCACCCATATATGTTGAAATTAATTCAGAACTTCCTGCTATGTCATTGAACACATCAACAGGAGCAATGCCTGCTGCATGCGATAGTTGAGAAGTTGTATCAATCCAATAATCAAGATTATTTTTATTTACACCTTTCATTGCCAAAAATGTTTCTAAAACTTGTGCTGCATTCTCATTAGAAACACCTAATTTAGCTTCCATTAAAGCAACTGTTTTAATTAACTTTGGTGATAACACTTGTATATTTTGAAATGTAGAATATAATGCTGCAGCCGCATTGTATGTATCTTCTACAGATACACCATATTTTCTCATTGATAAAGCTGCTGATTCAATTTGTGGCGTTAATTGCTTTGTCAATGCTAATGTCAATCCAGTAGAACGTCTAAAATCTTCACCAGCAGCTTCTAAATCAACAAACATCTTTATTAATAAAACAATACCAATTAAAGCAATAGTCCATGGATTGAACAACAACATTTTAGCAAATTGCATATATGTTCCTACAATACCCTTGATTGCAGTTTGAAATGCTGGAATTGTGCTGACTCCCATGTCAATACTTTTTGAGAGAGCTCCTCCTACATTTTTCATTATATCTTCTTTTATTTTATCTAATCCCAATGCTGTCTTGAAATATTTTCCACCGGGTATTTTATCAAAAAATGCAAATGCACCATCAACCATATCCTCAATAGAATCTCTTGCTGCTGTTAATTGATCATTTATTGCTACAACTTTTTGCAATTCTTGTTGTTTAAGTGCAATAACACCCCTCATTAATTCAAGATTTTCTCTAGCTCTTTTAGTTGCTGTTGTTTTTAATATACCTTCTTTAATGCCCTTGTCAATCATTGTTTGAGATAAATCAACAATATCTTTTAAGTTTTCTTTAGCTTCTTCTAAAGCATCTGAAAACTGCAATGTTCCCACTTGTGATTGAACATCTTGCCATATTTTAATAGCTTCTTTTTGTTGATTTTCTAATGATGAAAAAATTCTAGATTTTTGTAATTGACGAACCATCTCTCTTTGCTCAGTCATAAAAGATTTAATTCTATTTCTATAACCTTTCAATGCTTGCTCACCAAATTTTTGAGTATTCTTATTGATATATGTGTCTAAATATTTGAATTGCTTCTTAATCAGATTTATATCTATTAATCCAGTTCCAATTTCTTTACTCATGCTTTCAACTGTCTTAGATACTTCTTTTTTCATCTTAGCCAATTGTTGAGAAAATGATCTCAAGTCATCAGCAGGATTAATATTATTTTCTGGATCTTTTCGTAATTCTGGTGGCATTTAAATTATAAATTATAAAATGGAAAGTCTTCTGGTTTATGACCAGCTTTTGCTAAATCTTTTTTCACATCTGGTTTGTTTAAAAAATCTTTGTAGTTTTGAACTGCTTTTTTAAAATCATTTGAAGCCTTAATAACGTCTCTTCTACCTACCGGATCTATCAAGCTATCTATTTGCTTTGCTTTTCCAGCAAGAACAAGGTTGACAATACCTGAAATAAAATTTGTTATTATTCCTTCATTTATTGTTGGTTTTTTGCTTAATTTATTGATTTCTTCTTTAATCAATAAGCGCAGATCTGATTTTTTCATTTATATCTCCAAAGGCTTGTTTACATTAGTGGCTTTTATTAATATAAATATAAAGATATAGAAAATTAAGGTTTTCTTGGTGTTCTTTTTCTTACTTGTGGTATATTGGGAGTATGCACTTTGCCTCCCTTTGCTGTAGATTGTTTATTCGATTGTTGTTTTTCATCTTCTTTTTTTCTAGCCAAATATTTCAAATAGAATCTTCTTCTAAATGAGGGCATAGAATACACTTCATCATGCCCAAACCCTCCGTTTGAGTGATACACTAAGTCAAAAATCTCTGCCCACAACTTAGGTCTATAATCTGCTGGTAGGCCAAAAAAAGTTAATGTCCATTGGGAGAGTAATAAACTGTTCATGACCGCATTCTGAACATAAAAAATTAACACTAGTATCAATCCCTGGAGTTATTTTTGCCAAATGTTCCCTAAATGCTTTTGAGTCAACAGAAGGCATTTCATCTGAAACTTTTCTAAAGATTTTTTGTTGTGAAGCTTCACCATCATAACTTGTTATAACATATGACAATCTAGTTGTAATTTCTTGATCTATGTCAGACTTAAATCCTTTTTTCAATCTCTTGATGTGGGTGTTAATGTCATTCTCATCTTTGACTGTTAAGAATCTAAACTTAACTACAATGCCAGCTTTTGGTAATGTATATGAAAATTCTGTTTCGCCTTTTGCAAATTGTTCCAAGTCGATTTCTTTTGATTCTAAATCACTTAAATTATACTTGCAATCATTTGAAGCATTACAATTTGGGCACTTAACTTGAACTTCATATTCATCACCATATAACAAAATACGTGATGCAATTAAAAGACCATTTTTATCACCTAACAACAATTCATCATAGTCAATTTTGTCAACTACAATTGATTTTAAAAATTCATCAATAACAATTCCTTTGTTAATTAAATTTTTAGATGTTAAAATGTCTTCATGTTTTGCCGTTGGATATCTTAATGATAATTTTCCTGATGACAATGGGCTCATTTCTGAGTAAAAATATCCTTCACTTGGAAGTGTTACGACTTCAACAGGATATTTTTCTTTGACCACTTCTGGTGGTTTTATGTTTATTTCTGCCATTTTATGACCTTCCTTATTGTGTGAGGTTTTATAACAATTATTTAAAATTTATTTCATTTTGTGAATGTAATATTCCCATGCTTGTTGAACTGGTTTTGGTAATTCTTTAAATGATTTTCCCATAATTTTATCTCTTTTAGTCGTTATATTCCATGGGAAACCTAAGCCTTTGAATTTTTTAAAGAAATGATTTTTTTCATCTTCAGAATCTTGATCATCCCAATATCCTTCAGCATATTTTATACTAGATGCATTACTTTTGTGCAGTTCTGGCACATCTTCTTTTAAAACAGACTCATTTTTAAATTTATTTTTATTTAAAAAATCTGCTTTGCTAATAATATAAATATTTTTTGTAGGTGTTTCTATATAAACTTTGTTCCCATCAATTTTTTGAACCTTGCCAACTACTTCTGTAAAATCAATCCCTCTGCCGGGAGCCTCAGCTCGTATTTTCTTAAAAGCTTTGAATGTGTTTCCGATAAAATTTTCTTCTTTTAAAGTTTTCCTAATTTCTTCTTTAATAACATTTCTTAATAATTTTTCTTGATGATCATTGAGCCCAAGACCCGATCCCCTTAAAAATACATTAGCAATATATTGCATAGCTCTTTTGACATCATTGCCGTATTTTTGAAGTGTTAAAAAGATTTCATCTTTCTTTTGAGGGCTAATGTGTGCATGTTCTTTTTCAATAATATTGTTTATGAACTCAATAACTTTATTTACATCATAATCTTTATATAAAGGTGCTGTTCCAAATGATGCCCATAATTCTTCATGATGTTTTTTAAAGGCGCTAACAAGCGCCTTTTTATCTGTCAAATCTATTCTTTTAGGTTTGGGCATTTTATTTGAAAATTTTATTTATTTTATAGATAAGAAATTCTTTTATTTCATCGCCTTCAAAATCATCACCAAGAGAACTATTAATTTTCATTGCTGAGCTAATAAAATTTTTCAAGGCAGTTGAATCTACAAGTCCTTCCATTCGTCTCACCCAAGATTCATTAAACTCTTTCAATAGTTCTTCTTTTACTATTTTTCTTAAATCAGATTTCTTCAATTTTATCACCAATTAAAATTCAAGAACTGCATAATCATAAGTAATAGTGACTGTCATTTCAACTGGATCAGCTGTTCCCCAATCAAGATTACCTCCACCAATTGCACTTACAAATGCGCCCTTTAATTTCCATTCTTCAACAATATCACCAACAGGGCCTAACATATTTAATATCACTTCTTTCTTATAAAAGTCGGCATAACCAGCTCTACCTGTGACTGATTCATAGCATAATCTTACCCATTCCATAACTGCCTGTGCACCACTTGGGTTGATTGGTTGATACAGAGTCAACTCCACATCTTGCCATTCAGGTTTACCTGCCAGTTTTCTTTTCATGTTTATATGCTCTAAGGTTATCGGATTTAGATTAATAGTTGGTTTTCCTGTGCTTTTAACTAAATACGATGGAAGACCATTGATATACATAATAAATCTATTCTGAACTTGTGGTTCAAATTCGGTAAAATGCATTTCTTCTGGTTCTAATATTCTTGCCATTCAATTTCTCCTAAATTTCAATTTGCCCATTTAATAATAAATATATAAATTATTGTTTTTTTATCCCTTGCCCCGTTATTACGCCGTTTTAGGGTCATAAACTACCTGTTCATCAAAACCGATTTTTTCTAATTCTGGATGCTTTTTCATAAATTTATCAAACCACTTTGAATCTTTGCTTGCTTGTTGCATTTCCCCATAATCTTCAGGAGCAGAATTTGCAAATGTTTGTTGAATAAAAAGCGCTTCCTCAAGATCTTTTTCATTTATTTTGGGGAATGCTTTTGTAAGATAATCTAACTTTGCATCTGCGCCGTAATTGCCACTCTTCTTTGATACATCTTCATATTCTTTCTTTATTGCTTCGGGAGCTTTTGATTTAGGTGTTGATTTATCTGCTGCTGTTTTCATTTTCATAAAAATTTGGTTGGCAAGACGTAAATCGCCTACATCTTGAGCTTTTTTATATCTATTTACTAGTTTTGGATCTGGTGATGTAATGCCATAGTCTTTAAAAAATTTGGGAGAAGTATCATTAGTTGAAGTGTCATTTTTTTGAGATGCAACTTTATCTTTAGTTGGTTTTTGAGATACGGTTTTCTTAATGCTAGACATTGTCTTATTGTAATCTTCTTTTTCTTGTGCTGAACCAGTAAAATATTTTCCTCCCCTTGGACCAGTTTGAAGTTTTTTACCTTTTGGTGTAGCTTGTCCCTTTTTTACATAAATCTTACTGTCAGCTTCTTTTATTATTTCTTGAATAATTTCTCTTATTACATGTCTTAATTTTACTTCAAGTTTCATTGTGTTTCCCTTATTTTCGTTAGTCATTCCAACACTTTGCTTTTTATCATTTTCATTTTCACCACCCACAAATGGATGAACTGATTTAGCAACTTTAATCCAATCAGCAACTGTTTTGGGCTTTGACTCTAAAGTATCAGCTTTATTTTGCATTCTTTGATATAAATCCTCAACCTTTATTTTATCAAAATCAACATGTAAAAATGTGCCAATGTGTCTTGCTAAATCCAGTGGTAAAATTCCATAAGGTGAATCAAAATTAAATCTAAATTTCTTATCATGAACTGTTGGTTCACTTCCAAGTTCAACACCAATTGAGTTTGCTGTTTGTTCAAATAAAAAAGCCAATTTATTTAAAGCAAATTTTTCTATTTTCCCACTTTTGAATTTAATGGTTGCAGTTGTTGCATCAAAATCTACAATTTCTCCAGTCTTATGAGTATTTTTTACTCTTACTTTCTGTCCTTTGTCTATTACACTAACCCCCTTGATTATAGGAGGCCATTTTGCTTCATTTTTCATTAATGTCTCGCTGTACTCATTGCTTTTTTAATATATCTTAAATCTGCATTCAGTTCAGAATCAGTATAAGTTGTATTATAATATTTTTGTGCATCACTCTTTTTTATTTTTCTAACATAAGAATCTTTGCTCTTTAAATATTCTTCAAATGCTTTAGGCATATCGTCAGCACCGTATGACTCATCTTGCTTTAACTGTCTTCCTAATGCTTTGGCCATTCTACCTTTATTGAGCATTCTCTCACCAATTACTGATAACAATCCTTGTAAATTATAACCTGTTTTTCTTGCATATCCTCCACCTTTAACTTCAGGTGCTCCTTTTTTAACTTCTAAATCTGACCAGAACTCCCAATGATTATCGGGTGTAGAATTTTCCCAAGCACCATCAGATAATTGACCTGTTATTTCATTTTGCCATAATTCTATTGCTGACCAAGTTGGAAGAAAAATATATCCTTTTCCTGAAGGAGCATCTACATTTTTACCCCCAAAATCCATTCCCAGTTGTTTTGCTCTATCTTTAAATACTTGAGCAACACCACTTTGAGGAATTATTTTTTCTGCAGCTTCAGCTCTACGAACAGCCTTTAATCCATCAGTAATTTTATTAGCCATTGTTCTGGCTAATTGCAACATTTTATTTTCATCACCCGCAGCTTTTTTAAAGATGTCATTTATTCTCATATCATCTTTAGCTTCTTCAAATAGATTTATTATTTCTTCTTTTATTATTTTTCTTAAATCAGATTTTTTCATTGTTATTTCCCAATTAAATTAT
>Ga0307376_10001579_pt1 | contig 24116 bp, 39 predicted proteins | sample TR2MG_FD_202536 | JGI IMG/M metagenome (GOLD analysis project Ga0307376, IMG submission 202536) | Soil microbial communities from Risofladan, Vaasa, Finland - TR-2 | ecosystem: Environmental > Terrestrial > Soil > Coastal area > Acid sulfate soil | place: Finland: Risofladan, Vaasa | collected...
ATTTAGATATTGAAACCGAAAATTTAGGTGATACAATACGTATAATACCAAAACCGAAAAATTTAATTGAGGGTAGGGAAATCTTTAACAAATTAAAAAATAAATTAAAAAGTTATGAACAAATGGTTTGAAATAAACTTAGGTTGGTTCTTTGTTAATGGTAGGAAACAAGAAGTTTGGCGTGAATACTTAAAAAAAAAATATAAAAATGGAGATAGATAAATTTGAACAGGCAAAAAAAGTTAAAGAAGATATTGATAAATTGGAAAGACAGAAATATAAATTAGAATCTGTACTTAAATCCTGTAGTTTAGGTGTTACAATTGGGTTTACTCATTCAGGAGCATTTAATAGAAAAGATGAGGTAAGTGTTTATAATGGAATCCTTATCAAAGAAATGGTAACTAAAGAACTTGAAAGATTGGAAGAAGAAATTAAGTTAGTCAAAAAAGAATTTGAATTAATATAATGGAAATAGATAAACTACATCAATTATGTAAGTATGTTTACGATTCTTCTGTTATGAGTTATAATGGTAAAACTAATCCTACCAAACAGATTAATAATATTAAGGAAATGATTAGGACTTATATTAGGACTGAAGTAACTCCTTGTGAATTAACGGATCAGGAAAAAATATCATATATATTGGATAATGAAATGAATATTACTTCTGCGGTTATGAAAGGTCACCAAGCTAGTGATGGTGACGAATATCAGGAAACAAGAGTTAAGATTAGACAATATAGATTAGAGTTAGGATTAATAAAAAAATAGAGTTATATTTGCAATATGGATAAAGTAAAAATATATTTAGATGATGTGAGAACGCCAGTTGATCCAAGTTGGATCGTTGTTCGTTCTTACGATGAGTTTGTTCAAAAGATAAACTCAATTGGGATGGAGAATATTGAATTGATATCATTAGATCATGACTTAGGTGATACTGCAATGAATGAGTGGTTGTATGGTGTTGTAAAAAACTACACAATCAATTACGATAACATCACTGAGAAAACAGGGATGGATTGTACTAAGTGGTTGGTTAATCAATGGTTGGATGGTAAACCTGCGGTTGATGTGGTGGTTCATTCGGCAAATGCCGTAGGTAGTGGTAATATGATGGGATACATCAACAATTACAGACACTTAAATAGAATGCCTCAGAATTGTGTGAGAGTTCAAATAGAACACACCGTATAAAAAATGATCAATAGGAGATTTAAACAGAAGATATGGTTTATTATTACTTTGTTTTTTGTTAAGTTTAAAAAGAAAAGAAAATCAATATGGGAGATATGAGAAGATGACAGAAGAAGAAAAAGATAATAGAATAAAAGAACTTGAGGAATTTCTTGAAGATGTTATTGAACATCCTTATATGTGTGGATCGTCAATATGGGAAGAAGGGCGTAAATTACTAAACAAAGAAGAAGATGAATAATTTAGATAAACAATACCAAGAATTACTCCAAACCATTTTAGATTACGGAGTTGAAAAGAAAGACAGAACAGGAACTGGAACTAAATCTATTTTTGGTTATACTATTCGTCATAATATGAAAGATGGTTTTCCATTATTAACCACAAAGAAAATGCCATTCAAAACAATTACAACTGAATTGTTATGGTTCCTTCGTGGTGACACAAACATTAAGTTCCTTGTTGATAATAATTGTCATATTTGGGATGGTGATGCTTATAAGAACTATTGTAAAATTGTAGGGTCTATTGAAGAACCTGATTATAGTGTTCATGTTGATGACCCTAACCAAAATTGTACTAGGTTAATGACTATGGAAGAGTTTATTAACAAAATAAAAACAGATGATGAATTCAATAAGTGGTATGGAGATTTAGGTCCTATATATGGATCTCAATGGAGAAGTTGGAAAGATCCATCCCCACTATTCGACGGATTAGAAAATATTGACCAAATACAAAATCTAATCAATGACCTTAAGAATAATCCAGACAGTAGACGATTAATGGTTTCAGCTTGGAATGTGGGTGAGTTGGATAAGATGATACTTCCACCGTGTCATTATGGATTTCAAGTTTATACAAGAGAGTTGAGTAGATGGGAACGACAAGAAATCTACATAAGAAAATGGGGAAAAACATGGGGGGAAAAATATGGAGATGGGGACATTAAATTTAATGACGATGACATGAATAAAGACAATATCCCAACCAGAGCAATCTCTTTAATGTGGAATCAACGTTCAGTAGATACATTCTTAGGTTTACCATTCAACATTACTAGTTACGGACTTTTATTAACAATTTTAGCGAAAGAAGTTAATATGGTTCCTGACCAATTAATCGGAAACTTGGGTGATACTCATCTTTACCTTAACCATCTTGAACAAGCGAAAGAACAAATTACAAGAGAACCATTTGAGTTACCAACACTTAATCAGTTCCCAACTTATGAAGGGTCAAGACCATCAATAGAATCTTATGTGGTAGGTGATTTCACATTAAAGGATTATCAATCACACGAAAAAATTAAAGCACCATTATCAAATTAAAATTATATTATGAAAACTTTATTAACTTTATTATTTATTCTTCCTTTTTTTGTGTTTTCACAAAAGTCAGTTATTAGAAAAACATATAATCTAAACGGTTTAGAAATCGCTCAGTTTGATTTTTTAGACCCAATGACATACGATGAGTCCGTAAGGGCGTGTTCAAAATTAGGTGAAGGATGGAGATTACCAACAAAAGAAGAAATGGAAGAAATCTACAAAAATAAAGATATGTTAGGTGGTTTTTTTTCTCCAATATATGTGTCGGACAACTCTGAGTTTTCTATAGGTAATAATGTTTATTATTGGAGTAGTAGTGCTTATGACTCCGATTATATTTGGGTTATAGGATTTACACATAACTTTGTTGTGGTAACATTAAAAACAGAGTATCTTTGTGCTCGTGCAGTTAAAAAATAAATTAAAAATAAAAAAAATGACAGAAAAAATTATATTAAAAGAAAAAATTACTAAAGGAACTCCTGATGTAAAAACAACGGCAAAGAAAAAATATTATAAACCCAGAAAGAAAAGAGAAATTTTAGAAATTGATATTCCTAAAATTGGAAATAAAATTTATAAGGTAGTTAATTCAGAAAAACCATATTTGGAATACAAAAAACTAATAACAAATAAAAATGTTGGTAGTTATTTTATGGGTACTGGAAAAGGATTTCACATCCACTTAGAAAATAAACCAAATTGGTTACACAGAAAATGTATGGAGATATTTTTTGGTTGGAAATGGAATGATAATACCAACAAGTAAAAACATTATTAATAATAAAAAACAAAAATTTATAGATATGAATAAAAGAGTTGAATTTTTTGGTGATATATTTAAAGGGATTGGTTTAGGTATTACCGTTGGGTACGAATACAAACTTGTGATTATTATGGGAACATTTTTATGTTTTAATTTTTATATTGAGGTAGATTTGGAAAAAAAGTAGTATATTTGTATTATGAAATTAACTATCATATCAGACACTCACGGAAAACACAAACACATTACAGGTGACTTACTTGGTGGTGATTTGTTGTTGCACTCAGGTGACATAAGTTCTATGGGTTACGAACATGAAATTACAGAGTTCGCAAAATGGTATGACGGATTGAATAACTACGATCACAAAGTATTTATTGCAGGTAACCACGATTGGGGATTCCAAAACAATGTTGAGAAAGTAAAAGGATTGTTAACAGGATATAAAACTATTGACTACATCCAAGATGCGTTAATTACGATCCAAGATGGTGATGGACCTGAAGTTAAAATTTGGGGATCTCCTTGGCAACCTGAGTTTTATAATTGGGCGTTTAACCTTCCTCGCAATGGTGAAGAGTTAAAGGCGGTATGGGATATGATTCCTGAAGGGATTGATATCTTGATTACTCACGGACCGGCTTGGGGAATGTTAGATGATATTGAAGGTAACCGCAATGTTCACTTGGGTTGTGAATTACTTGCTGAGCGAATCAAACAAATCAAACCTAAGATCCACATCTGTGGACACATCCATACAGGTCATGGACATTATTATGATGGACATACACACTACTTCAATGCATCTGTATTGAACGAACGATATCTTTATTCCCACACACCTTGGAATATTGATTGGGATCCTATAACTAATGAAATTAATTTTTTATAATGGAACAACCAAGAATAATCAACAACAGAATATTCTACGATGAGAGAGGATCATTTAGTCCTCTTTCGTTGTTTGAATTAGATAAGGAATGGAAACAAAGTAACATTAGTGTAAACCCAAAAAAGTTCACATTAAGAGGATTACATTATCAGTCAGAAGAAACTGCTCAAGCAAAATTAATAAAGGTTATTAATGGTAGGATTTTAGATTTTGTTGTGGATTTAAGAGTACCACTTAGATCATACAATAAGTGCCAATTTTTTGAAATGAAAGGGGGTGATGAATTAATTGTACCAAGAGGATTTGCGCATGGGTTTATAACGTTAGAAGAAAATACTGTGGTTCAGTATTTGGTTGACAATGATTATAATCCAAATACTGAAGGATCTTTATTATGGTCATCATTTCCTGAGATTAAAAATGAGACATTAAGGTTAGATAGTACGTTTGATATTTCCAACATAATTATATCACAGAAGGATTTGGTTGAAAAATCATAAACTTTGGTATATTTATTAATAAAAAACTATGGAAAAAGATTTAACACACAAATTGTTTGAAGAATTAAAAAAACAAGGAATTTACGAACAGGAAGATAGTATTGAAAATGAAGATGATGAAAATGAAGATGATGAAAATGATGATGAGGACGATAATGATGAACAGGATAACAACGACGATACAGAATCTTCCAATCATAATGAAGATTTCTGTGAAATGGTTTGTCAAATATTACATTCACAAACACAAATTCATATTTTCCATTTAGGAACTAAATCATATTCTGAACACAAAGCCTTACAAAAATATTACGAAGGGATTGATGTGCTTGTTGATAGTGTGATAGAGTCTTATCAAGGTAAGTACGGTCTTTTAACTAATTACAAATCATTTAAGAATCAATCTTATAAAAACAAAAACCAAGTATTAAAATACTTTACAAGTTTATTGAATATAATTGAAGAAAATAGAGATTCGGTTGACGATAGTTATATCCAAAATCAAATAGATACAATTCAGGAACTAATAAATTCTACTCTTTACAAATTAAAATTTCTTAAATAAATGAAACGTTTAGTTTTATCTGAGAATGAACAAATATCTTCACAACACGAGGATATTGATAGTAAATTGTTTTATTTTTTAATGAGAAGACTTAAGGTTAGTGAACGAGAGTTAGGTAGTAATTTGGGTGATTATGAACCATTAAAAATTACGGAATACAAATTTGAAGGATTCCCTGGTTATGGTTTTACGGATTATGTACCAAAAAAAAGGATGGAAACAAAAATCATTGAGATGTTATCTGAAAACGATATAACTGATTATATTTACGATATGGATGAACAAAATCCAAAAAGAGTTAAAATTGTTAAGACAGTAAGAAAATTTTTAAATTTTATGTTGTCAGATCAAAAATAAATTTGTATATTTGTAGAAGTATTAATTAAAACAAAAAATAAAAAAATGGGAAAAGGTTCAACAAAAGGTCGTTACATTTGTAAAGTTGGTTTTTTAGATGTTTATGCTGCAGACGCAATGAGAAAACAAGCAGGTAGAGGTGATAAAAAAGAAGTTGGTTCAACTACTTATCAAATCGTACATGGTAAGAATATTAAAGAGCGTGGAATGAAAACAAAAGACATGGCTATTGAAAAAGCTTTGGAGTTGTTAGGTGATAAGAAACTTAACTACGGATTATAAAAAGAAAGTCGGACTTAGATCCGACTTTTTTATTTATTATAAGTTATATTAACCATTATATTTTGAGATACATCTCTTCCTAACATTTCTGTAAATGATCTTTCAAAGTAAGAGGTAACTGATGTCTTTAAATATTCTTTTGTGACACCAACCATATTATCTGTAAAGAAATCACCAGCATCTCTATCTATCTTATTGTTATTTATCTTATCAACCTTATTAATGTTTATATCTACCTCAGGCATTTTTTCATTAAATCTTACACCTGTATAATAGAATGAAAGTTTTAATCTTGGAAACCAACCAGCTCTAATTGTTTGTAATGTACGTGAATCAATTAAGTTATCTATTGTTTCTGTAAACTTATTATTTTTATTTACGATTAACTGATCTGGTTTAATTGCTCCTCTTCTAATTTCAGCCATTTCATCTTTAGAACAAATTAACATTTCTTTACCTATTTTACTATTCCATCTTGTTGGTCTAGTGTTGTTCATTTGTTTTCCTGTTGAAGATGAATATGATCCAGAAACCTCAAACCATTTTTTGTATTTATAAATGTAAATTGGGTACCAACCATATGAAAGAACAATATATCCCCAATCACTTTTACCATCTTGTTCCCATCTACCTTCTAAGTTAGATCCTTTAAATGGTAGTAGTTCTGATACTCTTTCAGATGCGTTTGAGTTAGTTACTTTTTTAGCTTTTAAGTTGTGAACTTGTTTAAGTTCACTTGTTTTAGTATCCTCATAGTTACCATCTTCTCTATAGTTCTGAGTATACCTATTATATAGTTCAAAAAAGTCGTCAAGTTTAAAACCAAAAGATGATGCATTACTTTGAATAAACTTATTTATTTGTTGAGATGTTGGGTTTGCGGATTCTTTATATTCATTTATAAATTTAAAGAATATTACTTCTCTTTTAGTAAACGCTTTATCGTCTCCAATAACGTATGGATAAACTTCCTCTAACAATACTTTTTTAATTATACTATGTAATCCTATATCTTTCATACTCTATATAAATATGTTAATATATATAGTTTTTCCTTTTATGTTATATTTATTGTATAACAATTAATTAAACTATGGATAATAAAATAGATTATTACCTATCTAAGATAGAAAGACAATTAGATTTTCACAGAGGGTTACATTTATTTGAAATGGAAATGGATTCCAATTTTACAAATAAAGTAGTTTTCTTAAAAGAAAGTCAGGAAGAGTATATTAGTAATTTATTTGGTGATAATAAAAACATTAGAGAAAGTTATAACAGAAAATTTAATAATGTTATTGTTGAATCCACATTTAATCCAAAGGATGAGGTTAAAAAATTCTTTTCATTTTTAAAAGAAAATTATATTAATGAAATTAAAAAAACAAATATAATAAATGAACAATCAAGTAAAACATTTATAAACGAACAATGGGCAAAAGGTCCAGATCCAATAGGGTATTGGACAGTTTTATTTAACCAATTAAAAACAGGTGGTATTGGTGTTAAGTATGGAGCCAACGGTAAAACGGTTACAGATCCAAAACTATCTACATTCATGTACTGGGGTGGTTGGATTATATGGAAAGATGGAAACAAAAATGGTGGATATCCGGTGTCGTTTACTGATCCGGCAACAAAGGTTAGTATGATCTTTAAATTTAAAGGAGGTAAATATGCGGGACAACCATCAAATAATATTATTATAGATCCAAAAACTATAACTTCACCATTCAATTTAGGGCAATTCGGTAAATTGTCTAATAAACAAATGTCGGATACTATTACTAAATATCAAAAATCAAATCCAAAAACAACAACAGTAGCAGTACCAAAGGCAACGGCTCAAGATTTAAAGATAGGTCAACAAGTATTTAAAGAATTAAAATATGCCTTTGACGGTATGGGGACTTACGAAAACGAGGCCGTTGCAGCATTTAATAAAATAAAAAATAAATTCCAACTAACAGAACTAAATAGGTTAGTTAAATCAAGAGGAGACTTTCCAAATGTATACGAATGGTTACAGGATGAGATGAGTGATTATGACTACAAACAATACAGGGCAATATGGGATAGACTTAAAGGTATTGACAAAACAATAGTAGCTCCGAAAGTAAATAATGCATTAAGGGCGGCCTCCGTTGTTGGTGATGTTACGGGAGTGAATGCGGTTGTTGCGGCGGGTGAGGTTGTTGGGACGGCTATTAAGGCAGGATTTACGTGGTTAAAAGATAAAGGTTTACCTTGGTTCATGGAAAAATTAAGAGAAGCTCTTGGAAGTACCGCAGGTGCAATTCTACAACAATTGTTGGATTATACTGGTGTTGGAGCTATTGGAGTTGCGGTATTATGGGGGGTATTAACATTGTTTGATGTTTCACAAATTGCTTCAGGTGTAGGTGCTTGGGCTAAATTAATATTTAGTGTTTTAGGATTGTTAACTGCGGGAGCGTTAGCCAAAGTTGTTGGTAAATTCCTTAAACCTTTATTTAAAAGTGGTGGGGGAACACTTACTGCATTTTTCCAAAAAATTGCTAAACAAAATTGGTTTAAAAAATACATTAAACCGGTGGTTGGTTGGATTGGAAGTAAAGTAAGGGGAGCCGTAAGTTTATTAAAACAAGCTGGAAATTGGGTTGTTAAAAAACTTGGGGCAAAAACTATTGGTGGTTATATAACTAAAGCGGCAGAATGGTTAACAAATATAGTCGAAAGTATAGTTAAATTTGCTGGTTTTGAGAGTAAACAAACAACTGCGTATCTTGCAAAAAAAGATTTACAAAATCAAGGTAAAAAATTAATTACTAAAACCGTTAAACCTATTAAAGATTATGGTAAAGAAAAAATTGCTCAAGGTACCGGATATGTTGGTGGAGAAACTGCAAAAACTGCGGTTGAATTAGGATTAGATGGTCGAGAGATAAGAAAAAACTCCATAATTACCAAACAAGCTTTTAATAAAGGCAATATAGGTAAAACAGTTTCTACAGGAATTAAAACATATGATAAATTTGGTCAAGTAGTTGATCAAGGTACCCAACTCGCAAGTAATGAACCTGTAAACCCATCAAAAATTGTTGGTAATGCGAAACAAGGACTTAATAAAGTGACTCAAAATTTAAAATAATCTATTTTTTCTTATAGTTGTCCCAAAACTTTTTTAGTTCAACTTTATTATATTTTTTGGATTCACTATCCCAACCACATGAATGACATAAATAAGGGTGTTTATCACCCTTTTCTTTTTTCCATGAGTGATCACATTTAGAACATTTAATTTCATTTCCAAATAATATATCGGCTTGTTTCTCTGTGATTATAATTTTCATATTAAATAAATATCACTACAATTACATAATAAAATTAACTATTATATAAAAAAATCATTTATCATGGCACACCCATTAATACACGCAAAAAGTTCTGTTAAAAAATACGGAGGTAAGGAAGAAGATTATATCCATTTACATAATTGGTTAGATGAAACCAAGGCGTGGGTTGGAAATTCATTACACAGGATGTTTAGACACCACTCAGAGGGTATATTTGAGATGGAAAAGATATTCGGATCATCATTTATCAATAGTGATGGTAAAGTTGTTTATACACGATATGTGGGAGAAGATCACGTCAAAGAAGATTGTAATAATTATATTCCAAGTGCTCACGATTGGATAAAGGCGATTGAGTCAAACGAAAGACCAATGTGGATGATACGCACAATGAAGATGAAATTTGACGATTAACTTATATTTATTATAAAATAGTATTATGAAAAGATTATTAACATCATTTTTTCTCTTTTTAGAACAATTTGATACACCTGAAGCTAGCGTTTCCTTTGACATGGAGAGTGATGGTATAAGTTGGTGGAATGAAAAAGTATGGATTAATATACTTCGTAAAGACGTTAAGATACCATCTAATTTTTTACCACTTTTTGATATGATAATAGATAACTATGGTCGTGAAATATGGGAAGAATCTATGAACGAAGAGGAAGACGATTATTATAGGGCATCAATATCATTTAAAGTTGACCAAAGACTTATGATTATTACTAGTGTAATAACAGAAAATGGTGAAGAACCTGCTAGCGATGATTATACTTTAAATAATAATGAGGATGTAAACACATTTTTGGATGAAAACAACCTTGACTCAATCATAATTGAATATCAGGGTGGTGGAGATGATGGGTACATTGACGGCAAAGGAAAAGATAATAATGATGATGAATATGATTTAAGTGCTGGAATGAGTGATGTTGTTTATTCTTATTTAGAACAATCATTTGGTGGTTGGGAAAATAACGAAGGTGCCTATGGTAAAATTACGGTAACTAAAGAGGAAATTCAAATTGATCATATTTGGAATACTAGAGAAGAAGTTGATAGTGATTTACGTCTTGTAATAAAACTTGAAGATGTAGAATGAGCAATAAGATAAATAAAATAGCTCAAGCGATATTCATTTATCTTGAAGACATAGGTCCCTGTGAGGTATCGGTTCATTGTTATGATGAAGAGATTGAAACTGTGGGATCATTCCAACCCACAGTTTTGTTTGATGGTCAAACACATAATAGAGATAAGAAAGTACCTATGGTTGGTACTTTTCGTAATTTCTTTATTCAATATACTAAAGATAATATGAGGGAATTAACTAATCATCTTGATTATGATATCAATGATTATCATGAATTAGTTTTTAGAATAAATCCTGAAGAAAAAAAGATAGACATTAAAAGTTATTGTTATTTTATTGAGTACACACCATATGAATATGAAGATGAAACTCCTGAACATATTGCTGAAATGATGGATGAAGATAATGTTAGTTGGTTTAAAGTTGAGTTTTGGGGTGGTCATGATGATTATTCATTTAATTATAGTAATATGGAAGGTGATGCAGATCCAGGTTTTGTTAGACAATTTGAGGACTATTTTGCTAAATATTTGGATAAAAAAACTTCAAAATCTTGGTGGCAGGATCAAGGATCTGAAGGGGAATTCCATGTTAACAGGAACACAATTGATCTTGAATTAAATTTGAAAGATGAGGAGTTTAGATCTAGTGGATTCCACAAAGAAATTAAATTGTGATATTTATAAATTATGGGTAAAAATATAATTATTGAGGAATTAGATAGGATAAAAACTTTAATGGGTATCATTACAGAAAGTGAAGAACTTGTTGGAGGACCTTTGAAGATTAAATATAGTGCAACAGAAAAAAAATCTTACGGTAGTACATCGCTTGTTGTTGTGAAAGGAATAAGTGATGATGATAAAATGTTAATACAAAATAATCGTGATAAAGATATTATTCTTGTTACAAATAATAAAGAGGTAAAAATTGGTAAAAATCCGTTTGTTTTCAAAAATCCTACTTGGGACCCATACGTCCTGAATAATAGTGGTAAATATAATGACCTTATTGGTGGAGATAGAAGTTTAGCCTATCTGTTTAAATATGATAAAAGTGAACAAACATATCAAAAAACACTTAGACAAATACTTAGGCAAATATATTCAACCGAAATAAGTGAGAATGGTAGACCTATGTATGGTGAATCCGTTAAGGATGAAAACTGTAAAACAAATAGAGGGGTAATACATTATAGAGGAGTAAAATATGGTGCTGATTTTTCTTTGGTATCTGATTGGTCAATATTAAACTATTTTGACACAAACTCGGAAATTATATCAAAGTTACTTGAAATATATTCAACCAAAACAAATATAAGTTTGGAAGGCAAAAAAGATAATTTTGAGGATTTTAAAGTTAAATTTTTAAGTTGGTTAGTTAATAACGGTGAGGAAATTTTGGGACCTCAATCTATATATTTAGATGAATTAGAAGAATTAAATTGGAGTACATTAAAAAGAGGTATTGTTAATGAACAAAACGCAATTAATGTTCTTAAACAAATACACAATATTGGAGAAGGTGGTTTAACTGAGTATTGTCCTGGATCAATCCAAGACACAAGATATGGTAGGGATTTAAGAGTTAATGATGAAAATTTATACTACCAAATAAAACCATTAAATGGTAATGTTAAGGATAGTACGGTTGAAGGTTTTAAATATGCGGTACCAACAAACTCTATGAAAAAGTATAATCCAAATTACGTAGATAGATTAATGTTCATTAATGATAACGGATCTAAATATGTAATATTTGAAAATAAAGATTATGAAGTTACAAGTAAAGGTGGGTTAATCTTATTTAAAAATGAACCATTATTTAATGTTTAATTATGAAAATAGTAATAAGTGAAGAACAATTAAAAACTTTAGTACATCTCATCAAAGAAGATAATGGGAAAATTAATGTTATGTTTGTTGGTGATAGTCATAGTGCCGGACCTAAATGGACATGGAACTATTTAATTGCAAAAGACCATCCTGAGTGGGACGTTACTCAATTAGCGGTAGGTGGTAAAACAACAAAATGGATGTTACAAAATCTTACAACAAAATTAAATGAAAAAAAATATGATTTAGTTTTCATTTATGGTGGTGCTAATGACGTGATGTCACCACAACCAATCTCAACACCAATAGGTAATATACAAAAAATGGTTGACTTAGTTAATGGTCAAGGAGGTAAAGCTATTGTACTAACGGGTTTTGATAGTGAGAGTATATTTAATCCAGAAAAAGTTTCAACAACTAGATATTGTGATAGAGAATGTATGATTGGTTTTAAACCTAAAAGAGTAAAATACCAAGTTGATCTACCAAATAGTATTACAGGAGCAATAATAATACCAAAATTAGTTGGTGATATAAGTTGGAGTACTGATGGTGTTCACGTAGGATCTGCAAAACACAAGTTAATGAAAGATCACGTTTATAGTAATATGGGTGATTTAAAAAATATAAAGGTTGACACTGAAACTAATAGTGGTACTAAAACCGAAACTCAAAGTGCATCACAAAAAATATTTAATTCAATTAAAAACATATTGTCTAAAAAAGATAAAATGGAAAGTACTGCAACACCTGAAGACATTAAGACAATACAATTATCATTAAATGTTATTAATAAAGGTGATTTACCAATGACAGGTCAAATAAATGATGAAACCACTAAAGCAATTGAAAACTATCAAGAAACAAATAATTTAGATAAAACTGGTAAATTAAGTCCTGATACAACAGGTGGTATTATAAGTGATTTTTTATTTAAGATAACAGGTAAAAGATATACTTTTGGTAAATCAAGTACTACTGAAAAATCAGAACAAAATTTCAATCCGATGGTTATAATAAATCCTGGTGTAAAAGTAAAGACTTTTCCATCTGACATTGAAACTAAGTTCAAAAATGCGGTTGGTGATAATTATGATAGTTTTATTTCTGACGTTCAGTCGATTGGGTTAGATCCAAAAATTGCAATTAGACAATTATATACTGAATCCGCATTTAGTCCCGATGTTATGTCATGTAAAAGAACATCAACTGCGGGAGCTAAAGGTATTGCTCAGTTTATGCCAGGTACTTGGCCTTCATATGGTGGTGGTGGTAATCCTTGTAATATTAGTGACGCATTGAAAGCATATCCTAAAATGATGAAAGTATTGTTAAATAAATTTCCAGGTAGACTTGACCTTGCAATTGCGGGTTATAATAGTGGTCCTAACTTAAAAGCTTATTCTAACGCATTAAAAAACAAAACACCTTTTACGGAACTTAAAGGTGTAATACCAAAAGAAAGTTATGGATACGCATCATCAATACTTCAACCATAATGATAATAAGTGAATCAAATATTGATGATATGAAATATGAGGTTGAACAATCCATTGAGGAGTTCGGTCTGATTAAAACATTAAAGAGGTATAGATTTCCGTTTAAGTTGGCAAATATAATGTTCCAACTTACAAGACCATTTACTAACGAAGAGTGTAATGAAATATTAAGTTACTATCTTTTTAAAAAGGAAGTATTACCAAACACATATCAGGATAAAGATGTTTTTATTGGAGTTGAGAAGGATAGTATGACCGGGGCATGGTATTTTACTGTAAAGTTTAAAAAAACAAAAGAACTTATAAGTGGTTACGGTACAATGTTTTGGGATGGTAGTGATGTATTACCTATAAATGTGGACATATATAGTAATGAGATTCGTAATTATGATTCAGATGTAGAATTATTTTATTATGTTGAGATTAATTTTGAGTTTTATAAAATATCTGAATTGTTAGATTGGTTTAACACAAACTATTATGATATTATTATAGATACTTGTACTGATTGGTTAGAGGAATGTAGATCGGAAATGTTTGAATGGTTATCAGAAAATGATCCTGACTATATTGACTAATTAAAACAAATACCATATAATTAAAATATGGGAAATAATAACAATAATAATGGTGGAGGAATGGGTTTAGGAACCATTCTATTTTTAATATTCTTAGTCCTAAAACTTACAAATTATATTGATTGGTCTTGGTGGTGGGTAACTGCTCCATTGTGGATTACTGCGATATTATACATTGTTATCGCAATAATAATGGCAACTTATTTTTCAAAAAAAGATTGGAGAAAAAAATGATACTTGATCAGATAGTTGAGAATTATCCTGATGAGGAAATATTAAAGGCTGATGGTCTTGATGATGGAATCATAGGGATTGAGGAGAATAGTATGAGATTAGTTTATTCTAAATCAAAAGTAATTGAAATACTAATGAGTGAGGATATGACAGAGGAAGATGCTCTTGAACATTATTACTTTAATATTGTTGGGGCATATGTGGGTGAGAAAACGCCAATTTTTGTTGAAGATACTTATATATAATATTATGGAAAAAACACCAGTAGACGTACTTATTAAATTCATTAACGAGGAGAACCCAAGTAATGAACAGATTGTTGAAAAATTAAATAATCTAAAATCTAATGAAGAAAATATTATTAATAGAGCTTATTTAATTGGATTTTACGATAAAGAAAGTAATAGGAAACAAAATAATAATTATTACAAAAATCAATACGGACCAAATTGGTTCACTAATATGTCAAAAATATAATAGACAAATGAAAAAATATATAATTATATCCCTTATGTTGTTAACAATACTATGTTCTTGTAAAACATCTAAAAAAGCCAATTGTGATGCGTATACTCAAAAAGTAGTAAAAGATTCAATGGTCACATATTTTTAAGTACCGCTTCAATAACACCAATACTATTTTTATCCTGTACGGTTTTATTAACTTTGGACTTTAAATAACGAAGGCTATCTTCAAGTTCTTGGCGTTTACTTTTAGTTTCAACAACTTCAAACTCAACATCAATAGTTGGTTCCACATTTGAATTAGGTTTAGTGTTAACCTTAACATCAGAGAAGATGAATTTAACTGCGGATTTTGACTTCGCAATACTATTAGACTGAGCAAAAGTGATTAAGAACACGATCACCTTAGCTAAGATAGTTAATACTCCAACGATGATGTTATACAAAACGTCAATAACTTTCATCACAATATCTTTAATTTTCATATCTTTCATACTTCAAAGATAGTAAAAACATTTGACTTTGCAAAATAAAAGAACTATCAATATGCAAAATGTTTTTTGTTTTAACTGGTATTTATCATTATATGTCGGAGGAACACAAATTATCACCATTCTTTAAAAGAAGAATTGACCATCATAAGTTTGAAAAAATGATGAGGAAAGGTATATCTTATATGTATTATGAATCAAAAAACCTTGAGCAATTTAAATATAAATTAGTTAAGGTAACATTAGAGAATTACATATATTACAAATACAATATTGATATATTTGACGAGTTACCACAGGATGATGTGTATAATTTTATTGATTATATGGTTGATACTTATGATCCATTACTTAAGATGTATTATTATAATGAAAGAAAAAATAGAGGTGATATAAATGAAAATTATAGTCCAGCGGGAAAAGAAATTACACCAAACAAAATTGTTATACATAAATCTAACCCAAAGTTTAGAGATATAATATCAAATGAAGGGTTAAAAGTAAGGGCCGGAGAATGTTATAAAATATATGCAGGTTATGGTGAAAAATGTATACCAGCAATCTTTGCAACTAACTCAATAAATAAAAGAGCATCGTTTGATTCCACATATGATGACGATGTATGGGAAATTGATACTGAAATGATACCTGATGTTAAGTGGTACAAAGATAAACACTATGAATCAAGATCAAAACATATAGTAACATTTGAAAACATACCTGCAGATGCAATAACATTAAAACATGAAGGTACAGGTAAAGATTGGGGATTAATGGAATCAACTAACGATGATAAACTAAGTAAAAAAACAATGATGGACACATTTCAAGACATCGTTGAGGAAACGTTAGAAGAAATTAAATATAATTGTGATGAAATGGATGCCGATTCTTTTGCTGGTTGGTTAAATTTTGATACCTGTGATGTTGTTGGTACTATAGATAAAATAACTATAGTAAATATAGAAAGAAAAAAAGGTATAAGTAGAATTCCTATGTTTGAAGTTGATGTAAATCTAATTTTTAATACTGTAACTGATTGGTATGATTATGATGATTTTATGTATAGTCTTTCTGATAGAATAATTGGTAAATGGAAGATACATTTTATTTTTAATATTAAAGAACAGGAGAATAGTAATAAACGAGAAATGTGGGAATACGCAAGGACACTAAAAAATGCAAGAACTCAGGGATCCAAACTAAGGTTTTCTAAGTCTGCGGTCAAAGCAAATCCAATGAGGTTTAGACCATACAATAGATGAAAGAGTTAATTAGAAAAATATTAAAAGAAGAAAGAATGAACCCAATAAAAAAGTTCTTCTTTAACCATTGGGATGAAATGAAATCCGAAGGGGAATACCCAACTATTGATTATAGTTTAATTGGTAAACTTGGATTTAGAAAAAAAGCAATAGAGATACATGATTACTATCTTGAATACATTGGTGGTGAAGGTATTGGTGAAGAAAAATTATTAGATTTTTTGTCAAATCAAACATTTGATTCTAGTGAACTAAATTTCAGAAGACATTGGGATGATGAAGATTTAAAATTTACGTTTAAGTTAAGTAATGTTCGTATTACTAATGATAGAGATGGGGATAAAAACATTGAGACGGATGCGGACATACTTGAGGGTTATATTAATATGACAGAGTATAATGATATAGAGGACGAACATTATCAAAACAGGTATGACATTTCAAGGGGTAATAACGAAATAGATGATATGTCCTCTTACTTTGATGTTCAAGATGAACTTAAAGCAATAATTCAATCATTTATTATTGATTTTGCAATAAAATATGGTACAGAAATTACCGAAGCTGAGGTTGTATTATTAAAATAATTTGTATATTTGTATTAATAATCATGTCTAACAATATACAAACATACAAAAAGATGAAAACTATAGAGATCACAATTCAAGAAATATGGGCGGCAACAAGACCTATTGTTCAGAAGAGCAAGAAATCTTACACTCGTAAGAGAAAACATAAGAATGTGGATTAATTCCATTGACCTGAGAAACTACGTCTCAGGTTTTGTTTTTTTATGATATTTATAATTTATATGAAAGATTTAATCAGGAAAATATTAAGAGAAGAAAAGGTTAATCCTATAAAGAAATATTTCTTTGATCTTTGGGATGAACAGAAATCATTAGGTGATACGCCAAGATACGATAAGAAGATGGTAAAGAGGCTTGGTTTCAGTACAAAACAAAGGGACATAATGGGTTACTACAGAGAATATATGGGTAATGTTTATGACCTGAGAAAAGAGTTTGAAAGATATCTAACTAGTAAAAAAGAATTAACCACAGACGATATGGAAGATGAGGGTATTCATACAGGTGGATATGATTTTTCATTTAAATTACCATATGTTTTTGTAAGAGAAGAAAATGATCAAGTTGAGATATTTGTTGATTTTGATATTACTCACGGTAGTGTTACTTTAATGACAAACGGTGAAGAATATGATTTAACTGATCACGAATCAATTGAGGATGATCTTTGGTTTGAACTTAGCTCAGAAATACAAGATATGATACAAGATTTTGTTGTTGCAACTGCGAACTCATTTGGTGTGGAATTTCATGATGTGTATGTTCAATGGGCTTAAGCGTACCAATTAGTTGGGGTAACTTCATTAGTTAATGGATTGATATCAATCTTACAATTTTGTGGTAATAAAGAACTAAATGTTCCACGGAACATACTTACCAATTCATCACACCATATCTTATCTATATGACATTTACAAATAATATCAATTGTTAACACATAATCTGTTGTACAAACTATCATCTCAAAATCGCTATATTCATTAGAATTAATACGTCTACCTTCATATCTTACCGTTGGTTTATCAAGTTTTTCAAGATTAATTGACCTAACATTATATACCACACCGTTACTCATCTCAATTAAGAAATCCTGGAATAAATGAAATCGTCTCTCAAGGTTCATAATTACAATTATAATAACCACGTATAAGATAATCAAATACTATTCTGTTAAAACAATTTTTAAATATATTTATACTATATGAAAGAACGTTTTAATCCGTTTATTGTTAGAAGACTAAAACAAATTGATGATCTTGTTGATGAGGTTTACCATGAAGTAACACCTTGTGATTACGATGAAGATAAGTTTTATATATACTTCAGGGAGATAACTAATTGGGTGGTAGAAAACTTTGTAAATAATAACAATTTAGGGGATGATGATATTGCAATTGATTTACATCATTTCATAAGAGAAAGATATTTTGATGAGTTTTTAGATTACTTTGATAATGCACAATTAAGTTGTGATGAATTTATAAATGAATCTGAGGATTTAGGTGACTTTAATTATAATACTAACGATGAGAAATCTAATAAAAAAACCGTAACTCCGTCAGATTTAAAAAAGATTGAATTTATTGCGGATTATATTGAGGGGGTAAGTAGTAAATATTTAAATAGTTCAGATTATAGACCTTGTTTTGTTTCCGTTCAAGCGGCTCATAATAAATTTTATATAGTTGTAATTGTTACTGATAAAAAATATACTTTGGAAGGGTATGAAAAATTCATTAATGAAAAATTACATAAAACATTCAAGGGGATGGACATTTATGTTTTATTAGTTGATAATAAATATGACGATGGTAATAGTATTCCTAAAAGTTGTGATGATCATTTTAACCATATAACTAAACTTCCTAATACAATTACTATAGAATTTTAAAAAATGAGAGATATAATTAAAAAAGTATTAAAAGAAGAAGACGAAAGACGAAGACACATCAAATCTACAGATAGTCTTAGAAAAGTTATCACATTATTTCTTGATGATTATATTGATGATGGTAATAGAATAATAGGTAAAAAATCTCGTAACTATGGCAATCTTCGTGAGGATTGGTGTGTTAACGGTAAAGAAGTTATTACCGCAATATACTATTATGAAGACGGTAAATTTTATAGTGGTTCATTAATGGTATCATGGGCATTAGTAGAAAAGATAAAGAAAACTTTCAACACAAGAAAAAACTTTGTTATGAATATAATAGAGGAATGGTATGAAGATATAATGATTCCAAAGTTTGAACAAATAGTTGGTGAAACAGGTTTTTATTTTGATGATGTTGATCTATATGATGGAGATCACGATTGTATTCCTGAACCAGTTAAACCTGAAAATATTACAGATGAAGAAATGCTTGAGTTTATTGTAGATAATACCGCTTATCGTAGAGATGAGGTTATTAATAAAATTGAATCAGGTGAAAGAGACCTTGAAGATTTTTATTTAGATATTGTTAATACTGTTGAAAATAAAAAAAGATATTAGTAAAGTTGATTATTAAATTGTTAAGTGATATGTTAAGTGTAATGTGAATTATATTTATTATATATGGATTTAAACAAATTAGTAACGATTGTAATACCTTGTAAGAATGAGAAGGATATTATATTAAAAACATTGGATCTGTTAAACCATCAAGTTGACATAAAGAATGTAAAAGTAATCGTTTGTGATGCATCAAATGATGGTGTAACAAAACTTGATCTATTGGATAGATTGGACTATCAACACAGAACCGATATGTTTGATTTAAATGTAATGGATGGTGGACTTCCATCAATTGCGAGAAACAACGGTTTTAAACTTGTAACAACACCATATGTGTTGTTTATGGATGCTGATGTATTTCTATTAGACCCAAAGGTACTAAAAAGATCAGTAGTAAGAATACATAGGTACCATTTAGATTTGGTAACGGCAAAGTTTAGGTCGGACAATAGTAAATATAATTACGTATATAAGGTATTTGATTTAATACAAACACTTTCAAAGTGGTCAACACCATTCTGTTTAGGTGGATATATGTTAGTTCGTTCAGAGACGTTTAAATCAATCGGAGGTTTTGATGAAGAAATAAAAGTTGCTGAAGATTATATGTTCTCAAAACAAATCAAACCAAAGAAGTTCGGTAGAATAAACAACATTGTATTTACACCACCAAGAAGATTTGAGAATAAGGGTGTTATGTATATGTTAAGACTTATGTTATCATCATTCTTCAATAGTAACAATAAAGAATATTTTACAAACGATAAGGATTATTGGAAATGAAAAAGTGGAGAACAATAATAATGAGTGATTTGCACTTAGGTGCAAGACAATCACAAACAGATAAGATATTAAAATTCTTAGAACAAAATGAGTCTGAAACATTAATATTAAATGGTGACATTATAGATGGATGGGCACTAAAAGGTGGTGGTAAATGGAAGAAAGAATGTTCAAAGATATTCAGACGTTTTATGAAACAATCAGAAGAGGGAACAAAGGTAGTTTATATCAGGGGAAATCACGATGATTTTTTAAAACCATTTGTTCCATTCTTATTAAACAACATTGAGATTGTTAGAAAATACACACACATAGGTGCCGACGGAAGAAGTTACTATTGTTTTCATGGTGATGTATTGGACTTTGTTATTATGAAAGTAAGATGGTTAGCAGTTCTTGGTGGATGGTCATATGATTTGATTATTAGATTAAATACAATATACAACTATATTAGGAGAAAGTTTAACTTACAATACCATTCTTTAGCAAATGATATAAAACAATCTGTAAAGGGAGCAATCAACTTTGTATCTGATTTTGAGGAGAACGCAAAAGGTTTAACAAAACAAAAAGGATTTGATGTTGCGGTATGTGGGCATATTCATCAACCTAAGTTAGATGTGGATTATATGAACTCAGGTGATTTCTGTGAGAACTCAACTTGTCTTGTGGAAGATTTTGATGGTAATTGGAAAATCATCACAATAAAATAACCAAAAACTTTTGTAAACACAAACTAAATTTCATATATTTGTTATATGAATATTTTTCTATTAGATACAGATACAAGGAAATGTGCTCAATATCATTGTGATAAACACGTAGTAAAGATGATCCTTGAGACCGCTCAGTTATTGTGTGGTGTTCATCATATGACCGACCAAGTAACCGACCAAGTACCGTACAAGTTATCACACAAAAATCATCCCTGTGCAATATGGTCAAGAGAATCTCTATCAAATTATTTATACTTATGTGATCTAGGTTTGGAGTTATGTAAAGAATATACATATCGTTATGGTAAGAGACATAAGTCTCAGGATGTAATAGAATGGTGTATCACAAATAAACCCAACATTTGTGACAAAGAATTTACAGAACCCGCACGAGCAATGCCAAATGAGTATAAAGTTGATAGTGTGGTAGAATCATATAGAAATTATTACATAGGTGAGAAATCAAAGATTGCCGTATGGAAGAATAGAGATATCCCTGAATGGTTTAAAATGGAATTGGTGTAGGTATATTATCAACTAATGATATATTTATTACTATGAACTTACACGAAAACATACAAAGAATTAGATCAATGATGGGTCTCAGAGAAGAAACTGAGATAAAAGATATTGATATGGATATTTCTTACAAATACAATCCAAAAGTAATTGAAATACAAAAAGAATTAATCAATAAAGGATATTATATTGGAAAATTTGGTGATGATAAAGATGGTATTGACGGAATATATGGTCCAATTACAAAGGCGGCACATGAATCTTACAAAGAAGAAATACCACCAGAAGAGTTTGAATCAAAAAAAACTGAAATTGCTAAAGAGTATGTAGATGATGTGGATGTTAGTGATTTAAAAGAATTTAAATTTCATAAAATACCTGGAGGGACAAATAATTGGAGATCGGCTCAGATAACCGCAGATGTATTACCTTCAGTAATTAAAAAATATGGTATAAAAAATATAGTGAGAATGAACGGAGACGATTCTGATTCTAGACATAAAGGTTCCCATTCTAAAACATCTAGAGATACTGAAAAAAAAATATGTGAGGAAAATGATTGTACTTACCATTTTATTAATGCTCATAGTGGATTTAAATTAGGTAAAGGTTATACTTCATCAATACAACAAACTAGTAACATTTTAAACCAAGGTAATACATTAATTCACTGTGCTCATGGTGCGGATAGAACTGGAGGAATGGTTGGATCTTATCTTAAAAATAATGGTTATATGACAGATAAAGATGAATTATGGAAGTATACCACACAATTTAATAATTGGCAAGACAAAATTAATAGAGGTAACTTTTTTGATACAGGTTATGCTAAATATGCCGACGGATTTTACCCTATCTCAGAATTAAAAAATTCAAAATGGGTTAAATAAAAGATATAATATGACCTTACAAGAATCCATAAGAAAAGTATTAAGGGAAGAATCAATACAAGATAGTTTGTTTGATATGATTAAAACTGATGGTTTTAAAAAGGCAGCAAAAGCCGTTGGTGGTGGTAAAAGATTAATGAAGATATTAAATATTGATGATGAAGATCTTGATGAATTTATATACCAATATCTAACGGATAATCTACATCCTGATTATAATTGGGGACCCAAATTACACAATTTATATAAAGAAGAGGTAAAAAAATATGGAATTTATGAATTTTCAATAAACGATAAGTATCGTTATGCGTATCTTGGTGAATGGGATGGTTATGATTACTTATACACTTTAGTAATTAGTAAATGGGCTAATAAAGAATTAACATCATTATTTGATGATAAATGGGTTCCAACATTTAAAAGATGGTTTGAGGATAATTCAGGTCTTGAAGTGAGGGAAATAGATTTAGAAGGGAGATTTTTACATGAATACTAAACCACTACAAGAAACCATAAGAAAAGTACTATCCGAAGAAACATTAAAGGATAGTTTAACTGATCTAATTAAGACTGATGGTATTGAACGTGCATCAAAAACGGTTGGTGGAGTCAAAAGGTTAGCAAAGATATTAGAACTTGATCTTGATGACGTAGATACTCAAGAAATGTTGGTTAAAAATTTTATTTACCATACTAAAATTGATCAGATTGATGTGTTATTTATTGAGGTTAGATCATCTGGTAGTGGAGGTAAGGTTATTACCATTAATTTAAAAACTGATGATACTGCATCAAATGTTACAAGTTGGTACGTGCATGAGATATGTTATCTTAATAAAAAATTATTTCCTTTTAAAGTAAAACCAGCGTGGCATCCTGTTTTTGAGTTAAGTGGGTGTAAAATATTTTTAGATGCTAAGATAGTTGATGATGAAGAAGATGATGAGGACTTAATGGAATCTAAACAGAAAGGACCAAGAGAAATACCAAATGAATTAAAACGAAGATCACAACGTTTAGATGATCTAATTGTAAAGGTAATAAAAGATATTGAATTATGTCAGTATAATACACCTGATGAGTTTATTTATGTGGTTGTGGACGAACTTCTATGGGAGTTAAGAGATGACTACCATGGTGATCTTAATAAGTTAGATAAATTTGATGTGACACAATATGTATATGACTTCAAATACCGTGAGTTAGAAGATTATTTTCTTGAGAGTTGTCAATAAAGAATATACAATCAAATTACTCATTTCATCCTAACGTATATTTATTAATATGAACCTACAAGAGAACATACAAAGGATTAGAGAAATGATGGGGATGGACGATTCTCGTTTAACCTTTGATATGAAAAAGTTACTCGATGATGGAGTTATTTTTATAACACAGGGTCACGATTTAACCACTGGTAA
>Ga0307376_10001580_pt1 | contig 24107 bp, 17 predicted proteins | sample TR2MG_FD_202536 | JGI IMG/M metagenome (GOLD analysis project Ga0307376, IMG submission 202536) | Soil microbial communities from Risofladan, Vaasa, Finland - TR-2 | ecosystem: Environmental > Terrestrial > Soil > Coastal area > Acid sulfate soil | place: Finland: Risofladan, Vaasa | collected...
GCTGTGCCTACACTCCTGGATCTGTACCCCGTTGTCAAAGACGATCGAAACGGAATCGCCGTCATAGGGAGTCGCGCTTGAGCCCTCGACCTGCGTATCGCTGACGTCGAAGCCAGCGTAGAGGTATTTGTCATCCCACAGCAGCCTGACCACCACCGTGGTCGAGTCGTTGTCCGCAGGGTGCACGACATAGGTGAGTGGTTGGGCCTGGGACCAGATCTCTTCGTCCAAACGTCCGTCAATCGCGGGCGACTGGCCAACAACACGGATGGCGTTGACCACTGGCGCATCCGCAGACAGAGTCGGCATCGGGGTGCCAGGCGGTAGCACCGGGGTGTCAGTCGGCAGCACCTGCGTAGGAGTTGGCGTTGGCTCTTCTATCTTGATAGGAGTTGGCGTTGGCCCTTCTATCTTGATAGGAGTTGGCGTTGGCTCTTCTATCTTGATAGAAGTGATCTTTTCCACACTCTGGCCATCCCAGTTGATCACCACCCGAATGTTATAGGTTCCGGGATCATGAGGTGCGCGGTAGGTAATCGCTGGGCTTCCCTGACCTCTGATGATTTCGCCACCGTCAGCGAACCAGGTGTAGGACAAAGCAACCCCAGCAGCGCTGGAAACCCCGACGGATATGCCAGCCTCCTCTTCCGGCTTCAAGGGCGTGGGAGCACCGACTTTGGGCTCCCCAATTGCCGGCGTTGGAACGGCAGTGGCAGGCATCGGGGTTTTGCCCTGACAGCCAATGGCAAGCCACATAAGGACAGTCGTCAAGACAAACAGGCCTAGCGAACGGTGAGCCCTGAACTGATTCCCTTCACATCTGATTATCATTTTTCCTTCCTCCTCTCCTTCTATGACCTGCGCAAGGGTGACTATGGTGACATCTCGATGTTGAAACAGATTCCCCTTACGCCCAGCGTCTTCCCATTCTTGAGCACCTCAATTGTGATCATTTGACTGTCGCGGTCACAAGGGACGGAATAGATGATCGCATAGATCTTGGAGTCAAGTCGATCCAGGTTGTGCGGGTCAGGTGGGTCAAAGCGCCAGTTATAGGAGAAACCATCAGGCTGTAGTCGAACCCCTGTCAAGTCCAGTACCTGTGCTTCGATTCTGGGGGAAGAGCGGCAGACGACTTCTTGACAGCGATCGTCGCTGGCGTCTATGACCAATCCATCCATCTCGATCACAACTTCGTTGCCAGGCGGCGTCGCTGCAGGCGCGGCAGGAAACAGGAAAGCGCTGATGTCAAGCCAAAACCATGCGCCAATGGCGATCATCAGAACCAACATAGCGACGACACCACCGATAGCCTGCCGGGCCTGGGTCTGTAGGACGTTGATCAACCACCCACGTACTCGTTGTCCAGAGAGCGTCACTATCTCGACTAGAGGCAAGTGTTCAGCTTCACCTGGCGGTGGAGTGGGCGGAAGAGTTGGGGCAGGGAGCGGCTCCTCAAGGGCGGGCTGAGCGATATCGTGCATCGACTCGCCTCTATATGCCCCACACAGCTCATTGAAGCTGCGGCTCAGGTGGGTCAGGGCCAAATTGTTCAGCTCGTGCACGATGCGGGCGCGCTCACTGCGGATGGTCTCGCTCGTGCCATAGAGACGCTCATCTTGCAGGTTGTCCAGAAGGCGCGATTCCAGCACCGCAAAGCTCAGACGTATCTCGACAGCAGCCTGGGCCAGGTGCTCGCCTAGCGCGGCAAGCCCGCGCTCGTGGCTGAAGCCTCGCGCGCGCAGGCGGGCAGACGGCGCTGGCCTTGGGGCGAGGGCTGCTCTGGCGGGCGCGGGGGGCTGTGGCGCAGAGCGGATGGCGGCCACGAGGCGGCGCATCTGGAAATCGAACTGGGCCGGGTCGGTCAGGTCGAGATAGGTGAAGACCTCCAGACGGGGAGGTAGCTCGCAGGGCTGCACCATGAGAGGCAAAATGCGCCGGCCACGGCCAGCCGGATCCCTGGTCTGGATCAGGAGCGCCTCGAACTCTGTCCACTCGCTGCTCACCCAGTTGGGTGTGAGCACGAGCAGCGTCTTACGGCTGCGTTCGACGGCGTTTTCCATATTGACCAGACTGGGAGCGCCGACCTCGAAGTCACGGAAGTCAATGCAGACACGCAACCCCTCACCCTCCAAACAAGGCATCAGTGTGTCTCGCACCCAGGCGCTGTCCTCGTGGCTGTAGCTGATGAACACGTCGTAGCGGTAGGTGTCGTTTTCCTCGGCCGTCATCGTCTCTCTACCTCCACCACCGCTATCTGCTCCCAATCAAGATCAAGCACCAGCCCGCCGCGCCGCTGCAGGGCGATCAATGCCTCCCGGCGACAGAGCCGGTCGTTCAGGCGCACCTGACCAATTTGCACGACGGCGCGCGGCAGATGATGCCGTTCCACAGCGGCTATCATACCAGGCTACGCGGATTGTGAGATACATGTTCACCCCACTTTCATCGTTGTCCTCAGTGTTATGCCCCACACAGCTCATTGAAGCTGCAGCTCAGGTGGGTCAGGGCCAGCCTGTTCAACTCGTGTACAATGCGGGCACGTTCACTGCGAATGGCTTCGCTGGTGCCGTAGAGACGCTCGTGCTGCAGGTTGTCGAGCAGGCGCGACTGCAGCACGGCAAAGTCCAGGCGAATCTGGACGTCGGCGTGAGCCAAAAGATCGCCGAGCGCGGCCAACCCACGCTCGTGGCTGAACCCTCGCGCGCGCGGCCGGGCAGGCGGCGCTGGCCTCGGGGCTGGGGCTGCCTCGGTGGGCGCGGGGGGCTGTGGCGCGGAGCGGATGGCGGCCACGAGGCGGCGCATCTGGAAATCAAACTGGGCCGGGTCGGTCAGGTCGAGATAGGTGAAGACCTGGAGGCGGGAAGGCAACTCGCAGGGCTGCACCATGAGGGGCAGGATGCGCCGGCCACGGCCGGCCGGGTCCCTAGTCTGGATAAGGAGGGCCTCGAACTCGGTCCACTCGCTGGCGACCCAATTGGGGGTGAGGACGAGCAGCGTCTTGCGGCTACGATCGACAGCGTTCTCCATATTGACCAGGCTGGGCGCGCCGAGCTCGAAGTCGCGGAAGTCGATACAGACGCGCAGGCCCTCTCCCTCCAGGTGAGGCAGCAGCACGTTGCGCACCCAGGGGCTGTCGTGGTGGCTGTAGCTGATGAAGGCATCATAGCGAAATTCGCTCTGTTCTTGTTGTTCTTCTTTAAAGCCGCCAGGCTCTTCCCTTTTCTGTTGGCCTTGATATTGTGACAGGAACCACTCCCGAAAGATGTCACCGTTGTAGCGATAGCAATTCCAATTCCCATCATGGGCGACAAAGCCGTGATAACACAGATCTACCACAGCACGTTTAACAGGTACACTCTGATCATCAACAGATCGGATCAGCTCTATCTCGCTCACCCAGTCTTGCCGATGTACCAATTGACCGTAAACCTGCAAACCCGTCTCTGCGATAGCCGTGGCCCAGCATTCTAGATGCGTTTGCTCCTCGTGCAGGAAACGGTTGGCAATCTGGGCCACTTTCTTCTCATCAGCCTGATCGATGCCTGCTTTCCAGAGGTGATGAAGGAGGTACTGGGCCAGGAATGGGTGACCGCCACTCTGCTGCCAAACAGCTCTTTGAGCCGTCTCACCCAAACCGGGGGCGCGTTCTATCAACTCATAGGTTGTAGCTTCGTCAAAAGCGGTAAGATAGTGAAGCTTAAGCACATTCCAAAGCGGAGAACCTTGTTCAGTCACTTCATCGAGAAAGCGGCGCGAGCCAGCCACCACCAGTCGCACGCCATCCGCTAGATCACCAGCGTATATGAGAGAGCGAAGCTGTCCAAAGAGGACTTGGTGCCACGGATAGCGCAGGGTATCGTCCATCTCATCCAGTAGAAGCACCAACCGGGTGGGACCACCCACCTGATACAGCTCATCCAAGACGTATCGCAACGCCTCCTCAAACTGAGGCAAAGTCAGACCGTTTGAGTCCTCTGTTAGCAAACTGTCCAGCCAGGTCTGATCCAGAGGAACCTTGACCGGCGAAGGATCTTCGGGACGACTACGAGAGCCAACGTCCACGCGCCGGCGCGCCTCGTGAAGCACAGTCGCAAAGAAAGCAGTTTCCGACTTGAAATCGTGCCGCTTTAAGTCGAGCAAGAGAGGCAGTGCTATGTGATCACCTTCCTGTGCTTCAGGCATGCGCAGGCGATGGTGTAGGGCAAGCAACAGGCTACTTTTGCCGAACCTTCGCCCGCCGATACAGGCATAAGAGTCACCGTTATGCAGCGTCAGATCCCAGGCGATCTCTTTCACCGAGGACCAACGACCCAGAAACTCGTCAGGGGGGACCGGCCTGAGGTAGCGAAAAGGATTACGTTTCTGAGCATTGTCATAGGCCATGGTCAGCTACTCCAATCCCAACTGGTACCGCCGGATCCAGTTTCGAAAGAGACGCAGGCGGATATTGAAAAGAGTCCTTTCTAGCCTACCTAGTACTGCCCGCCGTTCCAACTCGTCCAAGGAACGCTCGCAAGCCCGACGATCCTGTGCACACCCCACAAGATCCGACTCAGGTTGGGGTTCGGTCTGAGCCAGCGACTTGAGAATGGCCTGGTTTTCAGCAACTTGAGGTCGTGGCCACAAATCAGGATTACTGATCTCGCCCCATAAACCGTTCTCATCCAGAATCTCAGATTTACCCGGTTCGCGGATAAAGCGCTCGGCGATTCCTTGAAGATGGGATAAGGGAACAGCGCCACGGCGACCTAACTGCTGGAAAGCCAGACTGCACAGTTGCCGGGCCAAAAAGGGATGCCCCCCACTTACGTCGGCGACAAACGCCACGGCTTCGTCACTGTAAACCAGACCCATTTGCTGGCCAATGTTACGGACCATCTGAATGCAATCGTCGTGATCGAGGGAAGGTAAATAAATCTCGCGGAAGAACTGATAGAATGGGTTTTGCTGGCCCGCCAAGCGATTCACTCGATTGAACAATGGATCAACCCCAGCCATCAGCAGTGAAAAGCGCCCTTCTCCCTCTTGCACCAGGCCGCGCAAGGCCCGGGCAAAGGCCAGATATCGTTCTACGCCCTTACCGTCGTGCGGAACTATCAGATCCGCCTCATCCACCAGCAGACATAGTCGCGGGAGCACATTGTGATCTTCCAAGAGAGTGAGCAACTGGCGGGTCGCCGCTGTGAACGCCGATGAAAGATCAGGGGCTCTAGCCAAGCTGGGGGCCGACCAGTCCAAGTCTCTGACTTTGACTCGCATTGAGCGACTCCAGGAAGTCAGGATGCGTCCGTACAAGCTGTCCAGCTCAACGCCGGCCTGCAAATCCACCAGAGCGGTCGGAAAAGGCAGCTTGTCCCGCAGGTACATCAGAAATGAACTCTTGCCCATTTTGCGCAGGCCAAATAGAGCTAAGGAACGTCCCTCAATCAAATCCTCCATTAACTCGTGAGTCAAAGCCTCACGACCGAAAAAATTGAGTCTGTCGGCAACCGGGTGACGGACATTGTAGAAGTCCTGCTCACGCCCCAGAAAACGACTCAGATGTTTCTCCAGAACCTGCTGTTGACGCCTGCGCTCCTGTCCTTCAAGAAGCACCGTGTCGTCTATAGGGATGACCTGCACATCTTCGGCGCGCATCGTGCCAATTTGCAGCCAGCCGCTATTGGTAGGCGTACGATCGATAACAACAAGAATGATAGGCTTATCACCGAGGGTTCTTGTCGCAGATCGACACAGAGCACGTACTTTCTTCCCATCCAACGGACTCCCGCAAACGATTTCTACGGCGATTGGTTGGGAGAACTTGCGCTGCCAAACTCTGTCTTTCGGTTGGCATAGGAAAGCTGTTTCTTCCTGCCCAGAGATCAATTCAAAGCCGGCAGCCCGGAAAAACCTCTGAGCCATTTCTACCAGTGAAATAAGGCTACCTTGGGTTGACATAAGTTCATCCAGCAGTGAAAGGACGGTTGGCTCGTAAGGGCTGTTGAGGTCACGATATATGTTCCTACTTTCCTCCCAAAACCGTTTTGCTTGATCAAACTGCTCATTGTCACGCGCCAGGCTCCCCAGTGAGAGCAGGATTTCAGCAACCCTCGGTAGTTCCTTGCCTTGACGAGCTATAGTGAGAGCTTGCTTGTAGTAGTCCATAGCGCGCTCTGCCTGTCCCAGAGTGCCATGAGCGCTGCCAAGGTTATTTAGAATCTGCTGTTCCGTTCTACGGTTGCCAATCTCACGGCTAATGGCCAATGCCTGCTCATAGAACCCGATAGCCTGCTGTACTTCCCCTAGATCGGCATAGACATTTGCCAGGTTCCTCAGGGCGACTCCTTGCTCAAGCCGGTCGCCGATCTCACGGGCAATCTGCAGCGCCTGCCGGTAGCAGTCGATGGCCCACTCTACCTCCCCCAGGGCGCTGTAGGCCAGGCCGAGGTTGTTCAGCCTATTGCCTTCCCCGCGCCGGTCGCCGATTTCGCGGGCAATCTGCAACGCCTGCTGGTAATACTCGAGGGCTCGCTTCACCTCCCCCTGGACACGGTAGATATTGCCGAGGCTGCCCAGCCAAGCTCCCTCATTGCGTCGGTCGCCGATCTCGCGCGCAATCTGCAGCGCCTGCTGGTGGTACTCAATGGCCCGCCCCACTTCCCCCAGGTCGCTATAGGCTAGGCCGAGGCTGCCCAACCAGGCCCCCTCATCGCGCCGGTCACCGATCTCGCGCGCAATCTGCAGCGCCTGCTGGCAGTGCTCGATGGCCCGCCCCACTTCCCCCAAGACGCGGTAGGCCAAGCCCAGGTTGCCCAGCCTATTGCCCTCCCCGCGCCAATCACCGATCTCCTGGGCCATCTGGAGTGCCTGCTGGTAGCACTCTATGGCCCGCCCCGCCTCCCCCAGGTCACGGTAGGCATTCCCGAGGTTGCTCAGATGGTTGCCTTCCCCGCGCCGGTCACCGATCTCGCGGGAAATCTCCAGCGCCTGCTGGTAATACTCAATGGCCCGCCCCGCCTCCCCCAGGTCACGGTAGGCATTCCCGAGGTTGCTCAGATGGTTGCCTTCCCCGCGCCGGTCACCGATCTCGCGGGAAATCTCCAGCGCCTGCTGGTAATACTCAATGGCCTGCCTCATCTCCCCTAGGTCGCTGTAGGCCAGTCCGAGATTGCCCAGATGGATACCTTCACTGCGTTGATCACCGATCTCGCGTGCAATCCGCAGCGCCTGCTGGTAATACTCGATCGCCTGCCTCACCTCACCTAGGTCGCTGTAGGCCAGTCCGAGATTGCCCAGATGGATACCTTCACTGCGTCGATCACCGATCTCGCGCGCAATCTGCAGCGCCTGCTGATAATACTCGACCGCCTGCCCCACCTCCCCTAGTGCACGGTAGATCAGACCGAGGTTGCCCAGATGGATGCCTTCACTGCGCCGATCACCGATCTCGCGGGAAATCTCCAACGCCTGCTCGTAATACTCGATGGCCCGCCCCATCTCCCCTAGGTCGCTGTGGGCTAGGCCGAGGCCGCGCAGCCATGCTCCCTCACCACGCCGGTCACCGATCTCGCGCGCAATCTGCAGCGCCTGCTGGCAGTACTCGATGGCCTGCCCCACCTCCCCTAGTGCACGGTAGATCAGACCGAGGTTGCCCAGAGCATTACCCTCCATGCGCCGGTCGCCAATCTCCTGCGCAATCTGGAATGTCTGCTGGTAGCACTCTATGGCCCGCCCCGCCTCCCCCAGGTCACGGTAGGCATTCCCGAGATTGCTCAGACGGTTGCCTTCCCCGCGCCGGTCGCCCAGGGCATGGGCTGCCTCCGTCGCCCAAGTCAGCAGTCGCACGGCCTCGCGGGTATAGCCCCGCAGATTCAGAAATTCTCCGCCGCCAGCATGAAGCCATTCGGTCAGAGCCAGCACGCCGTTGTTCTCACCGCTCTGCAACGACCACTCGCCCGCTGCCATCAGATTGGCCAGTTCTGCCTTCAGCGCCGGGTAGTCGCGGGTGTGCTGCTGAACGTAGGCCACGTAGTATTCCAGGTGGGCGCTCCGCAGCCGCTCCCATTCGCCCGCCTCTCGTGCCAGCGTGCGGCTGTAGTCGGCCAACAGCAGATTCAGTTCGTACCTGCCTAGCACTTCCTCGGGCCGCAATAGCGACAGAAGCGCCAGTTCCTCCAACTCTCGCTCCACCTCATCAGACTTCTGAACCAGCATCCCGGCCACCGATGCCGGCGCAAAACCGCCCTCCGCCATCGCACCCAGTGCACGGAAGAGCCGCTGTTGCCTTTCATCCAGCGCCTCATAGCTCAGCGCGAACGCCAGCGCCACGCTCTCCTCTCTCCGGTCCGCCAGCGGCAGGCTCAGTTCAGCCACCAGGCTTGAAGCCCGTTCCAGGCGGGAGAGATACCCAACCGCGCTCCAGCCTCGCGCTGCCATTTGCCGCGCGGCGATGTCGAGCGCCATCGGCAGCCCACCCAACCGCTTGACAAGGTCGGATCGCGCCCCACCCTCGGCCTCATCGGGGGCCGAGCCCAGGGTGCGAGCCAGCAGCGCCTGTGCCTCCCGCTCTGACATCACCCCAACGCGGAATACCTGCCCGTGGCGGGTCAGTTCGGTGAAAGCACGGCGGCTGGTCGCCAGCGTCACGCAGTCGCTCGCGCCAGGCAGGAGCAGCGGAAATTCCTCCGGCGGCACGCCCTCGCCGCCATCTAGGACGAGCAGCACCTCCCGCTCGTGCAGCACACTGCGCACCAATGCCGCCAGCCCCTCCGGGTCGAATACTTGCGCCGCCTGGTCGCTGTAACCGTAGGTGGCGGCGATGTGGCGCAGCGCGGAAGGTACATCCCCCTGACGCAGGTCGACCCAGACGACGCCATCGCGGAAGCGGTGGCCCCAGCGGTGGGCAGCGTGGATGGCGAGGGCGGATTTACCGACACCAGCCATTCCGCACAGCCACACCAGGCCGACGGTTCGTCCGGAGCCGGGCTGAAGCAGGTTGTCTAGCTTGGCCAAGTAGCCCTCGCGGCCAGTGAAGGTGGGAAGGTCCGGCGGGAGTTGGAAGGGGCGGGGGGCTGCCTGGGGGCTGGGGGCGTATTTCCAGCCGACGGCCGGCGCCACGCGCGCCCACTGGGCTTGCACGGCATCGGCAATCGCCGGGGCGCTTTCGGGAGTGAGTTGGTTGGCGCGGGGGATGCGAATCTGCACCGTTTTTTGGTCACGCCAGCGGGGCCGGGTCTTGTCCAGTTCACGGAGGTAAGGTTGCACCCACAGCCAGTAGGCGGCCTCTCCCCGTGCGTCGTACACGAGGTACATAACCGGCTCGGGGCGGCGCAGGAAGTAGTGAGCGGTAGAGACATTGCAGCGGTGGAGGACGTCGTCGCCGGAGATTTTGAGGTCATCTGTGGCCTTGAGCTGGATGGAGAACTCCAGGCCGGTCACTTGTCCATCGGCGACGATCTCGACGCGAAGGTCGAGGCCGTAGTCGTCCTCAACGCGGCGGCAGATCCACTCGGGAGAGAGGATAGTTTCGATGTGCCGGAGGGAGAGTCCCTCCAGGATGTGGGCGCGGGTTCGTTTGGGGAGTGGTTGGGTCAGCGGCGATCCCAGGATTTCGACGACGGATGCGCGGGTGACCGTGCCCCCACCGACACGGGTGGATCGGCGGGCGAAGTGCTCAAACAAGAGAGCGTGTGCCTGCGGCCAGTCGCGCCGCCCGTGGGCCTGTAGCTTGGCCTGTACGTTTGCCTTGACCCCGTCAACGGCCATGTACTCGACCAGCGCGGTCCGCGCCAGCATCTCGCGAAAGCGACCAGCGTCAATGGATGTCCCTTTCTCCCTCTGGGCATAGCGAGCCAGGTGCCGATGGAGTCTGTCCGCATCGACGCTCTGATCAAGCGTGCCGCTCCTGATGGCAGACTTTACCCGCACCAGAGCAGGGTTGAAAGGGCGATTGGTGAGAAACACGAAGCGTGTGTCCTCCGGTTGCTCGATAAAGAAACGGTTGCCGTAGAACCTGTAGAGCGTCTTGAGGAACAAAGGATCGGTAGGTGCCCAGCGTTCCCTTGCAGCTTGCTTCGTTTTGACCTGGATCAGGATGCGCCGATCACGGTTGACGAGATTGATATCCTCCAGGTCAACGCCGCTCTCTCTATCCTCTCCCTCCAGATGGATCTCGGCCACCTGGCCCAGGAAATCATGAACCAGGTCGAAGAGGGTCGGGTTGTAGCGCACGGGTTCGAAGAAGTAGTTGAGGGCCAGCAGGATGGCACATTCCCACTGATAGGTGTAACCACCGCCGAGCTGGAGATCGGTTTCACTCATCGCTCTGCTCCTCAGGAGTGTTCTCCCCTGGGATTTGCAGGGGATGTCTTGCCTGAAAAGTGGCTGTCAAAGACAAGCCTGGTTAGCGGACTGTTCCGCCTCATCCTTCTTCAATATCCTTAATAGCCCCCACCAACCGCTGCAACTGGAATTCGAGTTCAGGTGGCTGGATAAAGTCCACATACGTCAGCATAGCGATGCGCTTGGGTGGCTCGCAGGGCTTGAGTCGTAACGGGATCATTCGGGCTCTCCGGCCGGCGGGATCATCAGTCTGGATGAGTAAGCTCTCGAAGGCGGCCCACTCGCTCTCCACCCAGTCAGGGGTGAGCACGATCAGCGTCTTGCGGCTGCACTCGACAGCGTTCTCCATGTTGACCAGGCTGGCCACACCTGGTTCGAAGTCGCGGAAGTCGATGCAAACGCGCAGGCCATTGCCCTCCAGATGAGGCAGCAGAGTATCGCGCACCCAAGCGCTGTCCTCGTGGCTGTAACTGATGAAGGCATCATATTGGAATTCATCTCGTGATTGTGGCTGGGGTTTCTTGGCTGCGTCTAGGTCAGATGGAACCTCAACCTCCACCATCGCCCGCCCGTAGACGCGGTTGCGGATCCGGCACCGCCCATCCGGGCCGGCCTTGATGACGCCAATGATGTGTGCCAGGCGGAAATGCTTATCGTTCAATGCAGCATTGAAACACGACTGGGGTTCGCTGGTGATGCGCTGGGCATAGTCGAGCAAGTCTGGATCGGCGGCCAGGTCCTTGATCCGCGTCAGGTGATGTGTGTCGTCGTGGAAGAAACACTCGACGGCGCCGTCCACGATGGCACTTGCATTGGACACGATGACTGGCTCCTCCTTCTCCGCTAGGTAAAGACATAGGCGCTGGCACAGGTAAGGTTGGCCATCGGTCCAGCAATGTATCCGTTCGGTTACAGCTTCGGTCACATCATCGGGAAGATCCAGGTGAGCCACCAATTGCTTCACCTGGGACAGGTCGAAGTCATCCAGGGGGATGCGCTGATCAACGTTGAAGTTCGAGACGGTGTCATCCTGGATCAGCTCCCTGGGGTTAAACGCGCCAGCGATGACGAAGGTCAGGTGCTGCCAAAAGGGAAGGCTCTGGCGAGAGGTATAGACGCTGCGGACGACGGAGAAGAAGTCGGTGGCCCAGTCCGAAGGCATGGCGCCGATCTCATCGAGGGCAATGACCACGTTTTGACCAGCCACCTCGGCGTGCTCGGCCACGTCAGCGAGGAAATCCTCCCACGAGGCGCTGTCGGTCGGTGGCTTGGGGCGCTGATCCCGAGGGATGAAACGCAACTGGCGCAGCAGCCACTTGCCCAGTGAGGCGTACCAATTGGCCGGTGAACCAGCGCTAGATTGGGCCGCCATCAGGTCGCGATAGGCAAAGGCATAGCCCTGAGTTGAGAACTGGCCGATGAGGCGATTGATGAGACTGGTCTTACCGTGCTCCCGCGGCTCGACGAGGGTGATGTACTCCATCCGGCGCAGATGAGCGGCCGCCCTATCATCAGCCTTTCGAGTGATGTAGACCGGCGAACCTGCCAGGAGAGGTCCCCCTGCTTGAAAGGGTCGATCGCTCACGCCCGTGCCTCCGTTCGCTCGTACTGCTCAACCAGCACTTCCAACAGGTCCTCGACAGTGGTGGTATTGGCCAACACGCGGGGAAACGCCTCAACGGCGAACGAATACCCAGCCTGGGATCGCTTGAGAATGGAGCGCAGGTCCACCAGCCGGTCCAGGGCCTCTTTCGTCGCCGTCGCGCTGGGTTGAATACCGGCCTGTTCGGACAACAGCCGACGGGCTTCTTTCAGGCGGCAGGCTCTGGCCTCCCGCGATAGCAACAGGGTAATAATCTTCTCCAGCGGTGAGGCAGCTTCCCAGTAGGTCTGGAGAAAGTCAACTTCCTGGAATTGCGGATCCTCGATGACTGCATTAACGTCATCCACCGCTATCCGGCGTGTGCCCTGCTCATTGAGTCGCTCAACCAGGCGATGACAGAGGCGCTGGACGACATTCGGATGGCCCGACGTGAAAGCCCAGATACTGTCGACGATCGTCTTCTCGTTCACCATCTCGATCTCCAACTGTTTCATCGGGCGCGTGACCAGCTCTTCGACGGCGCCAAAGTCAAGGAGGCCAAGGAGCATCTCATTGGCAAAGTTGAACAAGGGACTGGCGGGGTCACGCAGCGCATCACGCAGCGTGCGCTCGCCGCTGAGGAGGAATTGAGCATGACCAGAAGTGGCCAACGCCCGCAGAGCGTTGAACAGCCGCCAATTGTTCGCCCGGTCGGCAGGGATCAGCTTGTCAGCCTCATCCAGAAGGAGGACGAACGGTTTGTCGTCAGGCGTAGACTGGATCAACTCACCCAAGGTAGCAGGGGCATCCGGTGGCGGTTCCGGACACCAGTCGCGGATGGGAGTGGTGAGAAAGTCCTCGTAGCCAGGCGTAGTAGAGCAATCGTGGCAAGCGGTGAGAAAACCCGCAGCGGGCAACCGGACGCGGTGGAGACGACCGAGAAGAGAGGATTTTCCGATGCGGCGGCCACCGATGACGGCAAACGACGAGAAGCCAACGGAGTCGGTGATCTCGCGCAGCTCGTGCTCACGGCCGAAGAATATGTCGTCCGTCGTGGGACCAGTGATGATGAAGGGCGACGTTGTGACAAGGTCTACATAGGCAAGAATTTCCTTGCGCAGTTCTCGCGCCGGGTCTTGGGCAACGTTGATCCTTAACCAGTCATCCGCAGTGAGTAAAACCACGTCGTAGGCATAGACTTGCCGCAGCTTGTCAAACAACATCTTCCTGGCCCTTTCTGCAGCAGGTTCTCTTCCCAAGAGCGCCAGGAGTGCTATCCGATGCGCAGTTCCCATTTCATCCACAAGATACTGCCGAACCCCTTCCATGTCACTTTCCAGCAGCCTATCACGCTGAATGAACAGGAGGGGCAGTGTATCAGGCAATCTGATGCCTTGGAAAAAACCCCTGGTATCTAGAGTAAACAAGCTAAGCCGGGAATCAGGAAGCGAACTCTGCGATAAGAGGCCGAAGTCAAGGCGCTGACAAAGTCGCTCAACGAATTCGCGTGCCCGGTGGAGAAACTCCTGGGGCTTGAGATCGAAAGCCGCCTGGGTTGCTCCCAGGCTCGTATATACCTCTCCCATCTCAACAGAGTACCTGCCAGCGCGATCTCTGATGAACTCTGCAAAGGCCGATGAGAAAGGTACGTAAGAAGAGTCTTGCACAACAATTAACGCCTTGCCCTCCAATTCACGGAGCACGTGCGCTGTACGCTTTAGGAAAGAGGGCGTGGACTCTCCAGTGGAAAGCTTGGCCAAGACAAGACGCTCTTCATCGGACAGATGGGACCAGTAGTATTCAAAGTGTGGCTCAAGTTGATCCTGTGTCACCATTGCTTCCAGAGTAGCGTAGTCATCCCCATCAAAGCGGCCTTTGGATGCCAGGATTTCAAAAGCGTAAAAACAGGCCACCTGAAGCATGAAAGGATGCCCCCCTGCCAGATCATGGATGAACTTGACTACTTCAGAGGGGAAAGGGGTACCCACCGTCTCAGCCGGACGTGCAATCAGATCAAAAGCCTCGTCATCACAGAAGAGACCAAGCATAATTTGGTGAAAGATGTTGAAAAAGTGAGAGCCAATACTATCAGCTTCGGGAGCATGCAAGGGAGAACTAGTTGCCAAGACATGAACTACTGAGTAATTGGTGTGCAGAGCTCGCAGAGCAGAGAAGAAACGGTCATCCGAATGCGGATTTCGGGCCAAGGTTTCAAACTCGTCGAAGAGAAGTACCATGGATCCTGCATCTGCAGCAACTCTGAATTCTTTAATAATCGAGCGAAGCCTGAAGTAGGCCGATTTTGCATCTGTGTCCACTACCTTTGTTAGGTAGCTGATATCCGGCAGTTGCGCGAGTATCTCGGACCCCAACGCCTCATACAGTGCCTCTTCTGGTGATAAGTCCGATAGTCCTTCGCAGTCAATATGGATCATATGTATCCCAGATGGATCGAATCCATAGTGTTTCCATGTTTCTGGACTGGAGATATGGAGAAGGAAGGATGTCTTGCCTATCCTCCTTGGTCCAACTACAGAAACACATTGGCCGGTGCGAAGCAGGCTAAGCGCTAACATTGTTTCCTTCGCGCGGCCGTAGAAATACTGTTGACTGCGAATGGGACCTATGTGGAAATAGGGATTATCTTGCATATGAACTGCCTCCCTCCTCGACCTCCAATGCATCCAACTCGTCGTACAGGACGGCGGCGACATCTTCCGGGTCCACGCCGCGCAGGCGAGCCGTCGCCATCTCGGCGATGCGGGCGGCAAGCTGCTCGTCGCTATCCGCCAGGGCCTCCAGGATGGATAGAGCATCAGCGGGCGAAAGGTGGTCGATGATCTGGCGTGGCTCTCTCATCATTCTATCTCTATGCTACAAGCGACTCCAACAGCCCCTTGCCAAAGGGGGTGACCCGGAAGGCAACCAGTTCCCGGGTCGTGCCCCTGCCCAGCGGCTTCTCCTCGTACTCTGGCTCCACCACCCCGAAACCGACCAGGATTTCGATCACCATGCGCCGGACGGCGCTGTGCAGTGACATCCGGGCATAGGTCATGTTCCGCGCTGTCCACGTCAGCCGGGTCTCCTGGATCAGCCTGTCGGCGAACGGCTCAAACGGAATGCGGGTGTCGACGGGCAGGGACAGCAAGTGGGCCAGGGTGATCTCTTCGAGGCGTGGCGGCAAACTTTCGCCCATGCCCCTCAAGGGATAGGCGATGAGCCAGTTGACCCGTTCCCACCAGATGGCAAACAATATCCACACCTGGAGCGGTGGGCTGGTGACCAGGAAACGAGCGCCTTCTGGCGTGAGCCGCCACCGCCGGGCCCGGCCCCCGACCAGCAACCCACCGACGTCCGCCAGGGTATGCAGGAAGTAGAGAGGCCAGACATCATATTCACTCCGCACCCGGAAGGTACGGTCTCCGACAGTGGTCTCCAACACGGGCGGATGGACGAAGCGGGCAGTCACCTCGCGCACGGCCTTGAGCGGCAGGTTGCCGGTGCTTTGCGTGCCCGTGACCCGATTGTCACGCACGTAGGTGAGCAGGGTCACCATATCCCGGCGCAGGGGCAGGGCATCGGCCTGTTGCATCCAGTGGGTCAAGCGGAGCGCAGCAGCCTGAGCCGCGCTGGAAGGGCGTTGTTCATCCGGCATGGGATCCTCCTGCTGAGGTGCTGGGATCTCTACATTTGGTGAAGCAATTCGTCAATCAACCGCTCACGCTCGTCTTCGGTCAATTCATCCCAGTTCAGCCCACGCTCCGCACACAGTGCGCGCATCCGTTGGCTCCCATAGCCCACCAGAACCTCAAGTTCATCGAGGCGCGGGATGAGCGCCCGCAACACGGACTGCTTGGCCGCGAGGGGGAGCTGCTGCACCCACTCAACTAGCTGGGCTTCAGGGATCTCAAGTGTAATCATTCCCATCATGACCTCCGACCAGGCTTTCTCGGCCCGAAAATTACCTCCGGGAAAGGGCATCGAACAGATCATGATGTATCGCCTATGCCCAGGGAACCACTTTACGCCGCCCCCTGGTCTACGGGCGGGGTGGTCATGATAGAGTATACTCCTTCCGGGAAGATGAGGCAAGTCTGCGTGCACGATCGATAGAGCGGGATCGCCAGTCCCGCGTCGAGGATGGCGTTTGAAACACGAAAGGCGCGAAAGGGCACGAAATGCACGAAGGCATTTCGCGTCCCTAGTGGTCCTTCGTGAGTTTCGTGGTTGAACTCGCGAGCTGACTCTCACCCCTTCGGTAAGCCCAGTTCATCGACGCCTTCTTTGTCACCACGGATAGAACGAAGTATAATTGAACTCGGGCAGTCGCGCTTCAAGTTGCAATAAGGACATAGACCATGGAGCTTCAACAACTCATCCGCGAGATTCACTGGATTGAGTGGCAGTTGCGAGTCTTCGAGGACAAGTACGGCCTTCTATCAATGGACTTTTACGAGGCCATAGAATCTGGCCAGCTTTCCGAGTTTGACGACGGCGAGGACCCGCATTTCCACGATTTCCTTGAATGGCATGGCCTGTATAAGGTGTGGTTGAGGCGAGAACAGGCTTACCGCGAGTTGCTGAGGCAGCGTCCGCTGCCGGATCAACTGCGCCGTGCGGTCGTTGCTGCGTGAGCAAGGCTCTATGCTGGTTCGCACGGCACCCGAATGACCCCACGCTGGCCTCTACGCACCCTCACCATAAACACGTACTGCCAGACATCAAACACCACCGCATCCCGGCCCCTGGATTGAGTTTCACGCGCCCCAACCTGCCATTCCTCATCGAAGAAATTGCACGCGAGGCGCTGCGCCAGCCGTAGCTCGCGCCAGCGCGTTGGCAGCCGCTGAGCACCATGTTCCCTCCGCTCGGCCTGCGAGCGCGAGGGGGGAACCCTCACCCCCGGCCCCTCTCCCTGGCAGGGAGAGGGGAGAAGCCACCCACCAACGTGTTTCGAACAAATTTTCTAATTCCAGGCCACAAATATGCCATAAAGTGACATATATTCATGGTACACTGGCAGTGTGAGCTTGGAACCTCCCAATACTTTGGCCAGCATGGGCGCGGCAGGACGTGAGACGTGATACGTAATACGTAATACGTGAGGTTCGCGCAACCGAAGCCTTCACGCATCACGCATCACGCTTCACGCATCACGTTTCACGTTTCACGCATCACGCCCTGGGAGGGGTCTGACCCTGGTACCACGTACTACTTCTGGGAGATGAGAGTCCATTGTCCAAGCGCGAGTTCAGGCTAGAAGACGAACACCACTACAACCGCTCGGGGCCGGTGCGGTGGATCGTGTCCCACGTGACGCGGTACCCGCTGTTCCCGCTGGCCGCGATCCTGGCGGCGGTGCTGAACAATCTGGCGTATAGCTACCGCCAGATCCTGGTCGGGCGGGGGTTCGACCTGATCACCACGCCCGGCTGGCAGAGGGCCGGGTTGGTGACGCTCGCGCTGGGCGCGATCGCTTCGGCGGTGGCACAGGGCGTGACGGGGCTGGCGCGCAATTTCTCCGCCGAGGTCCTGGCGCAACGCATCGAGCGGGACGCCCGGGACGAGCTGTATGCCAGCCTGCTGGGCAAGAGCCAGACGTTTCACGGCCAGCAGCGGATCGGCGACATCATGGCCCGCGCCACGAACGACGTGCGGGCGCTCAACTGGATGTTCAACCCCGGCCTGATGCTGATCCTCGATTCGCTGATGGCTGCCGTCGTCCCCATCGCCCTGATCAGCCAGCTCGAATGGCGACTGCTGCTCGTCCCGCTCGCCTTTGTCGTCCTGCTGGCGGTCACGGTCGCCGACTACAACCGGCGGCTCAAGCCGGTGAGCATGGCCCAACGGGAACAGTTCGGGACGATGAACGCCGGGCTCGCGGAGGCGGTCGCCGGGATCGAGGTCGTCAAGGCGAACGCGCAGGAACGGCACGAGTGGAAGCGGTTCGCCCGCAACGCGCGCCGGTTCCGCGACTATTTCGTGCAGCAGGGGGAGATCCAGGCCCGCTACCTGCCGATGCTGGCCTTCACGCTGGCCTGGGCGGGCGGGTTCCTGCACGCGCTCCTGCTCTGGCAGGCGGGCATTGTCAGCCTGGGCCAGGTGGTCGCCTTCATGGGGCTGCTGGGCTCGCTCCGCTTCCCCACGTTCATCTCTATCTTTTCCTTCAACCTGGTCCAGTTGGGCGTCGCCAGCGCCGGGCGGATCCTGGAACTGATCAACACCGAGACCGAGCTAGACGAGAACGAGGCCGGCGTCACGAGGCCGGTCCGCGGAGAGGTGGTGTTTGACCGGGTCAGCTTTGGCTACAACGGCAAGCCCGTGCTCAAGGACGTCAGCTTCGCCGCCCGGCCAGGGGAGACGATCGCGATCGTCGGGCAGACCGGCTCGGGCAAGACGACGCTCACCCGGTTGATCAACCGCATCTTTGACGCCGACGGCGGGCGGGTGCTGGTCGACGGGGTGGACGTGCGCGACTGGAGCCTGGCGTCGCTCCGCTCGCAGGTTTCGACGATCGAGCAAGACGTGTTCCTCTTTTCCCGCACGCTGGCCGAGAACGTGGCTTTTGGCCGCGCCGACGCCACCCCGGAGGCGATCGAGCGGGGCGGCGCGCGAGGCGCAGGCGCACGAGTTCGTCACCGGGTTCGGCGACGGCTACGACACCGAGGTCGGCGAGCGCGGGGTGACGCTCTCGGGCGGGCAGCGGCAGCGGGTCGCCATCGCCCGCGCCTTCCTCACCGACCCGCGCATCCTGATCCTGGACGACTCGACGAGCGCGATCGACAGCGCGACGGAGGACCAGATCCAGCGCGCGATGCGGCGCATCAGCCGCCAGCGGACGACGTTCATCATCACCCACCGGCTGAGCCAGATCCGCTGGGCCGACCGCATCCTCGTCCTGCGGAGGGGCGAGCTGGTGGATCAGGGGACGCACGAGGAGCTGATGGAGCGGAGTGCGGATTACCGGCGCATCTTTGCAAGGTATGATTGACGTGAAACGTGAAACGTGAAACGTGAGACGTGAGATGTGACAGGGATGGAACACGCAATACGTAACACGCACCACGACCCACGGGAGGCAGTATGGGCTTTATCTTGGATGGCCTTGATACAGAGGCGTATGACCGCAACTACGGCGATCGGGAGCTGGTGAGGCGGATCGCGGGGTATTTCCGGGTGTACGCGCGGCGGATGGTGCTGGTGGCCGTGATGATCGCGCTGAGTTCGGCGGCGGGGACGGGCGGGCCGATCCTCATCTCCAGAGCGATCGACGTCGTGGCGGGCCACCCTGCGACCAGCACGATGCTGCTGATGGCAGGTGGCGTGCTCCTGCTGGGGGCAGTTGAGTGGGCCTTTAACTATGTGCGGCAACTGATCTCGGCGCGCGTGGTGGGGGACGTGGTGCTCAGACTGCGGGAGGACGTCTTTGACGCCACCCTCGGGCACGATCTGTCCTTTTACGACGAGCACCCGTCCGGCAAAATCGTCAGCCGGGTGACGTCCGACACGCAGGACTTTTCCTCGGTCGTCACGCTGGTCATGGATCTGCTCAGCCAGATGCTGCTGGTCGTGATCCTGGCCGCGTGGTTGTTCACGATCAACGCCGGGCTGACGCTGCTGCTCCTGGGCATGACGCCGGTCGCGGTCGCGATCGCGCTCAGCTTCCGGCGCGTCGCGCGCGAGGTCACACAGCGCGCCCGCCGGGTGACGGCCAAGATCAACGCCCAGATCCAGGAATCGATCAGCGGCATCATGGTCGCCAAGAGCTTTCGGCAAGAGCACGCCATCTATGCCACGTTTGACGCCAACAACCGGCAGGCCTACCAGGTCGGGCTGCGGCGCGGCCTGACGCTGAACACGATCTTCCCGATCATGGGACTCGCCTCAGGGCTGGGCGTGGCGGCGCTCGTCTACGCGGGGGGATTGGCGACGCAGGTCAGGGGGGTGAGCGCGGGCAACTGGTACCTGTTCATGCAGGCGGTGGGGTTCTTCTGGTGGCCGCTGATGAGCGTCGCCTCCTTCTGGAGCCAGCTCCAGGATGGGCTCTCGGCCGCCGAGCGGGTGTTCGCGCTGATCGACGCCGAGCCGAAGGTGGTGCAGACGGCGGCCGAAGCGGTCGAACAGTTGGAGGGCCGGGTCGAGTTCCGCCACCTCACGTTCGCCTACACCGGCGACGAGACGGTGCTGCCTGATTTCAACCTGGAGATTCACCCTCGGGAGACGGTGGCGCTGGTCGGGCACACGGGCGCGGGCAAGACCAGCGTGGCCCGGCTGATCGCCCGCTTCTACGAGTTCCAGGACGGGGAGCTGCTGATCGACGGCCGGGACGTCTGCCGGCTGGACCTGGGCCAGTACCGGTGCCACATCGGGCTGGTGCCGCAGGAGCCGTTCCTCTTCTCCGGCACCGTGCGGGACAACGTCCGCTACGGCCGGCCGGGGGCGACCGGCGAGCAGGTCCGCCAGGCGGCGATGCGGATCAGCGGCGGCGACTGGCTAGGGGACCTACCGGATGGGCTGGACACCGACGTGGGCGAGCGAGGGGCGAACCTCTCGATGGGGCAGCGGCAACTGGTCGCGCTGGCGCGCGTACTGCTCAAGGATCCGGCCGTCTTTATCCTGGACGAGGCGACGGCCAGCGTCGATCCCTTCACCGAGATGCAGATCCAGGAGGGGCTGGAGACGATCATGCGCGACCGGACGGCGCTCGTCATCGCCCACCGGCTGTCGACGGTCAGGCACGCCGACCGGATCGTCGCCGTGGACCACGGGCGGATCATCGAGGAGGGCACGCACGAGGGGCTGATGGCGCAAGGGGGGTATTACGCGGAGCTGTACGAGACGTATTTTCGGCATCAGGCGTGGGAGTATGTGGAGGGATTGGGGGAGGTGGAGGTGCGGTGTGATAAGGGGGTATATGTGGTATAATGAAACGTGAAACGTAATGCGTGGTGCGTGATACGTGAGGGGTGAGGTGAAAGACGATGGAGAGTGACAGCAGTGTACGAAAAGGGGGTCCTGCGCCCATTGCAGCCGCTCGATCTTGAGGAGCGCCAGATGGTGCGCATCCAGGTTGTGTCGGAAACGGTGGCAGAAGACGAAGGGGAAGAAATGATCCGTCTCCTGGTGGCGGCAGGTCTTATGCGTCCACGCCCTAAAAAGGGTACGCCCCCTCCTGACCCTGTATCCGAAGAAGAGCGCCACGAGTTGGCCGAGCGACTGGGTCGAGCGCCGGGCAAGCCACTTTCGGAAATCGTCATTGAAGATCGAGGAGAATGGTGAGCATCCACGCTTGATTTGTTCGACCTGCTTCGCGCACAAAGGCACGCAAGTCAAGTTCCGCCAGCCGCTCTCGCCGAGGGCGGCTTTTTGTTTTTGTGTCCTACCCAACCTTGCGAAGGTTTGACGATAACTTAAAAGCCAGAAGGATCCTTTCCAACCAGGAGTGATCCGACAGCCAAGGCGGTACATAACCTTCGCAAGGTTTGCGTGTTGGTGTATAATGATCGAAACGCCATCTGAGGACTATACAATGAAACCATTCGACGATCCCGCAGGCTGGGTGACGGCCGTCATCCAGGATTTTGTCCGCGAAAGCCCGGAGAACACCCTCCGGAACCCGGCGAACGAGAAGGCGTGGGAGGAGCCGCTGGTGGGCTTTTCGAGAGGGGACGATCCGCTGTACGAGAAGTACAAGGAGGTGGTGGGGCCTTTTCACTGGACGCCGGGGGAGGTATTCACCCGGACTTTTCCAGGGACGCAGGTAGAGCCCGGGGAACTGACGGTCATCAGTTGGATCTTGCCCCAGACCGAACCGACAAAGGCCGACAACCGGAAACAAGACGTCTATCCCGCGGAGCGATGGATGAGGTCCCGCGTCTTTGGCGAGAAGGCCAACGACAAGCTGCGGCAACACGTGGTGGACGCGCTGGGGGAAGCGGGGTACGCGGCAGTCGCTCCCGTGCTCTCGCCCGGATGGGAGTGGCAGGAATCGGAGCGATACGTGTTCGCCTCGAACTGGTCCGAGCGGCACGCGGCGTACGCCTCGGGGCTGGGGACGTTCGGGCTGTGCGACGGGCTGATCACGCCGGTGGGGAAGGCGATGCGCGCCGGCTCGGTGGTGGCCCGCATCCGGATCCCGCCCACACCCCGGCCCTACGAGGACCACCGGGCCTACTGCCTGTTCTTTGCAGACGGGACGTGCGGCGAGTGCATCGCGCGCTGCCCGGTCGGGGCGATCACGGAGGCGGGCCACGATAAGGCCAGGTGTCGTGCACACGCGAGGGGCGCGGAGGAGTTCGTGAGGGCGAACTTTGGGTTCGAGGGATACGGGTGCGGGCTGTGCCAGACGGGGGTGCCGTGCGAGTCGGGGGTGCCGGGGAGTAAAACGTGAAACGTGATACGTGAAACGTGATGCGTGATGCGTGAAACGTGATGCGTGATGCGTGAAACGTGAAACGTGTTACGTGTTGCGTGTTGCGTGGGGAGATAGGTGAGCGCGTGGAAGGGAATGGTGAACGGGGTAGTCAGGTTCTACGTGTGGGCCACAGAGCGCCTGTATCACGAGTTGGCGTGGGCGTATGACGGGGTGAGCTGGCTGATGAGCCTGGGGCACTGGGCGGGGTGACGCTTCATCGTCGTCGGCATGGTCCTCGACACGGACTGCACACTCCTGCGCCGAGCCACGCGCCTGGTCTTTGGTATTCCACAGGAGAGCGTGCTGGCCCGGTATGAGCAGGTTGCGACCGCGGCAGGTCTGCGCGTCACGGTGACGGCTCGAAATGGCAAGGGGTTGAGAATACCGGTAGTCATCTCAGAAAAGTGAGGATGACTTTCGCGCACAGAGATCATAGGGGGGAACCATCTCATGGCATCACACACGGGCGGGGGACAGCGCAGGACGCCGGGCGGGCGGGTGCTGCTGATGGGTTGCGGCAGCGTGGGTGGCGTGATCGGCGGGGGGCTGCTGCGGGCCGGGCACGACGTCACGATCGTCGCCCACAACGAAGAGATCTGCCGGGTCGTAGGCACAGACGGGCTGCGGGTCACGACGCCGGAGGGCGCGTGTGTCGTGCCCGCGACCGTTCACACGCACCTGGACGAGGTCGAGGGGGTTTTCGACGCGGCCTACCTGGCGATGAAGGCGACCGGCGTGGAGCAGGCCGCACGCGACGTGGCCGGCCACCTGTCGCCGGAGGGGTACGTCGTGACGTTCCAGAACGGCGTCGTGGAGGACCGCGTGAGCGCGATCCTGGGCCGGGAACGGGTGATCGGGGCACTGGTGGGCTGGGGTGCGACGATGCACGCGCCGGGTGTGTGCGAGATGACGTCGCGGGGGGAACAGGTCGTCGGGGAACTGGACGGGCGGGTGACGCCGAGGGTCGAACAGCTCAAGGCCACGCTGGACGCCGTAGCGCCGACGACGGTCTCGACCAACATCTACGGGGTGCTGTGGAGCAAGCTGGCGATCAACTGCGTCGTCACGGCGCTGGGCGCGGTGACCGGCCAACTGCTGGGCGAGATGCTGCAGCGCAGGGCGGCCCGTCGCCTGGCGCTGGCAATCACCAGCGAGGTGGTCGACGTGGCGGAGGCGCACGGCATCACGCTGGAGCCGGTGGGCGGCACACTGGACATCCACCGGCTGTACCTGCCCTCCGGCCGCCGTGCGGGCGGCTTTGGGCTGGACCTGCTGACCCGGCACGCCATCATGCTGGCGGTGGGACTCAAGTTCCGCCACCTCAAGTCATCGATGCTCCAGAGCATCGAGCGAGGCCGCCGCTCCGAGATCGACTTTTTGAACGGCTACGTGGTCGAGCGGGGCCGGGAGAAGGGCGTGCCGACGCCGGTCAACGCGGCGCTGACGGCACTGGTGCGGGAGGTCGAGGCGGGCACGCGGCCGATCAACCCCAATAACCTGGCAGGGGTGCTGCGGTGAGAAGAGGCCCAAGAATGAAGAGAGTCAAGGTACCAGCACCGATCTCTGGCGGACTGATCCTGTCCTACAAATGCTCCGCCGAGTGCCGGCATTGCATGTACGCCTGCTCGCCAAAGTGGAAAGGGGACTGGATCACGAAAGAGGACCTGGAACAGTTGTTGTCCCAGCTTGCCGGGAGCATCCAGCCCAGCCCCTGGGGTGAACGGGCAATCAGCCTGAACTATGGGCTTCATTTCACCGGGGGTGAGCCGTTCCTGAATTTTGGAC
>Ga0307376_10001586_pt1 | contig 24035 bp, 20 predicted proteins | sample TR2MG_FD_202536 | JGI IMG/M metagenome (GOLD analysis project Ga0307376, IMG submission 202536) | Soil microbial communities from Risofladan, Vaasa, Finland - TR-2 | ecosystem: Environmental > Terrestrial > Soil > Coastal area > Acid sulfate soil | place: Finland: Risofladan, Vaasa | collected...
CATGTTCTTCGCGGGAGAACGCGGAGGGGGCAGGAATGCCACCGCTGCTAAGTCATTGAAATAACCAGACACGTAGACGTCAAAGTGAAGCGGGGGAGCGCACCCCCTGAACACGTACATCAAACCTTTGCATCGGATTTTTCTTCCGGATCATATTCCAGTTGAAGGGGAATATGATCGGTTTTATCGTACGCCAACTGCATGCGGTATTTTTTGATTTCCGTCTGACTGTCTATGGTTTTTTTGGCCAGAAGATACCTTAAATATATCATCCATATGATCAGACCCAAAAAAATGACGGCAACAGATAAGAAGATCCACTTGTATCGGGTCACCGTTTCGGTGCCCACTCGACCCAGATAGACGATTAAATCGGGGATGACCCAGTATAAAAATACCGTCAGGAATACCAGAAAGCCGATGGCAAAGATGTTAAATCTGCTGATGGCCACAATGATCTTTTCAAACCGGTATTCGTATTCTTTTTCTTTTAAATCAGGATCATGGGGGATTTTTTCTTCATTATAAAAAAGAGACTGATATGTGCGGACAAAAAATGCAAACAGAAGCATTGCACCGACCGGTATGCCCACAGCAGCAACAAACCAGGCTCTGAAAGGAAACGGACGATCCTTGGTTACCAGTTTGACCTGATACTGTTCGAATGGACCAAATGTTTTTTCAAAATAATATTTATTGAACTCGCTGAGATTTTGACCGTCTGTTTCATGTACCACGTTCCCCTTGGCATCGAACACTTGCAGCCACGATTTCCGGCCGGATTTCATTGCCGCAACCGCAAAAATTTCGAGCTCAATTAAAAAAAGAACCACTAAAATGATGATAAAAAGCATCCTGTTTTCTCTCAGGAGAGCCATTGTGTTCTTTTGTTTTGACATCTTATTTTCCCTGTGAGGCCATAAAGCTTCCGCTCAATTAGGGTTAGAGTGTATGGGTCGTAATTGTTTGAGCGGTCGGGGAGTTTTTATTATTAGGTTTTATTGATCAGCCTCTGGCTCGGAGAGCCTACGCCTCGGAGAGCGGAATGGACGATCTTTCTTAAAAAGCGTGTACTGTTTGAGTGTATTCGGAATTGATAGAAAGAACAGACCCATGCCGAAATACTGTCATTGTATGAGACTGCCTGTCGCGAAACGAATTTATTGTTTTTTATATGGGAATCCGTGTTTTCTTTAAAAGGATAATTTCCGTATTTTGGGCGTTATATGCGCCGGTAAAAAAGACGTGGCGATACCGTCGAAACTATTCTTTGGGATGACACTCATTGCAACTGGTCGGACCGGTTTTGGGCAGCTCTTTTTTAGCGGCCAGGTACACGCTTTCCAGTCTTTTTCTTTGGACTTTGATTTCTTTGTGACACCCGATACAGTTTTGATGATAGGCATATTTGTAATACTTTATGCCCTCTTCCGTATAAACCAGATATTTTGTTGGGCGTTTTGGCGCTTTAAGGAGATCATGACAGTCTGATGTTGTACAGTTGGCGATTTTGGCATTTGCTTCCCACTTGTGATGACATCTTCGGCAATCAAAAATAAGATGTTTGGCATGATTGAATTCAACCGAAGATTTCTTTTGCTCGACCGAGGGATCTGGTTTCAGATCAATAACACCCATGGGGACACACATATCCTCAAGGGCCGCTTTAGGTTCGCTTTTATCTTGTCCGGCTACGTTCAGCACCAATCCAAAAACGAAAACCATCACCAAACACAGTATCCCCATTTGTATTCTGTACATCCTCTTCCTCCTCGTGAATAAACAATAAATTGAATTAGTATATTTTATTGATGATTTCCATGCCCCCTAGAGCGTTTTTCGCTTATTGGGGGGTATATTCTTTGAAAAAGCGGATTACATTGAATTAAAAAAGTACTTATGCTAAATAAATGAGAAAATTTCAATGAAAAAATGGCAATATGGATTTTTTTTTTTAGATTATATGATTACCCCCCAAAGAACCCGTTGCCAGCCGACATCAAACCCCACCCTATTGAAAGGAAAAGATTTATGAAATATTCATTGGCACAGCAAGGGCGAATTTTTGTGATACGTCTCGAAGATGGCGATATTGTCCACGAAGAAATTGAAAAACTTGCGCGGGAACAGTCCATAAAAGCCGCGGCCTTGATTATTATTGGCGGTGCTGCAGAAAATAGCACGCTGATTGTGGGCCCGGACCAGGGAATCGAAACGCCGATCAATCCAATGGAGCACATCCTTGATAATGTGCACGAAATCGCCGGAACCGGGACATTGTTTCCGGATGACGAAGGCAACCCTTCCCTTCATATGCATATTGCCTGCGGCAGAAACGCATCGACCGTGACCGGTTGCATCAGAAACGGTGTAAAGGTCTGGCATATCATGGAAGCGATACTTTTTGAACTCATCGACACAACCGGGGTTCGGATTCTCGATTCTCAATTGGGGTTCAAACTGCTTGCGCCCTAAGTTGAAGCCCCCTCCATCCCCTTGAAGCGAGACCGGGAACCTCCGACGGCATAGAATGCATTGTGATTCCATATGGTTAACATCTGACACCGGCCAACGTGACCGTGGTTTTAACCTTGACACTCATGGGCCGTTCCCATATGTTCCCGTAGATCATCAACCGTTTAACCTTTTTTCCAGGAAGGATAGTTTGCAATGCAGATAACATTTTACGGGGCCGTACGGGAAGTTACCGGTTCTATGCACCTTTTGGAAACCGGGAAAGACCGCATACTGATGGACTGCGGATTGTTCCAGGGACACCGGAAAGAGACCGACCAAAAAAACAGAACCCTCCCCTTTGACGCCCAGACCATCACCAATGTGGTACTTTCACACGCGCACATCGACCATTCCGGCCGCATCCCTTTGCTGACGAAAAACAATTTTCCCGGTCGAATCGTCTGTACCCGGGCCACCAGAGATGCCTGTAAATATCTCTTATTGGATTCAGCGCACATACAGGAATCCGACGCAGATTACCTGAATTACAAAGCCGTTCGATCCTTTTTAGCGGAAATGAAAACTTCCGGGTCAAAAAAGAACATTTCAAAAAGAGATCTGAACGACATTAAAAAGCAACTGAAAAAGGGCGGACATCAAATCGACACTGAAAAAATTGACGAACTTATCCGGAAATACCCTATCGAAGCGGTTGTCCCGCTCTACAGCACGGAAGATGCGGAAGATGCCCTCGAGTCTTTTGAAGGATACCCCTACCGCGGCACAGCGACCATCGGAAAAGATGCAACCTGCACGTTTTACGAAGCCGGTCATATTTTGGGATCGGCTCTATCCATGATCAAGGTCCGAAATAACGGCCGGTGGTACACCGTTTGTTACACCGGCGACATCGGCAGATTCAACAAACCGATCATTAAGGACCCTGCGCTTCATTTCGAGGCAACCGACCAAGACATCGATTTTATGATCATGGAAAGTACGTATGGCAACCGCTTTCATGAACCGATCAAGGATCTGAAACAAGGATTAAAAAAAATTCTCAACGAAGCAATTGAACGGGGCGGTTCGATCATTATTCCTGCGTTTGCCTATGGCCGCACCCAGGAACTGTTATACGTACTTCATGAACTGTATAACGACAAGGAGGTCCCTCCAATTCCGGTATTTGTGGACAGCCCTCTGGCGACCAACATTACCCGGGTTTTTGCTGAACACCCTGAAGTGTATGACCTCGAAACCCATGAAACATTTTTACAAAAAGGGCACAACCCGTTCTATTTTGACCAGGTTCATTTTGTCGGTTCGGTGGAAGAATCGATGGCCCTCAACCGGGAAGAAAAACCCCATATTGTCATTTCGGCATCGGGCATGTGTGAAGCCGGCCGTGTCCTTCATCACCTGCGTCATAAAATCCACAACCGCCGTCATACCATCCTCATCGTCGGCTATATGGCACAAAATACCCTGGGGCGTCGGATTCTCGAACAGGGCCTGGCCTATGAGGAAGCCGGCCGAAAGGGACCACCGCCGATGCTGAAATTTCTAAATAAAATTTATCCGTTGAAAGCCCGGGTCAGGCAACTGGGGGGATTCAGTGCACATGGCGATAGAGACGAAATGGTCCGTTTTCTTAAGACATCAAACTTGCGTGTTAAAAAAATTGCCGTTGTCCACGGCGAAGAAGACCAGTCGATTGCATTTGCACAGCATTTGCAAAATGAAGGCTTTTCGGCATTTGTCCCCAACCCCGGTGAAACGGTTCGGATAGACTAAAGCGTGATCGACCCTACGCCCCAAAATCAGGAACTTTCTCTTTCTGCAGGCATTTTTTCGGTATGTCTGTGCATCCTTTTCGGTGCGAATGCCGTTGCGATAAAAATCAGTCTTTCAGGTTTAGGGGTTTTTACCACCGCCGGCCTCCGTTTTAGTCTCGCCTCCGTAGCAATTTTTTTATGGGCCCTGATGACCGGGAGATCTTTTAATATCAGAGCGGGCCAGTTTCAGAAATTGCTGATTATCTCCATGCTGTTTACCGTGCAGCTGTCACTTTTTTATCTTGGACTCAGCAAAAGCAACGCTTCCCGAGGGACCTTGCTGGTCAATTTTCAACCCTTTATTACACTGTTTCTGGCACATTATTTCATTCCCGGAGATCAGATTACCCGAAGGAAAATCTTTGGCATCCTGCTGGGTTTCACCGGGGTGGCCTTCGTGTTTTTAGAAAAAAAGGGGATCACAACCGATTTTAAAGCCGGGGATCTCATGATTCTTTTGGCAGCTTTTCTCTGGTCATGCAGCGCGGTGTATACCAAACGGGTCATACACGCTTTTAAGCCGTTTCACATTGTACTTTACCCCATGATATTTTCGGTCCCTTTCTTTTTTCTCGAGGGGTTTCTTTGGGACCCGATGATGATCGCCCATGTTGACGCAAATGTTTTGTGCGCGCTGTTGTACCAGGGGCTCGTGACAGCTTCTTTCTGTTTCGTCGCCTGGATGACTTTGCTCCAAAAGTACGGAGCGGTAGCGCTTCATTCTTTTATTTTCATCATGCCGGTTTCGGGTGTCGTCCTGGGAGGTCTGATGCTGGGAGAACCCATAACCGCCAATATTCTTATTGCCTTGCTGTTGATTGTGTCAGGCATACTGTTGATTCACTTCAAGCAAAAAAAGACGGTGCCGTTGTTTCCCATCGGAAGGAACTTATAACCCGAACGTTTCATGAAAAACATCAAAAAAAAATTAAAACAACTTGCGCGCAGCGAGACGGCAGAGATCCTGAAAAAATTTTTCAAGACCGGCCCCGGTGAATATGGTGAGGGCGATATTTTCATCGGTGTCAGAGTTCCCGACCTCAGGAAACTGGCCAAAGAGTTTCAAGATATAACCACCTCGGAAGTCAGGGCGTTACTCGCGTCTTCAATCCATGAGGAAAGGCTTCTTGCACTGCTGATTCTGGTTCGCAACTATGCAAGTAGCGATGAAATCACAAAAAAGAAAATATACGCGCTATACCTTGAAAACACGCCATTCATAAACAGTTGGGATCTGGTCGACGGGTCCGCGCATCATATTGTGGGCGCCTTCCTCATGGGCAAAAACAAGGCTTCCCTTTACAGACTCGCAAAATCTGAAAATTTGTGGGAGCGGCGGATTGCGATCATATCGACGTTTCATTTTATCAAGCACGATCAATACCAAGAGACCTTGAAAATTGCTAAAATCCTGCTGACGGACCCGGAGGACTTGATTCATAAGGCCGTGGGGTGGATGCTCCGGGAGATCGGGAAAAGGGATAGGGTCACCGAGGAGACATTTCTGAAAAAACATTATATGAAAATGCCCCGAACCATGTTGCGGTATGCCATTGAAAAATTTCCCGAGCCAAAAAGACAAAGATATTTAAAAGGAAACATCTGATAAACGCTTAAACCCAAAAAATGAGCGCAAACAAAATCGAGAAAATTGGTTGATATCTAGCGCTTAAGAATGTATAAATTAAAAATAAAAGTAAGATATTCGCCCTTTGAGAAATAATTTATAAACCTAAAAAACCTGTGACAACTTTCAGCGTTAAAGGACTTAATATGTAAAAAGGAGGATGCTATGCCGACATACGAATTCATTTGTGAAAAATGTAAGAAGCCCTTTACACTGATTATGAAAATTTCGGAATATGAAAAGAAAAAGTTTCAATGTCCGAAATGCAAAAGCCGTAAAGTTAAACAGCAGATCACTTCTTTTCAAACGATTACCTCCAGCAAGAGTTAACGCGAAAAAATCAAGCTTCACAACACCGGTTAAGCGCACAACACGCCATAGGATGAGGTTGCGCAAAAGTTTGGATGTGAAACCTGAGTCATAACATGGATTAAATCCCTTCACCTTCGGGCGCGTGAGACGTCCGATCAACAGTAAAACGCGAAGTTTCAATTCAATCGATGTTTTAGGTAGGTAAAACGTTTTTGGGTTTTATCGTTATTGACGCCCATGGCAAGGGCTTTCCGGGTGCCGACCATTACCACCAAATTTCGACCTCTTGTTATGGCCGTATAGATCAGGTTTCGCTGCAGAAGGACATAATGCTGGGTTAGCACAGGGATCACCACGGCCGGATATTCCGAGCCCTGTGACTTGTGCACGGAGATGGCATAGGCCAGGACCAATTCATCCAGATCGGAAAACTGGTAAATAACATCCCGTCCGTCAAACGTTACCGTAATTTCATAATCATCCTGTCGCATGTCGGCAATCCTGCCGATGTCGCCGTTGAACACCTCTTTGTCATAATTGTTTCTGATCTGCATGACTTTATCGTTGACCTTAAAATTCCGATTTCCCCGTGTGATCATCTCCTGGGAAGGGTTGAGGTTTTCTTGGAGGGCCATGTTGAGGTTCCCGGTTCCGACGACTCCCTTGTGCATGGGGGTCAACACCTGAATGTCATCCACCGGGTCCAAACCAAAACGTTTGGGGATGCGTGTCTTTGTCAGTTCCAGTATAATCTCCAGAACCTTTTCAGGATCTTCCTGCTCGATAAAATAAAAATCATTGCCCGGTTCATGGTTTTCAAATGTGGGAACATCTCCGCTGTTGATTTTATGAGCATTGACAACGATCCGGCTTTCCTGGGCCTGGCGGAAGATTTCGGTCAGTTCCACCACCGGAATCGTGCCGGAGGCGATAATATCATTGAGGACATTCCCGGCCCCCACCGATGGCAGTTGGTTGACATCGCCCACGAGGACAACTGTGGCAAAGGTTGGAATCGCTTTTAGCAAATGGTGCATCAGGATGGTATCGATCATGGAGACTTCGTCCAGGATGATCAGATCGCAGTTGAGGGGTTTTTCCTCGTTTTTTTGAAACCCCCCTTGGGTAAAACTATATTCCAACAGACGATGGATGGTCTTGGCTTCATGACCCGAGGTTTCGCTCATCCGTTTTGCGGCTCTCCCCGTTGGCGCCGCCAGCAGCGTCCGCACGCCGAGCTTGGAAAAAATTTTTAATACTGCATTGATAATTGTGGTTTTTCCGGTGCCCGGTCCGCCGGTAATGACCATAATCTTGTTTTCCAGCGCGCATTGTATCGCCTTGGCCTGATTTTCTGCCAGGGTAATGTCGAGTTGTCCCTGGACCCAACGGAGTGCGTTTTCGCCGGTGAGGTTCCGGATGGATTTTGGAGCGGTTGACAGCGTCTTTAATCGCTGGGCGATGCTGGTTTCACAGAGATGAAACCTGGCCAGATACACGCCTTTGTTGTTGGCCTTAAATTCGTCGATCCTTTCATTGATATCTTCAATAATTATCCTTTTATTCATGGCAAGGCTGCCGAGGGCATCCACCACAACATCCTTTTCAACACCGAGAATTTCCCGGCTCTTTTTCACCAGAGATTCATACGGGTAAAAAACATGGCCCTCGTCGGAAAGGTGGTCGAGAACATAAATTATACCGGCTTCAACCCGTAAGGGTGAAGTTTTTGGGACCCCGAGCTTTTCGGCAATACCATCGGCAATCACAAACCCGATTCCAAAAATATCCCCTGCCAGGCGGTAGGGGTTTTCTTTTACCACGGCAACGGATCGATTCCCATACTGCTTAAATATTTTTGTGGCATATCCGGAACTGACCCCGTAGGACTGCAAAAACAGCATGACATTGCGAATCTCTTTTTGTTCATCCCATGCCTGTTGAATCATGGTGATGCGTTTCTCGCCGATACCTTCGACCAGGGTCAGTTTTTCGATGTCGTTTCCGATGACATCCAGGGTTTTTTCTCCGAATTTTTTGACAATTCGGCCGGCCATTTTGGGGCCAAGCCCTTTGATAAGACCGGATCCCAGATATCTTTCAATCCCAAAAACGGTTGCCGGAACCGTTGTTTCGTATTCCATCACCTTAAACTGCTCACCGAACTTGGGATGATGGACCCATTCACCTTTCAAGTTCAGCGTTTCGCCGGGGGCCGGTGACATCAAATACCCCACTACGGTGACCAAATCCTGCCGCCCGCAAACCTTAACCCTGGCAATGGTATAACCGTTTTCCTCGTTGGTGTAAGTAATTCTCTCAATTTGTCCCGAAAGCTCTGACAGCATCATATTCCCTTTTTACACCCAGTCCGGCAATTTTATTTCGGATGTCAAAGCACGGCTGGGGATGAAACATTTGATGTCGATGACCGGAGAACCGTCGAGGGCATCGATCTTTTCGATAAAAATGGTGGTATCCTTTATGGACAGTATTTTACAAATGGATATCGCAATCAGATTGGGCCTCAATGGAGAATGGGTCGCAAATACGCCCCTTAGCGGGTTGTTTTTATCTTTCCTCGGATGAACCTGAAGGGTGTTTCTTTTTTCAGGGGTATCGTTTTCATGAAACCAGTAACAGACGGTGATGTGGGAAAAATCATCCAATCCCAGCAGCGCGTCGCCATATGTTTCAAAAATTTCAATCCGGACATCCCCATTCTCTTTTCTGATGACGCCCACCGGGAAAATATCAAACCGATCGTTCATTTTCTTTCTCCTTTTCACAATTAATTTTCTCAGGTCGTTGGGAATTTTTCAAGATATATCATCCGAGGAATTAGAATCAAGGATTGATCTTTTTTCTCGTTGCTGATAAATGTGTCGAGTCTTTTCGCTGAATGGAAAGATTATTTTTTGCAGACCTTTATACCATAAGGATGATGACATGAAATTCTTTATCGCAGAGCAAAACATTGGGGGCGGTGCCACCAAGGAGCAGGCTGAAAAATTGATCGAGTTGCTGAAAAAAAAAGGCTGGGATGTGGAATACGGAATTAAAAGAAATGTAGCAGCCGACGTTTCTGAATTTGGGCAAGAGGATGGAATTCAAGACGCCTTTGCAAATGATTTTATGCTTTGTTTGTCCGAAATCGAAGGAATAGAGTAAAATACGCTATCGGCCTTGTTCAGATCGACTTAAAAACTTGCCCACCAGCATAGCAACCAGCATCGTCAAATAAAGCTGACCCATAACGGCAATGAGGATGGTAACAGATTTGGCCAAAGATGAAACCGGTGTGATATCCCCATATCCGAGCGTTGTCATGGTAACAAAGCTGAAGTAAAGATAATCGTGAAATCCCTGGGAAGTGCTCCCCGCAAAATTAATCGCTCCACCGCCTAGTTGTAAAAAATAATCCTGCAGTATTGCTACCATGGACAGCAGAACAGCTCCCAATATACCGATAAGCAGATAGCAGTTGATCGAATTGATTAAAATGGTAACCGTGACATTTTTATGTCTGGCCACATGCCGGATCATGAACACGGTAATGAACACGTTAAAACAAAAAAATGAAAAAAAAGCGGCAAATTTTATCCCATCATTGGCAATAAAAACCTCCAGCCAGGTTAAAATTATCGTCATCACTCCAGAGGCGATCAGGATGTTTCGTGTTTTTTTCGAAAAATGGAGTGAAAAAATACCTGTAAGAATTATGGCCGTAAAAATTATGTCTTTAATGATCACCCGATGAACCGACAACATGGGATAGAAAAGCACGGTTATCAATAAACAAATTAAAAGAATAATATTATTTCTGGCAAGTTTATTGGGTGTCATAATATATTATTGAAGCTCTCTGAAGCCCCCGTCCTCATTAATAAATACTTTTATTATATTAATATCATTCATGATTTTGTTTGTAAACCCTGATTTTTTGGCCCTTCGATTTTTCTCGGAAAGGTTCAAATTTCCCCCGGCAATTATGGCGCTTTTCTATCTTCGGTAAACCTGGCATTTACGATTTTTTCAGTGATGTGCATCGTGGGAATCTATTTTTCCTTTACCCGGGGGGCATTGCGAAATGAACGTTAGAAGAAATATTAAATTATGCCACCACCTCTAAACGACTCACCCCACCGGCAACCTTGTTTATCCGTATTTTGGTGGGTATTTCATCCTCGAGCCGCTTCACGTGGGAAATAATGCCCACCAGTTTGCCGTTTCTTTTCAAATTCTTGAGCGTGGAAACGACCTTGTATAAGGTCTCGTCATCCAGATAACCGAAGCCCTCGTCCACAAAAAGAGATTCGATTTTTCGGCCGTTGCCGGCAATATCCGAAAGCCCCAGCGCCAGGGCAAGGCTCACCAGGAAGGTTTCGCCGCCGGACAGGGTTTGGGTGGATCTTCGTTCCCTTTGATGAAAAACGTCCTCGATTTCCAACCCCAGACCGTTTTCTTCACAACGTCTCAAACGATAACGGCCGCTCAGTTCTTCGAGTTGCCGGTTGCTGTGTTCAAGCAAACGTTCGAGCACAAGTTCTTGGGTCCGCTTTTTGATATCGGCCTCGCCGGCCGATTCAAAGAACTCTTTTTCCGCGTGTAATCGGTCGCTTATTTTTTTCTGTTCTTCGATTTCCCGTAACTTCAGCGCGTACTCTTTTTCCATCGTTTTCTGATGCTCCAGCCGATCCCAAGCGGCGGTGAGCGCTTCGCTCAATTCATCCTTTCGTCTCCTCGCTTCCTGGATCTGCAGGCTTAAGTCTTCTGGAAATTCGACGGCCCCTTCCGTTATCCCCTGTTCGTCGAAGTCTTTTTGTATCGCATCTAAATTAGACTCAAAATCAGCTATTTCGCAGTCTATGGCTTCCTGTTGATACTCGAGAGTCTGCCGTTCTTCGAGGCGCAAACGGCTGTTTTGGGCGTCTGCCAAGGACGTGAAACCCGAAGCAACCGCCCGGATCGAAAGATTTTGTTCAAGATCTTCACACGCTTTTTGAATGTCCCGGCATTTTTTTTCTGCAACCTGTTTCAACCGCAGTTTTTCCGTCAGGGCTTGCTGCACCTGTTGGATTTCCTGCCGGATGATTTCGACGGCGTCTTTCTCTGTCTGAATCTTTTTTTCCGTCTCCTGTTTTTCTTGAATCGGGTCTCCGGTTCCGAATGTCGTCTGTCTTTGGTTTTTCAGCGCATTTAAAGCCCCTTGGCGGGTGTTAATCCGTGTTTCCAGATCATCGGCTTCCGTTTTCAACCGGTCGCGTTGCCGGGGCAATGCCTCGGATCTGTTTTTCAATGCAATGGCCTGTTCCTTCAGTTCGTTTCGAGCCTTGAGATGGTTGAGGAATTCGACCCTTTTTGCTTCCAGTCGCCGATTCAGTTCATTCTCTGTTCCCGGTTCCGGAACTTTTTCTTTGAACATCTCAAGATGCGGTTGAAGGTTTCTTAATACCTCTGCTTCCGTTTGCCTGAGATTCTGAGTTTCCCGTTGCAGTGAAGACAAACTGTTTCGGCGGACAATTAAATCAATTTCGAGTTGGTCCGAAACCGTTTGCTTTTCGGATAATTTTGCCGAATGCTTTTGAACGGTCTGATCAATTTTTCCGGTCTTCTTATGATGTTTTCGAATTTTTTTAAGTCGGGCCCCTTGCCTTCGAACATCCTTTTTCAGTGACCGAATCGATGTCTTCACCGAATGCCGATCCCCGATGGCCCATTCAGCTCCGGTGGCCTGACACAAAAGATTCCATTCTTTCTGCATTTCCACCAGGGGGTCATGCTGCGCTTTGAGTCCGGCAATATGGTCCGAAAGCGTTTTGAGTCGATTTTGGATTTTTTTCAGCGTATTCTCCTGGGCTTGAAGCGCCTCGGCGGTTTCTTTCCCAAACGACGGACCCGCGGTCACATACGGATGATCCAGCGAACCACAGAGGGAACACGGCTCTTTTTCTTTAAGCTGCCTTCGGCAGGGTTCGAACCTGGCCGTATTTTTGATGACGGACAGGCGGTTGTTTTCCCGTTCGAATATTCTCAGAGCCTCGGCGTGTTCCCCCTCGGCTTTTATAAGCGCCTTTTCCAGGGCTTCCCCGTTCCCCCCTGCTTCCTGTTTGGCATAGGTCTTTGCGATCTTAAGCATCGATTGATAGTTTTTCAGCCGATCTTTCTGTCCGCCATAGATTTTTTCAAGATCTTTTAGGGTTCCGTCACCCAAGAGGGCTGTCAGCGCTTTGTTCTGTTCAGCCTGTCGGGCCTTGACTTTCTCCGCTTTGGTCCGGAGATTTTTGAGTTTGCGTGCCGTTTTCATCAACAATGAAGATGCTTTTCTTTCAGCCTTCACAGCGGACTTCTGTTGACCGGGGTGTGCCGATATTGTTTGACGGATCGATTGCAACTTTTCGAGACCGTCCTTTATGACGGGGATCCGTTTCACCAGTTCTTCATATTCGGGATGTTCCTCCAGCCAGCATTCCGTATCCTTTTGGCGGGTTTCATTTTCTGCGATTTCCTGCTTTACGGCCAGCTGTTCCTGAGACGTCTTGGCCTGTTCATCTTCAACTGCAGCCTGTCGTTCCATCAATTTTCCAACCGAATCGGTTGCCGCCGCAATCTCCTTCTCGATTTCCAGGGTCTTTTCAACCAACTCCCGTCGTTGGGACCATGCTTTTTGCGCCCGATCCAGTTCAAGGGCATGAATCCCTGCCTTTTCCTTCAATCCGTTATGCCGATCTTCCAGATCTGCGATGTCTCTTTCAAATCCTTTTAGCGCATCCAAATCCTTGGCGGCTTCGGATTTCCGGCTGTCCAGTCGGTCCATTTCTTCTTGAAACAGTGCGGCAGCCATGGCCTTTTTTAGCCGTTGAAAATCGGATTCCATCTGGCTTTTTCGGTACCGAGCCTCTTCGATGGCGTTTCGATTCTCCTGGTATTTTTTTTGCAACTGATCGTAGCGTTTGCGTCGGTTTTCCTTTTCGTTCAATGTGAGAATTCGCCTATCGGCCTCATTAAAATCTTCTTCCAGCTGCTGAACCGTTTCCTCAAGATTTTCAACCTCCGACCGGCGCATCAACGGAAAATCTTGAATCTCTTGTTCGAGTGCTTGAAGTTTTTTATCTGCTGTTTCGGCGTTTTCAACGGCGGCTTTCAAAACCTCGGAAAATATGTCTTTGCCGACAATTTTATCCAATATTTCAGCGCGTTCATTATCGAGGGCGTTCAGAAATGCGCTGAACTCACCCTGAACCAACATGATCGATCGGGAAAAACGCTTAAAATCGAGACCGGTGAGCGCTGCGATACGGTCGCGAACCGTGCTGATCTTATCTTCGAGCAGCCGTTCTTTTCCGTTCATTTCGAACAGTTTCATTTCCGGCGGTAGGGTTTTCCCTTGGGCACTGCGCAGAGACCATGTGGAGCGGTAAACATTCCCGTTTACTGAAAATGTCACCATCGAAAAGCAGCGGGAGGTCTGTTTGCTCATGATCTGCTCGGGTGAATTTTTAAGCCGGGCGGTCTCGCCGTAAATTCCAAGTGAAACCGCATCAAAAATCGTGGTCTTCCCCGATCCGTTGGGGCCGGTAATCGCAAACAGCCCGGATTCCTTGAGCGGAGACCGGTCAAAATGAATCTCCCATTCACCCTTTAACGTATTTATATTTTTGAACCGGACATTCAATATTTTCATTGTTCTCGCTCGCTTTCGTTGTCGGCGTCCGTATCGTCCTGCGATACAGAAATATTACCTTAATTGATCGCAAACAAAAGGATAGCTGAATTAACCATTTAAAATAATTAGCTGATATTCGTTTGTTACAATTTTCATATATCTTCTATCAATGAGATATAATTTTAAGAACTATCTCTCCATTATGTTTGCCCGTTGGGAAAGCCGATGCCACCCCATCTTCTGCGCTGCCAAGGGTTTGGGTCATTTAAACACCGAATGGTCAGATTGGAATAACAATCATGTTTTTCAGGGGCGCAAAGCTTAAATAAAATTTCTAACATAAACACCTTTGCGTGTCAAAAGCGTAAAGGTCGAAAAATTTGTTGCTCATCGGGTTAAAAAATCGTAAAATTTATGAAAAATTGTCGTGAGAATCTTTTTAGGGTTCCAAGGGGAAGAAAAAATGCATTGTAGAAAAAACTATGTTGCCGGTATTTTTCTGTGTCTTTGCATCATCCTTTTGACAATATCACCTTGGGGTGTTCAAGCCCAGAACCTCACAAACCATCGGACGTGTTCCAACTGTTTCGGTACGTACAATAACGTGGTCGTTGTCTCTCAGACCCAGTCTTCTAAGTAAAAGCCAATTCAGTTCAAATTTGCAGGGAGGTCAAAGCGCAAGATGGGACGAAATATCGGATTTGTTTCAACACGTTTTTCCGGAACGGACGGGGTCACGCTGGAAGCCAGCAAATGGGCGGAGGTACTTAAAAATGACGGACATACGTGCTTCTGGTTTGCCGGAGAACTGGAACGAGATCCGTCAAAAAGCTTTCTGGTTCCGGAAGCCCATTTCCAGCACCCACAAACCAGATGGATCAACGAAAACGTCTTTGGCAGGAAAGGGCGCAAATCTTCGGTCACAAACACGATTCACGACGTCAAAACCCTCTTGAAGATTCGACTGGAGGAATTCATCGAACAGTTCAAGATCGATCTTCTGGTGGTCGAAAATGCGTTGACCATACCCATGAACATTCCTCTGGGGGTTGCCCTGACGGAATACATTGCAGAAACGCTGATTCCCACCATTGCACATCATCATGATTTTTACTGGGAAAGGACCCGGTTTTCAGTCAATGCCGTGGGAGACTACCTCCGAATGGCATTCCCGCCGAATCTCCCCAATATCGGACATGTGGTCATCAATTCCGAAGCCCAGGAAGAACTGGCGCTGCGTACCGGAATTTCGTCGATCATCATACCCAATGTTCTGGATTTTGAAAATCCGCCCATGGTTGATGATAAAAACGCCAGTAATTTAAGACAGTTGATCGGCCTGACCCCCGACGACGTTATGATTTTACAGCCCACCCGCATCATCCAGAGAAAAGGCATCGAGCATGCCGTTGAACTGGTCAAGGAACTCAAAGACCCCCGGTATAAACTGGTAATTTCCCATGAAGCCGGTGACGAGGGTCATGATTACGCCGAATGGCTCAAAGAAGACGCCCGCAGCCAAGGCGTGGATCTGCGTCTGTTCAATGTTCATATTTCGGATCCTTACATCGACCAAAAGCAAAAGGGAGACCGATACACACTCTGGGATATATATCCCTATGCCGACTTCATCACGTATCCCAGCCTGTATGAGGGGTTCGGGAATGCTTTTTTGGAAGCCATCTATTTTAAAAAACCTTTGCTCATCAATCGTTACGCAATATTTGTCCGAGATATCGAGCCTCAAGGATTCGATCTGGCGGTCATGGACGGTTATTTGACCAAAAAAACGATCCAGAGCGTTAAAGAAATCCTTGAATCACCGGAGCGCAGGGGAAAAATGGTCAATCACAACTACAAAATCGCAACCCGTCATTATTCCTTTGCCGTACTCAGGAAATGCCTGAAAACCCTCCTGGTCAATTTCTTCGGCATCGATACTTGACCCACGCCGTTGGAGAGACATTTTCCGGTTGGCAACACGTTAGCTTTTGAAAATATTATGGCTTCAAGTATAAAATTTAATCATACTTGAAACTCCTATGAAGCCGACCGGTATCAAAGAACTCAACGCTTATATAGGCCCTTTTTTAATTTGGACGGTCCGGTGTCGTTATCCAGAGCCTATTCTTCTTTTTTCATAATGGATCGGTTGTCGGCATTGACGATACGTAATTCCAAGGGGCTTTGCGTGTCGAGGTGAACATCCCGCTGGGGGAAAGCAATGACAATCCCTGCTTTGCGGAACAGTTCGTCTATATGAAAGCGGATGTCGCTTTCAATGATGCGCCGATCCATAATACGTGTCATGCTGATCCAGAAGTAAAGATCAAAAATCAGGGAATTGTCACCGAAATCATTGAAAAGCACAAAGGGTTCAGGATTCTTTTTCACCTTTTTATGTTCGTTGGCCACCTGTATCATGATACGCTCTACTTCTCGAACCGGAGATCCGTAGATTACTCCTGCCGTTACCTGTGCCCGGATCTCTTTATCTGAATGGGTCCAGTTGACGATATTTTTCTCCAGAAAACTGCTGTTGGGCACCAAGATGTGAATATTGGCGCCGGTGCGAATCCGCGTACAGCGCGCGCCGATCTCTTCGACTATGGCAAAGTTTCCTTCGATATCTATGAGATCGCCGATCTTTATCGGTTGCTCGGCCATGATGATGAAGCCGCTGATAAAATTGTTGATCAGATTCTGGGCGCCGAATCCCACACCGATGGCAATGGCGCCGCCGAGAAATGTGAAGATGGTCAGTGGAATATTGACAACCCGCAAGGCAAACAGAACGATCAACAGCACGGTAAAATAATTGATGATTTTTTCACCGGCGATGATCGTGGTTTCTTTAAGGTGGGTGCGTTTTAAAAGACGCCGGGTTACCAAGAGGACGATTCTTTTGACGAACGTAAGTCCTATGATCAGTATCAGCAGGGTTACCACAAGTTTTTTAACCGTCACACCATATCCATCAATAACCCACATCTCAAGGTTCCAGAATTCTTTGACATTACTTGTCACGCCGGTAAGCATCTGCCATAGGTTCGTGTATTCTCGCCGGACGGCGATTTCATCCAATAACCTTTGATGCAATTTTACGGTCGCCAGCAGCGTGGAAAAATATTCGAGATTGCCATCGGCCAGGCTGCGCAGGGCCTGCAGTCGATTCTCCAGTTCTTGCCGAAGTCTTATGTCCGAATTCTGTTCGGATATTTGCTTGACCAGAACGGCAATCTGTGTTTGAAGGTTGGCCTGATTGGTTTCCTGTAGGCGCACCGTTCGTTCGATAGTTTTTTTGCGGGTTTCAAACTCTTTATACCAGGTGTCCAATTGTTCGGTGTTGATCTCACCGTTGACCATGGCATAACGATTTTTCCATGCCTGCTCCTGTTGAGTTAAAAGCTGCAATGCATCCTCTGCATGTTCCAGAAGCTTCTGAGAGGCATTCCGCCAGGTTTCGGTTGCCGCTAAGGCGGCCTTTGCCAGGACAATTTCCGTCTCTCCCTTGACATTCACCACCCTATTCTGGGCCTGCAGCCATAGGGCCTCGACCCTAATCTGTCCCCGGAGCTGTTCTTTGAGCCGTTTTTGCAATTCCGTCCTGGTTTGCTCAATGGTTTCAAGCTGTTTTTCCAGATCTGCCTTATCAAAGTGGAGATGTTTGCGCACCCAGGCGATATTTTGTCGGGCAACATCGGCTTGTCGTGATGCAAGCTGAACTTCCATGGAAAGATTTTTTTGGGTTACGCTCTGAAGATCGAAGATTGCCTGGGATATTTCCACTTCCAGTTGAGCTTGACCGATCTCCCAATTCAGTTTCGATGCCGCTATCCCATTATTTTCTTTGTACTTTCGAAGAATTTGCTCCCCTTCATCCAGTCTCGTCCGGGCATCCTCCAGAGCCTTCTTTGCCAGACTCTTCTCCAGTTCGGCCGTCTCTTTTTTTTGATCGGCCATGGCCAACTGATCGAGGATACTGTCATGGAAACTCAGAGAATAGGGCGGTTCTTGCGAAATTTCTGTCTGATGCTGAGCCTCCCACTTTTTACCTAAAAGCGCTTCCTCTTTTTCCAAAAGGGTCTTTTTTCTCAGGGCCGTTATCAAACGTTGATAAACGGTTTCCAGATCTTGAAGCTTTAAACTGCGATCTTGCAACTGGGAAAGTGTGATTCCCAACTGATTGAGTTTCTGTTCGTTTTCTGCTGCCCTGGCATCTGCCAATCTTTTTTTCACCTCGTTGATCTTCAGCTCAATGGCACTTGCATCGATCTCGGAAGGTGCCCCATTCTGGACCACCGAAGAAGGGTCCTGTTTGGCTGCAAATGCGTTGGGCAAGACGGAGCATAAGGCCATTGTCAGGCCGAAAAAAACAATTATGCCGGAAAAAGCAATATCTTTTCGCCAAAAAAACATCAGACTGATAGACAACCGACTTTCTGAAAGTCGGCGGCGCAAGGTTAATAGAGCCATCATAATTACCTCTTTTCAAAAAACATCCCAAAGAATTTCAACCGGTATCAGAACCACTCTCTTATAAAGGCATCATTCTTGGCATGAACCCCTTAAATTTTTTGCGCTCATTTTAAATTGACGGGCATTTTTAAATATGAATTGACACTATTTTTCCAAATTTACTCACATGGGACGCATTTTCACCGACTCATTCTCTCTATCCCATAACGCCTGCAATGTAAAAGTTTTTCGATTAATTCCACATTGACAATATCTTTTAAAGAAATCGGCCTGTAACACTTGATTTTTTAAGGTGGTAAATGCAACTCAATTTTTGGATTTAAATACAGGTTTGACAAAAAAATACCTTTTGGGTATTAAGGAAAATTTAACGAGGCCACTGCCCGCCACAAGCTGCCGACTATCCGGCCGTTCCTTTTTTAAATAACGTGGCAAGCTTGGGAGAATTAGACCCTAAAAAAGATTAAAAAATTCGATCCGTTTAAAACAGGATCTTATTTTCTAATATTATTTTTACTGCAAGGATGAATTCATGAAAGATCGTGGAGTTAAAAGCAGGATCGGTATCGCCTCTATTCTTGAGAAAACAGAGATCAAAGAGTATTTTGACACCCTTTTTCTTTTAACCGCGGGAATTGAATTTGTCATATTTATCGCCCATTTTATCGGGTCCATCGGCCCCGAAAAAGGACCGTTTCCCTGGAAACAGTATTTTTTCGTATCCTTTATGGCCCCGATTGTTCTGATGTTTATCGTGGGCCTTATTATTATCGGGTTCAACTATTATTTATATGGCAGCCAGCAGACGGCCTTTGTTCTGGAAGACAGTTCCTTTGTGGGGACCAAAATGAAACGGTTCGGGCACAGCTTCAGATTTTTGTTTTCCATAATTCAGCAGGTGCCGGTCCTTGCCGGTCTGTTTATTCTGGGGATCAGTTCCGTCGTCTTGTTTAAGTTCGATGCCATATTGAGGGTGTTGGGACGTATCGGCGAAAAGACGGCGTTTTACCTTTTTATTCTTCTTTGCGTGATGGTGGCCGGAATTTTGATTTTTCTGCTGCTCTGGCTTTTCTGGCAATTTAAACTCCATAAATATCAGATACAGCGGCAATGGGAATACAAACAAAAGGTGATCGAAACGTCGGGCCTGATTATTCTGGACAATAATGTCGTATTCAATCAAGACGGGAAAATTATCTCCCATGATGGAATAATCGAACAGATTGAAAATTGAGAGATCTGTCTGACTTACGGCTTGGACCTCAGCAATTCATGGTAAGCCCGGGTCAGTTTGATGAACCGTTCGTGGTCACCGCCTTTGTCCGGATGAAGTTTTTGAACCCGTTGCCGGTAGCGTCGAACCAGGTCTTTACGACTCATTTTTTTCAACGCTGAAGGGGCCTCTTTGAACAAGGCTCCGGCTCTATCCAGGTCGGCCTTCCGGAATTTTAACGGCGGTCGGTAATCCCTCCGGCTGTTGATAAAATTTCGGATGTATTCTTCAATAAATGATTCGGTGGCGTAATCGTAATCGAAATACATGAGCACATAACGAACCAGGTATTCATGCAACCTGCCGCCGGATTCCATTCCGCCCCAGAACCCCGAATCGCCGTTCAGTCGGCAGATTTCCGCTATAAAGTGTTCATCCACCTTTTCCGGGTCCAGCATTTTCGGTGCGGTCTGCGCAAACCACTCGTTGAAAAAATTCTGCAGATTAAAGATAACATACGCATAGGTTTTAAGTTCTCGGGCCCCCAGAATTCTCTCCATTTCCATGATCATCTGTTCGATTTCATCTCTGGATTTGGCTTTGAGCACTTGAAATAGCGCACGGGGGGCCCTGGCAATACTGCGCGGATCCGTTCGACCGCACTTTAGAAAGAGAATTCAACGCCGGTCGAAAACATGAAACTGATCTGCAGCCGGTGTTTTATTCGTCTTGGGGACCCGACGGCTTTTGGCGTTCATCTGACGGTTCCGAAAGGTTTCCAAGGCCCTTCGGATCTCCGGGTCCAAAAAACGCCAGAATATATCTTCCACCTCATGGTGTTCTGGATAAACGTTCAACGCATTCAGCCGTTCTTCGATGGACTCGTGGATGAAAAAAGAATTGCCGCCGGGATAAACGATGAAACGGGCAGGATCGGTTCCCAGATCGAACAGATCCCGGCTTAAAAACTGACGGTTTTGCCGGTAGGATTCACGGATGGCATAATGCGTTCGACCCTTAATTTTCTTTTGGGCAAGATACAAAATAATTTTCCTTATTGATCTCCAACATAAATGCGCTGAACGCGTTTGGATACACCGCAGGTCAATTCATAGGTTATGGTTCCTAATTTTTCTGCAACATCGAGGAGTTGAATGGAATCCTGCACCCCTTCACCCCATAAAATCACTTCGTCTCCGGGGTTTACCGGGTCCTTGCCCACATCGATCATGATGTGATCCATGGTGACCCGGCCGACCATTGGATACCGTTTTCCTTTGACGAGAACTTCACCTTTGTCCGTCAAGTCGCGACGAATCCCATCGGCATAACCGATGGGCAGTACAGCGATTGTTGTGGGGGTTTTTGATGTCCATCGTCTGCCGTAGCTCACCGGAAAATCGGCCGGGATTTTCCGTATATGGGCCACAAATGTTTTCAAGGTCATCACCTGTCTCGGTTTTATCGATCGGGACGTCTCTGATGAGGGGTAATGACCGTACAACAATATACCGGGTCGAACAGCTTTGAAGGTGCTTTCCGGTATATCCAAAACCGCACCGCTGTTGGCCATGTGAATCACCGCCGGTTGTTGATTTTTTTCTTTCAAACGGGAAAGTATCTTTTGAAATCTGGACAACTGAAGGTTTGCGTATGTCTTGTCCTTTTCATCCGAGGTGGAAAAATGTGAGTAGAGTCCTTCCCAGATACAGTGTTTTGACTGCAATAGGGCATCGAAGAAAGCGGGTTCCCGGTCCAGAAGAACACCGATTCTTCCCATACCGGTCTCAACGTTCACATGGACGTTTGCCGGTTTTTCCTGGCCGGCTTTTTCAATCCAGCGGATATCCGCTTCACCAAACAGGGTGATTCTGAAACCGGCCTTTATGGCCTCTGGAATTTCATTTGGAAACAGCCTTCCAAAAATTAGTACCGGCTGAGATATTCCGCTTTCCCGTAATTCCATGGCCTCTTGAAACTTTGCCACCGCAAAAATTTTAAAACCGTCTTTCACAAGACGTTTTGTAACGGCCACAGCACCGTGCCCATAGGCATCCGCTTTTACCACCGGAATTATTTCGGACGGAAAAACCTTTTGTTGGATGGCACGGATATTGTAAATCAGATGGTCCAGATTGATCTCCGCGTAGGTCTTTGCATTCATTGATTGGCCTTTTGTTTTTGAGGTTTTAACCACACCCGCTGCTTTCTGCCCTGTTCGAGTTTTCACGCCGTATCGTCGTTTCGAAATCTAACCGTCTTTTTTTTAACGGTTCAATCCTCCAGGGTCGGATAAATCTCTTGCAAAAGTAAGCCTAAAAAGAGAACCGACGATACCGAATTGGGTTTAACTTAATTTTGAAAACAAACCGATGGGTCTTCGGATTCATAGGTAAGTTTATGGTTTCAGAAGCATGTTGTCAATGAGGCGGGCTTTTCCCACTTTGACGGCAAGGGCCATCCGTACCGGCCTGTCGATGGTTTTGACATCAACCAGGGTTTCCGGATCACAGACGGCGATGTAATCGATTTCGGTATCCGGATGAGATCGTATCAGATCTGTTGCCGAGTCGATAATTTTTGATGCATCTTTTATTCCGCTCTCAAGAAGCGCCTGTGCATTGATCAAGGATTGGTAGAGGGACAGAGCACTCACCCGCTGTTCCGGTGTCAGGTAGGTATTTCGGGAACTCATGGCGAGCCCGTCAGGTTCCCGAACCGTGGGGGCTCCGATGACGGTGATATCAAAATTAAGATCACGCACCATTTGGCGTACGATCACAAGCTGCTGATAGTCCTTCTGGCCAAAAACAACCACATGGGGTTTGACAATATTAAACAGTTTGGTAACCACGGTTGCAACGCCCTGAAAGAACACCGGCCTCGAATTTCCACAAATGTGATTCGGCAGTTTCTCCAGTTCGACGTAGGTCTGAAATCTGTCTCCGTATATCTCATGGACATCCGGGAGAAATACTGCATCTACGCCTTCTTTTCGAACCAGGTCAAGATCTCTTTCAAGATCCCTGGGATAGGCCTCTAAGTCTTCACCGGGACCGAACTGGGTCGGATTTACAAAAATACTCACCACCAGATCATCTCCATGGGTCTTCCCCTCCCGCATCAGGGACAGGTGGCCTTCATGGAGAAATCCCATGGTGGGGACAAAAACGATGGTCTTTCCCTGACGGCGCATACGATCAGAGCGCGCCTGAATCTCCGTTACGGTGGATATGATTTCGATGACATTCACCTCAAAATTTTTTGAAAACCATAGAACAACGGAAATGCAATGTCAACCTGCGCAAAATACGGTCCAACGAAACACTTGACCCGTCTGGATATTTTTTCAACCAACTAAATTCATGGGAAAAATCATGCTAATTCACAAATAAGACGGATACATCCTTTGCCAAGTTGAAAACTTTCTGAGAAATACTCCCCAGAAGGAAATCTTTGATTCCTGACACACCCCTTTTCCCCATAACGATAACGTTATATCCGTCTTGCGCTTCTTGCATAATATCTTTGGCGATCCCCTTATTTTTGAACTCTGCTTTTGTGGTGATATTGTTTTCGTCGAATCCGGCGTCTAAAAGCATCGCCTTGGCTTTTTTCAATGCTTGCCCAACCAACTCCTTTTTTTTATCTTCGAGCAGACAAAAAGCGCTTTGTTGAGATGTAAAATAGGGCGTTAACTCAGGGCTGTTCATTTCGCATAAGGTGGCCGTGTCTTGTATGACGTTAAACAAGGTAATCTTATTGTCCGTAGAAAAAGAGTTTGATACAAATTCAACTGCGCGCAACGCATTTTCAGAATCGTCGATGGCCACTAATATTTTTTTGCTCATCTTTCAGGGTCTCCTTTTCATGGGTTTTCGATTTATGTTTCGTCTGTTGATCCCTTTTTTACTCAAACCTAAATTTTTTACCCCAATTTTTTGGTAAACGCTTCGTATGGTGGTGGTGTTTTCTGATTTTAGGTTATCTATGCCAGCCCCCATCGATAACTGCAAGGGAATTTTAATTGGGGATAAATTTCTATATGAAAATGGGAAAATTTGAGATACGGGTGAGGGTCAAAAATGGGTGGCTTGGGCAGTTTAACGTCTTGCCCGGGACTGAAAACTGCAGCCGCCGCTACAGTGAGCCACTCTAGGTATGGTAAACCGCTTCATATGTTTCACCTCCTTTTATTTTATCAAGTGTTGACTGATTTCATATTGAAACATTCTTCAACTTCCCGTTAATGGCCGGTGAAATCGAGTAATACGGACTTGTGCTTTCCTTGGATACGAGTTCATCCATAACGGGTTCTTGATCACATTTATACCGGCAATCCATACAATTCCAATAGTTCCAGTATTTTTTACTGGCATGGTCGAGACAGTTTCGATAATGCGGACAAAAGACATTTCTGTAGCCTTTGGCGTGTACAGGACTTCT
>Ga0307376_10001589_pt1 | contig 24010 bp, 32 predicted proteins | sample TR2MG_FD_202536 | JGI IMG/M metagenome (GOLD analysis project Ga0307376, IMG submission 202536) | Soil microbial communities from Risofladan, Vaasa, Finland - TR-2 | ecosystem: Environmental > Terrestrial > Soil > Coastal area > Acid sulfate soil | place: Finland: Risofladan, Vaasa | collected...
CCACAATGGATTCCGAGTTTTGTTGACAATCCCATAATATAAGGTTGCCCGCCAGTTGAAGCATCTAACTTTCTCCAATATAATTGATCGTGCTGTTTATCCTTTCCAACTAACAAATTCAAATCAAGAAATCCAACATCTTCAAAAAAGTTTGGTCTTACACTCCACAAGCCCGAACCACCCAACTTCCCAATTCTTCCTTTGAATTGCTCGTTTATAACAACTTCAGTTTTTTTGTTTTTTATTCCTCCTGGAGATTGTCCTATAACTTTCACATTATTCATCTTACTTTTAAGAACAAATTTCCATGCTTGTGCTAACTTTTTATCCCAACCAGGAGTTAGAATAATATCATTATCCAATATCAATAAAAATGAATAATTATTCTTAGTGGGATCCTGTTGATGCAGTTTTCCAAACATATTACATGCCGCAGCCTTACTAAAGGCATTGAAGGTAGAAGCAGTTGTATTAAATGTTACCTGTGTTACCAATCCTTTCTCATAAAGCTCTGCAAAATAATCAAAATGTTCTTTTAGTTTATAATTAGTTTGATTATTATAAACGTAAAGTTGATATGGCATCGTTGAGTGTTTTCGCATTGCATCAATACATTTTTTAGTTATGGCAAGTCTATTCCTAACAGTAAGAAATATTTTTATCATCTTTCTAATAACTCCTCAAATCTATCAATCACATCTTTCAATTTTTCATCTGTTTCAATAAGCTTATTATAACACATACTATATCCATCAGGTGTTGAATGTGGGCATGGTTTGGGTGAATGAATATAACATGGTGCACAGCTTTTTTGTGCATCAATCCAAGCAGAATGTTGATATGTTTTCAATCTTATAAAACCAGGGAATGGTCCGAAAATTCCAAAACATTTAATATCCATAGATGCAGCAATATGATTAAGTGCCGAGTCAGTTGCTATTGTTGCTTTACTAAGTTTTACCAATGCTATTGTATGGTCAATAGCAGCAGAGTGTTGACAAAAATTAAAAGTCTTATTTGGATTCTTAAGTAATGTAATAAATTCGTCAATGTTTTTACCTTGTCTTGGGTTATCAGTCAAAACAACATTATGCCCTCTTGCATTAAGCTCATCTATTATCTTTACCCAAAATTCATGACTCGGAGTTCTAATAGGTGAACTTGCTCGTAGTTGCATCAAAACAAACGACTCATCTGCAATTCCCCAATCTTTTAATATATTGAAACATTTGTCAACAAGATCTTCTTTTGGATCTTGTCTTGGTAATAATAAATTATCTGGTAAATCTAAACCAAGCCATCTTGAAAAAAGATTGTAAGCATTGACCGTGTGTGATTCATTGCACCTTTCAATAACGCCCTCAAACAACATGTGATAATGAGATTTCATCAAATGACGTATGCTAAATGGGAGATCAAGAACTTCATCAATACAATCCCAATTTTCTATCATTGGTCTATATTGCGGACCACAGGCAAATTTAATATAGCACGTTGGGTATTTTTTCTTAAGATATAAAAGGTTGGGTTGAATAAAAAGTAAATCTCCAATACCTCCAGTTCGGAAGACTAAAATGGTTTTATCCGTAAGATCTTGACCAATATAAGGTCTGTACATATTCTTAAATTTCATTGGGGCTGGAATAAGAAGTTTAACATTCTTTTGAAGTTTCTGTTTATATAGTTGTTGAAAAACTCCGAGTCCCATTACATACCTAACACGTTTATGTAACTCTTGATTTTTGAAATAGTTCTGCATAAAACCAAATGTTTTTTTGGCGTGCGCGATGATAATATTTGGAGGAGATTTTCTTAGCTCCTCCAAATTAGCCACATGATTTACATTATCAGTAGTAAGTCCAAATCTTGATAACACCGGACGAGGAACAGGACTTAAATCCTGTCTCATCACATCCTCTTTCCACATTCCCTTCGTCGATACAATCATTTCGACTTCCTTTCACGTTATTCTATTTTATTTACCTGGTCGACCTTTTATGGTTCCAAATCCACCTTTTGTTGATTTTCCTATAATACTTCCAAATCCACCTTGAGGTCTATTTGGTTTTGGTCTTTCAACGTATTCTTCAACATCTTCAACATCTTCAACCCCTTCAACATCATCTTCTGTTTCTTGTTCTTTTTTGCCTTTGATCATTCCGAATCCGCCGCTTGGACGTTGGGGAGCTGACGATCCACGAATACTTCCGAATCCACCTCTTGATTGGCCACCACCTGCTTGAGAGCCATATGCGTTTGACCCGCCACGTCTAATAGGATGTTGCCATGCTTCATTCCATGCTTTATTGATTCCATCAATAAGTTCTGCAGGCATTTCAGAAATAGATTTGAATCCATTCCTTTCCATCATAGATGCAAAATATCTCTTGTATGCAGGTGTCTTTCGCATTTCAGCTACCATTTGCCAAAGAGTTGATTCACTCAATTCATCATGAACACTCTTTAACAAAGCTCCGGCATTTTGATTGGGAACCTGGTTAATGTCATTTGAAATTTTCTTTGAATCATCTGGTTTTTCAGGACCACCATCAAATTCAGAATCCTCAAAACCACTACCTTCTCCCATCATTGGACCCATACATTCAACAGTGGCGCTGTTATTATCAGCTAAATTAATTTCAGCTTTACCATCCACAGTAGTAACAACTTTCATTTTAATTGGATGATCGTATGGGCGCCCAGTCGTACTAAGACCACCTTGTCCTAAATCAACTTTATCTAGAAGTCTATCAATTTTTCTCTCGACTTTTCTGACTTTGCCGAATTGATTAAAACCTCCATCAAAAACTTCATCGACTAGTTTATCAATTTTATCCATTGTAATATCCTCTTTAAAAAAGTATCTTTCTGATTTGACCTCAAGTCTATCACTAACCTCACGTCCATCCGGGACGCACTCTTTTTTCTTCTTTCACCAGTGAAATCCCCTTGGACAATCGTGCTCATTTTTATTGTACATTACTTCATCCCCCTAACATCAGACATAGTCCTTATAAGAAGACCATTAGCAACCGCTGTTAAAGGATTACTCGCTCTCCTGATCTCTGAAAGTTCAAATGGTAAATCATATCCAGAAATAACATCCTTGAACAATTGAGCAAATCCTTTAGGCAAGCTTGTTCCCCCAGAAATAACAATTGGTATTGCTTCATCAACTTCAATATCAACTTTATCAGTGAACTCTTTGATGATCTTCTTAACAGTATAGTCTATCAATGCTTTATGGTAATAGTAGAGAGCTTCTAAAACTCTCTTGGTTTTCTTATTTTTAATTGACACCTCTCCAGATAATTGCATATACTTTTCTTTGATACTGGTTACCCTATTAGGAACCATTCCAAGAGAAGCAGCTGCTTCATTATCAATCCAATCTCCTGCTCTTGCAGTTGAAAATGTTAATGCTTTAATTCCTTTATATGCCACAGCAACATTCGCCATACCTGCACCAAAACTAATTCCAATACCACTGAATTTCTCTTTGGCACATTCAGAATATATAATTGCCATTGCTTCATTGACTGAGGTATAATTTACACCTAAACTCTTTAAAATTCTTGCAAATACATTCTCATGATATGTAATAGATCGTCCCTCATCAATTGCTTCGGCAGGAACTGAATATGAACAATATGCTTCCTTTGGTTTAACGTCTCCAATTAAATCTTTAACCATCAATGTTAAAACATCAATAGCGGCAATTTCTTTTGGAGATATGAGTCCCTTTTCCATCGGTCTTGAAACTTCTTTGCCAAATATATTTGCATATTTAAATGCGTCTGAACCGAGGATGAAAAGTTCACCATCATCACTCCTTACAAATCCAATATCGCTCAACTCTGGTATTTCCTCATCTATATCTAATGGTAGAAAGACATTTCTTGTTATATTAACCACGTCTGAATCTGACCTTGCACATACTAAATTCATTGTTCCGCAGTCAAGTCCAATACAAACTGGTTCACCCTTCTTTTTAGTTTCGCTTTTCACTTCTTCTGTCATCTACATGACCTCCTTAATCATCTGCCTGCATGATTCTTGATAATAGATCAGCACTATCATCAATATCAGCGTTATCTTGTTCAAGCGATTTCTTTGATGATTTGCCTTGCACATGTAACCCACCCAAGTCGATTTCTGGTATAAAAGTTTCATCTAATTCTTCAACCTTAGGTTCACTTTTCTTATCTGCAGTAACACCACTTTTCTTTTCGGTGACATGTATAACTTTAGTAGTTGTTTTTTTCTTTAACAACTCCTCAATACTGCTTAGTTTATTAGTAATTTGTTCTTGATCTGAGGGTGGGTCACTCTGTTTTTTTACGAGATTAGTGATTAATGCTTCTAATTGATTAAATCTTTTTTCATAATCATTATCTTTTGCTTTTTTTGGTGTTTTATTAACATTGAAATCGTTCTGATTTAAAACAGTTTCCTTTCCTTTTGTATCAGAAATGATTTGAAATTTCTTTATTCCCTGTGCTTGTAATCTAGATACAACTAAATTTATACTAACATGAGAAATGTTAGCCTCCGCTGGTGTTCTGAATGGAGACATTCCTGGAATCTCAATATACTGTCCCTTTTCAGTAATCTTCAGAATTATCATTATATCCTTTTCAAATATCTTTCTAATTGCGTGTTATTTTTAGTGAAATCATTTTGGGGATTTGTAACCATAACACGATCATTATTCAAAACTTTTTCAATGGTTCTTTTTTGATCTGGAAGGGCCATCAGTTGAGCTTCTCCCACCTCAGTAATCCAATGAAAATCTTGATGTTCTTTTGATAGTTTAATTTTCTGGTTTGGGTCTTTCAGTCTACATAGAAAATTGTGACACATACTCTTTCTCGTTCCGTGGTCTGCCATATACTCAAAAGTATCAATGAGTGTAAGAACTTCTACATCAAGTCCAGTTTCTTCTTTTATCTCTCTTGCACAACATTTAAGCAAACTCTCTCCGATTGGTTTGTCACATTTTCCCCTTGGAAATTCCCAATGGTGTGGCCAATGATCATCAGCTGCTCTTTGAATCATTAATATTTGCTTGCGTTCGTCTTCATCAATTTTCATCACAACACCAGCAGCAACATTCATAACTACTTCAACTTTATCTTCATCACCAATCAAAGATTCAATCAATACTTGTTTGTACATTTTCATTAATTTGACCTCTTGTAGACGTATAATTGTATCACCATTCCGGTTTCTAGTTCAACATTTTTTACGTTAATCATCATTGTTGTATATCCAGAATACGGAGGTGAAGAGTTATAATTTGTAAGAGTATAATGATCTCCGTACTGCATTTCACCATATTTACTACTAACAACAAACCCAGCAATATCATCTATCTTCTCTGGTAATGTAATTGGTACATTAGCAGTTGAATCGGCTTCGGCTTGTGTAACAGTATGATAATATCTTGTATGAAACTCATATTCTCTTTCATCACCTGGTGTAGTTTCAGTACATGTACCATCTAAATTTATCACAGAATTAGATGTTTCATCAAGTCCCCAATCTTTAGTTACCTTTCTGGAAATTTTGAATGTTGGTATAGTATAATCCGTATATGCAGAATATGCTGATCCAGCTACAATGTTAATATCAATTTCTTCTGCTAACCAATCAGAGTGTAAAACTAAATAAGATGGTATTTCAATCTCATATTTTATAGTTGCTCCAAGTCTCCAGTCCGCCAATTGATCTGCTCCACCATATCTTGTACTAGCATCATTTATACCAGTTAATTTATAAGTTGGTTTAATATTACAAGGAATTACCATTTCATTCCTTGCAGTTGTTTTAACCAATCTTTCATATGCTCCAGCAGTTTCCCAATCCATTTTATAATATAAACCTGTATAAGGATTGGTGTATTCATAGTTTAAAAGTTCTTCTGGAATTATGATAAACGTAGTAAAATACTGTGGGTATATCCATCGTTCATACCCGCCAAATATTTGTAGCATTAACATTTTCAAATCACAGTATTCATAAAAACTGTTCAGCAACATGATTAATTCAATATCACCCTGCATTCTAATAAAACCAACTGTCACTTGAATATTGGCATCTTGATACACAGGATCAAATATTCTTTTGATCATTCCAGGAGCAAGATTCGGGAATCTCCAAAGTTGATGTCCTCCAGCATTAGCATCGGCTACATCAAAATCTCCGGAGGGATTCAACACCAAAGCTGGCAATTGAGGTCTATCAGTCTCTCTTTCGTATTGACATACTTTCTGAATATACTCAACCGCTTTATCATATGTGCCAACCACTCTATGCTCAAATCTGGGATATAAATGCAAAGAAAAATAGTCGAGACTATCCTTGAAAAAGTTTGCATACACATTATGTATAAAGAAATACATCTCCCTTGTAGGGTTGACTAATCCGTTTGGATCTGCTCCCATTTATTTATTCCTCATCTAATTTAATAATCTTCCTAACAGAACTATCAAGAGGAACTACATGCTCTAATCCAGCCTTTCCTGATATTTTACTTTCTTCATGATAATCATTCAACATATTGATTGCTTGTGTGGTACCAATTTGAATACCACTCGTTCTCACAATCTTTCGATTCAGTTTTTTTACAATGTTTTGACGTTCTGTTATTAAGAAAATAAATTCATTTTGATATGAATTTAATGTAAAACCATAAATATTTAAACAATCAAAAAGTGTCCTATCTTCATCAACTTCAAACTTTGCAAGATTTAATGTCTCGTTCATTACAAACGACACTTCGTGATAATATTCTGGTCTTATACATTTGAATTGATTTAATATATCCAATGTATTTTTTCTGAAATTGTGAAGTTCTAAAAACGTCTCACAAAACTTTGACGATTCTAGATTCTTGAACATATTAATTTGTATTCCTTCTGATCTATCGTTTCTACCATTACCTGCTTCAACACTGAACAGAAGGAATGTTGACTTTTTATTAAAGTAAATACCTATATCGTAAAATCCATTAAGAAATGGTACTCGTAAATTATAATTTCGATCAAATGACTTTCCAAGTTTCAGTCCCATTCGCAATTAGCTCCTTAATCATTCAAGCAATCCCAATCACTTGAGCCGCTTTCTTTAACACCTTCTGTTTTTGTTTTTGCTAAAATTAAATCTTTCTCCATTATCTCTTGTTCAATTTTCTTTTGAAAGTATGAATAACTCGTTTTAATTTTAGGATCTCCAGCAGGATCCCAAAGATACAATGCTCTTATAATATTATCTCCAAACTCATCTAATGGAAATTCTCTTGTCGATAAATCATATTTAGTATCTGAAAATTCTGAAACGTGCTTAATAAAGGCGTCTTTATATTGATCTGATATCTCTGTAGAATAAAAATTCACAATACGCTGGAGATTGTTGCTGAATGCTCCTTCTTTCTTAACTGCAACTTTAGTCTTTCCTTTATTGAAAAAATTGACAATTTCATCAGAAATTGGAGTATTCTTATTAATTTCTTCTAACACTTCACTCTTTTTAATATCTTTACCAATTTTCTCAGCAACTTCTAACGGGATAATCTCATTTATAATTTGTTCTAAATTAAAGTTATTCTTAGATGGAATTCTGAAGTTTCCATTTGCCCTCAAATGTAACGCATTTACATCAGGACTTTTACCAATTACTTTTTCAATTGCTTCAGCAACAGCAGAAATAACATCATGTTGTTTAATTTCAGGGCATTTCATTTCTGAAATCTGTTGTTTGTATTTGTCGAACACCCCAATACTATCAAAATAACTATAACGATTAGAAATGATTGATTCTAAATTGACAGTTTGGTCTTTACCAATAAAACTGAATATGAACACGTCTGCAAAACATCTCAACTGTATGTGGAATAATGCTTTGTTTGCCATTATATCACTTGACTTTCCTTCCAGTCTATTTCTAACTGTTCTTATATATAAACTAAATAGAAATAGATCATATGCTATATCCATATTCTCTGGTCTTGCTTTTCTAGCATTATATTTAAATATCGGAATACTTGCTGGTAATGGGGAATCATTTAAAATATGATTCAAATGTGATGTAGAATAATACATTTTTGACATGTATAGTAGAGATTTAAGATCATGTTCTTCTATATCAGGCAACATTGTAAAATCACCTTCAATTTCTGGTCCCAGTTTATTTTGCAACTCAGAAGCAAATGTTCTTATTGGGTCAGGATTCATAGAATGATTATTAAGCATATTTTCAAGGATAAATAGATCATTTTTTAATACATGTTCAACAAGAAGACTTTTAACTTCAACAAGTGGAATAACTTTTTCTTCCCCCAACTCGGGCACCACAATGTTTTTCATCTCTTCGCCGCCTAAGAAATCATCCAGGTCAGCAATTGTTGCTTGTGTCCTCGCAACCTTTTCGGGTTCCACCTCGGGGGCGCGGGAATCTGGGATAAAGTCCTGCTGCACAATCTGGGATGAAATCCCTTTAATTAATGAAGGTAGTTGATGAATTATTTGTGTTGCTTGTGATTGAATTGATTGACCTAATAGTTGAGTACAAATATTGAAATATTCATCAACAAAATATCTGAGACATTTTCCAAAAGTTGAAAATATTTCAATTGGTATTATGATCTTTGTGAAATCTGTTTCATTTGAAAGAAGTCTAATATCAACCACTGGATCATTATTATTATTCTCTACAAAAAATTTAATATACAGAGTCATATTCTTCTGATATTTTCTTTGTATTTCAGAGTTATTACCATTTGATTGGCTTTTAACTACTTGAAGTGTTTTTAATAGATCACTTGAATTATGATAATTGAGATTATAACTTTTCTGATAGTTGTTTTGAATTGATAGATTTAACATGGGTGGATTGAAGAATTTATAATCTTCGGTGTTAGTTGACATAGATACTCTTAGGTATCCATCTGTTCCATAATACTTATCCTTATGAGTCATTAAGGTTTGACTGAACCATTGAGTGTTTTCTCTATCTCCGTACATCTAGATCTCCTTTGAATATTTTACTTTAATATTAGTTTGTTCCATTAGTATACTGGATCAACCCGAAGGGTTGCGCCGCCCGCGTGGGCTTTAGAAGAATTACTTGAGCCGCCAGGCTTTACCTTGATACTTGTAAAAACTTTTATTATATCCTTAGTCTTCTTGTTAGTTCATGAAATGCACTATAATATTTATATATTAGCGCTCGACATCTTATAAGATTATAAGAACTCCGATTTGTTATAAGTTCTTATAAGATTCCAATTTAATAACTTTAGCTTTCTTTTCATTTGTTTTGGCAGCTCTAACATCTCTCATATGTTTTGCATTTCTGATTTTCTCTTCTTCGCTCAATACTCGCCTATGATGACCGTGTATGAATCTGTTGTTGGATTTAACAGGTTCACCACACCCACATTCACATAACTTTTCAACCTTCGGTATAGAAGCATTCATGCGTTTATCTATCGTCCATTTCTTATATGCCGCTTTTCCATTTTTTACATAAGCCTTTCTTGATCTATACTTTTCCCATAGAAACTCCTTACCATAATCAATTCCTTTTGATTTATAGATATTATTTACTATATGGATTGCAAGGCTCGGAGCAATTCGGCGGGATGATATTTGATAAAAGATATCGCTTATTGCATTCCTCAATTGATTTGGTAAAAAGAATTCTTTATCAGAAACATACTGACTTAAATATGCCATTTCCCTATTCATTATAATCATTCAGTATAATCCTCCAAAAACTTTGTCATTTCAATGGTTATGTTCTGATAGAATTTTTTAATGTCTTTGATTTTTTTCTTACTTACTTGACTTATCATAATAGTTTGAAGGGTTGTCAGATATTTATTAATATCAAGAGTTGGATCGTTACTTCCTTCTTTCATTGCTTTAGCCATAGCATTTGGGCATTTTTCGCCTGGTCGTAAAGGTGGGTGCATCATATCACATTGTTGACAGCTATTACCGACTGGGACTGGATCAGGTCCTTTCATTGACACACTTCCTGGCATCAACGGAGTGCTCTCATTCACCATTCCTTGATTATCAATTCCTTTATGAGGATTAATTCCTTGTGAAACATTTCCTGCAAAGGCTGGATTGGGAGCAAATGCGTTTTGTTGTTGGGTATATTTGTTAATTAAGTCTTGAATATCTTTCTCATTCTGATCGGCCATCTACGATTCTCCTTTACATTGTGTTTTATTTTTTGTTCCTAATTTGAAAAATATATTCTCAATAATGTGTTCCTACTATATATATTAATAACTGATAAAAGATTTGGAACAAAATCTTAAGTGAAAACTATAGAAAGGAGAATTATATCATGTCTACATATACACCATATTGTAAAACAAGATCATGTTTGAATCAGCTGAATTTTTATGAAAGAAATCGAACGGCTATTTGGTTCTATGGAATCGCCTCAACAGTAATTGGACTCGGAATTGTACCATGGGTTATTGGTTGGATAACTATAATCTTCTAATATGAAAGGAGAATTTGAAATGAGTGAATCGGAAAAAGTTAAAAAATCGAATAAAAAGTCAGATTCATCAATTGGATGGAAACTGTTTAGCGGAGTTTTATTTCTTACTATGGTCGTTGGTGGAATGTATGGATATAGTTATCTTCATACTAAATTGGCCAATATCAGAAAGGCTAAAACTGAAATTACAGTGAAGGTTTCTGAACTCAACACTGAAATAGTCAAACTAACCGATTATCTTGAACTGAAAACAAATGAACTTCAACAGGTGAAAACTCAAATCGCTGGAATCAAGGACAAAGATGATTTGCTAAAACGGGACATGGAAATGTATATCCGAACAACTCATCCCAAGGTTCCGAAGTCAGTGGCCAAAACAATCGCCATTAATATCGTTGACAAGTCAAGGAAATACAACACCTCTCCGGAATTAGTTCTTGGAATCTGTAAGGTTGAATCTTCATTTAATCCTATGGTAGTTGGACCAAAAACAAAATATGGTCACGCCAGAGGGTTAATGCAGGTAATGCCTGAGTGGGCTCCTAAATTAGGATTGAAATCCAAATGGCAGTTTCACAACATCGACACTGCTATTGAGTCTGGTATTCGAGTTTTCCTTATTCATCTTGAAGAGGGGAAAGGTGATATTTCAACTGGTCTGTATTATTACGTTAATAAGGACAAAACGTATGTCTCCAACGTCTATGCTGCAATGGGTAAATTTGTAGCATACAGAGCAACGATGGATGATGATAAATCAAATGTTGAAACTGACATTGATTTAAACGGAGATTCAAAAGAAATACCTGAAGATGAGAAAAAGGAGGCTAAAAAATAATGATGCCAGAACCCGGAACTCAAGCGTGGGAAGACATGGTTGACTTCATGAGAAGGGATATAGATTCAGGCATGTCATATTCCAAAATTGAAATGCAAGGAAGAGCAGTCGTTGAATCTACCCGCGAGTGTCTTGAATGTGGTGAGATATGGTACATAGATGAAGACTCAACAGGATACTGTGAAGTCTGTGGATCAGCCAACATTAAACACTTTGATTTTAATGAAGAATTCAAAAAATGGAAGGAGAATAAAAAATAGTGGACCTGACACTGGAGCAGCAGAAAGTAGTTGATGCAGTAGTTGCACAACTTATAAGTAGTGGCTACGGTAACAGGCGGATGTTTTCTAATAATCCATTTGTTTTGACGGTTGGGGGTTACGCAGGCACAGGAAAAACAACAATGTTATGTGAGTTAAGGGATGAGATATATAAAAACATGCCATGGCTCTCAGTTGCTTTCGTGACCTTCACCGGCAAAGCATCATCTGTTTTACAGACCAAACTTAACAATGCGGGCATTTCATATCCTAACGATTACATCGGGACTATTCATGGTTTAATATATAAACCTGAAACCCGATATGATCGTGTGTTAAAAACCCATGTTATTACTGGTTGGAAATTGAAAGATGAGGATGAAGTTTATCCAAGTATTATTATAATTGATGAAGCTTCAATGGTTTCAAAACAACTGTGGGATGATCTCAAACAGTTTAGTAAACCCATCATTGGAGTTGGTGATCATGGTCAATTACCGCCTATCGGAGACCAGTTCAATCTATTATCAACAACTGATTTTCAGTTGATTGAAATTCACAGACAAGCATTAAATTCGCCGATAATTTCATTATCTAAACATGTCCGTGAAGAAGGATATATTCCATACAATAAAATTTTTTCAAATGAAGTTTTTAAACTCAGTTGGAATCATGATAAATGTATTCATGTGTGGGATAAGAAAGTTGTGTTTGATGAAGATCTTATAGTGTTATGTGGCTTCAACACAACTAGAAATTATTTAAATGATGAAATAAGGAAGAAGCTTTCATATAGCAAAAAGAAACTTCCTTACCCTGGCGAACGAGTTGTATGTCTTGCAAACAACCACATGATCAAAATAATGAATGGACAGATTGGAACAGTCCAATGGGTCATGCCTGAAAACTACGGGTTGTATCGAATGACAATTGATATGGGAGCGACAGACCCAGTTGAGTGCATGGTATCTGATAAATGTTTTGGAGAAGTCACATATACTATGTATGACGGAACCAAGCATTTTAAAATGCAACAAAAATATGCTAGAACGAAAGGAGCAGATAGAGTTGATTTCTTTGACTATGGGTATGCCATGAGTGTACATAAATCCCAAGGATCTGAGTGGAAAAAGGTGATAGTTTTTGAACAAAGATCTAAACACTGGGACGATGAATATTACGCTAGATGGTTATACACGGCAATCACGAGAGCAAGTGAAAAACTATTTATCATATCCGATTTCTACGGATAGGAAGGATTACTATGGATCTACAAAAATTAATTGACAAAGGGGAAGTTGCTAAGTTTCCCACCATCGACAAATGCAATTTGTTCACCAAAGAAATCGTCCTCAAACACGGTGAAGATCCTGTTCTTATGGAAAAGGGTCCGTGCGCCAGGATTGCCGTTGACAAAACATGCTGTGCTTACATAGATCCAACTGCAAAATGGAGGTTGGGTAATTGTGGATTGGCAACTCACATCATTCATGAAGAAGATGTATCTAAATTCAAACTCAATCCAATTAAGGCTTCAAAGAGGACATAAGATGTATTATTACACCCTTCACAACTTTGAACCAATAATAGAAGAATGTGAGGGGTGTACATATATTTTTGAACGAATAACTGACAAAGTTAAGTGTTGCCGTTATTCGTTCACTCCGAAAACAGAATGGTTCTGGTTCAAGGATTTAAATTATCCTTGTGCCAGAGCCACCCACCTTGAAAAATCTGAGTAATTTTTTGCCGGATATTATATTTTCTATTTGGAACATAATATAAAATGACCAAGTGGAGGATGTTTGCAATGTCAATATTAGATAGGGTCAGATATAAATTAGATGAATTTGGCCTGGAGATTTATAGTGATTATCCAATAGCGGATACTGAGCATGTGTTCTATGTAGAAAATATGATTTTGTTTGTAGACATAAAAGAGGAAACGATAGGGGTTTCATTTCAAGCTACTATGAAACCAGATCGTGCAGCTAATATCATTTTAATACTTAATGATATGAACAAAGAAATTGATGTAATGGAATCATTTATATATGATAAAAATAATAAATGTTTAATAGGTGATAAAGCATTTGAACTAATCGAAAACACGAAAAAGTCTACGATCCTTCAAGATTTTTTGAAAGATCAGGCTTATCGAAGCATTTTAATATCAGCTAACTGTTATGAATGTTAAGAAGGAGAATGTGAATGAGCAATGTTTTAGACTCAATGTGGGTAGAGAAATATAGACCGAAGACTCTTAAAGATTTGAGTTTACCAGAAAGATATACTCAAGATTTTGAAAGGGTTATTGAAAAAAATATGTTGCCAAATTTGTTATTTACAGGGCCACCTGGTGGTGGAAAAACAACATTGGCGTTAATCCTATGTTCTAAAAATGGAGTTCTACAAAATAAGGCTGATAATCTTCTCATGGCAAATGGTTCATCAAAAAAGGGAAGAAGTATTAATTTTGTAGATCAAGTTGTAGAACCATTCTTAAAACACCCGCCTGCTGGAGATCAATATAAAGTTGTCTTTATGGATGAGGCAGATAATATTACTGGAGATGCCTACGATTCATGGAGGGGTATAATTGAAAAGTATCATAAAGCATATGGAAGATTTATATGGACAGGCAACTATATATCAAAAATTCCCGATCCTGTACAAAGCAGATTCACACCTTATGTATTTCAACAAATACCAAAAGACTTTGTACTTGAATATTGTCAATCAATATTAAAAAGCGAAAATATTGAACATGACAAAAAAGATATCACTTTTATTATCGGTCAATTATATCCAGATGTAAGAAAGATTATCAATATTATGCAAAAATCTTCTTGGGATGGTAAGTTGATTATAGATAAAGATTCAGTTATCACAAAAGAAAAGATTCTCATGTCTTATGTAGTTGAAATTATCAGTTCAATTGAAAAAGGCGAGGATAATAAAATAGGCGGTATTATAAATAACATAATTGAAATTTTAGCAAGTCAAGATTTAGAATATAGAAACATATATACAGAATTATTCTTCATGAAAAAGATTCCCGCCCCTGCAAAGATACTCGTGAATAAGTATTCAAACTCACATCAAAATTGTTTAATACCACATCAGCATTTTATGGCAATGGTATTTGAGATTGTTAAAGCATTACAGACTTATCGAAAGGCTGCAATGGGAAAATGATTAACGATATTGACAAACAAACTAGATCAAATAAAATCTTTAAAATTATAAAAGATTTTGAACAACTGTTCCCGGATGAATTTAATAAGTGTGGAATAAAAAGATGTGGTCATTGTAATGCTACAGGAATTGGAGATAAAGCGAGCATGTCTCTATGTACTAATTGTGGTGGAATGGCCTATGTGGGGTTTGAGAAGATTGGGGACGATTTTATATGTAGAGGGTGTAACGGATATGGATGCCCTAAATGCAACCAGGTAGGACTAGTTGACTGGTGTACACATGCAAGAGGTAATGATCTATCTCCATACGCCAAACCATATAATTATCGTCATCTGAATCAATGTGAAAGGTTGATAAATGAACAACACAAATGAAATTGAAAAAGAAAAAGTTTTAGACTATCAGGTTAATTTAAATGACGATGAATCAAGAAGACAATCAACGCAGAGGCGAGAGATACATAGAAACGACGATATATTAAGATTAAAGGGTATGTTTCCAAAAAGTAAAAGTGTTCTTTGTATCGGAGCAAGAGATGATTCTGAAGTCAAATCATTTCAATATAATCAATATTTTGCAAAAGGTATTGATGTTTGTACAGAAACAGATCTAATAACCAAAATGGATATGGCAGACTTGACACCTGATTTTGGTACATTTGATATTGCTTATTGTTCTCATACACTAGAACATGTAGTTGATCCTGTTAAAACAATGAGAGCAATTAGATCTGTTGTCAATCATGCTATTGTTGTAATTCTACCATTAGTAGATAGACCACCTGATATTGAACATCCAACTGTATATGAGATAATGAAATATAAACCAACAACAAACTTTGCAAACTTCCCACAGGCATATGAAGACTTTGCACCATTCAATCCATGTCATATAAGGTGGACAGGATATCGTGAGGGAGTAACCGAAGAGCATGAAATTGTATTTATCATAGAGGTGAAATAAATGATTGGAATATACCAAGATAAATTTATAGATTATCTTGAAAATAAACTTGGCACTATTAAAACATCTGCTAAGAATATTATCCTTCCATGTCCATGGTGTGAATATCAAAAATCAAAAAAGCATTATCATATGTATATTTCTCTTGACGTTCCAATCTTTCATTGCTTTCATGCTGGTTGCGAGCAAAGGGGAACATTAAAAAAGTTTCTCAGAAGATTAGAAGGGCATGATATATCTGATCAATTTGTTGATAAAAAACAATTTGATGAACTATCTAAAAAAAGAGAAATTTTTATTGATACCGAACAAGATAACATCAATATTATAATACCAAAACTTGATAGGAAACGATTCGTTGAGAAAGAGTTATATATTAAAAAGAGATTGAAATTTGCAAACATGCCAACCACAAGAATTAAAGGGTTGATATATGATCTCGAAAAGTTTATTGAAGTGAATCATATTCCTGTAGGTGAAACTTTATTTAGACTTCAAGATTACATACAGAATAATTTTGTCGGATTTCTTACAGAGAATACCTCCACTGTCATCTTCAGAAACATAGATCACACACATGAAATGTCATTTTATAAATTGAAGATTCAGCAGGCTAACTTCCTTGATTACTATAAATTACCAGGAAATTCTCCACAATCGAATAAAATAGTTCTGGCAGAAGGAATATTTGATATTTTTTCAGAACACATATTTGATACATTAAACATTAAAAACGACGTAAAATTATATGCTTCGGCGTTATCATCTAAATATCTTTCTTTGATTCACAGTATAATTTTTCATGAACAGGTATTCCAACCTGAAGTAATTATACTATCAGACAGAGGAATTGAAAGAAAGTATTATCAAACAATGAAACATTTTAACAAGCATATTATTGATAAGTTAACAGTTTATTACAATAAAGCAGGTAAGGATTTCAATGATACTCCTGTTGTGCCTGTAAAATTTGTTATTTAAGGGAGAATTTGAATGAACTATGTGACAGAGCGACTGAAAGAAATATTTGACAACACAGTAGATATTGGAATCAAATACGAAGGATCAGTTGAAAATTTAGAATATTATTCATTGTTTTGCAAAGCTGCATCCAAAGATCAATTACACAAACTCATGGGTAATAATCTATGTATGTTTAATTGTTCTATGGAAGGAGACGAAGCTGTAATGATGATATTCTCAATACCAATTAATTCAAAAGATTCTGGTGCAAAAAATGTTGCTGAAAGAGTCATGGAAGTAATTGGTGGGTTTGAAGAATGTTTTGTTACTTTAGACCATGTTAAGTCTGAAGAAGTAAAGGAAGATAAGTTTGTTTATGTAACAGCGATAAAGAAAATAAAATAGGGAGGTTTCTATGCGAGAGAAAAAAGCGAGAGAAATCCGAAAATTATTGAGAAAACCTGATGCTGGAGTGCTTCTTTTAATCAATAAAGTTTACGGTGACAAGACCAAAACAATGGGTTACAGGCAAGTATATCAAGCATTAAAAAAGATGTACACGATGCGTTTGTTCAGAATCAAAAATGGGCAAATGGTAAATTAAAAAGGAGAATAATCTATGAGTACGAATCTTCAAATGACTGCAGAGAAGTTCAGTGAATTTTTAAGATGTATAACAAATTTGAAAGAAGAATGTAATGACATTGATATTAAAGACGGTGTCATTCGTCAAAGAAGTAATGATAAAACTTCAATCTTTCAAATCGACATGACTCCAATTCTGACAGAAGAGGTTAGTATTTCAATCTCTGATGTTAAAAAGAAACTTGACCTTCTAAAAGTCTTTGCAGGTCAGGTGGTTAATCTAGAAATTAACACAGAAGGAAATGGATATTTTATCTTTTCAGATACATTTACTTCATTGAAATTTATGGCACCTGCATATCAGTTCATTGACAATAAGTTTATGACAGAAGCTGAGCTGGTTGCTATCTTCAATTTAAATGAAGACGAACTGATTCTTGAGTATGAAATATCAAGTATGACCACTGAAAGAATTAGAGTCATCACGACCGGCTTCAATATAAAAGCAATTCAGGTCGAGTTCGAGGGTGAAACTGCTACGATCAAAGCTGGAACACAGGCAAAAGATCAATTTGTCAAGTTTGCTGAAGACATTCCAACAAATGTGGTTTTTGATCAGTGTTCTGCAAATCTTGGTGTAATTCCATTTTCTATTGAACATGATGATCAAGTCGAGTTCAAAATGTATAAGGATGCCAACCAGGATATATCCTTGAATACATTTACTACAAAAGTCAGTGAATGTGAAATGATCATTTTTACAAGATCATCTTTAGTACAAAACGAAGAGTAAAATAAAAACGAGAGGACGTATCACATGCATCCAAGTTCAATTCTTAGTTACTACCCAACATATGCAATCTTAGACGAGATTGTATCATATGGAAATTACAGGACACTTAATATTTTTATGGATTTGAAGAACGTAATGCAATCCCTTTATATGGAACACGCTATTGTAAATATAGTTGAAGCTTCAAAAAATGCTAAGTATCTTGATACGTCCGTATTCTCATCGTTAATATCATTCCTTTCATTCCATAAAATATATGGAATAAAAAGAGGAATTAATACAAATTTCACAATCTTTTTTGAATCTGGTCAATCTTATTATCATAAAAATATTGATAAGAATTACAAGATTTCAAGAAGGATTGATGATTTGTATGGATTGGATGCAAAAGATCGTGAGTTATTTTTTGGCGTCTTAAATGCAAATTATAAATTAGTTGAGGGAGCATGTAACAGAATGCCAGGGGTGCGCGTTGTAAGACTTCCAAATCTTGAAGCAGACTTTGTACCATATTATGCAACTACAAGAGATTTGATTCTAAAGGGAAATGGTGTTGGAAATGTTATTTATTCAAATGATCATGATTTGTGGCAATGTTTGAACGATGATGTTTTTATATATTCCAAAGCAGGAAAACATAAAAAGATTCTTAAGGCTGGCAAAGTCATGACTGAATTTTTAAAGAGACCTGTTAATATTCCAGATGAGTTCTTACCATTAGCAATGGCAGTTATTGGAGATCCCGGAGATGATGTTATTGGGGTCAAAAGTATAGGTCCAGCAGGTTTTATTACAGCGTTTAAAGAGTTGTGTGCCTTGACCGGAGATATGGATATAATATATGATAAATTGGAAAAAAGACTTCCTTTAATAGATCCCATACCACCAAGTCTTTCGAACAAAAAACTAAGAACCATAGTTGATGCAGAAGTGGCGAATAATACAATATCGAAGAATCTACGATTAGTATCTTTTGAACTTATTTCCAGAGCATTAGATAATCCAATCAAAACTGATATGATTGATAAGAGAAAAATCATTGAAAAACAGTTTATGGGTGAAAGGGAAATTTTCCCACTTGAGTCGATGAAGAAAGCTTTAGAACAAAATAATGTATACCTAGAGAGCAGTTCAATCGACTTTTTATATATATGAGGATTAAGTTATGTTAAATGATGCAAGAGTATTGAATTATGTTAAAAGGAACTTAGGGTTTCCGTTCATGCATCTGGAGTGGTCGGATGAGGAAATTCTTGAATACATAAAGGAAGATACTATTAGAGGGTGGTCTTACTATATTCCAGATATCAAAAAGATGCCCCTCAATCTTTCGTTGGAAGCAAATAGAGTTCCTGGAAGAATCAATGAGTTCTATTTGAACGAACCAGATGGAAGAGAAATCCTAAACATAAAAGATATTTATTTCGATCAAGGTGATTTATATGCCCTTGGGCATCCTCCGTTTGGAGTATTTTCAGAATTTGAATTAAGGGATTTTGCTTTAAGAGTTACTCAATCAATGACTGCTAAACTGTTTTCATCTTGGGATCATACGTTTGAATTTCAGCATCCCAATGTAGTCCGTATATCACCATACCCATTCAACAATTTAAAAGTAGTTACAGTTGAATATGAAAGAATGTCACAAGAGGATTTTAGCGAGGTACCAAATGATCTTCAGCAGATTTTTTTAGATCTTGCTTTATCTGAGGTTATGATTGCACTGGGTCGTATTAGAAAAAGATATGGAGGGGGTAATTTAAGAACTCCATTTGGTGAAGTTCCTCTTGAGTCAGATATTTTTGACGAAGGTAAAACACTTAGATCAGAAGTAATAGAAAAATTAGAAAGGTTATATTTGCCTAACATTATTATCGACCACGGGTAAATAGAAGGAAGTTATTAATGAAAGATAATGTTATATGTAATACACCAAGAGATCCAATATTTGTAGGCATGGATCCATCATTCAATGGATTTGCAATCATACTTCTTGATAAGGATGCTAATATAATTGAACAAAGATTATTAACATCTGAATCAAAGGCAGAACCCGAAGACAGATTAATAGAATTAGAAAAGGGGTATGAATTTATTCCTAATATTGTTTGCCTTCATACTGTTTGTCTTGAGGGGCCATCATATATGAGCAACGGAGCATACGCCCTACAAATGGGTGCTTTACATTTTATGATACGAATAATGCTCAAAAGACGTGGTGTTAACTTTAAAGTTATAGCACCTGGAACATTAAAGAAATTTGTTACAGGAAAAGGTAATTCTAAAAAAGATTTGATGCTTCTGAAAGTATATAAAAAATGGGGCGTTGAATTTGATAATGATAACCTTGCAGATGCTTATGGGTTAGCACGTATGGCTCTGGAGGAATATACTAATGACACGGATGGAACAGTTAAGAAATAGAGTGACCAAATACGCTCTGGAAAGAATCTACTTTCAAGAGCAAGTTCATGAACCAAAGAAGGGCGATACAATGTCCTGTCTTATTTGTAAACGTAAAGTTCATGCTCTTAATGATGGTAAAGGTCCTTTGATTTGTTGTGATCAACCGATGGTTAAAAGTTCAGTTCCAATAACTGAAGCAGGATTTACATCTAAACCAAAGGGTTGGACTGATAAGAGTGTTAAAAAATTCACGGGAACATTTACAGACAAAATGAAAGGGAATGCAAAATCAAAAGATTTCTTTGATAAATGTGTTAAGAAAATGCAGGGAAAACTTGATAACCCAGAAGGATTTTGTGCTTCATTAAAGGATGAGGCGCATGGTTCAACATACTGGAGAGGTAAAGGAAAGAAACCTGCTGAAGTTAAAAAAGATGTTGCGAGGCACAAAAATGTCTAAATTACTAGAAAACTTTTTACAATCATTATACACAGATATGAGATCACAGGCCAAAGAATGGCGTGGTGAAAATAGACCAGTGGGTGATGATAGCAATAGACCAAACTTGATTAGACAATGTTTTACGTTGGAATCAAGTAAAATGAAAATCAACTGTTTGAGAAAACTGAGAGATGAAGCTGCTATGAATCCTTTTTATCAAGCACGTCTTGATAGATTTGTAGATGTTATTACCCAAACATATGAACCAACCAATGAACCAGGAACAATTCCCGGCAATGAGTTCAAAGAAACTTCTGTTGGGGACGACTTGTGGGCAGGACAAGATTTACAAGAATCCATAACATCACAAAATGTTGGTTGGGAAACACAAAAACTGGTATGGATTATACAAATCATAAACAGTAGACGTGGTGAAAATATATATGCTAAGAAAGCATGTAAATCAAAACCCTCACACCAAAGAAGTGGAAAATTGTGTCGTCTCCAGGCAAAAATTAAATTCAATCAATCGTTGATTGGAAAAGCTCAAGCAGCAATGTCCGAATGTAGCTCAAGTAAAAATCCTGAAAAGTGTAAGGCTAAAGCTGCCAAACAGATTGTTAAGATAAGAAAAATTATTGCTAATCATCAAAGATGGATGAGGGCAGCTTAATATGGATATCATTGAAAAATATCTCATTGCCCTTCAAGAAAAAGAATGGGATGAGGATGATAGGTGGAAGGACCACTTCAATAGAGATCTTTTAAATCATTTAATTTTAAAGAATGATAAAACAGGCGAAGAAGAATTAAACGTCAATAGACATTCAATACAACCTGTATTGATGAATCTAATTAAAAATACAGGTGGTGATTATAAAGGAAGAAAAACAACAAGCAATTCAGAATATGGAGACTTTTCAGGGGTTGATTATATTTTAAAACACCTTCCTGATGGATGGGAAGACAAGATGAAAAAATACGTTGAAAAAATAGCTAAAAAACACAATGAGGAATAAACATGACAAAATCTAAATTCATTGTGGTCGAGCACAATGCAAAAAAAGCAAGACTACATTGGGATTTAAGATTCATTATGCCCAAGTCAAAAAACTGGATGTCTTTCGCAATAAGAAAAGGTGTCCCATTAGAACCTGGGAAAAAAGTGTTAGCAGTTAGAACACATGATCATACAGAGGAAGAAGCGCTCTTTCTCGGTACAATAAAACAAGGATATGGCGCAGGCCATTTGAAAAAATGGGATGACGGTCAGTGTATCATACACAAATTTGGGACCGGTCACATTTTAATAGAATTTAAGGGTCGAAAAGTTAAGGGTATTTATCATCTCATCAGCACCGGTGTGATTGATAAAGATTTCAAACGACAGACCTATATGCTTTTTAAAGGGAAATTGGTGAATGAAAATTTTCCGGATATGTCTGGTAGTGGAGGAATGGGATGTCGATTGCCGCCTGCTGATACATCAGACACAGAAGAAAGAGATGAAGATAATATTATACATCCACCACTACCTTGGAACAAACGAAACAGTCCCCACAAGTCATGGGCGAAGAAGGTAAATGAGCTGGGTATGGCAAGTAGGATACCAAATCGTGGAGAGGCTGAAGAAGTTGAAACTACTTCACGCGAATATAAAGGTAAAAAATTACCATGGAGTAAAGCTAAAAATGAGGAGGTTTAAACATGGACCGGTGCATCGTATTAAATGGAGACTACACATTCTTAAACACAGTAGGTTGGAAGAGGGCTATATGTCTTTTAGTGAAAGGAAAAATAGAACCTCTCAAATATACAGATAAGGTAGTAAGGAATGTGGATGGTACGGAAATACGAGTCCCCTTAGTAGTTAAGCTTATTAAAGTTATCAGAATGATCTATAAAAACAGAGTACCTTTTACCAAGAAAAATGTTTTTATTCGTGATGCTTATAAATGTCAATATTGTGGAACCAATATTGAGTTAACAATTGATCATATAATTCCGGTTTCAAGGGGCGGTAAGAACACATTTGAAAACTGTGTCGCTGCTTGTAAACCATGCAACAATAAAAAGAATAACAGAACTCCTTCTGAAGCAAACATGTTTTTAAGAAGACAACCACACGCTCCAACAATTTCTGAATTTTTCAAAATTAAAATGGAAGCGTTAGGCATGTATGCTTATCTGAAAGAGTTGGGAGTCTACTAATGAATAAAGATTATTTAGATACACTCAAGTCCTTTGACATGAGGCCTGGTAAGATCAAAGTTAAAGAACATAAAGAGGAAGTTCTTTTAGAGCAAGAAGCAAGAGGAATGATGGATCTTCATGAAGAAATAATCAAATGGTTTATGAAAAATCCACGCCCAGCTGATGATAAGGTTCATGCGTTAGCGGAAAAGATGGGTATAGATCATGATAAATTTGAAGGCCATATTTACATGATTCTGAGCGATTTGATACACGAAGGAAGATCTAAAAAATTCAATGGTAAATATAATCCAAAAGAACTTGCCGCGGGGATCGAAGTGGAAAAGGAACACTTACCATACCCATCCATCGCAGAAAAAATTGCCAAAGATCATTTAGCAGAAATTCCTGACTACTATACAAGATTAAAGAAGATGGAAGCACAAGGCGGTGTTAAAGAATCTACAATTCTCGAAGCAGATGTTCTAACGTCTACAGGTTTCGATGTAGACATGGAGGGTGATACCCTTAAAAATACTAACTTCCGTAAAGTACTTTATACAAGCAAACATTTGCAGTTGGTATTGATGTCCGTCAAAGATGACATTGGTATGGAAACTCATGATAAAGGGGACCAGTTTATAAGAATTGAAGGCGGCAAAGGAAAGGCAATTATAGATGGTAGAGAATTTCCAATTAAAGATGGAACTGCCTTTATTATTCCAGAAGGATCAGAGCATAATGTTATAAACACTGGAAGCGAAGATCTTAAATTATATGCCGTTTATGCGCCACCGAATCATCCAAAAGGAATAATCCACAAAACAAAAGAAGAAGCAGAA
>Ga0307376_10001591_pt1 | contig 23987 bp, 18 predicted proteins | sample TR2MG_FD_202536 | JGI IMG/M metagenome (GOLD analysis project Ga0307376, IMG submission 202536) | Soil microbial communities from Risofladan, Vaasa, Finland - TR-2 | ecosystem: Environmental > Terrestrial > Soil > Coastal area > Acid sulfate soil | place: Finland: Risofladan, Vaasa | collected...
CCGCCAGCGCTTTGAACTCGGCGGTGTACTCTTGTTTCGGTATCTTCTTCATCTTCCCTCTTCCCAAATTAACGTCAATACTACGTCACCCCTGGAAGACGAAATTTCGGGGGAAGGTCATTCCGGTGCAGTAAATTCAGCTGAATTTCCCTGCCTATGCGGGATCAGAGGGTTTTGCAGGGCCGGCTCGATATTATGCAAACCAAACACCGCCCCGGTTGGGGAAATCGTCGCCGTACGGAGTTCAAGTCCGACAGGCTGCTAGGCGCTTACTTCACTTTTTAAATCGGGGAATCTTGTGGCAGCATTGGTTGGCGCTCATGGCGCAGCGAGATTTTAGGATTATTTGTTAAAACAAATCAATGTGATGCATCGTCCCTACAATTAAAGTTGTATAGCTCGTTTCTCTGGATGAAGATAAGTTACTGCGTGGGCGTTTGCCCACAACCAATGATCTTCATAAGGAGGCAATATGAATAAACTGTACAAGGGGTTGCTGGTATTGGCAGGGCTGATCGCGTTTCCGGTTTTTGCGGCGGTGGATATCAATACGGCCACACAATCCGAGCTTGAGGTGGTCAAAGGCCTAGGGCCGGCAAAAGCCAAGGCCATCATCACGTACCGGGAAACCAATGGCAATTTCAAGCATCTGGATGAGTTGGACAATGTGAAAGGTTTTGGCAAGGCCAGCGTCGAAAAACTGAAAGGGGAATTATCGGTTGTTCCGAAGAAAGCAAAAAAATAGTTCCGCCTGGAAATTGACTTCCGGCGTATCCCGCGGCCAGTGAAGGCTGCCGCGGGATACGCCGCATACCGGTCTCACGCGTCAATTCGATCGAATGGAACTTGCCGATATACCGGGATTGATTGCTGCATTCGGACAAGCCGGCATAGCATTTTCCAACCCGGACATGAGCCTGAGCAGCGGGGGCAAATAGAGTTGATTCAGGCGGCGCGTTGTTGGGATTTGTTAATCAGTTGAAATGAAAGAATTCAGCCCGTGCCGAGTTCAGGCGTTTGGCGGCTTCATTGTCGCTGCATTCGTGGGCAATTTTATCCATTTGTTCAAACACCGCGCTGACCACCCTGCTCAAACACGACACCCTGCCCAGCACCGATGCCGTCGGCGACTGGCTGCGTCGTACCGGTGCGGGCGCGGGGCTGAGCGGCCTTGATCGCATCAACCGGCACATCGTCGCCACCCGTATCCGCCAGACCGGCACGACCGCGCACCCGCTGGACATTGATGCCACCCAGATCAAGGAGCGCAAACTCGACTTTGGCATGCAGCGCATGCTGTGCGGTCAGTTTGCGGCGAATGCGGCGTTCTTCCGCATTGGGGTGATTGCGCACAACCTGTTTGTACCGTTCCGGCACTGCGCGCCGGATGCCGACGGTGCGTTGGCGGTTGTTTCATGCGGCGGGGAAGGTGGTTCGTCATGCCGGTGCCTGGGTGCTGAAGATCACTGTCGGGGTGATCGATCTGTTCACCGCCATCCGGGAAAAAGCTTCGCGCTGGGCGCAGCCTCGTCATAGCGCGCAAGGCGTTTGACGCCGCAAATTGCCCTTCCGCGCATCGCTGCGCGGGTACCGACTCGCCCAAAATTCATACGATCAAGCGCCCCGCAACTCGATTGACGCGATTCCACTGCTTAACGGGAACGGCTTTGCGCAGACATCCCGGTTTGCATCGCAGAATGACTCAAAAATCCGCAAAATCGGAATGCGGGGATTTCAATCGCGGAATTTGGGAGAAGACTCTGCCTTGCCGCAGCACACCCGATTCGGTGATAATGCGCGGCTTCTGTCGCCGGACGCGCTCGCGTCCGGCCCCTTTGCCGGGATGGCGGAATCGGTAGACGCAGCGGATTCAAAATCCGCCGCTGGTAACAGTGTGGGGGTTCGAGTCCCCCTCCCGGCACCAATTAATTTTTTAAGATTCTCATTCCGGGGCTATGGGCGTCCCCCTGTTTTGCGGCACTATTGGGGTGCATTGTGCGCATTTCTGCCCTACGCTTAAAGAACAGGTTTGTATTGATCAGATGTGTTCATGGCGTTGTCATCAAGGGTTCACCGGCTTTGTACAGGGTTTGTGATGGCAGGCACGGTGCCGGATGCGTGGCACAGGCGTTGCTTGATGACAGGGGGACGACGGTCAAGGCTGTTGTTGAACGGGAGTAAAAAGAATGCCGTTATCTGAAGAGACGCTTCGAGACGAGTTGGGCGGAACAGGTGCGTTGCCTTGGGCGGCCTGCCGCCTGCTGCAGGCGCACCGGTCGCAGATGGCGACGTCGCATATGCGCGACCTGTTCGCCGCCGATCCGGCGCGCGCCGAGCGGTTTTCGCTGCAGGTGGGCGATGTGCTGCTGGACTATTCGAAGAACCGCGTCACCGACGAGACCATGACGCTGCTGGTGCGGCTGGCCGAAGAGGCGGATGTGACGGGCTGGCGCGAGCGCATGTTTGGCGGCGAGGCGATCAACAACACCGAAGGCCGTTCGGTGCTGCACGTGGCGCTGCGCAACCGCGGCAATCGCCCGATCATGGTCGACGGCGAGGACGTGATGCCGAAGGTGAACGCGGTGCTCGAAAAGATGGCCGCGTTCGCCGGGCAGGTGCGCAGCGGCGCGTGGCGCGGCTACAGCGGCGAGCGCATCACCGATGTGGTAAACATTGGAATCGGCGGTTCGGACCTGGGGCCGCAGATGGCGGTTCAGGCGCTGGCGCCTTACCGTCACCCGCAACTGAAGGTACATTTCATTTCCAATATCGACGGCGCCCACGTGAAGGAGGCGCTGGAATCGCTGAACCCCGCAACGACGCTGTTTATCGTAGCCTCGAAAACCTTCACCACGCAGGAAACGATGACCAATGCGCACCATGCACGCACCTGGTTTCTGGCGCAGGCGCGGGATGATCGTCACATTGCCGGGCATTTTGTCGCGGTGTCGACCAACCGCGAGGCGGTAACGGCATTCGGCATCGACCCCGCCAACATGTTCGAATTCTGGGACTGGGTGGGGGGGCGTTATTCGCTGTGGTCGGCGATCGGGCTGTCGGTCATGCTGGCGGTGGGGGCGGAGCACTTCGGCGAACTGCTGGACGGCGCGCACGCGATGGACGCGCACTTCCGCCAGGCACCGCTCGACCGGAACATGCCGGTGATCCTGGCGCTGCTGGGCGTCTGGTACAACAACTTCTTCGGTGCGCAATCGCAGGCCATCCTGCCCTACGACCACGCCCTGCGCAGCCTGCCCGCCTATCTGCAGCAGGCCGACATGGAAAGCAACGGCAAGTCGGTCGACCGCGACGGCAGGGCGGTGGACTACACCACCGGCCCCATCGTCTGGGGGGCGACCGGAATCAACGGCCAGCACGCCTTCTTCCAATTGCTGCACCAGGGCACCCGGCTGGTCCCGGCCGATTTCATTGTCTCGGTCGAGGCGCATGACGATATGCAGGATCACCATGACCTCCTGCTCGCCAATTTCCTGGCGCAGACCGAGGCACTGATGCGCGGCCGCACGCGCGAGGAAACGCTGCTTGAAATGGGCTCGCTTGACGCAGGCTTGGCGCAGACCAGTCAGTTCGTGCAGCAAAAAGTGTTCGATGGTAACCATCCCAGCAATGCCATCCTGCTGCAGAAGCTGACGCCGCACGCGCTGGGCATGCTGATCGCGCTCTACGAGCACAAGATCTTCGTGCAGGGCGTGATCTGGAACCTGAATTCCTACGACCAGTGGGGGGTGGAGCTCGGCAAGCAGCTCGCCCGCCGCATCCTGCCCGAACTGCACGCCGATGCGCCGGTGGACAGCCATGACGCCTCGACCAATGCACTCATCAATCGTTGCCGGCGCGTGAGCCGGCGTACCGCTGGCCCATAGTTATGGAGCTGATTGCAGGCGACATCGGCGGAACCAAGAGCTGGCTGGCCTGGATGGCGGGCGAGACGGATGGAATGCAGCAGCTGCGTTTCGAGCAGGTGTATGCGAGCGCGGCGTTTGCGACGGCGGACGATCTGATCCGCCAGTTCATTGCCGATTCCAGGCTGACAACGGTGCCGGATCGCCTGCTGCTGGCGCTGCCGGGCCCCTTGCACGCCCAGCACAGCACGCTCACCAACCTGGACTGGACGCTCGAGGCCGCGGACATGGCGGCTTCGCTTGGCATTGCCCGCGTGCGCTTCATCAACGACTTCCAGGCGGCCGCTGCCGGGGTGGCGACGCTGACTGCCGCCGACGTGGTCGCGCTCAATCCGCAGTCGACCGAGGCGGGTGGGGTACGCGCCATCACCGGCGCCGGCACCGGGCTGGGGCTGGCCTTCATGCTGGCCGACGCCGGCGGCCGCTATCGACATTACGCCAGCGAAGGCGGGCATATCGACTTCGCGCCGGCCAATGCGCTGCAGCTGCGTCTGCTGGAACGCCTGCGCGCCGCCTATGGCCACGTGTCGTGGGAACGTGCGGTGTCGGGGCTGGCGATGAACGACCTGTATCGTTTCTGCTGCGCCGAGAAAAACACTGCGCCGCCCGACGAGCCGGTCGACGGCGCCGCGCTGGTTGCGCGCGCCGCAGCCGGCGATGCGGCGGCCGAGGCGGCGCTCGACCTGTTCATCGATCTGTATGGATCGTGGGTCGGCAATGTGGCGCTACTGCTCCAGCCGCGCGGCGGACTGTATGTCGCGGGCGGCATTGCCGTCCATCTGCAGGCACGCATGCAGTCGCCGCGTTTCATGGCCGCAGCCAGCGATAAGGGTCGCATGCGCGGCGTGGTCGAGCGCACCCCGGTTCTTCTGGTCACCAACAGCCGGCTGGGCGTCCAGGGCGCGATAGCGACCGGGTTTGCCATGTCTTGATCAATCGTATCCAATCGCATTTCATTTAAAACCAGCGCAACCAGGAGCGGGCATGACCATTTCCAAGGACGAGCAGACGCGGCTTTATCGCTATTACACCGAGCCCAAGATCGCGACCGACCTCACGCGCAGGACGCTGGCGCTGGTGCTGGCGGGCGGCGAAGGGTCGCGGCTGATGGACCTGACTGCCTGGCGCGCCAAGCCGGCGGTACCGATTGGCGGCAAGTACCGCATCATCGACTTCACGCTGTCCAACTGCGTCAACTCGGGCATCCGCCGCATCGGCGTGCTCACCCAGTACAAGTCGCATTCGCTGATCCGGCACCTGCAGCGTGCCTGGGGCTTCATGCGCGCCGAGATCGGCGAGTTTGTGGAAATCCTGCCGGCGCAGCAGCGCACCGACAAGAAAGAGTGGTACCAGGGCACCGCCGATGCGCTGTTCCAGAACATCGACATCATGCAGCGCCACCACCCGGAGTATGTGCTGGTGCTGGGCGGCGACCACGTCTACACCATGGACTACTCGGAGATGCTGCTGTATCACGTGCAGACCGGTGCAGACTTCACCGTCGGCAGCATCGAGGTGCCGGCGTCCGAGGCGAGCGCATTCGGCGTGATGACGGTCGACGAGGACATGAATATCACCGGCTTCACCGAAAAACCCGCAAACCCCGACAGCATTCCCGGCAAGCCCGGCACCACGCTGGTGTCGATGGGGATTTATATTTTCTCCAAGGACTTTCTCTACAAGACGCTGATCGCCGATGCCGGCAACCCCCATTCCGCTCATGATTTCGGCAAGAACATCATTCCCGACAGCATCGCCAATGCCCGTGCGATGGCCTTCCCTTTCCGCAACACGGAAGGCCTGCCGGCCTACTGGCGTGACGTCGGCACGCTGTTTTCCTACTGGCAGACCAATATGGAACTGTGCGCGGTCGAACCCGAGCTCAACCTGTACGACCGCGACTGGCCGATCTGGACCTACCAGCCGCAATACCCGCCCGCCAAGTTCATCCTCGACGACGAGGGACGGCGCGGCGAGGCGATCGATTCTCTGATCGCCGGCGGCTGCATCCTGTCGGGCGCACGGGTCAAGCGCTCGGTGCTGTTTTTTGCCGCCACGGTGGAAAACTACAGCCTGATCAAGGACAGCGTAATCCTGCCCAAGGTCAGCATCGGCAGCCATTGCCGCATCAACCGTGCCATCATCGACAAGGGCTGCGTCATCGAAGACGGCACGATTATCGGCGAAGACCCGGTCGAGGACGCCAAGCGCTTTCACGTGACCAAAGAAGGCATCACCCTGGTGGTCCCGGCGATGCTCGGGCAGAACCTGTACGCGAGGCTGCAGAACGACTATGACGGCTAAGTTGAACGTGGTGCTGTGCTGGCACATGCACCAGCCGTATTACCGCGAGGGCCTCAAGGGCGCCTACCACCTGCCCTGGGTGTACCTCCACGGCATCAAGGACTACAGTGACATGGCCGCGCATCTGGAACGCTATCCCTTGATGCGCGCAGTGGTGAATTTCGCGCCGGTGCTGCTGGAGCAACTGGACGACTACGCGCAACAACTCGATGCGCTGTTAAAGCACGGCAAGCCCACCCAGGACCATATGCTGAACCTGCTGTCCGGCGTCGAGCGCATTCCGTCGGATGTCGCCAGCCGCCTGCGCATCGTTCAGGATTGTCAGCGTTGCCATGCGCCGCGCATGATCCATCCGTATCCCGCATTTCATCGTCTGTTGCGCATGATCGGGGCCAACGATGCCGCCGCCGAGGGCGGCGCCGATCTGCAGGCGCACCTGGGCTACCTGTCCGAGCAGTATTTTCTTGATCTCTTGACCTGGTACCACCTCGCCTGGCTGGGAAATTCGCTCCGTCAGCTGCCGCTGGTGCAGCGGCTGATGGCGCAGGAAAAGAGCTTTTCCGCCGCCGACCGTCATGAACTGCTGCACTTGATGCAGCACTGCATGGCCGGACTGATTCCGCGTTACCGTGCGCTCGCCGAGCGCGGCCAGGTCGAGCTGTCGATGACGCCCTACGGTCACCCCATCGTGCCGCTCTTGAACGACTTCGGCAACCTGCGCGATGCGCTGCCCGACGTTCCTGCCCCCGACGCGACTGCCTATCCGGGGGGCGCGGCGCGCTCGCGCTGGCATTTGCAGCACGGCGTCGAGGTGTTCGAGCACTACTTCGGCATCAAGCCGGTGGGCGTTTGGCTGTCCGAAGGCGGAGTGAGCGAGGATGCGCTGGCCCAGCTCGATGAAATGGGCTTCGCCTGGACCGCCTCGGGCGAGGGCGTGTGGCGCAACAGCTGCGCCAAGTCTGGCTGCCCGGTGGAAGACGGGCAAAGCAGGCGGGCGCTGTTCTCGCCGACACGTATCGATGGCTTCAAGACGCGGGTGTTTTTCCGCGACGACGGCCTGTCCGACCTGATCGGCTTCAAGTACAGCGACTGGCATGCCGACGACGCGGTGGCTGATTTCGCCCGACACCTGGAAAATATCGCCACGTTCTTCGGCAAGGAGGCCGGCCATCATGTGGTTTCGGTCATCCTCGACGGTGAAAACGCCTGGGAGTATTACCCCGCCAACGGCCACCATTTCCTGGACGCGCTCTATGCGATGCTGTCCAGCCATCCCACCCTCAAGGTCGGCACCTTCGCCGAGCAGGCCGCGCATGCGCCCGCCAGGCCCATGAAGCGGCTGGCGGCCGGCAGCTGGGTTTACGGCAATTTCTCGACCTGGATCGGATCGGAAGACAAGAACCGCGGCTGGGACTATCTGGTCGCCGCCAAACAGGCTTACGACAGCGTGGCGGCCAGCGGCAAACTGAACGCCGATCAACTCGCACTGGCCACCCGCCAGCTCGCCGTGTGCGAAGGGTCGGATTGGTTCTGGTGGTTCGGCGATTACAACCCGGCGGGCAGCGTCAGCGATTTCGAGCAACTGTATCGCACCCAGCTGCGCGAGCTGTACCGTCTGCTCGGCGTGGCGCCGCCGGCGCTGCTCGACGTGCCGGTGTCCGCCGGCGGCGGCTGGGTGGAAAACGCCGGCACCATGCGCAGGAACGCCTGATGAATGGAGTAAAAACCTTTATCCGCGAAGGACGCGAAGAGACGCGAAGAAAAGCAAACGTTTGTGTTTGTTTGTGCCTGCGCGGCAACCGGTGTGAAAGCACATGGCCATGTTCGGGTTTGCTTCGCGCTTCTTTGCGTCCTTCGCGGATCGCCTTTGGATTCCCCGAATGAACTTCGACACCCATCGCGCCGGCCTGCTGCTGCATCCGACCTCGCTGCCTTCCGGCACCCTGGCCGATGCCGAGCGCTGGCTGGATTTCCTGCAGGCAGCGGGCTTCGGCGTGTGGCAGATGCTGCCGTTGGGGATTCCGCTCACCGGCTTGTCGCCCTATCAGTGCGCGTCGGCCTTTGCGGTCAATCCCGGGCTGTTTCCCGCGGCGCCGGTCGACATGCAAGGCTTTGCCGACTGGCGCCGCCGGCAGACGCACTGGCTGGAGGATTTTGCGCGCTTCATGGTGATCAAGGCCGAGCAGGACGGCGCATCCTGGACCGACTGGCCGGCAGCGCTGCGCGACCGCGATGCGCAGACGCTGGCCGAGTTCGACGCTGCCCACGCCGACAAGCTGGAAGCGGTGATGGTCGAACAGTACGGCGCGGCCATGCAATGGCGGCACATTCACGCGCACGCGGCGGCGCACGGCATCCAGTTGTTCGGCGACATGCCGATTTTCGTCGCCCACGACAGTGCGGACGTGTGGGCGCAACGCGGCTTGTTCCTGCTGGATGACGTGGGGCATCCCGCGGTGGTGACCGGGGTGCCGCCGGACTACTTTTCCGAAACCGGGCAGCGCTGGGGCAACCCGCACTACAACTGGGCGGCGATGCAGGCCGACGGCTTTTCCTGGTGGCGGGCGCGGCTCGCCGCGCATTTCGAGTGGTTCGACCTGGTGCGCATCGATCACTTCCGCGGGCTGGTGGCAGCCTGGGTGATCCCCGCCCATGAACCCACCGCCATCCACGGCGAGTGGGTCGAGGCGCCGGGTGCGGCGCTACTGCAGGCAATTGCCGACGAAATGGGCGAGTTGCCGTTGGTGGCCGAGGATCTCGGTATCATCACCCCGGAGGTCACCGCGCTGCGCCACCGGTTTGGCTTGCCCGGCATGGTTGTGCTGCAATTCGCGTTCGACCACCATGCCGACAACCCGCACAAGCCCGAAAACGTGCACCCCGACACCGTCTATTATACCGGCACCCACGACAACGACACCACACTGGGCTGGTGGCGCGCGCTGCCCGGCGAGGCGCGTCAGGAGGTGATGCGGCAACTAAACGTCGACGATCCCGATGCGGTGCCGGATGCGATGATCGACACGGTGCTGAAAAGCCGTGCTGCGCTGGCGATTCTGCCGCTGCAGGATGTGCTGCGGCTGGGCTCCGAGGCGCGCATGAACACGCCGGGCACCGACAACGGCAACTGGGCCTGGCGGTTTGCCTGGGAAGTGCTGTCGCCCGATCTGGCATCAAGTTTGCTGGAACACTTACAGAAAGCCCATCGATGCGAGAATCAGCCCCGCTCATGAACATGAAAACACCCGTTTCACTACCGAGGCATAGAGGACACGGAGGAAAAACAAGCACTCGCCTTGCTTCCTGGACTTGGCCGTTTGTTGTTCGCGATCGGTTCGAGCCCCTATTGTTTTGCCTTTTACTGTGTCTCTGTGCCTCTGCGGGGAAGGCGCTGGTATGAAAACGTCCCCGCAAGCCCCGCTCGGCGCCAGCCTGCCCGAGATCGCTCCGCCGATCCTGCGCGTGCAGACCGGCACGCATCACGATCCGTTCGAGGTGCTGGGTGTGCATCCCCAGCCCGACGGCAGCACTCTGATCCGCGCTTTTCTTCCCGCCGCCGAAGCGGTCGAGGTAGCGGGCGGGCGCATGACCCGGGTAGCCGGTACCGACTGTTTCGAGCGGCTGCTGCAGGCGGGCGCGGCGGTCGAGCCGCATCCGGTCCTGCGCTGGCAGGACAAGGGCGCGGGCGACTGGCACACCATGCAATGCCCCTACAGCTTCGATCCGCAGCTGGGCGAAATGGACCTCTACCTGCTCGGCGAGGGGCGCCATCTCGAAGCCTGGAAAGTGCTCGGCGCGCGCCTGAAGACCATCGATGGCGTCGACGGCTGCCTGTTTGCCGTGTGGGCGCCCGCGGTGCAGCGCGTCAGCGTGATCGGCGACTTCAACGAATGGGATGGCCGCCGCCACCCGATGCGCTGCCGCGGCACCTCGGGTATGTGGGAATTATTCATCCCCGGCCTCGCCGCCGGACCGGCCTACAAATACGAAATTCTCGGCAGGCACGGCCAGTTGGTGAGAAAGACCGACCCGTATGCGCGGCAGATGTTTCTACGCCCCGAGACCACCAGCCGTGTGCCTGACGAAACGGCGCATGCCTGGGGAGACGGCGACTGGATGGCGGCCCGCGCGCATTTCGACTGGCAGCATCGGCCGATCAGCATCTACGAGCTGCACCCCGGCTCCTGGCGGCGCCACGATGACGGCAGTTTCTATACCTGGGACGAACTTACCGCCGAACTGATCTCTTACGTACTGGATCTCGGCTATACCCATATCGAACTGATGCCGGTAGCCGAGCACCCGCTCGACGCATCGTGGGGCTATCAGGTATCGGGCTACTACGCGCCGACGGCACGCTTCGGTTCGCCGGACGATTTTCGCGCCTTTGTCGATGCCTGCCACCAGGCCGACATCGGCGTGCTGCTCGACTGGGTGCCGGCACATTTCCCCAAGGACGACTGGGCGCTGGCGCGCTTCACCGGCGAACCGGTGTACGAGCATGCCGATCCGCGCCGTGGCGAGCATCAGGAATGGGGCACGTTGGTGTTCGATTTTGGCCGCAATGAGGTGCGCAATTTCCTGGTCGCCAACGCGCTGTACTGGCTGGATGAGTTCCACATCGACGGCCTGCGCGTCGACGCCGTCGCCTCGATGCTCTACCTCGACTACTCGCGCAAGCCGGGCGAATGGCTGCCGAACCAGTACGGTGGGCGCGAGAATATCGAGGCGGTTCATTTTCTGCGCGAAATGAATACCGAGGTGCACGGCCGCTTTCCCGGCGTGCTCACCATCGCCGAGGAATCGACCGCCTGGCCGGCGGTGTCGCGCCCGATCGAACTCGGCGGTCTCGGTTTTTCGATGAAGTGGAACATGGGCTGGATGAACGACAGCCTCAATTACATCGGAAAGGAGCCGATCTACCGCAAGTACCTGCACAACCAGCTGACCTTCAGCCAGATGTATGCGTGGACCGAGAATTTCGTGCTGCCGCTGTCGCACGATGAGGTGGTACACGGGAAGAGAAGCATGCTCGACAAGATGCCGGGCGACACCTGGCAGCGCTTCGCCAACCTGCGCCTGTTCTATGCCTGGCATTACGCGCATCCGGGCAAGAAACTGCTGTTTATGGGCGGGGAATTCGGCCAGTGGACCGAATGGAACGAAGCCCGCCAGATTGACTGGGCGCTGCTCGACTTCCCCGCGCATGACGGCATCCGCACGCTGCTGCGCGATTTCAACCATCTGTACCGTAACGAGCCGGCGCTGCATGACTACGACTTCGACCCGCGCGGGTTTCGCTGGATCGACTGCCACGACGCCGACCAGTCGGTGCTGAGCTTCGTGCGCCAGGGACAGGACGCATCCGCGCAGCTGGTGGCGCTGTTCAATTTCACCCCGGTGCCGCGCCGTGCTTATCGCATCGGCGTGCCGTCGGGCGCCGCGTGGTGCGAGATATTGAACACCGACTCGACGTATTACGGCGGCAGCAACCTCGGCAACAGCCAGCCGCTTTATCCGCAGAACCTGCCGTGGATGGGGTACGACTATTCCGTCGAGGTGACGCTGCCGCCGTTGGGTGCGATCATCCTGAAACCATGTTGAAAAGCAAGGGGCCAGGGGTCGGGATTCAGGGGTCAGGGTTCATGTGGCCTTGGCCACGCTATTCAAAGGCGCGAAGCACAAAGCCCCCTGATCCCTGACCCCTGAATCCCGACCCCTAAGAAAAAACAAGGCTCTTTCGCCGTTATTTGTTGGTGTTGGCCAGCCCCGGAACGGCTTTAGCCGCGATGCGGGCGGTAGCCCGCAAAGGTGGCGCGACAAGACCTTGGCGAGCATTTGCTCTTTGCGCCTTGCGGCGCGTCGCGGCTAAAGCCGCTCCCACGGGGTCGCCTGCGAGATGCCGCAAAATAAGAACTTCATCGGAGGGGGCAAGACATAAATCAACAGCCAACAGTGACATAGCCAAAAACAATGAAAAGCGGAGCAATGAAAATACTATTTGTCGCCAGCGAAGCCTATCCGCTGGTAAAAACCGGCGGGCTGGGCGACGTGCTCTACAGCCTGCCACATGCGCTGCACGCTCGCGGTGCCGATATCCGCCTGGTGCTGCCGGCCTACCGTGCGCTGTTGCGCCAGCTCGATCAGGTGCGCATTCTTGGCTGGCTCGAGGTGCGCGGTTCCGCTGGCATCGTCACTGCGCGCGTCCTGGAAACGCGTCATCCCGATTACGCGTTTCCGTTGTGGCTGGTCGATTGTCCTGCGCTGTTCGACCGCGAGGGCAATCCCTATGTCGACGAAAGCGGCCGGGACTGGGCGGACAATGCCGAGCGCTTTACGGTGTTTGCACGGGTGGCGGCGTTGCTGGCGCAGGACGCGCTGGACCTCGGCTGGCAGCCCGCGGTGGTGCACGCGCACGACTGGCAGACTGGACTTGCAGCGGCGTTTCTGGCCGAACAGCCGGCGCGCCCGAAAACCGTGTTCACCATTCACAACCTCGCCTATGGCGGCAATTTTACCCACAGCGATTTCGTGCGCCTGCAGCTACCCGGCCACTGGTGGTCGTCCGAAGGGGTGGAGTTCCACGGCGGCTTTTCGATGCTGAAGGCCGGCATCGTGTATGCGGACGCCGTCACTACCGTCAGTCCCACCTATGCCCAGGAAATCTGCACACCCGAATTCGGCTGCGGGCTCGACGGTCTGTTGCTGTCGCGGCAATACAAGCTGCACGGCATTCTGAACGGCATCGACACGACGATCTGGAATCCGTCCACCGACGCACACCTGCCCGCACGCTATTCGATGGGCCGGATCCAGCCGGGCAAGCGGCGCAACAAACAGGCCCTGCTCGAACGCTTCCTGCCGCACGTCGACGATACGGCGATGCAGGCGCCGCTGCTGGGCTTGGTGGGGCGGCTGGTCGAGCAGAAGGGAATCGACTGGGTGCTGGCGGCGATACCGGCGCTGCTCGCCGAAACCGATGTGCGCATCGTGCTGCTGGGCAGCGGCCAGGCGGTGTACGAAAAGAAACTCACCCAACTGGCCAAACAGCATCCAGAACGGCTGTTTGTGAAAATCGGCTACGACGAGCCGCTGGCGCACCTGATCGAGGCCGGCGCCGACCTGTTCCTGATGCCGTCGCGATTCGAGCCGTGCGGATTGAACCAGATGTACGGCCTGCGCTACGGCACGCCGCCTGTCGTGTTCAGGACTGGCGGGCTGGCCGACACCGTGGTGGATGCGAATGACACTACGCTGGCAGACGCCACTGCCACCGGTTTTGTATTCGACACTCCCGGTGCGTCCGCCTTTCTGGGTGCTATCCACCGAGCGCTCGACCTGTATCGCCAGCCCAAAAAATGGCGACGGTTGCAGCAGACCGGCATGCGTCAGTCGTTCGACTGGTCGGACAGCGCAGGCCACTATCTTGCACTCTATTCCTTATGAATTCAGACAGAATCACTATGCCTGCCGAAAAATCAGCCGCCCCCTGTTCCCTCGTCCTGAAACCGCTGCCGAACAGCAGCGAGGCGTTCACCCACGATCTCGAGCGCTACCAGTTTTATCACCTGGGGCGCATGCTGGGCAGTCCGCCGCTCTACACCTACCAGGCGCTGGCGCGGACGCTGCGCGACCACCTCATGTCGGACTGGATGAATACTTATGTTGCGCGCGACCAGCCGGGCAAGCGTCGCGCCTATTATCTGTCGCTGGAGTTTCTGATCGGCCGTGCACTATCCAACCACGTGCTCAACCTGGGGCTGGACGAGGTGTCGCGCGAGGCCTTGCACGGTTTTGGCCAGACGCTGGAAAGCCTCGCCGAAGAGGAGCCCGACGCCGGGCTGGGGAACGGCGGTCTGGGCCGGCTCGCTGCGTGCTTCATGGACAGCTGCGCTACGCTGAATCTGCCGGTGATGGGCTATGGCATTCATTACGAGTACGGCATGTTCCGCCAGCATATCGAAAACGGCTATCAGATCGAGAACCCCGACAACTGGCTGCGCGACGGCAATCCGTGGGAGGTCGAGCGGCCTGAATATACCTGCCACGTGCCGTTTGGCGGCCATACCGAGCATTTTCACGACAAGGCGGGGATCCATCGTGCACGCTGGGCGGACACCAGCGATGTGCTGGCGGTCCCGTACGATATGCCGATTTCAGGCTACCGCAACCATGCGGTGAACACGCTGCGTTTATGGAAGTCCGAGGCCACGGACGAATTCAATCTCAATGAATTCAATGCCGGCAGCTACGCCGAAGCGGTGCAGGAAAAAAACTACGCCGAGCACATTTCCATGGTGCTCTACCCAAACGACGCCAGTGAAAACGGCAAGGAATTGCGCCTGCGCCAGCAGTATTTTCTGGCCTCGGCCAGCCTGCAGGATGCGCTGCGCCAGTGGCGTACGGCAGGCAACAGCGACCTGTCGAAATTTGCCGAGCACAACGTGTTCCAGATGAACGACACCCACCCATCCATCGCGGTGGCCGAGCTGATGCGTCTGTTGCTTGACCAGGAGCGCATGCAGTGGGATGAGGCCTGGGCGATCACCACGAAAAGCATGGCCTACACCAACCACACGCTGCTGCCCGAGGCGCTGGAGCGCTGGCCGGTTACGCTGTTCGAACGCCTGCTGCCGCGCCCGCTGGAAATCATCTGCGAAATCAATGCGCGGTTCTTGCACGACGTGGCGGTGAAATGGCCGGGTGACATCGAACGCCGACGCCGCATGTCGATCATCGAAGAGGGCGATGTGCAGCAGGTGCGCATGGCCTGGCTGGCCATCGTCGGCAGCTTTTCGGTCAACGGCGTTGCCGCGCTGCACTCGCGGCTGCTGAAGGAAGGTCTGTTCCGCGATTTCGTCGACCTGTGGCCGCACAAGTTCAACAACAAGACCAATGGCGTGACGCCGCGACGCTGGATGGCGCATGCCAACCCCAGCATGAGCGCACTCATCAGCAGCAAGATCGGCGAAGACTGGGTGGTCGATCTGTCGCAACTGGAAAAGCTCAAGCCGCTGGCCGACCTGAAAAACACGGAATTCCATGCCGACTGGCGCGCGATCAAGCGCGCCAACAAGCAACGCCTTGCGACGCTGGTCAAGGCCGAGTGCGGGGTCGAATTCAACCCGGACGCGCTGTTCGACGTGCAAGTCAAGCGCATCCACGAATACAAGCGGCAGCTGCTCAACGTGCTGCACGTGATCCATCTGTACAACCGCATCAACCGCGGACGGCTGGACGGCTGGGCAGATCGCTGCGTGCTGATCGGCGGCAAGGCGGCGCCGGGCTACGTCATGGCCAAGCGCATCATCAAGCTCATCAACAGCGTGGCCGAGATGGTCAACAGCGACCCCGACGTCGACGGCCGCCTCAAGGTCGCCTTCCTGCCCAACTACCGGGTGACCAGCATGGAAATCATCGCGCCGGCGACCGACCTGTCGGAGCAGATTTCGACCGCCGGCAAGGAAGCGTCCGGCACCGGCAACATGAAATTCATGATGAACGGCGCCGTCACCATCGGCACCTATGACGGTGCCAACATCGAAATCCTTGAAGCGGTGGGTGAGAAAAGTTTCTTCCTCTTCGGCCTGCATGCCGAGGAAGTCGAGACGCTGCGTCCGCAGTACCAGCCGCTGTCCTACGTGGAAAAAGACCCCGAACTGCGCGATGTGATCGACCTTCTGGCATCGGGCCATTTCAACCTGAGCGAAGCGGGCATCTTCGACATGATCCTCAACACCCTGCTGAGCCCGCACGACCCCTGGATGGTGCTGGCGGATTTTCGCAGCTATGTCGATGCGCAGGAGCGGGTGTCGCAGGCCTGGCAGGACGAAGCGGGCTGGACGCGCATGAGCATCCTCAACACGGCGTCGAGCGGCTTCTTTTCTACCGATCGCACCATGCAGGAATACAACGCCGACATCTGGAAGCTGAAATAGGCACAATTGCCTTGCAGGGTCGCGGCAATGGAAGGCCTGAAGCGACCAAAGAAGTGTGCTTGTTGAACATCCGTTTGGCCGGCAGATGGCGGCTATCTGCGAGTGGAGTCCGATGGTTTAAACTCCGTGCTCATCAGGCGGGGCATTCAATTTTTTCCGTGCCGGGAAAATATTGTGTCCCCCCCCGTTTATTCGCCCGTTTCCCCCAACGTACTTGAGTTGCCGATTGAATTTTTGAATGAGGAAATTGACCATGATCTCTGGAATGAAGACGATAATTTTTTTCTTGATGGGCGCCTTTGCCCTGGTTTCTTCCGGGTCTGCTCTGGCCGTACTGACCACCGATGAACTGACCAGACTGAAGACCTCGGGTCTTGGTGAGGATGTGATCCTCTTCATGATTGAAAACGATTACGGCAACATCGATCGGGTGGTGAAGCTCAAGGAGGCGGGCTTTGCCGACGAGACGATATCATCGGTCATCAGGAGCGATCTCAAGGCGGGTACTGAAACGAAGCGGCCCGCACTTCAACCGCAGCAAGTCAAGCAAGTTGAGCCCGTAGCCGAGCCCGTGACCCAACCCGTGGCCAAGCCGATGGCCGAAACGACGGCGATCATGCAGACCTCGGGAAAGGTGACGATCGAGCAGTATTTGGCGGTTGGAGAGCCGACCGTTCAAAAAAATCAGGAAATCCCGGACGCCACGATTTCGTTACTCCAGGGGCGGCGTTTGAAAATTGAATGGGATGGCAGCAAGCTTACCCCGACCGTGGGCAATCTCATCCTCCGAGGCAAACCGTTTACAAGCCCGTTTTATTGGGATTTGGACAAGGGCGATGGCTTGCACAGCGTAAATTCCAAGGACAACTCCTTCATCCTGCGAACGGGGCACTTGCATCAGGGCAGCCCCAGGGCAAACAAATCGCAGTACTGGGTTATGCACTTGACCCCCGGCAGCCCGGATTTGGAGAAACGAATCAGGGCATTATTATCGGAATGAGCTGGCTGAACCAGGCAGTCGATATGGCCGTCATTGCGAGCGCAACGAAGCAATCCAGCTATTGATCGTGGACATTTCTGGATTGCCCTAAAGGGCTCCGATCCACATGGGCTGAAGCTCATGTGGAATCGTATGCCACGTCGCTGCGCTCCTCGCTATGACAAATTGCAATGACAAACTAGTCAGCCCTAGAGAGGCAAGCCAAACAGCAGGGTGTGAACGGCGCCGACAGCAAATGCACCATGAATGAAAATAATGCTTTTTGACAATATTCCTTTTCTTCTGATCAGGAAATAAAGTGTCACGCCACCTAAAACCGTTAAAGCCAACAATCCAAGTGTCGGTTTTATCGATTGGGCCGTTTCATTGCCGATAAAAAATGAAGCGGCCAACAGCATTGCGCCCAATGCGCCGGTACGCCCATGCAATAGCCCTGTATCAAATGGCGTGTTCTTGTCGGCGAGGCGTACAAAGGCTGTTATTGCGCCGCCTATGATGGCAGCGGCAATAAGCGCTAATGCTGACAGGGCCAACCACGTTTCCGGTAATTGCACTTTTTATCCCTTCGCATGATGTCAAGGTGACGCGTCCTGTTTGTCCCCCGGCCGGTTCCCGCCCCACGCAGGAATCCTGGCCAATAGCCGATTCCAGATATCCATAAAAAAGACCGGGTTCTCCCCGGCCTTTTGACTGGATGGGCGCAGGCTTACGCCGCCTGGGCCGGAATTGCCTGACGGGTGTCCATGATGCGATTGTCCGCGTCGACGTACACCAGTTCGGGCGCGTAGCGCGTCAGTTCCAGTTCGTTGTAGATGGCGAAGGTGGCGATGATGACGAGGTCGCCCGGGTTCGCTTTGTGTGCGGCGGCGCCGTTCACCGAAATGATGCCGGAATCGCGCGCCGCGCGAATGGCATAGGTGGTGAAGCGCTCGCCGTTGGTGACGTTGTAGATCTGGATCTGCTCGTATTCGTGGATGTTGGCCGCATCCAGCAGGGTTTCGTCGATCGCGCACGAACCTTCGTAATGCAGCTCGGAATGCGTGACGGTCGCCCGGTGCAGCTTGGACTTGAGCATCGTTCTTTGCATGACGGTGCCCTCAATAAGGGAAAGCCCGCATTATAAAACCTCAGGCCGGATTGCCCAAGGCCGCCTCGATGTTGTCGATCAGCCGGGTTTTTCCCAGCCAGGCCGCGCCCAGCACCGCCAGCCGGGCGCTGCCGGGCGCGGGCACCTGCAGGGTCGCGGCGTCGCGCAGCGCGACATAATCGACCCGCCAGCCCGCCATTTTCAGGTGACGGGCGGCGGTGGCGGCGAGCGCCTCGAAGTCGCGTTCGCCCGCCTGGACGGCTGCAGCGACGGCGGCGAGTTCACGCTGCAGCTGCGCGGCCTGGATGCGTTCGGACGCGCCGAGGTAGGCGTTGCGCGAACTCATCGCCAGCCCGTCGGCCTCGCGCAGGGTGGCGCCCGCCACGATCTCGATCGGCAGGTTGAACTGCCGCACCAATTCGCGGATGACGAACAGTTGCTGGAAATCCTTCTTGCCGAATACCGCCACGCGAGGCTGCACCAGGTTGAAGAGCTTCAGCACCACGGTGGCGACGCCGCTGAAATGGCCGGGTCGGAAGGCGCCGCACAGGTCGTTCGCCAGGCTGTCGGGCGGCTGCACAGTGAAGGTCTGCGGCACCGGGTACATCTCGGCGGCATCGGGCGCGAACACCAGGTCGCAGCCGGCGGCGGCGAGCTTGTCGCAGTCGGCATCGAGGGTACGCGGATAGCGCTCGAAATCTTCGCCGGCGCCGAACTGCAGCGGGTTGACGAAAATGCTCGCCACCACCGGTCGGCCGTGCCGTTTCGCCAGTTCGACCAGCGCCACATGCCCCGCGTGAAGATTGCCCATGGTCGGCACGAACACGGTACCGCTCTGCCCGGCGAGCGTGGCGCGCAGCTCAGCGGCGGTATGAAAAACCTGCATCAGAACGCGTGTTCGGCGGCCGGGAAGCTGCCATCCTTCACCGCGGCGACGTAGGCGCGCGTGGCGGCCTCGATGCTGTCGGTTCCAGCCAGAAAGTTCTTCGAGAATTTCGGCGCGCGCGGGTACAGGCCCAGCATGTCGTACAGCACCAGCACCTGGCCGGAACAATTCACCCCGGCACCGATGCCAATGGTGGGAATCGTGAGCGCCTCGGTCACCATTTTTGCCAGCGCGGCCGGCACCATCTCCAGCACGATGAGGCCGGCGCCGGCGGCTTCCAGCGCGCGCGCGTCGGCGATCAGTTGTGCGGCCGCAGCATCCTCGCGCCCCTGCACCCTGTAGCCACCGAGCTGGTTCACCGACTGCGGCAGCAGGCCCACGTGCGCGCACACCGGAATGCCGCGCTGGGTGAGGAAGGCCACGGTGTCGACCATCACCGCGCCGCCTTCCAGCTTGACCATGTGCGCGCCCGCCGCCATCAGCCGCGCCGCGGCGGCAAACGCGCGCTCGGGCGAGGGCTGGTAGCTGCCGAAGGGCAGGTCGGCGACGATCAAGGCCCGCTCGGCTCCCATTGCGACGCAGCGCGTGTGATAGGTCATTTCGGCAAGCTTCACCGGCAGCGTCGAGGTGTGACCCTGGATCACCATGCCGAGCGAATCGCCGACCAGCAGCACGTCGACGCCGGCGGCGTCGAGCACGCGCGCAAAGCTGGCGTCATAGCAGGTGAGCACGGCGATTTTTTCACCGTTGTTGCGCATCGCCTTGAGGGTGGACAGGGTGACGCTCATCTCATGCCGCCCGGTTGAAGAATTCGCGCGGCCCGCGCATCTTGCTCATGCGTTCGATCAGCAGCTCGAAGTCGGCTTCGCTCTGCGCGAAGTTGAGGTTGCCGGTGTTGACGATGAGGAGGGGCGCGGCTTCGTAGCGATGGAAGAACTCGCTGTAGCTGTTGGTCAAACGCTGCAGGTAGTCCGTATCCATGCCGCGCTCGAAGTCCACGCCGCGGCGCCTCACGCGCTCCTGCAGCGCATCGATCGGTGCCTGCAGGTAGACCACCAGGTCCGGTGTCGGCGCCTGCGGCGCAAGGTCGGCATAGACCTTCTGGTACAGCTCGAACTCGTCGTCGTCGAGGTTCATCCGCGCGAACAGCATGTCCTTGTCGATCAGGAAATCCGACACCGTGCCGGCGCGGAACAGGTCGCCCTGCGCCAGATCGCGCAGCTGGCGCGCGCGGTCGAACAGGAAATGCAGCTGCGTCGGCAGCGCGTAGCGCCGGGGCTCCTGGTAGAAGCGCGGCAGGAAGGGGTTGTCGCTGGCGTTTTCCAGCAGGGTGTCGGCCCCCATGCGCTCGGCCAGCCTGTGGGTGAGGCTGGTCTTACCGGCGCCGATCGGGCCTTCGACGACGACGTAGCGGTAACGGGAAAGACTCATGCGTTGACGGCGGCAGCGGCAGGAAAAACGGGGACGATAGACTGCCCGGCGCAGCCCGCAAGCCAGTCGGCGGCGCGGCCGCGGCCGGGGATCGTCGCGTCGGTGGCGATTTCCAGCAGTGGCAGCAGTACGAAGCCGCGTTCGGTCATGCGCGGGTGCGGCAGCGTCAGGCCTTCTTCGTGGAAATGCGCGTCGCCGTACAGCAGGAGGTCGAGATCGAGCGTGCGCGGCGCGTTGCGGAAGCTGCGTTCGCGGCCGTGGCGGTGCTCGATATCCAGCAGCGCGGCGAGCAGCGCGCGCGGCGCGAGGCCGGTTTCTATTCGTGCCACTGCGTTGATGAAATCGGGCTGGTCGACGTAGCCTACCGGCGCCGAGGCGTACAGACTGGAACGCGCGAGCAGCCGGGTGGCGGGCAGGCGGTCGAGTTCGGCCAGCGCGTATTCCACCTGCGCCGCCGGGTCGTTGAGGTTCGCCCCCAGCCCGATGGTGGCGATCACGTTCATGCGGGCGGCGTCTCGCCGGCGGCTTCGCCCGGCTTTTTGCGACGGCGCTTGCGGCGCGGTTTGGGCGTGCTGTCGGCCAGCAGCATGGCGGCACGTTCGTTGTCGCCAACCGCCTGGAAGCGCGTCCACCACTCGCCGAGTTCGGCGTCGACCTCGCCGGATTCGGCGCGCAGCAGCAAGAAGTCGTAGGCGGCGCGGAAGCGCGGATGCTCCAGCAGGCGGAACGGGCGCTGTCCGCCACGCTGTTCGAAGCGCGGCTGCAGCGCCCAGATTTCCTTGATCATGCCGTCGTAGCGGCGCGGGATGGCGAGCTGGTCGCGCTGCGCATCGAGCACCTCGTCCATCGCCATGAACAGGGCAGGCTGCGGCTTTTCTCCGGCAGCCTCGAGCGCGCGCCAGCGCTGCAGCACCTGCGGCCACAGCAGGGCGCCGAACAGGAAGGCCGGCGAGGCCGGCTTGTCCTGCGCGATGCGGGCGTCGGTGGTTTTCAGCGCGGCGGTGATGAAGCGCTCGCCGGTGGTGTCGTCCAGGATCGTGTCGAGCAGCGGCAGCATGCCGTGGTGGAGGCCTTCGGCGCGCAGCTGGTGGACGCCGCGGAGCGCGTGGCCCGACATCAGCAGTTTCAGCGCCTCGTCGAAGATGCGCGCGCGCGGGATGTTGGACAAGAGCGGCGCCAGGGTGGCGACCGGCCTGCGGGTGTCGGGGTCGATGTGGAAGTCGAGCTTGGCGGCAAAGCGCGCAGCGCGCAGCATGCGCACCGGGTCTTCGCGGAAGCGCGTCTCGGGGTCGCCGATCATACGCAGCACGCGCTTCTTGCAGTCGGCCACGCCGCCGAAATAGTCGTGCACCTCCTCGCTCAGGGGGTCGTAATACAGCGCGTTGATGGTGAAGTCGCGGCGCGCGGCGTCGTCCGCCATGTTGCCGAACACGTTGTCGGACAGCAGGCGACCGTGCTCGTCGGTCGAGCGCCCGTCTTCCTCATCGGCTTCCTTCTGGCCGTTGGCGCGGAAGGTGGTGACTTCGATGGTGACGCGGCCACACATCACATGCACGATCTGGAAGCGCCGCCCGATGATGCGCGAGCGGCGGAACAGCCGCCGCACTTCTTCCGGGGTGGCGTCGGTGGCGACGTCGAAATCCTTGGGCGTCTTGCCCAGCAGCAGGTCGCGCACCGCGCCGCCGACGAGGTAGCCCTTGAATCCAGACTGCGCCAGGGTTTCGCAGGTTTTCAGCGCGCAGTCGTCGAGCTGGTCGCGGCGGATGCCGTGCTTGGACTGCGTCAGGATCTGTGCGGCTGAGGCAGCGCCGCGCGGTTTGCGGCTGAATACTTTGTTGATGAAGCGACGAATCATGGGGTGCGCGGGGCGGTTATATGCGGGATAGATCGCGATTATACAGGCTGGGTCAAGCGTCTTTTCAGCAGGCTTTGTCAGCCCTTTTGCCGCCACAGCGTCGCCGTGCCGGGGCCGTACAGGGTTTCGAGCGAATCTGGAGTGAGCAGGTCGGCCGGGCTGCCCAGTTGCCAGCGCCCGTCGCCGAAGAGAAATAGCAGGCGGTCGCAGTGGCAGGCCGCCCAGTTGGGGTCGTGCAGGGTCAGCACCACGCTGTGGCCAGCGTCGGCCTCGCTACGCGCCCACGCCAGCAGCCGTGCCTGGTGCGCGGGATCCAGATGCGTCAGCGGTTCGTCCAGCAGGGCGATGCGCGGCGCCTGCACCGCCAGCTGCGCCAGCCGCGCGCGCTGGCGCTCGCCGCCGGACAGCGTGTCGAGCGGACGGTGGGCCAGTTCGGTGAGTTCCCAGGCCGCAAGCTGCGGTGCCAGGTCGCCGGATACATGGCCGAATAGCCTGCCGTGGGCAGCGTCGAAAGGAAATCGCCCCAGTGCGACGTAATCGGCCACGCTGCCGAAAAACCCGCCTTCGTCGCCCTGCGGCAGCAGGCCGATGTGCTGCGCCCGGGTGAGCGGCGGCAGGTCGGCCACTGATTGGCCGTCGAGCAAGACCTGTCCTTGCGCAGGCGCGGCAAGCCCCGCCAGCACCGTCAGCAGCGTCGACTTGCCGGCGCCGTTGGCGCCGAGGATGCCGAGGACTTCGCCGGGTTCGAGCGCGAGGTCGAGCGAGTCGACCAGCGTGCGGGTACCGGCTTGCAGCGTGAGTTGAAACGCGGTCAGTCTGGGAGCAATGGATTCCATGGAACGAAGGGGATCGGTCGTGAATCCGAGCATAGCAGCACCGCGCCCGGGGCGGCATGGTGTGGCGGCGCTGCGTATTGTCCGGGGTGGGCACGGGTTGATCCGTGGTACTTCCGCTATCGACCCGGAAGAGTCAGTCGTGAGGTAGGTCGGAAGCGTCCGTTTGTCGGCCACAGCGGCCCGTCCGGCCAACCCCGCATGTCGTCAGCTTCATGGCCAAGAGCAGTCTGTGAACCTAGCCCGAGGCGACATGGATGACGCCAGTCCTTCAGTCGCAATCAGGCGCGCAAGCCTCAGAGGCTGTCGAACGGGCTGGCAACTCTCCGTGTCACCTCGATCACCTCGCTCCTAGTAGTTGAGGGGGGAAATCAGGAGCATAATCCGGAAGCCCTCCGTCTCCTTTTGCATAACGTAATAAAGAGACAGCCGGGCCAACATCTATATAAGAATCAAGACGATTTAAAGTGAAAATGCCTGTCTCTTTATTAAAAAACGTCCGGACCCATGGGTCTCTCTATTAACTGTTAGGCTGCGATGCGGACCGATCCGAAGATTCCAGATCCACCCGAACCAGAGGATGAGGTTTTTGGTGGAATAAACCCGACGTCCCCCCAGTTTGAGTAGCACGTAGCTTTAGAGTCCAATCCCACTGACGAAGGAGATTGGACATGAAGAAGCGTTTCACGGAAGAGCGGATCATTGGATTCCTGCGGGAGGCGGAAGCGGG
>Ga0307376_10001592_pt1 | contig 23983 bp, 19 predicted proteins | sample TR2MG_FD_202536 | JGI IMG/M metagenome (GOLD analysis project Ga0307376, IMG submission 202536) | Soil microbial communities from Risofladan, Vaasa, Finland - TR-2 | ecosystem: Environmental > Terrestrial > Soil > Coastal area > Acid sulfate soil | place: Finland: Risofladan, Vaasa | collected...
TGCGCATAAATTGTTGAGGCAGGCCTTCGCGGTGGCAACGACCAATGCGCCTTTTTCGACAGAATATGCTTGACGAGAAGCACAGTTCATTGCGAGCGCAGCGAAGCAATCCAGCGTATCGATTAAGCGGGCATTTCTGGATTGCCCTAAAGGACTCCGATCCACTATGGGCTGAAGCCCATGTGGAATCGTATGCCACGTCGCTGCGCTCCTCGCAATGAAATTAATCAATGAGCGGCTAAAGATGCCTGCATATTGCGCAAACACCGCCCCTGTTGGGGAAATCGCCGTCGTGCGGAGTTCAAGTCCGACAGGCTGCTAGCCGCCGGGCTACCCCAGGCCACCGATCCGCAGTCCGGCGAAACACTCTCCACCCACGGTAAAATCCCACCCACCTCTTTCAGGACATCCCCCCATGCGTCTAGGCACCCCGCTCTCGCCTTCTGCCACCCGCGTCATGCTGCTGGGCGTGGGCGAGCTCGGCAAGGAAGTCGCCATCGCGCTGCAGCGGCTGGGCGTCGAAGTCATCGCGGTGGATCGCTACGCCAACGCACCCGGTCACCAGGTCGCACACCGCGCACATGTGATCGACATGTGCGACGGCGCAGCCCTGCGCGCATTGATCGAAGAAGAACAGCCGCATCTGGTGGTGCCGGAAATCGAGGCCATCGCCACCGAAACCCTGCTGGAAATCGAGGCCGCCGGGCTTGCCGAAGTCATCCCCACCGCGCGCGCCGCCAATCTGACCATGAACCGCGAGGGCATCCGCCGGCTGGCTGCCGAAACGCTGGGCCTGCCCACCTCGCCCTTTATATTTGCCGACAGCCTGGCCGAAATGACGGCCGCATCCGAAAAACTGGGCTACCCGGTGATCGTCAAGCCGGTGATGTCGTCGTCCGGCAAAGGCCAGTCGCGGGTGGATGACGCCAGCCGGTTGCAGGCGGCGTGGGATGATGCCGCCCGCGGCGGGCGGGTGGACAAGGGACGCGTCATCGTCGAAGGCGTGATCGATTTCGATTACGAAATCACGCTGCTGACCGTGCGCGCGTTGGGCCGCTCAGGCGAAATCGAAACGCATTTCTGCGCGCCCATCGGCCACCTGCAGGTGAAAGGCGATTACGTCGAATCGTGGCAGCCGCAGGCGATGTCGGCCGCAGCGCGGCAACGCGCGCAGGAGATCGCCGCCGCCGTCACCGGCAACCTCGGCGGACGCGGCCTGTTCGGCGTGGAGCTGTTCGTCAAGGGCGACAGCGTGTGGTTTTCCGAAGTCAGCCCGCGCCCGCACGACACCGGCATGGTGACGATGACCACGCAGCGGCAGAACGAGTTCGAGCTGCACGCGCGCGCCATCCTCGGCCTGCCGGTCGACGTGAGCCTGCGCGAACCCGGCGCCTCGGCGGTAATTTACGGCGGCATGGACGCAACCGGCATCGCCTACGATGGCGTCGCTGAAGCCTTGAACACACCCGGCGTCGATCTGCGGCTGTTCGGCAAGCCCGAAGCCTTTCCCCGCCGCCGCATGGGGGTGGCGCTCGCCACCGCCGCCGGCACGGACGAGGCGCGTCAGCGCGCCAAGGCTGCGGCAGCGGCCATCAAACCGGTCAGGGTCTGAGCGATGCGAATCCATTACGAACGCTTTGGCCGTGATGAAGTCATACGTCGGTCAGTCGACCGCTTTTACGGCCTGATGGGCGAAAACTCTCGATGACTACGGCATCCGATGGACCACGGCCAATCACACGGCCAACCGCAACAAGATGAAGCGCTTCATCATTTGGTGCGCGCTGTTCACGATGCTGGCCGGGCTCACCGTGCTGCCCTGGCTGATGCTGGACGATGCGCCGGCGATCGAGCCCCTTGCCGAATTTCGCCGTACCGACCTGGCCTGGGTCAGATCGCAATTCCAGAAGCACGACCCGCGCCGGCAGACGCCCAATGTAATTCAAAGCATCCAGCTCGACGAGGCCGAACTCAACCGCCTGCTCAATTATGCGGTCGAGCTGCGCCAGGTCAGCGGCATCGCCGCCGAGCTCACGCCCGGTCTGGCCACCCTCACCGCCACCATGACGGTTCCGCGCAACCCGTTTGGCCGCTATCTCAATCTCACCGCCGAGGTGGCGGATGTCCCCGGCGGCATCCGCATCCGGAGCCTGCGGCTGGGCAGCCTGCCGCTGCCGGGCGCGCTGGCCGACGGGATCGCGCGCCTGGCACACCGCTGGCTGCGCCGCGACAAAACCTACGCTTCACTGGCCGATGCGTTTTCCCGGGTGAGTTTCGACGAAAACCAGGCCACCCTGGACTACCGCTGGCATCCCATCCTGCTGACCCGGATGGAACGAAAAAGCGCGGAACTCCTGATCGCGCCGGAAGACCAGGCACGCATGCTGGTCTATGCCGAGCTATTGAATACCCTGCTGAAACCTTACCCGCATGGCGGCACCGTATCGCTGGTGCAGATTGTCGCGCCGCTGTTTGCCCACGCGCACGCGCGCGGCGGCAACGCGGACGAGGAAAATAGTGCGGCGCTCACTGCGCTCGCTGCGTATCTGGCCGGCATCAGCCTGCCCAGGCTGCTGGAAGGCGACAGCCAGTCGATCCGGCGGGCGCCGCAGGTGCTGTTATCGCTGTACGGGCGGCGCGACTTTGCCGAACACTTTGCGATTTCAGCCGCGCTCACCGTCAATACCGGCAGCCGGCTGACCAATGCCATCGGCCTGATCAAGGAAGAGGAAGACGCCGACAAGGGATCGGGCTTCAGCTTCACCGATCTGGCCGCCAACCGCGCCGGGGTCAAACTGGGCGAACTCGCCACCGGCGACGGCGCCGCGCGCGTGCAGCAACGGCTGGCCTCCGCCCGCAGCGATAACGACTTGCTGCCGGATTTTCGCGATTTGCCGGAATTCATGTCGCAGGCTGAGTTCGACCGCCGCTTCGGCCCCATCGGCAGCCCCCGCTATCAGAAGATCATCGACCGCATCGACGCCCGGCTGGCCGCGCAGCCGCCTGCACAATAAACAGTCAATAAATCCTGTTATAATGCTGGGTTTCCCGCGTTACGACCCCACATTATGTCCCGCAAGCTCCGCAACATCGCCATCATCGCGCACGTCGACCATGGCAAAACTACGCTGGTCGACCAGCTTCTCAAGCAGTCCGGTACCTTCCGTGACAACCAGGCGGTTGACGAACGGGTGATGGACTCCAACGACATCGAAAAAGAACGCGGGATCACCATCCTGGCGAAGAACACCGCCATCATGTATGGCGACACCCACATCAACATCGTCGACACTCCCGGCCACGCCGACTTCGGTGGCGAAGTCGAACGCGTGCTCGGCATGGTCAACGGCGTGGTGCTGCTGGTCGACGCCGTCGAAGGCCCGATGCCGCAGACGCGCTTCGTCACCAAGAAGGCACTGGCGCTGGGCCTCAAGCCCATCGTCGTGATCAACAAGGTCGACCGCCCCGGCGCGCGTCCGAACTGGGTCGTCGACCAGACTTTCGACCTGTTCGACAAGCTCGGCGCAACCGACGAGCAGCTCGACTTCCCGATCATCTACGCTTCCGGCCTCAACGGCTGGGCGTGCATGGACATGAAGGACGCGCCATCGCATGGTGGAACCGCTGCCGACATGGTGCCGCTGTTCGACACCGTGCTGACCCACGTCCCCACCCCGCCCGGCTCGCCCGACGCGCCGCTGCAACTGCAGATCGCTGCGCTCGATTATTCGACCTACACCGGCCGTCTCGGCGTGGGCCGCGTGCTCAATGGCCGCATCAAACCCGGCATGCCGGTGGTGGTGATGAATCACGAAGAGCAGGTTTCCACCGGTCGCATCAACCAGGTGTTCGGCTTCAAGGGCCTGGACCGGGTGCTGGTGGAAGAAGCCCAGGCCGGCGACATCATCATCATTTCCGGGCTGGACACCATCGGCATCGGCGTCACCATCTGCGACCGCGAAAACCCGGTCGGCCTGCCGGTGCTGCCGGTGGACGAGCCGACGCTGAACATGGACTTCATGGTCAATGCATCGCCGCTGGCCGGCACCGAAGGCAAGTTCGTCACCAGCCGCCAGATCCGCGAGCGTCTGAAGAAAGAACTGCTGGTCAACGTCGCCTTGCGCGTCGACGAGACCGGCGATGCCGACATCTTCCGCGTCTCCGGCCGCGGCGAGCTGCATCTCACCATCCTGCTGGAAAACATGCGCCGCGAAGGCTTCGAGCTGGCCGTCGGCAAGCCGCGCGTGGTGTACAAGGAAATCAACGGCGAGAAATGCGAGCCGTATGAAAACCTCACTATCGATCTGGAAGACGATCACCAGGGCGGCGTAATGGAAGAAATCGGCCGCCGCCGCGGCGAGCTGACCAACATGGAGTCCGACGGCAAGGGCCGCACCCGGCTGGAATACCACATTCCCGCGCGCGGCCTGATCGGCTTCCAGTCCGACTTCATGACGATGACGCGCGGCACCGGCCTGATGAGCCACGTGTTCGACGACTACGGTCCGGTGAAAGCCGACCTGCCCGGCCGCCACAACGGCGTGCTGGTCAGCCAGGACAACGGCGAGGCCGTGGCCTATGCGCTGTGGAAACTGGAAGACCGCGGCCGCATGTTCGTCAGCCCCGGCGACAAGTTGTACGAAGGCATGATCATCGGCATCCACAGCCGCGACAACGACCTGGTGGTCAACCCGATCAAGGGCAAGCAGCTCACCAACGTCCGTTCGTCCGGCACCGATGAAGCGGTGCGCCTGACCACGCCGATCAAGCTGACGCTGGAATCGGCAGTCGAATTCATCGATGACGACGAACTGGTCGAAATCACGCCGAAGTCGATCCGTATCCGCAAGCGCTACCTGCAGGAGCATGAGCGCAAAAAAGCATCGCGCGCAGCGGCGTAAACCCAACCCGGCTTTGTGCCGGGGCTGCGCGACTAAAAGCCCGGCGCGCAGCCGGGCTTTTTTACATGGGCCGCGGGTAAAATCGATGCCATGCGCCCAATAGAAATCAGCCTCCTCGTCGGCCTTGCCGCCCTCATCCTCGTGACTGTTTTCCTGCTGCTACGCATCCATGCGCTGCGACGGGAACAAACCGGGCTGCCCGCATTGCTTACGCAGGACATGGAAGCCCGTCACCGCGCGGTGCTGACCGATCTCCACGCGGGTCTCGCGCAGCAGTCCGACCGCATGCAGGGCCAGCTGCAGGCCCTACAGATCGCGCAGACCGAGCGGCTTGCGGAAACACGGGAAACCGTCACCAGCCAGTTCAGCCAGTTCCAGGCCGCGATGCTGGAAAAGTTGATCGAGCAGGGACGCGTCGAGCAAGGCATGCTGCAGGACACGCTGAAAGGTATGACCGCACAGTTCAACGAGCGCGTACAGCAGCTGTCGCAGACGGTCGACGGTCGGCTCAGTGAAATTTCCGGCAAGGTGGCCGAGCGACTCGATGAAGGCTTCAAGAAAACCAACGAGACCTTCACCTCGGTGATGTCGCGGCTGGCGGTGATCGACGAGGCGCAGAAGAAGATCGAGGGCCTGGCGTCCAACGTCGTGTCGCTACAGGAGATACTGGGCGACAAGCGCTCGCGCGGCGCCTTCGGCGAAGTCCAGCTGGAAGCGCTGGTGCGGAACTGCCTGCCGCCCGACGCCTATGCATTCCAGCACACCCTGAAAAGCGGCGCGCGTGTCGATTGCGTCCTGATCCTGCCCGAGCCGACCGGCACGGTGTGCGTCGATTCCAAGTTCCCACTGGAAAACTACAGCCGCATGTTCGACGACAGCCTGCCGGCGGCCGAGCGCGATGCAGCCAAGCGGCAGTTCAAGACGGATGTCAAAAAACACGTCGACGACATCGCTGCCAAATACATCGTCGAAGGCGAAACCTCGGACGGCGCGGTGATGTTCCTGCCGGCCGAAGCGGTATTTGCCGAAATCCACGCCTACCATCCGGATCTGGTCGAGCACGCGCAGAAAAAGCGCGTGTGGCTGACCTCTCCGACCACGCTGATGGCGGTGCTGAACACCGCACGGGCAGTGATCCGCGATTCGGAAACCCGGCGCATGGCGCACGTGATCAAGGACGAGCTCTCCAAGCTGGCAAAGGATTTCGCGCGCTTCGACGAGCGCATGAAAAAACTCGCCTCCCACATCGAGCAGGCCAACAAGGATGTGGGCGAGGTGCGCATCTCCAGCGACAAGATCAGCCGCCGCTTCCAGCAGATCGAGCGGGTCGAGCTCGACCACCCGGACGCGGACGCCGCGCGCCTGCTCGACGCCGACGAGTGAGCCGATGAACCAGAGCCTGTACACACTCATTTTGAGCCTGCGTTGCCGCGAGAAAGCAATGGATGCAAGGCGCGGTGCGCAGGCAAGGGCCATCCCTTGCCAAGCGGCGCAACGCCGCAGACGTGCTTTCTCGCGTCAACCCGGAGGGGCGGGCCGATTCGGGCGCATCCCTTTGTCGCAGGTCGCTTGCTGTGCTCGCACAGCGGCGCGTCCCGCTCCGCGGGCTGCATCCCGACTCGGCCTCGCCGCAGGCTCAAAATGAGTGTGTACAGGCTCTTTGGCCGCTGGCGGCGCGCCCGCCTTCTCGAACGACATGCCATCCCGTCCGCTGCCTTCGATACAACGGTCGCCGCCCTGCCGATCCTGCGCGGGTTCGATGCCCCGGAACGAACACGCCTGCGCGAAGCCGCCAGTCTGTTCATCCACGACAAGACGTTTTCCGCCGCCGGCGGGGCAAACGTCGACGATGCCACCCAATACATCATCGCCCTGCAGGCCTGCCTGTTGACGCTCAACCTCGGCGAAGACAGCTACCGCGGCTGGAGCGAAATCATTCTCTATCCCAATGAATTCCTGCGTGACCTTGTGGAAATCGACGAGGCTGGGGTGGTGCATCGCTCGCGCGATATCCTGGCGGGCGAGTCCTGGCACGGCGGGCCGCTGGTGCTGTCGATTGCCGACGTTGAAACCAGCGGCCTGGCCGATGGCGTCAACGTGGTGCTGCACGAGTTCGCGCACAAGCTCGACATGCTGAACGGCTCCGCCAACGGCTTCCCGCCGCTGCATCGCGGCATGGATGCCGCCGCCTGGGCGCGCGACTTCAGCGCGGCCTTTGAGGATTTGTGCGCGCGCGTCGACGCCGGCGAAGACACCGCAATCGACCCCTACGCCACCGTCAGCCCCGCCGAGTTCTTTGCGGTGCTGACCGAGGTGTTCTTCGAGACGCCGCGCCTGCTCGACGCCGAATACCCGGCGATTTACCGGCAGTTGCAGCAGTTCTACCGCCAGCATCCGCTGGCGCGACTGGAAGCCCATGCCTGAGTCCCGCACCGCCGCCCGCATGGCCGGTATCGCGCCGTTCCACGTCATGGACATCCTGGCGCGGGCGCAGGCACTGGAAGCCGCCGGGCATGACATCATTCATCTCGAAATCGGCGAGCCCGACTTCGCCACCCCCGCCCCCATCGTCGAGGCCGGAGTCGCCGCGCTGCGCGCCGGCCACACGCACTACACCGGCGCCCTGGGTCTGCCGGCACTGCGCGAAGCCATTGCCGGATTTTATGCAAGCCGCTGGCAGGCCGCGGTCGACCCCGCGCGCATCGTCGTCACCCCGGGTGCATCGGGTGCGCTGCTGCTGGCGCTGGGCTTGCTGGCCGGCCCCGGCGACGAGGTGCTGATGGCCGATCCCGGTTATCCCTGCAACCGTCATTTCGCCCGCTTTTGCGATGCGCGCGCCGTGACCGTTGCGGTCGATGCCGCCAGCGGCTTTCAGCTCACGCTCGAATCCATCCAGCGTCACGCCACCGCGGCCACCCGCGCCGTGCTGATCGCCAGCCCCTCCAATCCGACCGGCACCGCCATTCCGTCCGGCGAACTCGAACGCATCCACGACTGGTGCGCCATCCACAGCGTGGCGCTGATCGTCGACGAAATCTATCTGGCGCTGACCTACGACGGCGCCGAGCACAGCGCCGCGCGCTGGGACGACGTCTTCGTCATCAACAGTTTCTCGAAATATTTCCTGATGACCGGCTGGCGGCTCGGCTGGCTGGTGACGCCCGCCTGGGCCATGGCGGCGCTGGAGCGGCTGGCGCAGAACCTGTTCCTGGCGGCCTCCACCCCAGCGCAACATGCTGCACTGGCGGCATTCGACCCCGCCACCCTGGACGAACTCGAAGCCTGCAAGGCCGAACTGCACACGCGCCGCGATTTCATGCTGCCCGCGCTGCTCGAACGCGGCTTCCTCATTCCCACCCAGCCGCAGGGTGCGTTTTATCTGTATGCCGACTGCAGCGGCCATACCGACGACAGCGTCCAGTTTGCGCAAGCCTTGCTGGAACAGGTTGGGGTGGCGGTGACTCCGGGCCTCGACTTTGGCCAGCACCAGCCGCAACGCTTTCTTCGCATCGCCTATACCCAGCCGCTGCCGCGCCTGGTGGAAGCGGCCGCGCGCATCGACAGCTTTTTACGGACGTAAAAAAACCGGCCAAAAGGCCGGCTTTTCGTTCCTTGACCCGGAATTACTGGGCAGCGGGAGCGGGAGCAGCTTCGCCTTCGGCAGGAGCGGCTTCGCCTTCGGCAGGAGCAGCTTCAACAGGAGCAGCTTCAACAGGAGCGGGCGCTTCGGCAGCAGGCGCTTCAACAGCAGGTGCTTCGACAGGCGCAGCAGCTTCTTCTTTTTGGCCGCAAGCGGTCATGGAAACAGCCAGCAGAGCGGCCAGGAGGACGGAATATTTCATTTGATTTCCCTTATATTACAATATATTAAAATCTAAAACCCACACCAGAGATCGGCCCGGGACGTGTAATCCAGCCGACGCGCGGATTCTAACAAATCGGCAAAAGAAAACCACAATCTATTAAATTTCTTCTATTGCAGGAAAAATGTGTTGCCGGATAACAACAAGTCCGGCGAGAAGCGAAGACATGCGAAGATCTCATGGCGCGGACAAGCCGCTGCGCTCGCGCAAAAGCCGGATGACTTCCGGCCTGACTTCCCCTCATTCCAGCGCGTTCCGATAGGGGGATCAACTCATTGGCCCTGCTGTTCGATCATTTCGCCCGGCTGGCTGCCGGGGCGCAGCTTGCCCTGCTAGATAAAGCCAGCGTGGTGACAAGTTCGTTTTCGCCCAGATCCAGACGTGGCCGTCGCGGGTGTCGAGGATGAGGCCCGCTCGCCGCCCTTGCCGCCTTCGGTGCCGGCCGATACGGCCGGCAGGCCCAACAGCATCCATCCTGTCCGCATCATGCATCCTTCATGTAAGCCGAATTACCCACCCGCACCAACCGCGCCTATGCATCTGGCTTCCTGAGTGGGCATTTCAATGGACATCCGGGATCATGTCATTTGAAAAGCGCTGCCACGGCCTCCGCATCCAGCACATATTCGTGATTGCAGACATCGTCGTGCACCCGGATTTCGCCATGCTCGGCGAGGATGGACTCGCATTCCGTGCGTCCCACGCTGCGCAGCATGGAATAGATCTTGGCCGGATCATACGGGCAGTGGTAGCTGACCGGGCGCGGGCCGTACACGCGCACGTCCTCTTCCGGAAACAGCCGCTCGATCAGCTTGATCGAGCCCAGACCGAGCAGCTCCTCCGCCCGCACGGTCCCGGCCAGGATCTGCACCCGGTTCCAGCCGTCGGCGTCGCGCCCATCCGCACCCGGCAATGCCTGCAGGAACAGGCCCGCAGCGGTCTCGTGGCTGCCCGCCAGCCACAGACGGGTAGGCGTCTGCTCGGACTGCGTCAGGTAATGCTCGAACACTGCCGCCACGTTATCACCCTGCAGTGGCACATGGCTCTGGTAGGGCTGGCGCATGCCTGCAGTGTCGAGGGAGAGGGTCAACGCGCCGTCGCCCAGCAGGGCCGGCAGGCTGCCCGCGGAGACTTCCGGCGCGCTGCGTGCCATGCCGCGCAGACGCAGCTGCTCGTCGCAGTCCATCACCAGCAACGACACCGCGCCTTCGCCGCGCAACTGAAAGGTCAGCCGTCCGGCTTGCTTGAGGTTGGCGGTGATCAGCGTGGCCACCGCCGCCAGCTGGCCGAGGAGTTCGACAACGGGTTCGGGATAATCGCGCCCCGCAATCATCTCGCGCCAGGCGGGACCAAGCTGCACCCAAGCGCCGCGGATGTCGAGCTGTTCGAACAGGAAACCGCGCACGCGGCTGGACTGGGCGTCGGCCGGGTTCAAACCAAACCCCTTGCCACAGAGGCACAGAGGCACAGAGAAAACAAAAGAAAAAAGGGCTTGCCGGGGTGAGGCTTCAGCATTCTGCGATCCATTGGTTTTTCTCTGTGCTCTCTGTGTTCTCTATGCCTCTGTGGTTCAAAGCTGTTTTTGGGTTCAATTGAGTTGCACCCGCTCGCCCCAGGGCACCGCACCCTTGCCCTTGACCAGCCAGATGACCGGGTAATTCGGCGGCGTTTTGGGAAAGTCGCCTTCGGCATCGGTGAAATACACCAGCATGTTGGGATTGCGGTTTTCGTGCTCGACCCAGTCGAATACCGGACGAAAATCGGTGCCGCCGCCGCCTTCGATGCCGGCGGGAAGCTGCATGGTGTCCCACGGTTCGAACTCCCACGGCGCGGCTTCGGCGACGTGATTGTCGCACGCCAGCAGGGTGACGTGCGCGCGCACCTGGCCTTTCAGCGCATCGAGCTCGGTGACGAATTCGCGTAGTTCGTCGTCGCCGATAGAACCGCTGGTGTCGATCGCCGCCACCACCTCGATGCCGTCGCTCGACAGGCGCGGCAGCAGCGCATCGCCTTCTCGTCTGGACGGGCGCCGCCATGAATAATCGTCACGCTGGTTGATCGCGAAAAAACGCGCCAGCAGGGCGCGCCACGGCAGGCTGGGCGCCAGCAGGCCGTCGACCCAGCGCATCATCGACTGCGACAGCTTGCCGGCCTGGCGCGCAGCCTGGGCGGCGGCGGTGAGGCGATTCTTCCACTGCTCGGCGAGTTCCTCGCGCTCGGACGGCGACAGTTCATTGGGTTTTTGCGAGGCCTGGCTGCCGCTACCCTCTTTTTCCTCGGCTTCGCTCTGGCCTTCCAAACCCCGCCCGCCCGAATCGCCGGCGTCTGGATTGTCCTGGCGCTCGCTCTCGTCGGGACTGGCACCTTGTTCGTTGTCGTTATCGAACATGTGCTGGTCGAAGGACTCTTCCGGCGTGTCCTCGGGAATCAACGGGTAGATTTCCTCCGCCGACAGTGTCATGAAATTCTGGTCAGCGAGGATGCCGTGCAGCGGCGGCTTCAGTCCTTCCTCGATCAGGATGAGGTTGACCGCATGATCGCAGGCGACGTCCCAGCGCCGCTTCATCCGGTGGTTGCGGCGGTGAGGGTGGCCCATCGCGCAGTGCATCGCCTCGTGCGCCAGCACGAACTGAGTCTGCGCGAGATTCAGGTTTTCGATGAACGCGGGATTGAAATAAAAAGCCTGCGCGTCAGTGCCGGTGGTGGTACACCAGTCGCCGCCGGGTTTCAGCGGCAGATGCATCACCAGCGCGCCGAGAAAGGGGCGCTCCATGATGAGACGGGTGCGCGCAGCCGCGAGCTTGGTAAGGATCGGCTGCAGCGTATCGGGCTGCTTAGTGCTCATACAGGACCAGATCGGTGATGCTGTTGGCCCACTCGGCAAACGCCGGTACGGCAAACAGCGGCCGCCCGACGGCACGGTGCAGGTCGGACACCAGCATCACGCCCATTTCGCGCTGCGAAAAGCGCTGTGCGTATTTGAGGATATTGCCGTATACCTCCGCAGCGTTGGCGCTGTCGGCGGCCTGCAGCGCACGGCGCACCAGCGCGGCGGCAACCCCGTACTGCAGGTCGATACCATGGGGTACTTCCGCCTCATCGCCGGCGACGATGGCGTCGATATCCGGCATCTGCGCCATGTTGTCGACAAAGGTTTTCAGCTCCAGCCCGGCCGACTGGCCGACGCATGCCATCAACGCGTCGGCGAGCAAGTCGGTGCGGTCGAATTTCTGCAGCGCGCGGTGAGCAAATTCCCACGAACGTGGACTGGGAAAGGCGATCGGTGTGTGCGCCGGGTCGAAGCTGAACAGCAGATCGGGGCGGAAGCGCAGGAAGGCGATCACGCGTGGATCGATACCCTCGTTGTGCGCCCAGTCCACCCAGTCGTCCAGATTCACCTCGACTTCATAATGGGTGAAGCGGTTGGCCAGCGGCGCCGGCATCGCGTAGGTCACGCCGCGGTCGCCCTGGCGGTTTCCGGCGGCGAAGATCACCCAGCCGCCGGGCACCTGGTATTCGCCCAGCCGGCGGTCGAGAATCAACTGATAGGCCGCGGCCGATACGGTGGGCGGCGCCGAGGTGATTTCATCCAGGAACAGGATGCCTGCCGGGCCGTGGCGCCCGGCATCGGGCAGCACCGAGGGAATCGACCACTCGACCAGCTGGCCGTTGCGGAAGGGAATACCGCGCAGATCGGTCGGCTCCATCTGGGAGAGGCGGATGTCGATCAGCGGCACACTGTGCCGCAGGGCGATCTTGGCAACGATCTGCGACTTGCCGACACCCGGCGGGCCCCACAGCATCACCGGCGTGTGATAGCCGTCGGCGGCGCTTTCAAATTCGCGGTCGAGGATAGTTTCGATGTGGGAGGGTCGCATGAATAATCAGTACAGCAGTAAATGGTCTTGAATGATAATCGCTCGCGCCACTCACTTCCACCCGTAAAGGGTAGGCCGTGGTTGTAAAGCCGTTAAAGCGTCAACAACCACGCACCAATTTCGCCTTGCTCGATATGGGGGGATTTTGTTACCGTGGCGCGCAACCCGGCAGATTGGAAGCAGTATGAATTTTTGCAGTGAATGTGGCAGTGCCGTGGCGCTGCGCGTGCCAGAAGGCGATCATCTGCCGCGCCATGTGTGTCCCGATTGCGGCACCATCCATTACCAGAACCCCAAGATGGTGGTCGGCTGCATCCCGGAATGGGAAGACAAGGTGCTGCTGTGCCGCCGCGCCATCGAACCCAGGTACGGGCTGTGGACGCTGCCGGCCGGCTTTATGGAGAACGGCGAAACCACGCTCGAGGGCGCGACGCGCGAGACCTGGGAAGAGGCCGGGGCACGCATCGAGGCCGGCGGCCTCTATGCCCTGTACAACCTGCCGCACATCAATCAGGTTTATTTCATATTCCGCGCTCGGCTACTCGATCTGAATTTCCAGCCCGGTGTCGAGTCGCTGGAAACCAGGCTGTTCACCGAAGCCGAAATTCCCTGGGACGAAATCGCCTTCCGCACCGTGCGCGCCACGCTGGAACAGTACTTCGGCGACCGCCGCACAGGCTTATTCGACTTTCATTTCGGCGACATCCGCACGTGCTGAGTTTACGCCCCATGCCACCTCAGGCAGCGACGGCGAATGCTCCCGCCCGACCACATCCATGCTCACACGCAGCCAGTCTTCGTGGGCTTCCTGCACTTCACCCAGCCGCAGGCGATAAACCATGTCGCTGTCGCGCAGCATCAGTGGCGCACCCAGCCGGTAATGCGTCCTGGGGATCAGCAGGTTGCTGGCGCCCTGGTCGAGATGGGTCATCGGCATGAATACGGCCCAGGTCTTGTCCTGCACCCCACCCTGCCCATCCGGCTCGAAATAGATTTCCACCCGCTTGGGGTGGCGTGACAGGCGCTGGGTGCCGACCAAATACTGGCCGTCTTCCTCACGGTTCCAGCGAAGCGCCAGCAATTGCCAGACGTTCTCGGACGGATCCCAACTCACCGCCACCAGGTGGCCATGAGGCAGCGCCGGCGCCTCGGGCAGCGCAAAGCCCATGCCCTCCGTACTCTCGTCACGCAACATCCACGGCTCCAGGGCAGGCTGGGTCCTGGCCGCATCGGGGTGGACCAGGGCTGCCAGGATACTGTCAATTCCCACCGCCACCCATACCCGGCCAAAGCGGTGCGTGCGCTGACGGTTGCGGCGGATGCCGCCGCGTTCGATCAGACTCGCCACCTGCTGGGTGAGCCCGTTATTCCCCTCTACAGCCGGGGTTTGGTCGAGCATTTTCAGATGATCGATCAACGGGCGCAAGGCCAGGTAGCGCAGGCGACGGCCCCGTACCCAGTCATGGTCCAGCATACAGGCGCCGTCGCTTCGCGACAGGTCCACCATGTGCGTGTGCACCTCGCTCTGCGGTACGATTGCCGGCAGGGGCAAGGGCTCGTAGCCCTCAAAAATCTGCGCAACGGACTCGATTTCCTGGGCGCGGTAGCCCAGTGGATGCACCAGCCCCATCAGCACCACCAGCATGTATTCGCGTGCGCAGTGGGTGGGCCGCGCGTCGAACTGCACCGTCTGCGTCGCAAAACCGTCGCGCTCGACCAGGCGATAGATCTTGTGCATGCGGCGCCAGGCCGATGCGGACGGCGTGCGCGCCTGGTGATAGTTCCAGCGCATGACCAGGCCGGCGTAGCGCAGCACACGGGTGGCAATCTCGGCGGCGAAGGGCTTCAGTTCCGCACTGGCCGGTGCACGGTAAGCCTGCTTCAGCATCGTAAGCCAGGCTTCCGCCAGCAGCGACCAGAACACCCACGATTCGCGCCACAAGGCCTGGCGCGCCATCCGGAACGAGGACTGGTTGCGCACATACTGTTCGACGACGCGCCGTTGCAGGGGCAGGCCCGCCTCTTCCAGCCTCATCAATGATTTCATGCGGCTGAGCGAAGCCGCTTCATTTTCCGCATTGAAACGCTCCAGCCCCTCGACCAGCACATGATGCGCGTCGTAATCGGAGCCGGCAGGCAAGGCCTTCAGCCATTTATCGGTGGCCTTCGCGGAAGCAAACGGCGAGCCTTCCCCGACTTTTCTGCGACGGGCGATCGCGCTCAACATATCGAAAAAATCGGTCATGACTGTGTCAGCTTGTTGCGGATGCCTGCTGACAAGCACCATTTATGCCAAACCCATGGCCGTAGCGCATTCATTTCAACGTATTGGTTATGTTCGGGTTTGCAATATTCGCGCGCGACAGCTTTCCGGCGGATTAACGAAAACCCGACACCCGCTGTTGAAGCCGCGTCGATCCGGCCCGACGCGCGGATTGCCATCGGGTTCGCCTCACAAAGCGGGACGAACCCGCTACAATGCGCGCCGGGGAAGCGTGGCAGAGTGGTCGATTGCACCGGTCTTGAAAACCGGCAACGGGCAACCGTTCGTGAGTTCGAATCTCACCGCTTCCGCCAGAATGATTAAACCCAGATTTTTCATTAGGGAAGCGCTGATTAATTCGATATGGCCGTCATTGCGAGCGCAGCGAAGCAATCCAGCGTATCGATCAAGCGGGCATTTCTGGATTGCCGCGTCGCTGCGCGCCTCGCAATGACAAATTAATCAGCGGTTCCTTAGGGCGAGATGTTTTGGGTAGGGTGCACTCCGTGCACCTTCGGGCGTCAATCGGTGCACGAAATGCACCCTACGCACCATAAATCGTCTAATGAACAATCTGGATTAAATTGTTGTGCCGCCCACACTTGATGAGAAAATCTGCGGATGGCACAGCCCTCCCCACTCACCCCTATCAACCACGATCGCGACAGCGCGGGGATGACTTATGTCTATCCCGTCGTCTCGCGCCGCGCGGGCGGGGTGTCGGTGGGCGTCAACCTCAACCCGAACAACGCCTGCAACTGGGCGTGCGTGTATTGCCAGGTGCCGGGTCTGACACGCGGCACGGCGCCCGAGATCGATCTGGCGCAGCTGGAAGCCGAGCTGCGCACGATGCTCGCCGACATCCTCCACGGCGACTTCATGCAAACGCGCGTGCCCGAGGGTGCACGGCGGCTGAACGACATCGCGCTGTCGGGCAACGGCGAGCCGACCAGCGCCAGGGCTTTTCCGCAGGTCATCGAACTGATCGGCCGGGTGATGAATGACTTCGACCTGGTGGGAAAAATAAAACTGGTGCTGATCACGAACGGCAGCCTGGCCGACCGGCCGCGGGTGCAGGAGGGCATCGGGAAAATGGCGGCGCTGAACGGCGAGGTCTGGTTCAAGTTCGACAGCGCGACCGCCGCCGGCATGCGCCACGTCAACCAGACGCGGGTTTCACCCGACAGGCAGTTCGAGCGGCTGGCCATAGCCGCGCGGCTGTGTCCGACCTGGCTGCAAACCTGCGTGTTCGCGCTCGACGGCAAGCCGCTATCGGAAGCGGAACAGGCGGCCTATCTGGCCGCGGTGGCGCGCATCCGGCAGCAATCGATCCCGGTGCGGGGCGTGCTGCTGTATGGCCTGGCACGGCCTTCGATGCAGCCGCAGGCCGGCCGGCTGTCGGCGCTGCCTGCCGGATGGCTCGAAGCCTTCGCCGAAAAAATCCGCGCGGCTGGCTTGCAGGTTCTGGTTTCGCCATGATCCACGGCATCGGTACCGACCTGCTGGACGCCGGGCGGATTCGCAGCGGCCTCGCGCGCTTTGGCGAGCCCTACGCAAACCGCATCCTCGCCCCGGCCGAATATGCAGGGTATGAAGCCAGCCGCGACCCGGCGCGCTTCCTCGCCAAATGCTTCGCCGCCAAGGAGGCGTTCGCCAAGGCTGCGGGAACCGGGCTGCGCGCGCCGGTGTCGCTGCGCAACATCGCCGTGCTGCGCGATCCGCGCGGCAAGCCCTTCCTGCAATGCGCGCCCGAGCTCGCCGCCTGGCTGGCCACGCGCGGCGTCACGGCGCATCATGTTTCGCTGTCGGACGAGAGCGACCTGGTGCTGGCGTTTGTCGTGCTCGAGCAGTCCAATTCTTCTTCGGAGAACGCTACATGACCCTTGGCCCCTTGATGCTCGACGTGGCGGGCACCGAACTCACCGACGACGATCGCCGCCGCCTCGCCCATCCGCTGGTCGGGGGGGTGATCCTGTTTTCCCGCAACTACCGCGATCCGGCGCAGCTGGCCGCGCTGACCGCCGAGATTCACGCGCTCAAGCCCGCGCCGCTGCTGATCGGTGCCGACCAAGAGGGTGGCCGGGTGCAGCGCTTTCGCGAGGGTTTCACCCGCCTGCCGCCGATGCGCGCCTTCGGCGAAATCTGGAACGACCACCCACAACACGCCCGCGAACTGGCGCGCGAAACCGGTTTCGTACTGGCAAGCGAGCTGCGCGCGCACGGCGTCGACTTCAGCTTTGCGCCGGTGCTCGATCTGGATTACGGCGCCTCCTCGGTGATCGGCGACCGTGCCTTCCATGCCGACCCGAACGCCGTGTTCCAACTGGGGCAGGCGGCGATGCTGGGAATGAAGGACGCCGGCATGGCCGCCTGCGGCAAGCACTTTCCCGGTCACGGCTTCGTCAAGGCGGACTCGCACGTGGCGATCCCGGTGGATGAGCGCACCCTGGCCGACATGGCGATTACCGACCTGGTGCCGTTCCGGCTGATGATCGAGGCGGGGCTGGCCGCGGTCATGCCGGCGCATGTGATCTATCCCCAGGTCGACGACCGGCCCGCAGGATTTTCAAAAGTGTGGCTGCAAAAGCTGCTGCGCCGCCAACTCGGTTTCGATGGCGCAATTTTCAGCGACGACCTCTGCATGGAAGGCGCCGCTGTGGCGGGCGGCGTGGTCGAGCGGGTAGCCGCGGCGCTCGACGCCGGCTGCGATATGGCGCTGGTGTGCAACCGGCCCGATCTGGCCGACGAGGTACTGGCCAATCTGAAAGTGGACTGGCCCGCCCCCGCCCGCGCGCGACTGGCGCGCATGCACGGCCACCCCCACCCGCCGACGCTGGTCCAGCTGCGCGAATCGGCACGTTATGCCAATGCGCGGCACCACATCGCCGGACTGGGGCAGGATTCCGCCGACCTCAACCTGCAGACCGATCCAACCGATTACTGTGGCCGCGCATAAACACGACCACGGCGCAGGCCACAGCCACACTCACACGGCGCAAAGCGGCACCCTGATCGTCGCCCTGCTGCTGACGCTGTCGTTCGCCGGGGTCGAGGCTGCGGCGGGCTGGTGGTCGGGCTCGCTCGCGCTGCTGGCCGATGCCGCCCACATGGTCACCGACAGCTCCGCGCTGGGGCTGGCGGCGGCGGCGGCCTGGCTGGCGCAGCGCCCGCCCAGCACGCGGCATTCCTACGGCCTGATGCGCGCCGAAGTGCTGGCGGCGCTGTTCAACAGCCTTTTGATGCTGGTGCTGATCGGTTTCATCGTGCGCGAAGCCCTCGAGCGCATCGGCGCCCCGCGCGACATTGCCGGCGGCACTGTCATCACCGTCGCGGTCATCGGTCTCGCGATCAATCTCGCCGTCGCCTGGGTGCTGAGCCGCGGCGAACACACGCTCAACAGCCGTGCCGCGCTGCTGCATGTGCTGGGTGACGCGCTCGGCTCGGTGGCGGCGATTGCGGCCGGCATCGTCATCGTCGCCACCGGCTGGACCCCGATCGACCCGCTGCTGTCCCTGCTGGTGGCGGCGCTGATTCTGGTTTCGGCGCTGCGCCTGCTGCGCGAGGTCGTGCACGTGCTGATGGAGGGCGTGCCGCTCAATCTCCGGCTCGACACCATCGGCCAGGATCTGGCCAGGCTCGACGGCGTGCTGCGGGTGCATGACCTGCACGTGTGGACCCTTTCGTCCGACACCATCGCACTGTCGGCCCACCTGGAAATCCGCAACCTGGCCGACTGGCCGGGCATCCTCGCTGCCGCACGCCAGCTGATGGACACGCAGCACGGCATTCACCACGTCACGCTGCAACCCGAGGCGCTGGCGGCACAACCGCTCCTGCGCGGGGATTGGCCCCCACGCGCAGACGGCTCGCAAGGCTAAAGCGCAGAACCAGACACGGATCGTTAGCCCGACAGCCGCTTCATCGCGGTAACGGTACCCAAGCAAGCATTCATGGGGAATTCCCGAGGGCGATAAGCGGTCAACTGCGGTTTTCAGGATGATGAGTTGCTGCCTCTGAAAACCATATCACCATAAATCATGCTGCTCTTGGGGTGATGCGGCTGGGCGCCTACAATGGAAACGTTGAAGGCGTGTTTTCAATCTTTTGGTGCGACTCGCGCCAGCCGCCAGCCGATCAAGCAACACGATTCGCACAGTCAGGAAGGTACATGCAGTTCAAGGACTACTACCAGATCCTCGGGGTGCCCCGGGAGGCCACGGCGGACGAGATCAAGAAAGCGTTCCGCAAACTGGCGCGCAAGTACCACCCCGACGTCTCCAAGGAGCCCGAGGCCGAACTGCGCATGCGGGAGGTCAACGAGGCCTACGCGGTGCTCTCCGACGTGGAGAAACGTGCCGCGTACGATCAGCTGGGGCAGGGCTATCAACCGGGCCAGCCGTTCAATCCGCCGCCCGACTGGGATGCCGGCTTCGAGTTCTCCAGCCATGGCGCCCCGCCCCGCGGGGCAGCGGATTTCTCCGACTTTTTCGCCGAAATGTTCGGCGGCATGGGCGGCGCGCGAGGCGACTTTCGCGCGTCGGGCACGGCTTTTCGCGACCAAGGCGAAGACCACCACGCCAAGGTGCTGCTGGACCTGGACGATGCCTTCACCGGTGCCACCCGGCAGATCAGCCTGCGCGTGCCGAAGATGGATGCCCACGGCCGGGTGACACTGGAAACCCGCACCCTGAACGTGAAAATACCCAAGGGCGTGCACGAGGGCCAGATCATCCGGCTGGCCGGCCAAGGGGCGCCGGGCATGGGCGGCGGCCCTGCCGGCGACCTGCTGCTGGCGGTGCACTTCAAGCCCCACCCCCATTTCCGGGTGGATGGGCGCGACCTGCACCTGTCCTTGCCGGTAACGCCATGGGAGGCGGCGCTGGGGGCGGTCATTCCGGTCGACCTGCCGGGTGGGTCGGTGAAGGTGCGCATCCCGCAAGGGACGCAGAGCGGCAGACGGCTTCGGGTGCGCGGCAAGGGCATCCCAGGCGAGCCGCCGGGAGACCTGCTGCTTACCGTGCAGATCGCGGTGCCGCCCGCCGATACCCCGCGGGCGCGGGAAATCTATGAAACCATGGCGCGGGAACTGGCATTCGATCCGCGCGGAGGGCGTTAAGCGATGCGCGACGATGAGGTTTTGACGGGCAGCTTCATGGAAGAGACCTGGCTCACCCTGGAACAGGTGGCTGCCGCCTGTGCCGTCGAGCCGCAATGGCTGCTGGCCCACATCGAGATGGGCCAGTTCTCCCACGCCGCGAGCGTGGCCGGCGTGTGGCGCTTCTCCTCTGCAAGCCTGCTGCGGGCCCGGCGCATGTACCAGATCGAGCGAGATTTCGACGCCGTGCCGGAGCTGGCCGCCCTGGTGGCCGACATGCTGGAAGAAATGGATGCACTGCGCGCACGGCTGCGCCGTGCCGGCGATGTTTGAAGTCACAAAACATTTTCACGGCATCCTGCTTTGATTGGTTCGCTGAGCCGTCTCAATAGAGCGCTGTTCTTAATGCTTATTGATTCGGCCTTCCTCGCTATCGCACACAGCCCGAGCAAGCTGAACCTTAACGTCACTTCAAACTTCATCTGGCCGAATCAATAACTCCAGTGCCCCATCGCCGGCACTCCTGATTTACGCCAGCAGCAGGCCCTGGCGCGCAAACAGCCACAGTTGCTGCCGCGTCAGTTCGCCGACGGTTTCCAGCGGCAGCGCCAACCCCTGTGCGGCCAGCGTCTGCCGCATGGCGACCGCGAGTTCATCGACGGTGCGGCGGCCGTCCAGCATGCCGAGCAGGATGCGCCCCGGCGCGTCCAGTTCCATCGCCACCTGGCGCGCGCCGCTCACCACCCAGTTCGGTGCGTTCGCCTGCTGCCGCGCCAGCGCATGCGCGCAGGGACGCTCGCCCGGCGCGTTCGCATACGTAACGGCCGTCACGGTGGGCATCACGCAGTGGGCCATGACCAGCGGGAACAGGGCGTCGCGGAAGGCAGCCTCATCGACCTCCCCGCCCACCCCGTATTCGGCCAGCATCTGCCTGGCGGCTGCCAGCACGTCCGAATACGCGAGCGAGCCGGGATAGGCGGCCGACAGGGCCACGGCGGCAGCCTTCATCACGGGTTGCGCGATGGGAAAGGCGTTGCCCGCGGGGCTGATGAAGCGCTGCTCGCCCGCTGTTTCCAGATCGATTTCCTCGTCGCAGCGCAGGTCGGCATAAAACGCCAGCGCGCTCAGGGCATCGGCCTGCGGCGGCTGCGCGCAGGGGGTGTCGGCGCGCGCAATCAGTGCGCGGCGGAAGCGGACGGCGAGCGCGTCGTCGAGTGCCGCTTCGGCATCCAGCCAGCGCCCGGCCATGCCTTCCGAAACCAGGCCCCAGGCATCTTCGAGCTCGACTACGGCGCTGCGCGGGCCGGCCTCGCCGACGTAGCGCAGACCGTGCGCACCCAGCTGCGCGGCAAATTCGCCGAAGCGCATCGGCGCGTTGAATTCGGCGAGGTATTCGTGGAACAGGTAGGACGGCGCGGCGGATTTGAGATAGGCGATTTCCTTCAGCAGGACCGGATCGCTCCATTCGGCTTGCAGTTCGTCCAGCACGCGCAATGCCTGCTTAAAGCGCGCCGGCGCCGGCAGCCCGGCCGCGGTGCGCCCGGTCAGTGCAGCGCGCAGCGGCTGGAGTTTTTCCCAGCCGGCCGTGACGTTGAAGCTGACGTAGGCGATGCCGTGCGGCGACAAATGGCGCCGGCAGACATCGAGCAGCGCCTGTTGCACCGATGGCGGCACCCAGGAAAACACGCCGTGCGCGACGATGGTGTCGAACTCGCCCAGATCCTGCGGCAGCGCGGCAAGGTCGCCGTGCAGGACGCGAACGTTGGGCAGCCCCAGCGCCTCGACGAAAGCGGCGCCCGCCTCCGCCTGCATGCGCGACAATTCCACCCCCACCCAGTCGGCCCCGGGCCAGCGCCACGCCAGCGGAATCAGGTTGCCGCCCTGCGCGCAGCCGAGTTCGAGGATGCGCGAACGGCTGGGCTCGGGCGCACCGAAGCCGTGCAGCCTGGCCACCGCCGCCAGAAAATCCGGCTGGGTTTCGGGCAGCGGCAGGCTGTCGTAGGGGAGTTCGTCGTAGCTTGCGAGGGTGTTCATGGTGGCAATTGTATCGCCGCCATGAAGGGCAAATAGTGGAAGATTAGTGCCCGCTGTGGATCACGTCTCGCCTCGTCATTGCGAGGCGAAGCCGAAGCAATCCAGCCTGCGGGCACACGCTATGGATTGCTTCGCGTTGCTCGCAATAACAGCGAGGGGGCGGGATACAGCGGGATCAGTGCCCGCGCGAACCCGGCTTGCCCGCAAACAAGGCGGCCGGCGGACGCGGCTTGCGCGCCTGGGTCGACTGACCCGGTGCGCCGCTGCGGCCACCTGCCGGCTTGGCACCGGCACTAGCGGGTTTGGCCTGCGACGAACGGCCGGAGCCACTGCGACCACCGGGTTGCCCGCCACGTCCCGCGCCCTGCCCCTGGCGCGGGCCGCCACGGCCTTGCGGCGGGCGCGGTGGGCGCTCGTCGGACATCAGATCGGACTTGGCCGGCGGCACGAAGCCGGGTTCGATTTCGACCCGCACGATCGCGCGCTTGATCAGCTTCTCGATGTCGCGCAGATAGCTCATCTCCTCGTCGTCCACCAGCGACAGCGCCGAGCCGGTAGTGCCGGCGCGGCCGGTGCGGCCGATGCGGTGCACGTAGTCTTCCGGCACGTTGGGCAGTTCGAAGTTGACCACCTGCGGCAACTGGTCGATGTCGATACCGCGCGCGGCGATGTCGGTGGCCACCAGCACGCGCACGCTGCCGTCCTTGAAGCTGGCCAGCGCCTTGGTGCGCGCCGGCTGGCTCTTGTTGCCGTGGATCGCGGCGGCCGTGATGCCGTCCTTGATGAGCTTTTCGGTCAGTTTGTTGGCGCCGTGCTTGGTGCGGGTGAACACCAGCACCTGCTGCCAGTCGTGGTGCTTGATCAGATGCGCCAGCAGATCGCGCTTGTGAGCCTGCGGCACCCGGTGCATCGACTGCTCGATGACTTCCACCGTGGTGTTGCGGCGCGCGACTTCGACGCTCTTCGGGTTGTGCAGGAGGCCGTTGGCCAGGGCGCGGATCTCGTCGGAAAAGGTCGCCGAGAACAGCAGAGTCTGGCGCTGCTTCGGCACCACGGCGAGCACTTTCTTGATGTCGCGGATGAAACCCATGTCGAGCATGCGGTCGGCTTCGTCAAGCACCAGGATTTCGACGCCGGACAGGTCCACCGTCTTCTGCCCCATGTGGTCGAGCAGGCGGCCCGGCGTCGCCACCAGGATGTCGACGCGCGACTTCAGCGCCTTGAACTGCGGGTTGATGTTGACGCCGCCGAACATCACCATCGAGGTGAGCGACAGGTGCTTGCCGTAGGTCTTGACCGATTCCTCGACCTGCGCGGCGAGTTCGCGCGTCGGCACCAGGATCAGGCAGCGCGGGCGGCCCGGCTTGGGCGCCTGCGCGGCGCGCGTCGACAGGTGGTGCAGGATCGGCAGGACGAAGCCGGCGGTCTTGCCGGTACCGGTCTGCGCCGCGGCGAGCAGGTCGCCGCCTGCCAGCACCTGCGGAATCGCCTGCGCCTGGATCGGGGTGGGCGTGGTGTAGCCGGCATCGGCAATCGCACGCATGATGGGTTCGGCCAGCGCAAGGCTGGCAAAGGTGGTTTCAGTAGTCATGTAGGTTTTCCTGCGACGGCCTGTTGCGCTTGTGGCAACACCAATCGAGGCAGACGAATAGGGGATCGCGAGATCGGGGTAAGAGAACCACGCACCGATTGGCAGGGTGCGGGAGGCCGCACTATACCGGCTGCGGCCTGACGCGGCAATGCTTGCTTTTTGCCCCAAATTCCGCGATTGAAATCCCCGCATTCCGAATTTTGCGGATTTTTGAGTCATTCTGCGATGCAAACCGGAATGACCTTCCCCCGAAATTTCGTCTTCCAGGGGTGACGTAGTATTGACGTTAATTTGGGAAGAGGGAAGATGAAGAAGATACCGAAACAAGAGTACACCGCCGAGTTCAAAGCGCTGGCGG
>Ga0307376_10001593_pt1 | contig 23970 bp, 20 predicted proteins | sample TR2MG_FD_202536 | JGI IMG/M metagenome (GOLD analysis project Ga0307376, IMG submission 202536) | Soil microbial communities from Risofladan, Vaasa, Finland - TR-2 | ecosystem: Environmental > Terrestrial > Soil > Coastal area > Acid sulfate soil | place: Finland: Risofladan, Vaasa | collected...
GATGCGGTCACCGGTGCTGACGGCCTGCCGCATCGCCGTGCCACCACGCGACTGTCCGGCGTACAGCCAGAAGGTGTAGACGTTCACGCCGTTGATCAACAGGACCGCAGCGCAGCTCGAGGACGGGGCGGTGGCCTGGCTCATGGTGCAGCCGGTGATGAACAGGTTGTTCTCGGCGAGCCACGGACCGGAGTTCTTCACCCCGGAGACCGTCCCCGACCAAGAGAACGGCATCTGTTTCTGCACCGGGGGTAGCGCCGGCTGCCGCCCGAGCGTCAACCACAGCTTCTTGATTTCCTCTTTCAGCTCGTTGATCTCGCGCCGGTAGTCGGGGACGCGGTTGCCTGTGCCACTCATCCCACACCCGGGTCTCGGTAGTCATCGAACGGGTTCAACGTGAAGTCCATCGTTTCGTCATCGGGGTTCCAGGTGAGCGACACGATCCTGTAGTCGCCCTGCAGTGACAGCCCACCGTAGGCGACCGACACCGGCACGATGTCACCCGTGGACACCTGGCCGAGGAGCTGAGAGCCGACACCTTCGTAGGTGGTGATCGTCGGGATGACCCCGTCGACCCCGGAACGCAGCGCCTGTTGGAGCTGTCCTTCGAGCGAGTCGAGGGGCGACTCGGGGATGGCGTTGATCGAAGTCTCGAGGACGACGGCGGGTTCGCCGTTGGTGCCGATCACTTCCTCGCGGGAGGAGCCGGTGCCGCCACCGTCGGACATGACAACGGCCCGGTTGAAGATCTGCTCGCCGTCGTTGGCGATCGACAGGGTTGCGATGTTGCGGCCTCCGACGAGGGCCTGCGCCGGGCGGCGGGTGCCCTTCATCGGGAACCACGGTGAGAACAGGCGGCTCGTTGGGGTCGTCTCGATCGACCAGTCGACACCGTCCCAGATGTCGGTGAACTCGCCGATGATGTCGGAGATGAGACGCCGGTTGAAGAAGTCGTAGGTGCGGGTCCGGTTGATGTTCGTGATCGGTGCGGCAGCGAAGCCGATGTTGAGGTCGGTCTTGCCGAAGTCGGGGTCCTGGGCGTGCTGAATGATGTCGAACAGGATTGCTTCCTGCGCGACGTCGTTGTAGAACAGCCGGTCGTTGCGGGTGAGGGATACCTCATCCCAATACACGACACCCTGCGGGCAGTGCAGCTCGACCTGCATCCAGTCGGTGCGCGTCCCGAAGATGCCCGACTCGACGGGCGGCTGCACCACCGACACCTCGAGACGCACCCACTGATCGCGGGGCGTGTCCTCGTTGATGCTGGCGACGTTGATCTCGTACACCTTCGGGTAGGACTCGCCGACGATGTCCTGTTCCTGTGACTCGGTTGACGAGAAGCGGCCAAGGTGCAGTCCGAACGGGGCAGACTCGCCACCCCAGTTGTAGGCGGTGTTGCGTTCCCCGATGACCTTGCCTGTCTCGGCGTCGTAGTAACCCCAGTCCGGTGACGGGATGTAGACCCAGGCTGCGGCGGTCCATGTGATGCCGTCGGGCCAGAAGTAGTTGTCGATTTCGGAGAACATGAACTGGAACCAGCTCACACCGAACTCGATCACGTCGTTGGAGTACAGGCGCAGCGACTTGCCGGGGAATCCTGCGAGGGATCGTTCGGTGGTGATCGCGCTGGTCCAGTTGGTGCCGGAGCCGTCCAACGCGAACAGCGGGTGCTCGGTCGGAGCGAAGCTGGGTCCGAACCAGTAGCCGTTGGACTCGAACGACGGGTTGCCGAGGAAGTTGTTGCGTGGCCCGCCGACGAACCGCTTCGTGAAGTACCAGGCGAGCCCGCGGCACTGGTAGTCGACGGTGTCCTGCCCGACGAGGGAGCGGACGACGACACCCCACACGAGCATCGAGTCGCCGCGCCAGATCTGCACTTCGGTGTCGGTGACGCCGATGTACTCGTTGTCAAGGTCGTTGGTGGGCATCTCGAAGCCGAACGATTCGGCCTCATTGAGACTCCAGGTGATCGGTCCGACCTTGGCGTTGTCGCAGGCGATGATCGGAGTGCCGTCCATCTCGACGACGACGACCCTGTACCTCTCAGCGGTGCCGTCCTCCTGACGGGCGACGACGGACAGGTTCGGACGGTTGACAGTGAACTGCGACGTGCTCGTGAACCCGATGCGTGGGCCCCATGTCGAGGAGGGCGGGCTGGTCTCCCACAGCGGGTCCGGGTTGTAGGTCAACGCCGTTTCGGTGCCGGCCGTCGGTGTGCCGGTCGCCAAGGTCGGGGCGTTGAACGTGAAGTCACCGCGAATCGTGGTGCCGGCGTCGGTGGTCTCGACACGTTGCGAGTAGACGTAGCTCGAGTTCTGCCCGAACTCGTTCGACTCGTAGACGGACTTGTCGAACACGTCGTAGAAGTCGCCGCCGACACCGGTGACGATGTTCGCCCCGTAGTTCCAGGCCATGACCTCGTTCGCGTCGACCGCGGTGATGTCGGTGGTGCCGCCCCATTGCGCCCGGAACACTGAAATCCACGGGTCGTCCTGCAGGTCGCCGCCGAGGATGACGATGCTGTCCCCGGCAGAGTCCGGGAGAGCACCGGCGACGATGACGTTCGTCCCCGTCGGGATCTGCGTCCAGGTCGCCCACGTATCGGTGGACCGCCACAGACTGATGGCCCCAGTCGTGGCGTTGCGGGTGACGCCGAGGCCGAGCGAGGTGACGAGATCGTTCGGGACGGTGATCTGTCCGATGACGTAGGTGGTGTCGGTGGCTGCGGTGATGTACGTCGCCTGGATTCGGTACGTGGTGCCGACCTCGCGTCGCAGTTCGAGTGAGAAGTCGCCCCAGGAGGCGAGCGTCACCCAGTCCCGGCCGTCGTTGGTGACGTCACCAGGGTTCGTGGTGGTCACATCGAACGAGTAGAGGCCCCGGTAGGCGTAGTCCCCGGTGAGGACGGTGCCGGCTCCGGCCGTGAGCGAGGTCGTCCCGGCGATCACTGTGTGGGTGCTGGTTCCAGCACCGTCGGCGACAGTGACGCCGAGCAGGTCGTTGAGCAGCACGGACTCGGTGGTGAGGGTGAACGGTGTGATCGGGTCGATCGGCGCCGCGAACGAGAAGGCCGTCGTGATCACGCCGTACTCGTACGGAACTTCCGGGCCGGTGCCGTAGGCGAAAGCATGGTCGATGCCGTCGGTCAGGCTCACCGCTGCTTGGACCGGTGAGAGAGCCGTGGCGGCGAGCGTGTCCCTCCCGTCGGTCAGGCTCACCGCTGCGTTGACGGGGATGACGGCGTTACCCGCGACGGTGTCCCTGCCGTCTGTCTCTGCGAGGGCGCCGGCGTAGTTGTTGGCGCCGGTTGCTGCGAGCGTGTCGGTGCCGTCAGTGGCGTCGACAGCACCGGTGAGCGGGATCGTGCCGGACGCCGCGACGGTGTCGATGCCGTCGGTCGAAGTCGAGGAGCTGCTGAATCGTTCTTTCAGCTCGAACATCGCGGCGACGGTGGCGTAGGCGTCGGTGTTGTCATTCCACGCACCCGAGCTGACTTCGCCGTCCCAGGCGTCAATCTCTTGGTAGGCGAACGTGAAGTATTTGTTGAAGTAGGACAGGTCGGGTGAGAGCTGAACCCAGGGCGCATCCCAGTTGTTGTTGGGGGTGCCGGCCGGACTGTCGATGGTTCCCGCACCGACGGCGAACGACCCGAACCTGCCGCCCGTCAACGCCGGGACGGTGTGAGATGATGTACCCGAACCGGTGGCGGTGGCGGTGATGGCTGGCGGCAACGCGATCTGTTCGCCTGACGTCGGACGCAGGATGATCCAGGCGGTCCACATCCCGGCGGAACCGTTGTTGATGAACGTGTAGCTCGTGTTGTTGACGTCCAGGCCGACCGTTTCAGGGATGTACCAGATCTCGATCGTGTTCGCTTCGACGGAGGTCACCTCCGTTTCGGCCCGGGTCCATCCTGCCGGCCCGGTGATCGTCCCGGCTTCGCAGGCCACGCCGACGACGAGGACATCTCCGTACGCCAGGTTGTCCGGTGCGGTAAGCGAGTTGTTCGAGCCGCTCGAGCTGGTATTCCACTGGAGTGAGTCGGTCGGGTCGTCGATCAGGAAAATGCGGCTGTCTTCCCAACCGCCGGTGTCGGCGCCATCGGTGACGGCGACAGCACCGAGGGGTGTGTCGACAACCCCGGTCGCCGTAGCGGTGTCGGTGCCGTCAGTCGGTGCGCCGAACGTGATCGACGGGTTGATGCCGAAAGCGATCTGCGACCAGCCACCCGAGTCCGGCCCGTAGCCGACCGTGCCGGCGTCCCCAGCCGAAAACATCTGTTTCGTCTGCCACGCACCCCAGGTCTGGACATTGTTCTGCTGTTCCTGATCGGTCGGCCAGGTCGTTGTCGCCCACCCAGTGCCAGTCAGCTCCGGCGTCGGGTCACCCTCGAAAGAGCCGAGCGAGAATACGAGCACGTTGTCATTGGTGGTCGTGACTGTCGGCGTCGAAAGCGTGCCGGTGGTGACCGCGGTCGAGCCGTACTCGACGTCGATCGGATCGGCCGAGTTGTGCTTGGTGATCCGCAGATACCAGCCGACGTAGTAGTACGGGTTGCTGTAGTTGGTGCCGTCGATGATTTCGGTGGCGCCTTCGGTGCCGTCCGCGATCCGCCAGAACATGACGGTGTGCGTGCCGGATGTGCTGGTCCCCGATTGCGGGCCCTTCGTCCAGCCGGACGGAATGATGTAGTCGACGACGATGGAGTCCACGTCGAAAGCGCAGAGCAGAACGAGGAGATCCCCGACGGCCACCCCGCCCGGTTTCGTGAGGGCGAACGACCCAGCGGCGGTGGACGTGCCCGAGTTGGCGAACGTGAAGTCTTCGACAACAGCGCCCGCCCAGAAGTTGCCGACCCCGGCCGCAGTGTCGATACCGTCGACTTCGGCGAGCGTGGCCGTCTTGAGCTGGGCGCCTTGCCCGATGTCAATGCCATCGGACAGGGCCAGCGTGCCGACTGCCGGGGTGTCGATGTAGCCGACACCGACGACCGTGTCGCGACCGTCCGTCGCGTTGACTTCGGGACCGATAGCGAAGGTGAGGACCGTCTGAACCTGATCGTGGTAGAGGCCCGTGGTGGACTCAACGCACCAATAGTCGCTTGATGCGAGCGCGGTGCCGTCACCGTTGGTGTGTGTCGCCAACATCAGGTTGCGCCTGTAGAGGCGCTGGACTTCGCCGGTCAGCTTGAACTGGTCGATGTATTCGTGGCCGGGGGCGGCGTCCATCCCGGACCAGAACTTGCAGGTCCCGTCCCCGACGTAACCGTCGCAGAACAGGACGCCGACGTTCACCGACCCGGGAGGGGTCGTCCCGGCAGTCGGGATTGCGTGCGTGCTCGAACCGTTCGACCCTGGTCGCGTGTTGTTCACGGTGACATTCGTCGGGTTCGCGAAGTCGATGCGGCCACCGAGCGGGCGCAGCACGGTCATCGCTGCGTCGATACGAACCGTGGCACCTGCGGTGAACGTCAGTGTGGCGCCGTCGAGGACGCCGCCAGCAGTTTCCTGGGCGGCGAACGTGTAAACCTGATTGGCGATGCCGATGTATGTGTCTTCGTGTGCAACTTCGACGAACCCGAAACCGCCTGGAGCAGTGACCGTGGTCGACGTGTCGTAGATGCCGACGGAAACGATGAGGACGTCGCCCTCCTGCATCGTTGGGCCCGTGAACGAGACGGTGGTGCCCGACGCCACCTTGGCGTAGTTGTCGGTGGACGTCTCGACGACTTCGATGCTGCGCCCAGCGACGACACCGACCGCTGCGACGGTGTCGGCCCCGTCGGTGGTCGCGACAAAGTTCTTCTCCTCTACAACCCACCCGATGGCTGCATATCCGTCCGAGTCTGCAGCGTTGAAGCCGTCGACGGTGTAGATCGACGAGGGGTCGGTGCCTGGCGGGATGTACCCGGAGCCACCACCGGCACCGCCTTTCGCGTAGATGAAGTAGCCACCACTAGCGCCGCCGCCGTAGTAGCCGCCGCCACCACCGGAACCGCGAGACCCGGTGAAGTGACCGCCCTGGCCGAGAGACCCTGCATCGTAGACCGGCTCGTCGTCTTGGTAGCCAGCGAAGCCGCCTTCGGTCTGTGTTCCGCCGCCGCCCGTCGAGTCGTAGAACCCTTCGTTGTCGCCGTTCTGTGGGGTGACCGTGGACGGCAAGGACAGGCCACCACCGTTCGGGTAGCCGCCGTAACCGCCCGTCCCCTCGTTCGGGAAATTGTCGTCGCCGCCCCAGTGAGCGGCACCGCCGCCTCCAGCGACGAGGAGCCGATCGGCGAGAGCGTACGGAGACCTGCGAATGTCAGTTCCGCCACCACCCGAACCGGAGTCGTAGCTGCCGCCGTCACCGCCCCCGTTGAACCCGCCCAGTTTGGAGGGGACATCGCTGGCGTATGTGCCTTTGCCGCCGGCGTAGACGCGAAGCGTTTCCCCTGGGACGACCGCGATTTCCGCCTCGACCAGACCGCCTCGACCACCGGGATAGTACGGCGAGTCTCCACCCGAGGCGCCGACGAGTTGGACCATCGCACGATAGACCCCGGGGGGGACGACGACCTCCTCGTAGTTGTTGGAGTAGGCCACCTCGATCGCGAACCGTCCCCCCGTGTCGCGACCGTCCGTCGCGGCAAGAGACGCCGTGATCGGGGAGTAGCCGTCAGCGACGGCGGTGTCGCGACCGTCCGTCGCGTTCAGGCCGAGCGGTGGCGGCTCGACAAATGGGAGCCCGTTGAGTTCAGTCTGGAACGGGTCGGAGTAGCGGGTCATCGAGGTGGCTCATGCCTCGAAGAACGAGAAAGTGGTCGTTTGGGTCTGGGAGGAAACCCCACCGTAGTAGTAGGGGAGCCAGGTCAGGACTGCTTCGTCGTCGATGGGTGTGTTCCACCCGGGGATGTGCGTGAAGTCCTGGATTCCGACTGCGGGCATCGTGATGAACAACGGCTTGAACAGGATGACCCCGAAGTTCCCGGCCGTCCCGGTCGACGCTGACAACTGAACCGATTCGACGGACCGGACGCCGGTGTCTCCCGCCTGGAGTGGCATCATGTAGAAGTCCCCGTTGACGGGTGTTGACACCGCCGCGAATGTTGATGTACGCCCCCCGGTCGCGGCCTGGTTGGTGTAGGTGACCGTGAACGTGGTGTCGGTCGAGCCGCCCGACGCATAGATCTGGAGGCCCATCCAGACGCCATCGCCGCCAGTGACGCGTGTTGGCAGGGTCGCGGTTGGCAGGTTCGTGGTTTGTGAAGCCGTCGAGTTCATCGCGAGGCCACCTTGGACGCCGACGATGTCAACCATCAGACCGTTGAGGGCCCCCAATGTGTTCGTCTGCAGATCCGGGAGGTGGACGGCGCCGGTGTAGATGGACCCTGATGCTGCGACCGGGTGCGGGATGCTGTACTCCGGGTGAGTCGAGTACGACCAGGACGCCGCGGTGGATGGCCCCGCGATGTTCCAGGGCCAGCCGGACCGAGACAAGTCGTCCACAAGCATCGGATTCCACACCAGCCATTCGTTGCCGGACGGAATCGTGTCGTTCTCGCGGTGGGTGGAGTTGGTGAGAGACGCCCGGTAGAAGCGGTCAGTGAGATCTGCGAAATCCGTAACAGCCATCAGTTTGCTTTCTCGAGGGTGTAAAGCGAGAACGTGATGTCGTCCTCGCCACTGTCCACGGTTGAGACAGCGACAGAGAGGCACATGTCGTCGGCGAGGGCGATCGGGCGGTGGACGTTCTGGATCAGGCTTGTCTGCCCCCTGCCACCACTGACGTAATACAGGCTGCCTTGAGCGATAGCCAAGGGTCGGGCGATGACCACACCGAAGTTCCCGGCTGTTCCGGTCGAGCCCGACAACGTCACCGACTGCACAGACTGGACGCCGGAGTCACCGGCCTGGAGAGGTAGACCCACCGTGAAGAGGTCGGCACCGGTTGACGCCTGGGATGCGCGCCAACGGATCGGGAGGGTGGTGCGGCCCGAAGTGCCGGCCTGGTTCGTGTATGACGCAGTGATCGTCTGTGGTGTGGCACCCCCGGTGCCGTAGTTCACCAACCAGATTTCATTGCCGACACCGCCCGTGTTCCGGGTGATCGACCCGCCAACGGTTTGCGCGGTGGTGACAGTCGAGCTGAGTCCGCCGATGTGGAGAAGCCGGTCGTACAGCACCATTTGGCCGTGAGCGTCGGACTCGATGAACGCGTTGAACTCGATCAGATATTTCGTGTACCCGGACGTCGCGTTCGTGTACTCGATCGCACCCTGAGTGGCGCTCGTCGGCGCCGCGACCGTCCCCGGTGTCGTCCCAGGCGGGGTCCTGCCGTCAATCGTCCAAGCGTCCAGCCACCCGCCGTACGTCTGGGCGTAGGGGGCGCCTGCAATCGTGGCCTGTTTGTGGCCGACGTACAGGTGCTGCTGCACGCTGCCGCCGGTCGCGAGGTTGAGCATTTCGGAGAGCGACGCGAATTGGGGCATGTCAACGCTCCACCGTCGCGAGGGTCACCATGAACGGCCCGGTCGTCGTACACCGGGACGCCAACGCCAGGCAGGCGTCATCGTCGATCTTCGGCCAGGGAGGTTCAGTCATCGGGTTACCGTTGGCACCCAACATGAGAAGCGGCCGGGCAATGACGATCGCGAAGGTTCCCGTGCTGCCCGTGGTGATCGTCACGTCCTCGACGGACTGGACGCCGGTGTCACCGGCTTGGAGCGGCAACCGGAATAGGGTGGACGGCAACGTGGTGCCGTTGCCTACTTCGAGTGTCGGGGTGACTCTGCTGCCCGTTCCGGCCTGATTCGTGTAGGTGCAGGTGACGTCGCGTGCGCCGCCGATCGTGGTGTCGCACTCGAACCAGATTTCGTTGCCGACACCGCCCGTGTTCCGGGTGATCGTGCCGCCAACGGTTTGCGCGGTGGTGGTGGCGTAAGGGAGTGAGCCGATGTGAAGGAGGCGGTCGTAGACCATCGTCGACAGGCCGACGGTCACACTCCCGAATCCTCCTGCCTGAGCGATGAACTTCTCGCGTCCACCAGAAGCGTTCGTGAACGGGATCGCCCCCGTCGTTGCGCTCGTCGGTGCGGCGACCGTTCCCGGGATCGTTCCAGGACCCGGGATGCCGTCGAAGGCCCACCACGACTTCCATATTCCGCTCCCGGACGACAGGACGCCGCCCGTGTACTGCATGTTCTTGTACGCCATCAGATTCTCGGGTGCCCCGGCGCTGCCACCGGTCATGTTGACAGCGAGATCGTCAAGGTCGGTGAAGGCAGCCATCGCCGTCGACGATAGTTCAACACCGGGAATGCCGCAGCGATATCCGCGAAGGGACTAGTGTCGCGTGGTATGCAAGTCAAGGAACCGAAAGACAAGATCACGGCGGTCGGAACCTCGGTCCTCCCTGCCGGAATGACCCAAGAAGAAGCTGACCGTCTCGTCCGCGAGGCCGACCAACGAGAGAAAGAGAACACCTGATGGCCCTCGGATACGTCACCACCCTCCGCAACGCCCGCCTCGACGAGATCACGACAGCGATCGGCACATCCGGTCTGCTCCGCGTCTACTCCGGCACCCAGCCCGCGACGGGCGGAACCGCGACCACGCTCCTCGCCGAGCTGGCCCTGACCGCCACGAGCGCCCCCGCCGCGTCGGGTGGTGTCCTCACGTTCTCGGCGATCACCGACGACGCGTCGGCTGACGCATCCGGCACCCCCACCTGGGCCCGGCTCTGCACCTCGGGCGGCGCCGCTGTCGTCGACATGACCGCCGGTGTCGGCTCCGGTGACCTGAACTTCAACGCTGCGATCGTCGCGGCCGGAACCGTCTCGGTGACGAGCTTCGTCATCACCGACGGCACCCCCTGATCTAGCTCGCGATAGCGATGGTCAGGCGAGTCTGACCGGCGGGCACCACGAAGTTCTCGTTGATCGTGGCGGGCCCTGCTGCGATGGTGTCGGACCACAGGAAGTTGCCACCCGAAACAGCGTCCCATGCCGAGTAGTGCGTGTACGTCTCGGTGGTGGAAACCAGATACCAGCCCGTGTCGGCGTCGGACGGCATCTCGCCGTCAAGGTCATACCCGGCGCCCTCAAACGTGACTTCGCGTCGGGTCGTTTCGCCAGCCGGCGCCGATAGGCCGGCTGCCCCAGGGTCGCCCACATGCAGTTGAAGGTAGACGTTGGCGATGGCTGGCATCGCCGTGTTGTTCCCGATCGCGTCGAGGACTGCGTTCGCCAAGTATGCGGACATGCCAAGGGCCATGATCTACTCCTAGTCGATCAGGATGCGAAGGTCGGAGGAATTGAGGACGTACGTCTCGCCCGACACGACAGCGCGGGCACTGGGGAGGCGCCCATGAAACAGCATGTTGCCACCGGACGCCGCGTCGTAGATGGCGAGAGCCACGACGGTCACGGTCGGCATCGACGAGAACGAGATGCCGCCTGCTATCGCCTGACCGGCAGGCGTGCCAGCCGAGAACGTGACGGCCTGCCGGGCGTAGGAGCCGCCAGTCACTTCGGTGCCGGTGCCGACTTCGGTCGTTGCCGTCGAGAACAGGGCGGCGTAGACGGTGGCCGGTGACGTGTAGGTCGTGTTCCGCAGGACGTGGTCGCGGAGGGCGTCGGCGAGGTAGTCGGTCATGGCGCCCATCAGCGCATCACCGCCACAACGTCAGCGACCGCGATGACGAAGTCGGTGGTCGCCGAGATCGACGAGTACGAACCCCACGCACCGAAGTGCAGCATGTTGCCTGCCGAGGCGGCGTCATACAAGGCCGCACCGACGACGACGGCTGCAGGCATCGACGAGAACGTGAGCGCACCGCTGCTCGAGGACACCCCACCCGAGGCCGCGTTGAACGTGACGGCCTGGCGTGCGTAGGACCCACCGGTGACTTCGGTGCCACCGGTGCCGTCAGCGGCGGGCATCGCAGTGAACAGGGCCAGGTACACCGTGGTCGGTGACGTGTACGCCGTGTTCCTGACGGTGTGATCGAGCAGCTTGTTGGCGAGGTAGGTGCTCAGAGCCACGCCGACCTCCACGTCCAGGTTCCGGCGACCGTCGAGGACACCGAGTTGTTGCCGGGCGCGAACCCGAAGAACTGTGATGCCGGGTTCATGTTGCCAAAGTAGTTGACGGCCCCGGACAGGACCGTTATGCGACCCATGTCGATGACCGTCCCGGCCGGCAGTGCAGCGGTCGCGGTCACCGTCTTCGAGCCGAGCGTCAACGTCGGTGTCCCGGACCCGGTGAGCGTGAACGTCGGGTAGGTGATGACGTTCCCGGCGTTCGCTGCGGTCCCTGATGTGGCGAGCGTGGACGGTGTCGACGCGTACTTGAACGGGTCGTCGGCGCGCAGGTTCAGCTCGAACTGCATGTGCTTCGTCTCGATGCACTTCGTCAAGATCCCGGTCCGATAGACGACCATCCGCTTCGAGACGTCCTCGGTCTGCGTGAGGATCAGATCAGGCGAAGCGAACTGGGTGAGGGCGTTCGTCTCGGCGGCGATCTTGTTCTTCGCGATCCAGTAGTCGGTCGAGTCCTGCCCGACGGCGGTGCCGAACACGGTCATCCCGCGACTCCCGTACAGGTTCGAGGTGATGACCGCGCCGTGCTGCGCCGGGCGGGTGTAGTCCTCGACGCGGTTCTCGAGCTGGTCCCACCCGTCGATGTAGCCGACCCATTCGATCCCGTCGCTGTCGGGGGTGCCGCTGTTGAACGCGATGGTGCCGAGAGTGAAGACGGTCATGTCAGCCTCCAGGCGACGTCAGTGGCGAGGGCACGGGAGTCGACAGGCTTGTTGAACGTCTGGTCGATCTGCACGTTGGGCTTCGACTCGGCGGCGATCGCTCGGGCGAGTGACTGGATGTCGGCGTCGGTCATGGCCTTCATGTTCGCTGCGCCGTACGGGACGGTGTCGGCGGTTGCCGAGTAGCGGGAGGCGACGGACTGGGCGGTGCCCCCGGAGAAGTTGACGTTGACGTCGGAGTTGGCGGCGTCGAGCGCGCCCTGGACGGCGCCGGTGGCAGCGTCCGACACGAGTGCCGCCGATTCGGTGATGCCCTTCGCGAACCCTGCCATCGTCCCGCGTCCGAGGTCTTCCATCACCTTGGATGGCGAGTTGATGTCCAGCTCGCTCTTGATGGCGTCCGATGCGGCCTTCGCCGCGGAGCGCCCCGCTGCGGCGATGACTTCCTTCGAGCGGCTGAGGCCCGAAGCGAACGCGTACCCGGCGTTCTTGCCGGCGTCGAAGAACGCAAGGTACTCGCCGTCTGTCTCCGGGTCGATGCCGTGCAGTACGGCCTTCACCAACTGTCGGCCACGGTCGTACAGCGATGCGACTACCCCGACGTTCGCGGTGCCGTCACCGAATGCGTACCCGGAGTCGCGTCCGGCGTCGAGGAACGCAAGGTACTCACCCTGGGTCTCCGGGTCGATGCCCTTGATGGCGGCGTCCTTCAACGACGCTCCGGCCTCTTCGACGAGGTCAAGGTTGTTCCCGAGGCCCTTGATGAACCCGAGAGTCGCGAACCCGCCGATGATCTCGAACTGCAGCGACGGCGACGCGATGCCGAGCGCAGTCCTGGCAGCAGCGAGAGCGTCGTCCGCTCCCTTCTTGGCGACCGCAGCCATCTCTTCGGTGTCGAACCCCTCCACGTAGCCAGCGGACGAGTCGGCTCCGGCATCCTCGAACGCTTGCGTGGCCGCTGCGAGGATCAACGGGACGTCCAGCGGGTTCTGCTCGAGCGCCGTGGCGAGAGCGGCCTTGGTTCTTTCGACCTCCGCTGCTGCGTCCGCTTCCAGGCTCTCCTGGGTGAACAGCGTCTGGAACAGCGATTGCCCCGGCTGGCTCTGGGCGGCGGTGAGAGCCGCGTCGATCCCGCCCTGGAGGGCAGTGGCTAGTTCTGTCGGCAGGTTCTCCTCGCTGATGGAGTCGCGCAACGGCTGGAGGAGGGCGACGAGGTCCGTTCCCTCGGGGGCGTCAGCGAGGAGGCTTCCGACCTGGCGCTGCACCTCGAGCACCTGATTGTCGAACGTCGCCTTGTCCTTGACGAGGTTGAGGTCAAGGCCGTCCAAGCCAGCAGCGATGTTGCCGACGCCGATGATTGCGTTGTTGACCTGCTCCTGGAATCCGACCTCTTCGGTCTCGCCCGAAAGGAACTGGCGCAGCTTCTCTTTGGCGGTGTCGGCGGCTCGTCCCGCTTCGTCGAGGAGGGTCCTGGCCTCGTCGACCCGGCTGCGGAATCCGTCAAGTCGAGCCTCGTTGAGTTCGGCGACCTTGTCCTTGAACGCCTGAGTGGCCGTCTTGGCGACATCGACAGCCCCGGCCGTTTCCTCGGCGGACAACGTCGTCGACGAGAAGATGTTGCGGGTGGAGGCTTCGGTCTCGAATGCGAGTCGGTATCCGCCGAGCTGATCCTCGATGAACTCGATGGTGTCGTTGAACTGGTCGCCCTCGATGTTGGCGCCCTTGAGCTGGTTCCTGACGCCAGCGAAGAAGACGCCGCCGGTGGTGCGCCCGTTGAGGAAGTCCTCGACCTGCTCAAACTTGAAGCCGATGTCGTCCAGCGTGGCAGCGACCTCGGGGGCGTCCTTCAATGCGTTGCGGAAGCCCTCCGAGAACACGTCGGTGGTCGCCAAGTTCTCACCGATTGCCGGGAGGAAATCGGTTGCGTCTCGGAGGTCCTTGAGGTTCCCGAGGGCCCCGGCGTAGTTCCCGACTGCTTCCTCAGCCCGCTTGAACGCTTCGGCGTTCTCGTCGACCTTCGTCGTCAGGAACCCGTACGCGGCGACAAGAGCGCCGATGCCAGCGCCGACGGCGGCACCCTTCGCACCGAACTGGGAGCCGGTGGCGGCACCGACGGCGACGAGGCCGAGAGCTGACTGCAACTTCTGCTGGCCGGTCGACTCGACGTCGAACAGCGCCTGGCCGACGAACGACGCAGCGAACGCTCCACCGGCGATGATGCCGATGCTGGTTCCAAGCTGCGACGATGCTCCCCGCAAGCCCTGCCCGAGGTTGGCGAGGCCGTCCTTGAACGTGGTGAGCGAGCGTCCCTCCGTGGTGAGCGAACGTCCGATCTGCTGCAAGCCCAGCCGGAACGTCGCCCCCGCGACGCTGGCTTTCCCGTAGGTGGTCGCGAGGGTGCGAAGCTCGTTCTCCTGCTTTCGCAGGTTCGCTTCGGTCGGCGCGAGCCGGCCAGTGAACCGCCCTCGGGCGCCCTGCTCAGGGTCGAGGCCCAGCGGGTTCTGGAAGTTCGTGCCACGTATCGCTTTGATGAGGTCGTTGTTGCGGCGAATCCTGGTGGCGAACGCCTTCGCGTACGTGTCGCCGGCCTGAGCGCCGATCTTCTGGATGGCTGCCGGGCCACCGGTGAGCGTTCGGAAGAACGCGCTCGTGGTGTTGCCGACACCGGCAATGTTGGCGTTGGCGGCGAAGCCCGTCCCGAAGGACTCGGCCGTGATCGCCCCGGTCCGTTTCGCTCCCGCCACCAGCTTTCGGATGATGAGCGGACCGGCGATGAGGCCGACGAGCAGCGCCCCCAGCTTCGGGTCCTTGACCGATTCGGAGACGGCGAACTGGAACGCCTTCGACAGCAACCGGATCAGACCGCGAGTCAGGTCGCCAAGGTTGCTTTCGATGCCCTGGAGGAGCCCGAGGATGAACGACCCGGCGAGAGCGACGGCCGCTGCGGCGATGGCGCCAAGCGCAGCGATGAACCGCGGGTCGGAAACGATCGTGCCGAGGACTTCACCGATCTTCCGGGTGACCTTGAGCACCCCGACGCCGACCTTCTCCAGGACGCCGCTGTCGATGAAGTCGTCCCACAGATCCTTCGCTCGGTCGATGCCCTCGCTGATGTTCTTGACGAGTGCGTCGCGAATGCTCTTTTTCGACAGGGCCGCGGCGATACCCACGGTCAACCCGACGAGCCCGGCGAGCGGAAGACTGCCCGAGAGAGCGAACACGCCGAGTGCTCCACCGACGCCAGCAAGCGTCGGGACAAGGTTGTTGCCGACGAAGTCGACCAGCGACTCCATCGTCGAGCGAATCCGTTCAAGACCTCGGATCACCAGGCCGTCCTCGGACAGCCACCCGGTGCCCTTGGTGTACTCGTCGCCCTTCCACAAGATGGTCACTGCCGCCCGGAAGAACTCGGCGACCTGCTTGAGGAGTTTGCGGATCGCGAACAGACCCTTGACGACGGGGCCGTTGTAGCCCAGCCAGCCGTCGGCGCTGAGGGTCGTGCCGCCTTGCGTGATGATCTCGAAGGCGACTCGGACGAAGTTGACGAACTCGCCGAACACCTTCGCGACCGGACCGCGAATGAAGTCAAGGAGTTTGCCGAGTGCTGCCTTGCCGATCTCGACGCCCTGGACAATCCTTCTCCCGACGGCTGGGACCACGGTGGTTCGCATGAACTCCGCGAACCGACGGAGCAGGGGGAGCACTTTGGTGTCAATGAAGCCGGTCAGTGCCTCGAGCGCGGGGACGACGACGTTGACGACCTTCTCTGCGAAGCCTCCGACGATCTCGGTGCCGGTGCTGACCTCGCCGGACAGCGCATCGAACGAGTCCCGGACGATGTCCCGAATGGTGGTGGCGACCCGCCCGAGCGCGTCACCCAGGTTGGCGAGAGCATCGCGCAAGCTCCGGCTTCGACTGAACAAGTTCTGGAAGAACCCGGCGATGAGGACACCGGCAGCGATGAGCAGATTGGTCGGCGCCAGAACGACCCGGACGGCCTGAGCGATCGCACCCAAGATGGCCGGGATGCGCCGGAACACGAACAGGCCGGCGGCGACCTGAGCAAACAGGGCGGCACCACCGGCGAGGAACTCGAAGAACGGTTGGGCCGCGTTCTTCGCGTTCTTGAGCGTGGCAGCCAAGCCCTCCAACGCCCTCTGCAGTGTCTGAACGACGAGCGACTCTTGGACCGCGATCGCGAGCTGCTTGAGGGCAGAGCCGATCAGGTCGATGGCGGCGGTGCCGGCGCCGAGAGCTGCGACCAGTGGCTTCTGGAATGCGGTGATGACGTTGGCGCCGAGGCGACTGATGGCGGTGTTGAAGTTGGCGAGCGACCCCTTGAGGGTCCCGCCGAGTTCCTTCGACAGGCCCGCGAACGCGACCGTCGAGTCGTTGACGCCTTCGGTGCCGTTCTGGATGCCGTTGAGCAGCAGTTCGATCGCCTGCGTTGCCGGGATGGCGCCGTCCTCGACCAGCTTCCGCATCTCGGGAACGGTCTTGCCGATCTGGTTGCCGAGCAGCGCCCATGCCGGGACGCCGGCTTCGGTGAGCTGGTTGAGATCCTCGGTGGTCAGCTTGCCCGCAGCGGAGATCTGACCGAAGGTGCGGATGAGGCGGTCGACGGTCTGGTCAGGGTCAAGCGACAGTGCCGAGGCGTCGGCGATCGTTCGCAGTACCTCGGGGATCTTCTCGGCTTCGACGTTGAACGCGAGGAGCTGCGTGGCGCCCTGAGCGAACTGGTCCAGGCGGAACGGGGTGCCGGTGACAACGTCGGTGACTTCGGTGAGCAGCGCCTTCGCTCTCTCGGCGCTGGACAGCAGTTTCGTGAGGGCCCGTTCAGAGTTCTCGAGCGTGGTGGCGCGCTGGAAGCCGCCCTGGAGTGCCCTGGCTGCGCCGACCCCGAGGATGCCGCCGATCGCTGCGCCCAGGCCGAGGCCGGCCCCGGTGCGGATGCTGCCGATCGACGACGATGCCTCGCGAGCGAAGTTGTTGATGATCGACTGCTGCTTGCGGGTCTCGTTCTGGACCGTGTTCGTGGTGTCGCCGAACGTCTTGCGGTAGCTCCTCGAGACTTCGCTGTTCGAGTTCGTGACCGAGTTGCGGATGTTGGTGGTGGTGCGCGTGAACGCCCGACCGATCCCGTTCGCGATGCCGCTGACAGTGGTAGCCGCTGACCGGAACGCCGACGAGAACACCCGGGCGGTCTGCCGGAAGAGGTTCGACAGTCCACGCTCGAGGGTCGCGATGACGCGTGTCGCCGCCTGGACGTAGGCCACGCGTTTGCGGGCAGCGTCACGGGCGGCGGCAGCCTGCGTCTGGGCGTCGACGACGAATCTGGATGTGGCGGCGCGACTCTCCTGGATTTCGGTGCGGGAGACTTGACGGGCGTTGCGCTCTCGGTTCGCAGCCTCTTCGTTCGCTGCTTTCTGGGTGTTCGACAAGGCCACCCGCTGGGCGAGCAGGGCTGCGTTTCTCAGCTTCAACTCGGTCTCGATGTTCCTGAACGCCTCCTCACCCAGGACACCCGGGCCGAGATCCAGCTTGGCCTGCAGCCTGAAAATCTCTTCCAACGCCGCCTTGAAGCCGTCGAAGCTCGCCGGGTCCAACGCGTTGTCCAAGGACCGGCCGAACCCTCTGGTTGCCGAATCCGTGGCGTGGATGTTCTTCGTCAAGTCGTGAATGGCTTCGGCCACCCTGTTGACGCTTCTGGCTCCCTGCTTGCCGAACGTCTCGGCCGCCCCGCCACCGCCGCCGAACGCTGACTTCAAGTCGCGGCTGAACTTGCGCGTCAGGGCGTTCAGTTCGTCGCCGAAGTTGTCGACTATTTGCCCAAGTACCTCCGCGAGAGAGTCGCCGTCCGCATCAACATTTACGTTGATCGTGGGTCCTCCACCGAGGTTGTCAGCCATACCGCCGCCGATGCTACTTGTCTGGCGTCTCCTCGGCCGCGATTGTCTGGGCCTTGCGGGCCTTGGCCTGCTCGAACAGGACCCGGGCCTCGTCGAGAGCCGACTCCGGTGGCGGGCCACCCGTGGCCTGCTCGGTCTGTGCCACCTGCTCCTCCGGGCTCAGTTCCGGCATCTTGCCGTGGAACATGATGTCGGTGAGACGCTGACGGTAGAGGCCGTAGTCGTTCATGCCGCCCTTGCCGTCCTCGAGCATGATCGCCCAGTAGGCGTCAAGGTATTCGGCCAGGCTGAATGTCTCGATGTCTCGCCCGGTGAGAGCGAGACGCCCCCTTATCTCGGCTTCGCGACCCGCGTCGCTGTCGAGGTTCGCGAGGAACCGGAGGGTGACTTGGTAGGGCGTTCTCCCGCCGCCTCGATGAGTCCGGTGAGCAGCTTCATGAGCACGTCGGCGGTCATCCCCTCGGCGTTGAGGAGTGCCTTCTGGAAGTCCTCGCGTTCGTCGGGGTGGATGATGTTCCTGATCATCGAGACGAGCGCCTCGATGTCACCGAACGATCCGGCCAGGGCGGCGAACACGTTCGGCTCGGTGGTCACCCGCCACTGCGTGCCGAACGCTGTGACGGGGTTGTACTTCGTTGCCTTGATTGCCTTCGCGAGGTCATCGGCGATGAGTGCGTCGATGTCGAACGGCTTGGATGCTGTTGCCATCGACATATCATGCCACAGGTCAGTTGATCACCACGCCATCGAGTTTGCGGGCCGCTTCGTTCTGAGCCACCTCGAGGAAGCCGTCACCCCAGTGGCTGCCCGGATGGAAGACGGAGCGGTCGAAGACGTGGTATCGGCTGTCCTCGTCGGGATACGGGAACGCCAGCTTGCCCGATCGGCTGCCACGCAGCGACAACGACCGCGGTGGCTTCGCCGCCGCCGCCCTGCCCTTCGAGAGCTTGTCGAAGTTCCGCCCCCCGGCGAGGGTGCTGCCGCCAGCACCCAGCCACGCCCCGGACGGCTTGATCTCGTGTGGATCGGTCCCCCAGTTGAGGAAGACGATCCTGTTGAGCACGTCTTTGCCACCGAGGACACGGAACCCGATGGCTCTGCGGTCGCCCTCGACTTCGACGAAGTAATCAAGAGCGGTGATCGCCCGGCGCGAGCCCGGATAACGGCGGCGCTGATTTGGACGGTGCATGTCGAACCGCTCCTCCATCAGGTCGTTCGCTTCTTGCACCATGTCTTTGCCGACGTTCTCCATAGTGCGGATGACGGTCGGGGCGACGGCGCGGTCGATGGCCTTTTTCAGTTGGCCTGCGTCGATCTTGGTGCGGATCTGGATTTTCACTGGAAGGCGTCCACGGTGATGAAGGTGATCCACCCCGTGGTGCCACCGGACGGCTCGATCGGTTGCAGCGGCTCGATCCGCTGGAAGCAGGACGGGTCCGGCGTGAGCATCCGCCTCGTCAGGGCGTTGCCGAGGGCCCGGTACATCGCCTCGCCGTGGGCCATCGAGTGACGGGTCACGTTCTCGACCAGCATCGGTGACGGCACCAGGATCTCCTCGCCGTCACCGTACGGCTGCGGCCATCCGGTCTCGAGCAGCTTCACCTGGAACGTGGCACGGAACAGCGGCTGGATCATGTTGCCGGTGCGGTCCGCGGAGCTGGGCGCCGGCGCGATCGACGTCATCGACACGACAAGGAAGTCGGCTTCCGGGTCGGCGATCTGCTGCCCCATCGAAACGTATGAGGCGAGGCCGGGCAGGTCGCAGTCGACGACCGAGCAGCCCTCGACGGCGGCGATGGCGACGTCGCGGATGGTGCAGGCGACGTCGAACAGCGATGTGCAGCACACTTCGCCGGGGGCGCACCGTTCGTGGGGGAGGGCCATGACGTGATCCTAGACGCGACGCATCCCCAACCTCTGGGGAGCGAAACCCAGGAGTTGGGGATGCGAGTGGGTCAGGAGCCGGTCGGCAGCGTCTGGTAACCGCAAGCTGCGGCTGCCACGATCACGTCGTACTCGGCCTGGCTGTACGACACCTGGAAGTACGGGCTGTTCGGCATCGCGCCGACGCCCGGGAAGTCCTGCCAGGGGCCGGCACCCAGGTTCGGGTTGGCCTGGTTCGTGGCGGTGAACGCCATCGTCGCGGCCTCAGCGGCGAAGGTGCGGTCACCGGGTGTGAAGCGGGACTTGCCGAAGACGTGGCCGACAGCGACCGGGACGTTGCCGCCCGGGGCGCAGTCGCCGACGCCGGCTGCGGTCACCTTGGTGATGAACTCGACGTACACCGGGTCCGGGGCCACCTCGGTGTAGTTGGGGGCTGCCCAACCGATCGAGTCGCCGACGAAGTCCGACGTCGAACCGCCGACGATGACGGCGCCACCGAAGAGGATCTCCATCGCTTCGTGGTCGAAGTAGGTGAGTTCACCGGTGAGGTTGTACTTGCGGATTCGGGCGGGCGTCTCGTACGTCCACGCGATGTCGCCGCAACCGTCGATCTGCTCGAACGTCTGACCGTCGAGGAGTTCGGGGCTGGCGGTTGCCGTGATGATGCCGGACGTGACGATGCCCGAGTCGACGCCGCCCACCGGGTAGCAGGTTGATGTCAGTTGCGCCGCACGGATGATGCAGACGGAGTGCTGACCGACGCAAACTGCGCCTGGAAGTGCTGAGGCCATGTCGCCAGGTCCTTTCAGAGAGTTCTGGGTTCGTCACATCATCTCCCCTGGCGGGGCCCAATGTCTACTGTCGGGCCTCATTCAGTCGTTGCTCGACCTGCCAACCCGCGAGAGCCAGCCCGAGCACCTGCGCCTCGGTGGGGTGCTCGGTGACCCACTGGTGGCACGGCCGGCACAGAGCGATGCACAGCTCCGGGTCGAGCCAGCAGGAGGAACGGTAGGAACCACGCCCAAGTTCGTGGACTTCGGACGGCGTCACCGCGCACTGGACTCGCGTGGCTCCGCGCCCGCGGCACACCCGGTCGCGCAGTAGGACGGCCTGACGGCAGGCGGCACGCTCCTCGGCTTGGGCGGCGCGCTTCTTGCTCACCGGCCTGATCCGGGAGCGTTTCACGAACCGTTCGGGGTGACCGTGTGCAGACGCCAGCCGTCTTCGAGTTCGGGCGAGTACACGAACGACGGGGTCGGTCCGTTCGGGGCGTAGACGGTGATGAGCCGGATCACGAACGGCAGCATGAACGAGCGCCGCTGAATCTCCATCGCCTGCTGCTCGAGTGTGATCTGCACACCGGAGATCGACATGCCACGCGTGTTCGGGTGCGACTTGCGGGAGTCCTGTGGGCCGGAGGCGATGAACGAGCAGACGATCTCGGCGCACGCATCCTTCGCGAGCTGCGGGATGTCAAGGCCGTGCGTGTAGGTGATCTCGAAGGTGCCGACCTCAGAAGACGCTGTGGCGAGGTTCTGACCACCGGGCCAGTTGAGGCCATCCGTTCGGATGAGCTGGTCCTCGTCGACGAGTGCAAACTCCGTGAAGTTGAGGCCGTCGATGAGGATCTCGTCGATGTACGGGTTCGGCCCGGCGAGCGTGATCCGGTCGATGGGAGAGCACCCACACGACGACTGCCGTAAGCAGCCACATGGTGCTCCACCGCAAGGACGTACGACGTCTTGGCATCGACCTGAGACCTTTCCACCGGTGAGGATTGCGAGGATGTCCGACGCCTGGTCGATCATCTCGCCGAGTTCGGCCGGTGTGCGGTCGCCGCAATCACAGGTGATGTCGTCAGCCGTGATGAACGCTTCGCACGCAACTGCCAGAGCCATGCGCCGACTCTAGCCTCCGGCTCGCGCCACCGTCAGGAGGTCATCCATCTGATCCGGGAATCGTCGCGCCTTGAGGTACAGGTTGCGGAGATGGCGGGACTCCTCGGAGCCGACGGCACGGTTCTGGCGGGGCTGCGGTGGGTGCCACAGATGGTAGAGCGGCTCGGTGCCACGCCACCCTTTGCCGAGCACGGCGGCGAGGGCGGCGCCCCACGATTCGTCCTCTTGGCCCCACCCGCGGAACCGTGGGTCGAGGGGGACGCGTTCGTAGTTCTCCCTGGAGAGCGCCATCATGCCGCCGCCTGGGACGCCGAGGTAGGGGCGTTGGTGGAGTTTGCCGGTGAGTTCGCCGGTCTGCAGCGCGACCGAGGTGGCCTCCGGGGACAGCCTGTGGACGTCTCGGAACGGCATCGCCCAGGGGACGTCGGGCAGCATGTCGATCGCCGTGCCGAGGTGGAACGTCCAACAGTCGGCGTCGGCGATGACGATGTAGTCGGCGGTCGACTTGTCCAGGGCGACCCGGACGGCGTCGGCCTTGCACCACTCGCGGTCGGGGTCGAGTTCGCCGAGGACGACGTCGAACAGCAGCGAGTCGTAGGCGTTCTCGATCCAGTCAAGGGCGAGCTGACGGTACGGGCAGCGCGCCTGCCACGGGATGATGACGTCGACGGTCACCAAGTCAGGTCAGGAGGCCGGGACGGGCGTCGGGTACTCGACTGGCACAGCGACGACACCGTTCGGGTCGAACACGACGAGGCCGTAGCCCTCGAGGATGTTCGTGAGCTGGTTCGTGGCGAAGTCGATCCGCTCGAACGGGAGGCCGAGAGGGATGGGCTGCGACATGGCCCAGAACACCGGGCCGGACACGTACCACCACTCGTCGGCGGCGACCGCCCCACCGTTGGCTGTCGGCTCCGGGCCGGTGTAGCCGGCGTCACCGATGACGACATGCCCTTGGGCGGTGGTCCACCGATTGTTGATGGGCTCGCCGTGCTCGAAGCCGTTGAGGAAGGACATGCCCTTCGGGGTGACGTGCAGGTACGACTGGGCGCCGTGGTGCGTGTCGGCGGATGCCTGCTCGAGCAGCGCAAGGGCTTCAAGCGGCGGGTACGGGCCTCCAGGGATGACGGTGGCATCGTCGACGAAGTTCGGGTTGACGGTGCCGAAGCCGGTGCCCTCGGTGCTGTTGATGGCCCGGGTGCGCTTCGCGCCGATCATCAGCTCCAGGGCGAACTGCTCGGACACCATCGCGGGCATCCTGATCTCGATGTCGCCGTCGAAGCGGGGGACGTCAGCGCACAGAATCGAACCTTCGATGCCGTCGTAGAACGCGAAGGCGTCGAACAGGACGTTGTCCTTGAGCGTCCGGGCCGTCTTGTCGGTGACCCAGTCGGCCTCGCAGAGAATCGCCTCGATCGTGGTGAGCGGGTCGAAGCCGAGCGGCTGGAACGCGACACCCTGCATCCAGCGAGGGATGCCTCCCGGGCTGATCTCGTCGGGCGGCAACGCCGGAGTGGACTCGAGGAGTGTCCCAAGCGAACGGGGTGACACTCCTGGGGGTGAGATGAGGTGTCGAAGAGGCATGGGTTACTCCTGGTTTCCGAAGATAGTGGTTCTGCGAGGCGTGTGGGTGAGATCAGCTCGAGTATTCAACGATGTACCCGGCTTTCGGTTTGCCGCCCGATCGGCGATTGACGATTGCGGAGTGTGTTCGTCCTGCCGGGCTCACCGACAGCAGCCCTCCGGTCAGCTTCGCGCCACCGGAGAGGACCGTCTGGGTTCTTGACACGTACCGACGATTCTTGTTGCCGTTGATCGGCGAGCCTGGCCGCAGTCTCTGTCCAGCGCGGTTGCCGCTGATCAGGTTGAGGGTTCCTCGTGTCTGGAACCCGGTCAGCACGGTCCGTTTCTTGCTCAGTCTCGTCTTGCGCCCGTTCTTCAACTGGGACACGGTCACTTTGCGGCCACCGCCACTCTTGCGTCTGGTCGACGAAGCGCCGCGCCGGCCACCGCCGCCGCTGCCGCGGAAGCGGCCCCTCCAATCTCTGGCGTACATTCTCCCCATCGCGGTGGCCTTTCATGACGGAGGGCCGGGCCGACGTGCGGCCCGGCCCTCCATTACGGATTCTGATTCCTGATCAGTGATCAGGAGATGGTGTTGCCGCCGTCGCAGTTCAGGACTTCATCGGCGATCTGGATGCCGTTGTGGCAGAGATCCTCGATGGTCAAGAGGTAGGCGGGGCAGGAGTTCGTGTCCACGAGCGCCTCGAAGTTCTCGAAGAAGAAGGTGAACTGGTTCTTCGAGTTCGACGTGTTGTCGCGGTACAGGTTGTTGCCGGTGACGCCGATCGACAGTTCGCCACGGTCCATGACGGCGAACTTGCCGCGGGGAGCGACGACCATCTCGACCGAGGAGGGCAGCAGGTTGAGCACGCCGCCGGTCTGCACTGCCGGGATCGCCGACGCCCACGACGGGGTGTCGATGAAGAAGTGCGGGGTCACGCCGGCGTCCATGAACATCGAGTCGATGGTCG
>Ga0307376_10001594_pt1 | contig 23968 bp, 30 predicted proteins | sample TR2MG_FD_202536 | JGI IMG/M metagenome (GOLD analysis project Ga0307376, IMG submission 202536) | Soil microbial communities from Risofladan, Vaasa, Finland - TR-2 | ecosystem: Environmental > Terrestrial > Soil > Coastal area > Acid sulfate soil | place: Finland: Risofladan, Vaasa | collected...
CAGGCACCACATCGTTTCTGTTCCTCATACTGTAATTACGTACTCTGGAATTGTGTAAATGGTACACCTTTATTGTATGGCTTGGGTTTACAACGTGATAACCAGCAGTTTGCGCTTCATATGCAACTCTGTTATCACAACCCCTAAGCCCTAATACAAAATCCCCTTTAATATTCGTTTTACCTTTAAACACCCAAACATCTTGGCTTTCTGCACGAGCATAATGTGCTACAATTCTATTGTTCCTTACATCCCACCGACTTAAAGCGTAAAAATCTTTGTCCCTCATATTGCGACACAACTCTATTGTTTCATCAAAATATATGTCTAAATTAGATACAACATTTATGTCGTCATTGGCAGTATATTTGTTGATAAAATGAAAAAAGTCATTGTACTTTACTCTGTTTTGTGACTCAAATAAAACCACATTAAAAGAACTATTACATAGATTTTTCTTTAAACAAACCTCTATTTCGGCTTGTCTAATAGGACTACGATCTGTATAATAATTTAAATAAAGATTAATGTTCATAACTTGCCTGACAAATTTGTTAAACTTAATAATTCTAATATACGAGATTTGAACGTATGTTCTGTTTTAACTTTTAACCAACCATTATGACCAACTGCTCCTGCAAATGTAAGATTATTTTTACACTTCTTTACGAGTGACACAATATCCTCTTCACTTCTGGCAACTAATATATCTCCATTCTCAGCAAAATAGCTATCTAACCCGGGAAACCGATAAGCTATAGTTGGTCGCCCAGAAGCTATGCACATCAATAACCGATCAGAAAAATAGTGCGGTACATCATTAAAGTTGCTAACACTTAATACACAGATACTATCACAATAAATATCATTCACTTTACGAATATCTACCGAACCTATACCGTGCCCATGACCACTACCAAATAGCCCCGCACGAATCCCAAACTCTTTGTGCAATCTTTGTACTATTTTGCGCCGTAATGCTGCGTCAGGAAACAGATTAGATGCATGTGCGTTGGCAATAAATGAAACATCATATTTAAATTCAGATTGGCGTTTGGGGAAATACAATTTTGGATCGTATCCAATTTGCCAATACATCGGGTTTTTAGCCCCGGCGTTGTTGTACAATGCTATCTGTCCAACGCTAGATAATAAAGAATAATCAACAACTTTTGATATAGAAACAAAATAGTTACAAGCTTGCTTTCTAATATCTCCGCTCCAATTAGTAAAAATAGCTTTGGGACATATGCGCCGCGCCTGCGTAATGGTGTCGGGAGTTATGGCTCGTGTCATTTGCAATTGCATATGTACCAAATCTGGTTGATATTTTTCTACTAATCTTAAAAACTCTGCATTAGCTCGATCGCCTGCTGCCAAAAAATCAAACACATGAAGTTGTACACCTGCTTGCTTAAAAGCATCTGCTGTGCCTGGTTGTGAACCTATTGGTAAATACAGTACGGTTATCACTTTATCTCCAAAAACTTAGACATAACTTGTTTAATACTGTATTTTTGAACTGGCATATCAGTAATGCCACTACCAACACAACGAGAAATTACACGATCAATATCATGAGCTGAAACGTAATACTCTTTATTACCCCGGCTATTACGAATTATAAACTGAGTATACGAAATATATTTATGATTATTTGTTATAATCGGTATACCTAAAGCTTTCGCTAGTTCTAAAATGCCAGATATATAATGAGAATTGGGGTGTATATCAATTACTCCCCGGGCACCAGCAATCTTTTTATATAGCTCTGGATATGGTTCATATTCCGAAATATAACGTACATAGTCAGGAACACTTTTTCTAATCCCCACCATATATAATGTGCCGTAATTTTTCTTCCACAGATTTAACAACAAATTAGTAACTACACTATCCTTCTCAAAATAAATAAAGTAATCTTTTTCATCCTTTTTCCGCGGTCCTAATGTTGGCCATGGTCGGTGCTGTAATTGTATGTTTTTTTCTGGAAAACATCTTTTCAAGAAAAACATGTTTACTAATGACGGGGTACAAACAACATTAGCACTGCTTAACTTACTTAAACGTTCTGTTCCCACGTTGTGATCAAACTCTTCTATCCATACTACTGTAGATTCTACCAAATCTGCCACCGAACATACGGCTATGTTGGCATCATGTCGATTAGTTATTTTTGGAAATATGGGAGATATCTTATTAAACCATTGTTCGGCACTAGAACCAACAATCTGCATAGGACAAGAAATATCTGCCACTTCTCCTTTGTATTTGGAGGGCTCTAATACCGCATAATGTTTAAAAGCACTTTTAATATCTTCATTTACACAGTTTAATGAATAGTCGGAAGTTTTACGAAGTAACGATTTGCGAGGTGGTGGTGTCTTGGTCGTGTGATCAACGTTTACCGATAGTTCCACAAAATGTTGTGCTGGAACTGCGTTTACTATTTGTATACGTTGTATTAACACATTTCCCACAGCTACTTTAGATAGGCGATGAAATTGTAGTACACTTTTTCCATTTGAAGACCCGCTGTGTAGGTGCGTAGTAACCTCTTGTAAAGTTTGAGGCGCCACTATAGTGACAGTATCTTTGTAACCACCCTCTTTGTCCATAAAAGATAGGTTAAGTTTTCCATTCCCATTAGGTTTATATAAAGTAATTACTAATGTATACAACATGTGAGAAGACAGTTGCGAAATGGGAATACAAAACCTACCATTGCGTTTCATTAAAATCCCATTATCGGTACGTTCTATATCATCTCGTTTGTGTGCTGTCTGATATAAATCTAAACCTTTAGAATCATAAATGTTTTTTATTGTAATACGACGTGATTCGACTGGTGGTGACCTCTCTGTAATTCTTGGTAATACTGACACAACGGTAGTCGGATGATGTAAATGAACATATTTTTCATCTTTAATGTATGAATCGTCATTTATAACAATAGATAATACTTGGCACGGATATATAAACTTTAGCTTTTTTCCCTCTCGTTTAGTAACATTTGGCGGTTCTGTTTCTACTTGTGATATTTTAGCAGCATCATTTAAAACAGCCCCTTCGGATGCATATAAAATATCGTTAGATATCTTTAAACCTTTGGATCCTTTGCAAAACTTTAGAATAGTATTCCACTCGGCTTCCTGTGGTAAAATTATAGTCGGTTCTGTTTGGGCAGGTGCTGGTTGGGGTTTTTTTGCTTTGTCAAAATTAACACCACATAGTATTAAGTCACCAGAACAGTCCATTACTCGTAATATCTCTACTTGTTTATTTTCTCCCAACGGAGTCTTAACGCCCTGTACCGTAATAGCTCGCGCAGTTGCTCTGCTAGCAGTTCCGTTGGATCGTATTACCATCCTGCCATTACCGCTACGACGTTTAAACTGTAATGTACACTCGCTATCGCAATTGCTAACAGAAGAGAAGTCTAACAAAAGCATACTATTTCGAGGCTTCAGTATGCAACCGTCCGTAATAAAATTACATAATTTGTGGGACGAAACATAAGTTTTAAGTTCTTGCGCTGAAATGTGCATATTACTCTGTAAATGCTGAAATATCCTCAGAAAAATCTATATATAAAGATTTAGACCGACGAGCATACAGCGCCGCATTGCGCTGAAATTGCCCCAAATTATCTTTAAATAGCTTATTTTTAAATTCCCTATATTCACCCTCGTCTACACCTTTGTGAACGGTACATAAATCAATACCGGGCTCGTCCAAATATGCTAGCCCTAGACCTAACATTCTTATTCGGAAGCCATAATCCGCATCCTCATGACCATAGAGCTTATAATCTTCGCAAAAATATCCTACTGATTCTTGTACTTTTTTAGTAAACACGGTACAAACCGCTCCTAAATTGCCCCGTGGTTTCACTTGAATAGTAAGCGGTCTATTATCCTTTAGCTTAACTTTAGCACGAGGATATTCGTTACCCTCCAGGTTAACTCCACACATTCCCATTCTGGGCACATATTTTACTACCTCGCAACAATCGGTAAGCCAGCCATCCCTAATTCCAATATCATTATCCAAAGTACAGAAAAACTCTGAATCGTAATTTTGCCGCGCTGCCTTTAACGCTGCATTGCGCCCGTACGCAATACCGCGGTTTTCAGGTAACATTACCAGTACAGAGCTAACTTTTCCTAAATCAAACTCACGCGCTCGAAGCCACTCTGCCGTACCATCACTAGAACCATTATCTACAATGACTAAATTAAAATCCTTGCCAGTAGTGTTTAAAGCTAATTTAAATGTTTCCTTAGTTAATTCTAAACGATTATAAGTGACCATCATTATTGTAGTATCAACCATTACACAGCCTTATAAGATTTGTTACCGTCATATTTGCTAATATCCACATCAAATTTGCCACCCCACTGTCGATTAAAATAAACCAAATTCTTAAAGAAGAAATTTTGGTTTTGATGGTTTTTATTCAACGAAGAACTTTCGTCATGAATTATTTCTGTTTCTCCGCAATATAAAACACGTTTTTGGCGAGAAACCATGCGCAAACACAAATCAACATCTTCATAACCCCAAGATAACGCCTCGTTAAGTAACGTACTTTGTAAATACTTTGCTCGCACTAACATACAAGCCCCGGTAACCGCTTGAAATTCTCGGTTTATCCGAGCAATATCGTCATCTGGCGAACCAGAGCGATAATTGTGTGGAAATTTACCTTTATCGTTTTGAACAAACACTACTCCCGCATGTTGTAATCTGCCATCTGGAAATAATAAACGAGAACCAACAATCGCCACTTTGTCAGAAAATAATGCCAACATTTTATTTAAAGAATTACTGTCCTTAAACTCTATGTCGTCATTAAGTAATAATATAAAATCATCACTATTAAGCCCTAAACCTTTTGCTTTGTTAAAAAGATAATTATTACCCTGGGAAAAGTTTTCCGAATTAGTATTGTACTTATAATAATGTATCAGATCTTGGTTCCAATATGGGACAAATACATTAGTGTCATCTGTAGAGTTGTTGTCCCTAATCAACCATTTTAAATCACAATCTAAAGTATCTTTTACTTTTAATAAAGATTCGTATAGCTTTTGTAATTTACGACGGTTACACCAAGTTAATGTTAAAGCGTATATTGTCATATTTTTACCGCGTTAAAAGCTTGTAAAGGTGTTATTTTATTAAAAGAATGAATGGTGTTATTTACCCTTAAGTACTTTTTATTCTTTTCTAGATTAAACTCATCTTTTTTGTCATTGCTTATTATTGAAGCGTTACTTATTAACATTGAACATAATAAATAATCTATGTTTATGCTCAATACCGAATATGCTTTAGATAATAAATACATTATAGTGTCTAACTTAAATGGAGGAAAATACGCATTTAATCCGTGGTAGCGCTGTGGATATTGAGTTAGCACCACGAACGATAAAGAGGTTGGTCGTAACATTGCAGAAAAGGAGCGTACCTCCTGTGGGCACCAATCTAAACAAAAAGTCCTGTGTTGAGACTTCTCATCACTATCCACGAATAATATAAAAGGTTTTGATGACTTAAAATGATGCGCCGTAGACCAATCTTTTAATTCCGTTGGTTCCTTTAAATTTCTTAATTCCGGCAAATATTGCAATGACCAATCTACCATCGCATTTCTAAATAACTGTTGTACTAATGGTTTGTTGTCTTTGTATTTATATTCTCCAGAATATGTGTTTACGTTTATATAATTGTTTAAACAGTTAAAATAAGATCGCCCATCTCTATCAAAGAATATAGGTACTGGATATTTAATTAATTTATCGGGCTCAATAAAAGTACGCACAGTGCCTAATCCGTTTAAATATACTAATTGATTGAATACTTTATTTCCTGACCAATACAGCTTTTTGCCAGGTAATAATTTGTTTAATAATTCAAATATAGATAACGAAAATAATGATTCAAAAAATCCTCCGTAAGCAGATACTACTATCTCCTCTGCTTTTGTTGCTTTAAACCAATAGTCACTATCCATTCGTGGAAGTACATATCTCCCATTCTTGATTTGGTACGGTATGCCCGGCGCAAATGGGAAATATTTGGTCGATACCTTACTTGATCTCATTATATTTAGGATCGGCTAAATACTTCTCATGATCTAAATCGTATTTGCCAAACCATTTGTTTTTAAAATATGTAACGTTATGATTTAGGAAAAGTTTGTTTACCGGATTTTTAGCCAAAGAGGCACTTTCTTCATGATAAATTTTAGTCTCACCACAATAGGCAATCTTTTCCTGTTGACCAATCTTTAAGTTTAAATCGACATCTTCAAATGCCCATCTTAGATTGCAATCCATTCCACCAACACGCCGAAAACTAACCGGATTAATTAAACATACAGCTGCTGTTACTGCTTGAAAATATCGATTTTTCTTTGCGTTGGAATCTGATTTTTCTCCGCGCCTAAAATGGTACGGCATCTTGCCATATCGAGGTCCAAAAATTACTCCCGCATGTTGTAACTTATCTGTACCCGAGTATAAAAGCCGAGCACCCACTACGCCCGCTTTGGTTTTCTGCATCAACCTGTACATCTTTTGTAAGGAATCGGTTTCCAGAAATTCCACATCGTTGTTTACCAATACAACCAAATCATCATCTTTAGGATTGGCTTTTTCAAATAAATAGTTAATACCTGCCGCAAAACTATCACGATTGTGCCCAATGTCATACACCGTAGTAATTACATTACTATCACTAAGATATCTCCAACCGTGAACGTTCTTAATTGTATTATCCTTAGATCCGTTATCGCGAATATACCACTCAGCCACCTCACAACCAGGCATTAGCTTGCCGTCCCGGATGTAAAATCGAGATAGGTTATGACATAATCCAAGACGCATCTTTTTAAGATTTTCTACACCATTCCAAGAAAGCGTTAATGCATGTACTTTCATACTCTTCCTATCCACTTGTTGATAAATTTGGTATGAGCATCAGCGTACAGTTTTGGTAGTCCCAGTTGTTTGCCAGTCATCCGTTTAAAATGGAATACTGGTACTGGTAGAATTTTAAATGGTATTCCTAACTCTCTTGCTCTAAATGATAAGTCCACATCTTCAAAATAAGTTATAAATTCCTCCGTAAACGGACCTTCATAATTGTTTATCTTTAGTTTTTCCCATGTCTTTTTTGAAGCTGTAAGGTTCCACCCACACATATAGAAGTACTTTGAAGCAAGAAGTTTTTCTTCTTCCTTCACGAAGTTTAAATTCGCATCTAGTAGTCCCCCGGTTGGACCAACCAATAAACCATCTTGTGCTGCTGTAATGATAGGCTCAGTCCATGTTTGATGATTCTTTTGTACCCGAATGTCATTATTAAGGAACATTACGTATTCGCCCGTAGCAGCCGCATATCCCTGGTTACACGCTTTGGCAAAACCAAGATTATCATTATTACGAATGCTCACCAAACGATCCATTTCCTTGGCTAACACCGCTATATAAGCAGATGTTCGGTCCGATATCGAATGTGTCTCTTTGTCTGGTTTACTAGATCCGTTATCGACTATTATAATTTCATGATCTTGTGGTAATTTACGCAAATCATTTATACACGCTTTAGTAAAATTAAAATTGTTATGTACTGGTATTACAATTGATAGTTTCATGATTTCTCAAAAGATATTCCTTGATTGATTATATTCAACAACTTTTCCCTATCACTCCAATTCCAACTGAGATATGGTTGAGTGAACGCTCTCCCGTCTAAAGACGGGAGCTTCTTGGTATAATTACCGGAGAATTCGTCCCGACTCTCCCAAGGGCGAGCATCGCTCGCCCTCGATTTAATATGTTGATTGCTGCATTATGATCTCGATCTAGTTCCAATCCGCAATTACATATGTGTTTCCTATCAGAAAGACTCTTGGGAACACAGTTCCCACATCCTGAACATATCTGTGTAGTGTTTTTTGGATCTACAAATATTGCCTGAGTACCAGCCTCTTCCGCTTTGTACTGTACCATATTTGAAAATTTCGACCATCCGCAATCTGAAATGTATCTGTTTAGTATGCTGCTGGGTGCTGAGCAACAGGCGCGGTATATGTTTAAAGAGCTGGAAAGGTTATACGAATATTATCCAGATATTGTTTCGAAAAAAACTATGAATTTTTGGAGCGATGCCGTTGGAAGAACTGCATAATACCATGCAATACAAGATTCTTTTGGCTGTCCTGTGGATAGTCGGTATTATGTTGTGCATGGTAATGGCGTGTTTATTAATAACTGATGACCAGGAATTGTGTAAAAGAACTTGTTCACCATATAAAGTATTAAGATGCGACATAACCGCAGGTGGCACAGCCGTTGTTTTATGCGATTCTGCGAAAGGTGCTATTGTAAAAGAAATAAACCAATATAAAATCTCGCCATAAAGGAACGTAATATGCCGTAACAAGGACACATAATAATTGTTCATGATTGGGGTGAGGTTGCTGATGTATGTGAACGCTCTCCCGTCTAAAGATGGGACTTTAAAGCAAAGAGTTTGGAGTCCTGATGATTAAAAAAAAGATATTTCAGAAGTACCACGTAGATACTGCTAAGGTGTTATGTCTGAAAAACAATAGAGAACAATTACAAGCGGTAAAACAGACTGGATATGCTATACAATATATATTGAACCCTAGTCCTGAGGTACAGATAGAAGCGATAAAAGAGAATGGATATGCTATACAATATATATCAAATCCAAGTCCAGAGGTACAGCTAGAAGCGGTAAAAAAGAATGGATATGCTATTCGATTTATATCGAATCCAAGTCCAGAGGTACAGCTAGAAGCGGTAAAACAGAATGAATATGCTATTCAACATATATCGAATCCAAGTCCTGAGGTACAGCTAGAAGCGGTAAAACAGTATGGAAATGCGATACAATGGATAACGAATCCAAGTCTTGAGGTACAGCTAGAAGCGGTAAAACAGTATGGAAATGCGATACAATGGATCTCGAATCCTAGTACTGAGTTACAGATAGAAGCGGTAAAACAGAATGGAGATGCTATTCGATTTATATCGAATCCAAGTCCAGAGGTACAGACAGAAGCGGTAAACAACTTATTACGTCAGAACATAACAGATATAAATAACTACTATCCCAACAAACTAAATGTCAAAACATTGAAATGTTTATTAAACAACCTGATTATAAAGGACATAATTTGATGTACAAAAAACCACCCAACATTCAACTGGTTAATTTAGGACTGGCAACTGAGGCTCCTTCTTTTCTAAAGGTTAAGAGAGTAAAGTTAGTAGCCGAATACCCTGATGGTTCTAAAAGTAAAGAGTTTTTTCACGATATAATAACACGAAAGAACATAGATGCCTCAGTGATTATTGCTTATTATGTACAAAACGATATGCTACATATTTATTTACGCAGTGCGGTTCGTCCCGCTATTGCCGATCGGTTTGTAGATGGTGGTAATATGTGGGAACTACCCGCTGGACTAATTGAAAATGGAGAAACGCCAGCTGAATGTGCAGCTAGAGAGTTAAAAGAAGAGTTAGGGTTTGATTCTATTGCGGAGGATTTTAAACCATTAGGCACTCCAGTGTTTACTTCGGTTGGGTTATGTGCTGAGCAGCTTTATTTTCTTAAAATAGAAGTAGATCCTACTACACGCGGAGTACCCACCGAAGACGGTTCTGCATTAGAAAAAGGGGCGGATATTATTTCTGTGTGTTTAACAGAGGCGATGTGTGCGTGTCACCAAGGAACGCTTGATGATGCTAAAACCGAAATTGGTATTAGGAGAATGTTGTATTGAATTACAATCCGCCAGCGATGTGGGAATGGCAAGAGGGACCATTGCCAGACGTTGAGGATGTGCCGGATGACACTAGAATATTAGTATTTGCGGAGTATATGGGGTCTGGAAAGTATGCGCAGACTAAGTTTAATGATATTTTCGTAGTATACGTATTTTCTTATCAGTGGGACAAGCGACGTTGGTCGGGGGAAGATATACCGAGTAGTATGCACATTAAATATGTAAAATATTGGACAGTACTACACGGTCTAACTGTTAATGAGCTTACGATAGCGGGAATAATTAGATGAAACGTTTCAATCGGTTGCGTAAAATTGTAAGAGAAGAGGCTCGTGCAAACGGTCACGAGCTGGGATATTTTGTCACGAGGAGTAATTTTTCAATTGCGTATTGTATTAAATGCACACTTCCTGGTTGGTTTTCTATGGTTCAATTAAAAGATTTGTTATCACCCACTATGTTAAAACAAATCTCACCAAGTGGTAGGATGTTCACTGAAATTTATCCACCACGAGCTGACGGACATGTTGGTGGACCGGTTTTATTATAAATGTGGTTCCCAGCGGTCCAATCCGTACCAATTGCATCCTCCTATCGATGACCGTTGACATTCCAACAGCACTACGTTAGACTGCCGGCAAAGGTGAGGGTATAAATATGGCAAACGCTGGATTCTCTGATATGTTACGAACACTCGGGGATTGGTTAGGGATATTTCTAGTTGTTCTTGCGATTTCTGGTGTTGTTATAGGAATATCATATTTCATCTGGGATTACAATGTTGGTGTAGAAAATAGCCGAGCCCAGATAACTTTAGAAAAACAGAAGGCTGAACATCAAACAGAGTTAAAAAAGATGCAGTATCCGCCATTTACCATGGCTTGTTACGATCTAGAGAATCGTTTAGTATTTGCGGTTAAAGGGTTAGGTGTTCCCTCTTTACATCCAAATAATTCTACTGGTAATTTGTGCCTGGGTGATAAGTGTGCTCATTGTTCGTTGGCTGAAGTTACCGACAACTGGGATGATTTGCAAAAACCAATAGTCTTAAAAGACACACAACCCGTAAAATGAAACGCTATTTGGTTTTATTAATAGCGTTAATCTCCGCATGTAAAAGCGTTAACGATGCGCCTGCGCCCTATGTAGATCGTTGGGAGGAATTTGGAGCCCGGGTTGTTGAATGTAAACACACGGACCATGAATTAATAATTACAGATGATCCCAAAGGTATGTTATGTAAATGCAACTCCAACCGGCATAATACTAAAAAATGAATATATTTACAATTACTGGGTTGGTTTTGTTGGTACCAAAATAGACCAACCATATTTTAGTAAAAAACCTTTAGAAATAGATGACTTGCCACCAGGCGGGGTGGGGTTGTGTAGTAATTATGCGCCTGATCAATCATATAATGGTGAAATATTCATTAGCGGATTCAACGAGCTGGATGAACCGTCTTTGTTTTGTGCTATGTTCGATCCTCAGGTTATAATGGAAAAATTAGATAAGAAGCATGTTAAACTTATTTTAAGCAAAGGTGTTTGGAAAAGTTTATTAATGCGTAAGCAGCGCAATATGACATCAGCAGCATATCGCTGTGAGTCTATTATTGTGCTTCCAAAATTTAAATACTTCAAACGGTTTTTAAAAGCAAGAAAAGAGTTTGCTCAGACGGTAGAGAGAATAGCGAGAGAAGAAATCATCAAGGATGTGGTGGTGTAGTGGAATTACAAATTTCATTCAAGGGTCCAATATGTGATTGTGAGTGTCAGGATTTAGCATGGAGTATTAACTACGATACAATTAAAGTATTTTGCAAACAATGTCATACCGTTGTGTGTACTGAACATTCTCGATTAACAGCCGCGATAAGGTGTGATCCAGAATATCCTGGTGGTTTCGCTGTTCACACAGGAATACTTGAAAAATTACCAAATAATAAATATCGATCTTCCGTTGCGTGGCGCCCAAAACCATCGCCCAATTTAGCTAAAACGCAGCCGTTAGGCACATTAAAAACACTATACGAGCTGGACAAAAATGGCAAGCCGGTCCGGGCTAGATAAGAAATTCAAATGGTTAAGCATTACTACTACCATTTAACACAAAAACCTTGGGCTAAGCGGGTGACGCTAAAACCGCGATTACATGGATGTAATCGTAGTGATCGGGAGCCCGAATGTAAACGCATTTGTGTATCTTCTAATATTGAGAGGTGTTTAGTGGCGTTAGGTTCGTGTTTGTATCGGACACGAGATATACGTATTTATCGTACAGAAAACAAAGTGTTAGGTCACCAAGCTTGGGGTGTTGTGGACTCAAAAGTAACAAAAGAAAAATGGTTGACAAGACCTATAAAGTTTGTTAGAGTGGGTATAATAAAATCGGATAGTTCAGACTTGCGTACTATTTTTAATATGGCTACGGGAGATTCGATATATTTAAAGGATCAAACAAAACAGTTGCGAAGATTGATAAAGCTTAAAAAGAGTTATGTATCATGGGAGTCTTGTTAGTTTTATTTTTGTTGGCAGCTGCGTTTACCGTCATGAAGTATAGCAAATTCAAACAAAGAGAATACACATATCGTACAACTACAATTGTTCCCGACATTTCAAACATTAAACCTGTTTCTTTTTTCTATCCTGTTAAATATGCGCCATTGCCACGCATTCCTCTTCGGTCAGAGATTGAAACCAACGAAGATTTTTATATTAATCCAGATGCTGTAGAGTTTAGGGAACGATACGGATGTAATGTAATCGCTTTTGCGATTGATAAAGTGAATAACGATATTGTTAGATGGGTTGAGGTGCCTATATCTAACGAACAAATGGTTCAATTGATAGAGGGTAAAATAAAACTTATTGATTTTATTAACCAACTAGTTTGGGATATATTCATCATTACGGATGTAGATTTAGATGGGGGACAACGTAGTACTTATAAGTTTGGATATGGCGGATATGGCGGATCTTTTGTTCACAACTGGGATTTTTCATGAAATACCCTCGTACATATCATTTACCATTCTCTCCAGGAGCATCTGATAGTGAAAAGATAATTACTGATATGAGTCAACTATTAAGTACCCCAGTGGTGGTCACTGAGAAACTTGATGGTAGCAACGTTTGTTTAATGCGTAAAGAGTGCTTTGCCAGAAGTCATGCTAGTCCACCAAAACATGATTCATTTGATATGTTTAAAGCGTTTCATGCTCAGATAAAAAACCTACTCCCTATACACACACAATTCTTTGGAGAGTGGTTGTACGCTAAACACTCTATTGAATATACCAATTTGCCAGGATATTTTTTATTATTCGGAGTGCGGGAGTTAATAAACAAAACGTGGTGTAGTTGGAAATCTGTAGAAAAGTTAGCCGAACTACTGGGTGTATATACGGTTCCGGTAATTGCTGCTAATAAGATATTTGACACAGTAGAAGATATAAAAGCATTTATCGACCGACACTTTACTTTACCATCAATGTATGCTCCGCAAAGAGAAGGTTTTGTTATTCGTCAACAAGATTCGTTTGATGATGATTTTTTCTCTCAGTGTGTGGTGAAATGGGTTAGAGCGGAACATAATCAGATTGATAAACATTGGATGAAAAAAGAAATAGTCAGGAACAAATTGCAATAGCATGTTGCGTTGTGTTGTGTTAAGATACAAACCATGGCAAAAGAACATAAGATTGCAGACAAGCTAAGTTACAAAGAGCTATACAAAATTCAGGACTATCTGATTGAGATGTCGGACAGTTCTGTTACCTTATTCGATGTGTGGAGCGATATAGGTAAAATATTACAACAACAAAGAGAGGATGGGCTTACAAAAAAAGAGTTTATTGACTCTTTATCAGTCAACATTAAGATGCATCGCCTGGGTGGGTATAAAATACAAGAAGACAAGTTGGTCCTAGAAAACCTAGAACTTGCCAAAAGTACACTGAAAAATCTAAAAAACCCTCCTGATAAACAAATGGCGATTGATTCTGAAGATAATGAATATAAATGGAACTCTTTTAACAAACCGCTTACCACTATAGGGCGTACGAAAAAGTTATGGATTAACGACACTTGTTATAAAGTGCCGATGGCACCCGACACTTTGGTTTATTTTTTGGAACATATTTTGCTTGCTAAAAAAGATCCTGAAGGTATAGTGTTGTTTGAGGGTCAGCGATGGACTTGCGACTCGGCGATGCTTCATAGATATATTTCCGCTTTTCTGGGGATTAGTTCCGAAATTGAAGTTCCAAACGAAAACACTTGTGATGAAAATGGGATACCGCTGTGGTTATCGGAGGAAAAATGAGAGCATTACTTTTAATTGATATTCAAAATGATTTCCTGCCTGGTGGCGCCTTGGCTGTGGGTGAAGGTAATCAGGTAGTTCCTGTGGCTAATAAACTGATTGCTAAGCTTCCGGTAGAACTAGTTATTGCCACTAAAGATTGGCATCCGCCAGAACATGGTAGCTTTGCAAAACAACATGGAAAATCCCCATTTGAAATGGGAGAATTGTCGGGTTTGCCACAAACAATGTGGCCAGAACATTGCGTACAGGACACCCCAGGTGCAGAACTTGCAAAAGAATTACAGGACAAAAATATCAATCGTATCTTTACTAAGGGGATAGATCATACAGTAGATAGTTATAGTGCTTTTTACGATAATGCCAAGCGCAACTCGACCGGTTTAGGTGAATGGTTGAAAGAACAGAGTATTACTGAACTTTTTATCCTAGGGTTGGCTACCGACTATTGCGTAAAGTTTTCGGTATTGGACGCACTTGCTTTGGGGTTTAAAGTAAATGTGGTGGCTGATGGATGCCGCGCCGTAGATCCTAACGCTGGGCAACAGGCATTAAAGGAAATGGTATCTGCTGGAGCAAATATAATTACTAGCCAAGGATTAGTGGGGATAATATGACTACACTCGCAATGAAAGTTGTAAAAGCCGAACCACACCCCAATGCTGATGCGTTGCGAGTGTATCAGTTTTCTATACCTGAACGTGAAGACACTTTACAAATTGTAGCCAATATGGAGAATGTCTACGAAGAAAACGATGTAGCGATTGTAGTGTTAGCTGATGCCGTGCTTAAGGATGGAACTAGAATCAAACCTTGTAAACTACGTGGCGTTCCTTCTTTCGGCATGGCTCTGGAAAAAACTGATATTGAACCTGGCACAGATCTGTCAGATCAATATGAACAACCCGTTCAGGCTAAACGTGGAGTTAAAGTTATTAAATGGACAGAAATTGAATCGCTATATAATGTTAGACGTGCGTTGAAGCAAATGGATAGTGATAATCGTGTTGTTATTTATCAATCCAAAATCAAGCTAGACGGATGTAACGGAGGCGTTCAGTTGTTTACCGATGGCAGAATTGTTCCACAAAGTCGTAACCGAATACTAGACCCTGATGATGACAATATGGGATTTGCTAAATGGACCGTAACGATGTATAATTACTTTGCTGATGTTCGGAAAAGAGTAAATGAGCAAGGATATAAAGACCAACATGTAACCGTGTTCGGCGAGTGGTGTGGAAAAGGTATACAAAAAAGAACAGCTATTTCAAAGATAGATCGCAAAATATTTGCAGTGTTTGCTGTTCAAATTGGCGGCTTAAATGAGTTAGCTAAGTTAGATATACATGGACCTTCTATTAGAAAACTGTTTCCGTCGCATGATGATGTTTTTGTTTTACCATGGATGAAGAGTTTTATGTTGGACTTTTCCAACACCGACCAGTTGGAACAACAGGCAAAAAATATCAATGAGTTGGTAAACGAAGTAGAAGAACAAGACCCGTGGGTGTTTGAAACATTTGGTGTTAAGGGTATTGGCGAGGGTGTGGTAATGTATCCAATTCCTGATACCTGTAGAGGATTAGAAGACTCGATCTATATCGACCGAATGGAATACTCTGACCTTGTATTTAAAGCAAAAGGTGAAAAACACAAGGTTGTGAAAACCAAACAAGCAGTACAAATTGATCCGGAAGTGGCTAACAACATTGGCGAGTTTGTTGCATTATTTGTTACCGAACCAAGGTTGGAACAAATTATTGAGCAAACTGGTACAGATAACAAATTGACCGGTGATTTCCTTAAGGCGTTTTGCACTGACGTAAAAAAAGAAAGTGTAGCTGAGCTTGAGGCATCTAATTTAGATTGGAAACAAGTGTCTAAAGCTGTTAGTACGGTTGCTCGCGAGTGGTATTTGAAGAAATGTCAACAGTTATGAGAACAATTATTGTGAACGCTCTCCCGTCTAAAGACGGGAGCTTCTTGGTATAATTACCGGAGAATCATTTGTTGTTGGGACTTTTATTGATCTTGGTCAACTAGGTTTTTCTTATACAATTTTTCATAAAAAATGAAAACCAAGATTAGATTTTGGCACAAACTACACGCTGGTATATATTTTATTTTATCCTGCGTAATTAGAAGAGCGTGCTTGCGGCATTTGTGTACGGTGATAAAGCTTCCTAATTTATATACGCATCATTGGGTCTGCGTTCAGCGTCCGGTACAGATTATAAATAATGAATATAAAAAGGAAGATGAATGGATTTTTGAATGCAAAGAGTGTTGTTTGCGTATTGGTAGATGGGGTATTTATGCTTATTGGGTTAAAAATTATGGAGATAATAATTCCTATTGGCGGGGAAGTAAACAGCATGAGGAGATCGATTGTGATTATTTCAATTACAACTGTCGCGAGCTTAATATAAAATCAATCATTGATTAGCGGTGAACTTGACAGAGGGGCACCTTATCGTTTATAGTACCTCAATCATCGAGGAAAATAATGAAACGAACTCAGTCTAATATTGTTATTGAAACGGGTGGCGCAGGAACCGAAGAATCATTTGGTATTGGGAACTTGGGGTTTATTCTCAAAATTCTTCGCGGTAAAATGTATGCCAATCCCATCAAAGCAATCTGCCGAGAAATTTCATCAAATTCCCGAGATGCTCACCGAGAGGTTGGTAAGGACGATCTTCCTATTGAGATTCACATACCCAACGTTTTTGATTCGCACATTAAATTCAAAGATTATGGTCCCGGCATCGATCCTGGACGTATGAGTGGTGTCTTTATTCTTTACGGTAATACCACTAAAGATAGTGATAACGTACAAACCGGTGGATTTGGTTTAGGAGCTAAAACTCCTTTTGCGTATTCCGATCAGTTCAGTATCATTACGGTTACACCTGAAAAACGTGACGATAAGACCGTTCATATTAAGCGTAACTATATTGCGTACATTGATCCATCTGAGGCTGGCAAGATGCGCAAGGTATCTGAAACCGAAACAGATGAGCCATGTGGAACGGAATTATCTATATATGTAGATGAAAACGATTGGGAAACGTTCACTGAGGCGGTAATGGAAGTTACTGCTCATTGGAAAGTAAAGCCAGTGTTGGGCGGACGAGAGCCGCTACCCCAATATAAAGAAGATTCTTCTAATCCATTCCTAGAGGGTACGGGGTGGAGCATGCCAAAATTCGAACAAAAAAGTTATTATGATAGAGACCAAAGTCTCGCGATTGTAGATGGCATTGCATATCCTATTGATAGTAACGATATGAATTTGGGTGACAGTGAAAATACTCTGTTGCGACATGGGTTACGTTTCCATTTTGGAGTCGGAGAACTGTCGCTATCGTCTAACCGCGAGCGTCTTCAATATGATGATACAACGGTTAGTTTGATTAAAGATAAGCTTGCTGAGGTAATAAAAGAGGTCCTTAATCTTTTACAAGAGAAAATACAAGCTCAAACATCTTTACGAGCAGCTGCTTGTTTTTTCGCTGAGTTTAAAGAAACTTTAGGGTGTGCTGTTTCAGATAATTTTCAACCACTATGGTGTGGATACTCTTGCAAAAAGACTGATATAAAACTTAATATCGATATGCGAAAAGCTAATGATTGGTTTTACCATGATAATAAAGATTGTAAGAAGGGTATATTTCTAGATAATTATAAATTAGAACATTCGCGACGTTCTTACAATAAAGTGTTAAAACGCGAACCCAACCGAAGCGTAACGCTAAGCCAAAAAACAGTGCTTTATGTAAATGATTTAAGTACTGAGAGAGTTTCTCGCACGCGCGTTTATCAAATTTGTAAAGAGGCTCAGGATAACGGAATAGAACTGGACGTGGTGCAGGTTCTGACATTTTCTGACGGAGATGTCGCGGGTGGTTTGAATGAGTGCAAAGATGCTAATAAAGATAAAATTGATTTACGTTTGCTGGATGTAAAGATGCTGTCTTCTGTGGTTTTACCAGAAAAGGAGAAACGGGCTAAAAAACAACGCAATGGTCGTGGCAAAAGCCGTGGATGCTTTGCGGCATTTGTTTTAGATAATGTTTATGAAGATAGTCGACGATCCTGCGATCGTTACTGGCGACCAACCGAAATTGAAAAGAAAAGTACAAACGCGGGCGTGTATGTGGTGGTAGAGAGCCATAAAAAAACTATTTATAGTGATGATTTAAAACTAGATACCAACCAAACCTTGGAAATTAAAAAGTTTATTGGTGATGATGTGACAATTTATGGCGTTCATAGTCGAGACTTGCAATATTTAGGTCCCAACTGGGAAAAATTAAAGGACGTACTAAAACGTGAGTTGGATGTTAAAATGAAGGGTGTTTCTTTAGCAACAGTACGTGACATAATTAATGGTAGTCAGCATCGCATGTCTGAATGTATGGGCACAACAATGTTTAGATTTATTTCTCAAAATATTAATATGATAAATGATAACAACAGTACACTTAAACAGTATTTTGAAATGTCAGAAAAACAATACACCGATGCTAAGAATTATCAACAGTTGTGGAACATTTCGAGCTTTGTATATCCCAACATTCATTCTCAGAAATTTAATCCAAATACAACCTTAGAAGATCTTAAAGATAAATTCACAAAGCGTTATCCTTTAATATCCTTCTTTACGTATAATATTCCAACCAAAGAAGCGTTTTTTGAATATATTAATCTGATCGATGATAAATATAACTCGGAAAACAAAACTGTTGACAACGACGTAGCGTATGTTAAAATGGCTGCCACGGTTTAGGAGAAAAACATGAACAAAGATACATGGAAAACGGAAGGGTTACCTTATGTTATGGCGGATGCCAGCCTGACGGTTGTAATGCCGGATGGTTCAAATAAGGCGGTAAAGAAAAGTGAAACGGACCGTTTCAACACGGTTTTATCTGCAATCCGAGAAGGTCGCTGGGAAGACGTTGTAAACCTGTTCGATATTAAAACAGGTGTGGAAAACCTTGGTGAGCCGGGAACTTTCGAGGTTCGTAATGGTGTGGTGTACGTAAGCGATGAGGCATTACCAACTGCGCTTAGCTCTCGTATTGTATCGTTTGTTCGAGAATCTCTTCCCCCTGAACCATTGCTGCGCTTTTGGGAAAATTTAAAGAAAAACCCCAGTTTTCGAGCGGTTAATGATCTGTATGCTTTTTTGGAGCATAATAAGCATCCTATTACGCCTGATGGTTGTTTCATTGCTTACCGTGGTGTAACTGCTGATTGGAAGGATAATCACACGCAAAAGATGGATAATAGCATTGGCGCTACGGTTAAAATGCCGCGAAACAAAGTAGATGAAAATCCTAACCGAACCTGTTCGGCTGGACTTCATGTGGCTAGTTTTGAGTTTGCACATACTGGTTATGGCAGCGGATGTAGCGGACACACTACGGCAGTTAAGGTTAATCCGGCAGATGTGGTTGCCATTCCGGTGGATTATAATAACGCCAAGATACGTGTCTGTGAGTTTGTCGTTCTTCAAGAAATAGAGCGGGATTTAAATGATCGTTCCCTGTACGATGAGGAAGGGGATGACAACGGACCGGACGAAGTGTACGGACACGATCCTTCTGATTGTTTGCCGGAACGTGAGCCAGAACAGTTGGAAGAGTACGAAGACGAGTACGATTCACCGTGCTATGAGGAAGAGGAAGAGGAAGAGGAAGAGGAAGAGGAGGAAGAGGAAGAGGAAGAGTTAGCCTACAAATTTCCTCGATCGCGAGACGACGATGAAGAGGACGGATATTAAGCGGAAACATGCGAAAAGACACAACAACAATGGAAGACGCATTTATCCGGTTGAATCAAAGACATAATCTGGGACAGGTCTACGCAGTTGAAGATTTTGATCAGCTCGAAACTGAAGAGTCTTTGGAACACTTTCTAAACGAGGCTTACGATTTGGGCTGGTCCTTGGTTGGGGTGGTGTACGACACCGAGCTGGTCTTTAAACGAAGAGACCGACGACCCGTTCTAGGGTAAGCAGGTTATTTAGACGCACAACAAAACGGCGCACCATAATGAACACTGACGAACTAGCTAAGAAAATTCTTAAGGCCAAAGATGCCTATTACAACGGTACGCCTATTATAACTGACGCTGAATACGATGCTCTTGAAGATCTGTTGCGTCGAAAAGATCCTAATAACCCCATCTTGAAAATGGTAGGCAGTCCAGCGCCGGCTCAATCAGGATGGAAAAAAGTTCGCCACCACATTAGCATGAGTAGTCTCAACAAAGTCAATACTCCGGATGAACTTCGGGCATGGGCTAAGGAATGCAAAGTTAAGCCGCTCAAAACTCCTGGTGTGGGTCAGTTTGTTACTCCAGAAAAGCTGGACGGTATAAGTGTGGATTTGACTTACGTGGATGGTGTTTTCGTGCGGGGGGCAACCAGAGGAGATGGCGAGGAAGGACAGGATATTACGCCCAATGTTCGCAAAATGGAGGGTGTTAAGCTTAAGTTTCGCTCAAAATTTACGGGCAATGTGCGGGGCGAAATTGTTCTGCGTCGCAGCTATCATAAACAGTACTTCCCCGAGTACGCTAACCCTCGCAACGCAGCCAGCGGTATTGCCACAAGACTCGATGGCGAAGGCGTAGATAAGCTAACTGTTATTGCTTATCAGGTAGAGGGTTTGGATTTTTCGGTTGAAGCGATGATGTTCGATTGGTTGGAATCCTCTGGGTTTATTATCCCTAACTGGAAACTTGTTTCTATAGAAGACATAATTAAATTGCGTGAAAAATATCAGAATGAAATTCGTGACAATCTCGATTATGAGATTGACGGGCTCGTCATCCGTATCAACGATCGCGCCGTACAACTAGCCCTGGGCGAGAAGAACCATCGTCCAGCGGGACAGATTGCGTTTAAATTCGATGCTGCTCTGGCTGAAACAATTATTCGTAATATTGTTTGGCAGGTGGGCGACACGGGTCGCTTGACGCCAGTTGCAGAGTTCGATGTGGTCGAGCTAATGGGGGCGAAAATTAAGCGAGCCAGTCTTTACAACCTATCCTATATGATTGAATTAGGCGTAGTGGTGGGTTGTGCAGCACTTATCAAACGAGCTAATGATGTTATCCCCCGTGTTGAGGAAGTGACACAGAACGGCGGCAAGCCTGTTCCTCCTAAGTTCTGTCCAGCCTGTGGTACTCAAATTGTATTCGATGGCGAGTACATCCGTTGCCCCAATAAAAAAGACTGCGCCCCACAGGTGTTGGGTCGGATTAGTAAGTGGATCAACGAGCTGGGTATCATGGAGTGGGGTAACAAGGTTGTTCAGCGTTTGGTTAATGCCAATTTGGTCAGTGATGTGGCGGATATCTATCGTCTAACGGTGGATGATATTGCCGGGTTAGACCGAATGGGCAAGCGTTCTGCGGAACTACTTATTACGGAACTGGACAAGTATCGATCCATTCCTTTAGAGAACTTTATTGGCGGACTGAATATCGATGGCGTGGCTACCAGTACTACCAAGAATATCATTCGTGAAGGATACGATACCCTGATTGATATTCGCAATATGAGTATCGATCAGCTACAGAGTGTGCCTGGTTTTGGTGAGACTAGGGCATACACGTTCTACTGGGGAATGCAGAACAACAGAGCACGTATCGATGATATTCTAGCAGCCGGCGTAAAGATTAAGGCACGAATCAAGGGTAGCCTCACCGGTAAGACGTTCTGCTTCACGGGTAAAAGCACCCTGTCTCGCAAAGAGCTATGGAAGCTAGTTGAAGATGCCGGTGGTGATATAAAAAAGAGCGTCGGTCGGGGGCTCGACTATTTAATTTTATCTGATCCTGATAGCACCAGTAGTAAGGCGCAAGCAGCTCGTAAAATTGGTACCAAAGTAATTAGTGAAGATGAATTTATTAAGATGATTGAGTAACGTTGACAAGGAATAGATTAGCGCGCGATTATGTGTTTCCCCCTCCGTTGTCGCGCGCTTTGGGTACGGCGGCTACCCCTGTTACTGTAACCCCTTGCGGTAACAAAATCTAGAAATGGAAGCCGCCACTTTTTAATGATCATCAAATAAAGGAACGAATAAAATGGACGCAACAGATCAAGCTAAAGCTGAAGTACTAACGACAGTAAATTCCAGTATCCAAGAGTTAGGGGCTGGTATAAACCATGGCACTTAAAAATGGTGCTCCAGAAGCTTGGAATATCATGGTGCGTCAACAGTTATATGATGCGCTAATAAGCCTGGCGGCAGCTGCTGCTATTTGGGTGGTATTGATTTTGGTTTATTGTCTTATCGGTGGGGTTATTAAAGCCTGGCAAAAGAAAGCGAAAGAAACGGAGCTTAAAGAAGATCCTTACGGTAGTTATCGTCGGTCGTATGAGGATCTTGCTTTTGGGTTTAGCGTTGGTAGAAATATTGCGATAGCCGCCCTGGTAATCATTACAGTTTTTACACTCAACAGGGCGGATGTGTTTAGGAAACTAATTAACCCTGAATACTATGCGGCAAAAGATCTGATTCATATGTTGGGTAAATAAGTTGAACCATTCATTTATTACCACTAAAGGAAACGTTAAACCAGCCACGATAGCTGCGTTTATTGAACGTGTGGTTGATAATAAATTCGGTAGCAACGCTACTATAGTTAAGAGTAATGACGATAAATGGTTTGACATAACTTTCTACGACAATGACAATTATGGTCATGTTGGAAGTTTGAGTGTTTCTATACTCAGCCAACGTAAACTATCCTTTCGGAAAGGACATTCCGAATTCTCAGTCTTCTTACAATATTGGTTAGCAAACACTATCGGAATACAATTTAAAGGTATCCGTAGTGACGAGGGAGTAAATGATAAGTGGAAGCCGGAAATGAAGGCTAAAAACTATATAGAATGGTTGGATTATAAAGAAAATAATTTACGGAAAATATTAAAAGAAAATAATATGAATGACGAATGGGTTGAACATCGCCAACGTATTCGTAAAGCACTTTTAAAAGCAGTTCCGAAATGTTTGCATGAATTGTAATTGACACGGTTGTTACCACCGTATATAATTGGGTACACGAGAACGCGATGATTAATTATTATGACAATCCCTATCCCGTTTATACGTACAAAAAACAAGGATTAGGTTATAAATTAAAAGAGTGTTTTAGGGCTCTTAAACACGTAAAGCTTCAACGAAGGAAAGCTTCTGGTATATTATTAATCTGTTCTGAGGATAAGTCTATTTATTTAATGAAGCGGTCACGAGTAGTTCTCCTCTCTGGAACGTGGGCAATTCCTGGTGGTTCTGTAAAAGAGAATGAAACGCCTTTGCTCGGAGCATTGAGGGAATGTTTCGAGGAAATGAATTCTGTACCGGTTCCAACCAAAAAAATTGGGCAGGTAAAGAATATTAATCCTTTTATAGATTACACCACATACGCTTACGATATTTCTTTTAAATCTAAAACGTATTGGAATCCCAAGATAAATTGTGAACATTCCGATGCGAAGTGGTTTTCTCTTGACAAATTGCCGGAAAACATACATCCTGGTGTCAAACGCGCCATGAACAGATTGAAATTGAGGAAACAATATGGCTGAGTCTAAAATTCGCACAGAAGCTAGGAAACTTTCTATTAGATTGGCTAGCAATCCAGATTTAATGGAAGAGTTTAAACTTGGTGTTCAAGAGGGGATGGAACAAGGAATTAATAAGCAAATTGATTCTCTTGTTGCGGCGCAGGAACAGTTGTCTAAGTTTTTAAAAGGCATGGCACCAGAAACGCAGG